>RCNG010000693.1_pt1 | contig 29054 bp, 23 predicted proteins | sample 2041371 | NCBI WGS metagenome assembly RCNG01 (sample SAMN09708227, study PRJNA481090) | Marine sediment metagenome, whole genome shotgun sequencing project. | biome: marine sediment; feature: ocean; material: sediment; isolation source: Sewage treatment plant 1 marine sediment (STP1) ... | reverse complement strand
GCCCCCCACCTGCTGGGAGCCATCGCGGTGGCCGCCTACAGCTACATGGCCCTGGTGCCGGTCATCCAGCCGCCGATCATCAAGCTGCTGACCACCCGCGAAGAACGATTGATCCGCATGAAACCCTCGCGGCCGGTGAGCAAGCGGATCCGGATCATCTTCCCGATCCTGGCCTTCGTCCTCTGCGCCGGCATCGCCCCCGGGGCCATCTCCCTGCTGGGCTTCCTGTTCTTCGGCAACCTCCTGAAGGAGAGCGGCGTCACCGAACGCCTGGCCAAGACCGCGCGCAACTCCCTGATCGACATCGTGACCATTCTGCTGGGACTGTGCGTGGGGGCTTCGACGGACGCGAGCCGGTTTCTGACACCGGACTCGGTGAAGATCGCCCTTTTGGGGGCCGTTTCCTTCAGCGTGGCCACGGCAGCGGGTGTCCTGTTCGCCAAGTTCATGAACCTGTTCGCGAAGGACAAGATCAACCCCATCATCGGGGCGGCCGGCGTTTCGGCGGTGCCGGACAGCGCGCGCGTCTGCCAGATGGTCGGGGCCAAAGAGGATCCCCAGAACTTCCTGATCATGCACGCCATGGCGCCCAACGTGGCCGGGGTGATCGGATCGGCCGTCGCCGCGGGCGTCTTCCTGTCACGATTCGTTTTCTGATCCGGAAATCAAGACCAGGAAAAAGGCCTCCCAAACCGGGAGGCCTTTTCTATTTCAGCTCAAAGTGGGAGGCCGCCGGATCAGTTGTCCTCGTCATCGTCATGGTCGTGGTGATCGATCTCGATACCCTCGATCCCATCGAGACCTTCGAGCATGTCCTCGATGCTGTCGGAGTCGATTTCCCGGGCCAGGCGCAGCAGGGTGCCCAGATCAAGGTCGCCCACCACGTTGACGAAGGCCACGCTGTCCTCTGGTTCGAAGGTGACGATCATCAGGCCCACCAGGTCCTCACCCTCGTACCGGGTGCTGACCGAGACGGTTTCGTCCCCGTCCTTCATGTAGATCAAGCGTTTCCAGTCCCCGCTCTTGAGCTTGTCCGTCACCTTTTCCACGGCCGCCTGGGCTTGGGCGCCGCCGCCGTCTTCGATGGAAAACGCCTTGACCCGGATGGACCGGACCATGGCCAGTGCCTGGACCAGGGCGTCGTCACCCTTGTCCTGCGCATCCTTGGAGATGTCCTTGAGGATGGGGCCCAGGTCGATGTCCTGGATTTCCGAGGCGTCGTCCGGAATGACGATCCACTCCAGATCCATGTAGCCCGGTTCGTCCGCCACGTTGGCGGCCAGGGCCCAGCCCGCGCAGAGCAGAATAAAGGCCAGGGCGACAAGGGGGGTGATGCGAAGCGTGTTCATCCGTTTCCTCCTGAGTTGTTCGGTTTGACGGTCTTGAGGGATTCGTTGATGGCGCGGGGCAGCCTGTCGGCGAAGACTTCGACCACCGTCTCCTTGCGGGTCCTGTCCAGGACCCGGGCGGTCAAGGCCAGACTGTAAAGCACGTCCCGGCGCCCGGCGGCGATTTCCTGTTCGCTCCAGGTGGGCTTAGGTTGAGATCCGGGTCGCAGGTTGGGCACCAGCAGGACCACCGCCAGGCAGGCGGCGGCCGCCAGGACTGCGGCGGTCAGACGGCCGCGCCCGGCCCGTCCCGTACCGATCGAGCTGATATCCGTCGCGAGGCGGGTTTCGAGTTCCGCCGGTGCTTTAAAATGGGGCAGCGAACCAAGGGACTGGCTCAGATTCGTCTCCCGGGCGAGTTCGGCCCGGCAGGGTGGGCAACGATCCAGGTGTTCCCGGACCAGCTTCTTCGATTCCGGCGTCAGGTCCCCGCGCAGATAGGCAGAAAGTTCCCGTTCGATTTCGGGGCAAGGGGCCATCATCCCGTCTCCCTTTTCATGTCCAGGGTCGTTTCACAGGGGACGCTCAGGACGAGCCGCAACGATTTCCGTGCCCGGTGCAACTGGACCTTGAGGGCGCTGACGGTCTTGTCGAGGACCGTCGCGATTTCCTGCAGCTTCATTTCCTGGAAATAGTGCATGATCATCAGGCTTCGCGTTTCGGGTGTCAGGGTTTCCATGGCGTCCAGCAGGGCTTTCTGTTGTTGATCCAGGACCAGGTTTTTTTCCGGGTCACTTCCGATGCTGCTGGCGGTCAGCCTGTCCACGGCGTCGGGGTCGGGATATCCGAAATGGCTTCTCTGGGACTGTCGGCGCCGGATCTGGTCGATGCAGAGATTGTGGGCGACCCGCATCAGCCAATGGTCTTCCTTTCCCGGGGTAACGTCCTTCCCGACGCGCCATAGCTTGATGAAGGCCTCCTGGGTGACGTCGAGGGCGTCATCGGGGTCGCGCAGGCAATACAGCGCGTGGCTGTAGATCCGATCCCGATTGCCATTCAGCAATTCTGTGAACAAGGCCTGGTTCATGGTATGGGAAAGGACGGATGAAGCCGAAATAGGTTACACAAAGGAATTGAGGATAATGTGGGTCAGACCCCGGGCTCCGGTTCGAGAACCACTAGCGGATCCCCCGGATTCACCGAATCACCCGCGGAAACGGGTATCGAGGTGACGGTTCCACTGATGGCGGCCACCAGTTCGTTCTGCATCTTCATGGCTTCCACCACGACGACCGGCTCTCCCTGGTGCACGAGTTGGCCTTCGGTGACCTTGACTTCGACGACCAGGCCGGGTATGTCGGCGCGGATCGTGCCGCTGCCGGCGGCGTCGCCCAGACTGTCGAGGGCCTGGGCCCGCAGTTCGTCCATGACCGTCAGGTTGATCGTCCGTCCGCCGACGGTGGCCTGGACGGTTCCGTTGCCCCCGACTCCAGTCAGGTGGATCAGGTGCAACCGGCCTCCGAAGCGGATGGACAGGGCCTTGCCGTTCAAGACGGGACGGAAGTGGACCGGCGTCAGATCGCCGTCGGCCACCTGGACCATGGCCTCGTCTCCGTCGCGCGCCACCAGGGCGCCGTACTGGTTGTCGTCGTAGTTCAGGATGTAGCGTTTTTTCATCAGCACGGTTCAAATCCTTTCGCGGCGAAGGGGCCGGCGGTGATCATCGGTTGCGGGTCATGGTGCGCAGGGCGTTGAGTCGCCAGTTTCTGGGGCCGCAATCCTGGTCCTTGTCGGCGGGTTTTCCGCTGCTGCGCCTGAGGGCCTCGAAGAGGGCGGTCGCGGCCACCAGGGCTTCGGCCTGACCTTCGTCCAGTTCGGGCAGCCAGTCGGCCGGGTCGAACTCGTTTTCCACGAAGTGCGTGGTGTAGCTTCCGTCCAGGAAAGCGGGCTGTTCCAGGGCCCACAGGTGGAAAGCCAAATTGTGGCCCGGACCGTGGAGGGTGAATTCCCGCAGCACCCGCCGGGAACGGGCGATGGCCTGCTCGCGGTCCTCGCCCCAGACGATCAGCTTGGCCAGCATGGGGTCGTAGTGGATGGGAATGTCAAATCCCTCGTAGACCCCGGTGTCCAGGCGTACACCGGGCCCCTGGGGAATGGTCATGGCTTCGATCCGGCCGATGCTGGGAGCGAAGTTGCGGCCGGGGTCCTCGGCGTAGAGCCGGAACTCGAAGGCCCAGCCTCTCTGCACGAGATCCTCCTGCCGGTAACAGAGACCCTCGCCGAGGGCGACCTTGACCATGGCGTGCACCAGGTCGGTGCCGGTGACCATTTCGGTGACGGGATGCTCGACCTGCAGCCGCGTATTCATCTCCAGAAAATAGAACTCACCTTCCGGGGACAGGATGAATTCCACGGTGCCCGCACCGCGGTAGTCGATGGCCTCCGCCGTCTTGACGGCGGAGGCGCAGATCTGTTCCCGCAACTCGTCGGTTAGGGAGGGGGAGGGGCTTTCCTCGATCACCTTCTGATGGCGCCGCTGCACCGAACATTCCCGTTCGAAGACGTGGATGGCCTGACCCTGGCCGTCGCCCAGGATCTGCACCTCGATGTGCTTGGGGTCCTCGATGTACTTCTCCACGAAGATGGCGTCGTTGCCGAAGGCGCTACGGGCTTCACCCATGGTCTGCCGCAGGGCGCTGGCCATCTCGCCCGATTCCCGGACGATCCGCATCCCCTTGCCGCCGCCTCCGGCCGAGGCCTTCAGCAGGACCGGGTAGCCGATTCCCTCGGCGATACCGACGGCGACCTCCGGGTCGGTCACCGCTTCGTCGGTGCCCGGGACGACCGGCACGCCGCTGGTGCGCATCTTGCGGCGCGAGGAAAGTTTGTCCCCCATGATCTCCATGGATTCCGCGGTGGGTCCGATGAAGACCAGGCCGGCATTTTCCACGGCGCGGCTGAAAGGCCCGTTTTCGGAGAGAAACCCGTAGCCGGGATGGATTGCGCCCGCCCCGGTCTTCTTGGCGGCCGCAATTAACTTGTCGCCCACCAGGTAACTCTCGGCGGCCGCGGCCGCCCCGATGGGAACGGCTTCATCGGCCATCAACACGTGCAGGGCGGTGCGATCGACCTCCGAATAAACGGCTACGGTTCCCATGCCCATTTCCTGGAGTCCCTGGATGATGCGCACGGCGATCTCGCCCCGGTTGGCCACGAGCACCTTGTCGAACTTCCTGCCTGTTTTGCTGGTTGCCACGTCGCTCTCCTACAGGGGAATGTTGCCGTGTTTCTTCGGGGGCAGGTTCTGTTTCTTGCCGCGCAGGTTGTTCAGGGCGCCGATCAGGTGACGGCGTGTGTCCGCGGGTTCAATCACGTCGTCCAGGTACCCGAGCCCCGCGGCGATGTATGGATTGGCGTAGATCTCGTTGTACTCATCGACGAGTTTCTGGCGCTCGGCCTCGGGATCCTTGGCTTCGGCGATCTTCTGGCGGAACAGGATGTTCACCGCGCCCTCGGAACCCATGACCGCCAACTCGGCGCCCGGCCAGGCGATGTTGTAATCGGCGCGGATGTGTTTGCTGTTCATCACGTCGTAGGCGCCGCCGTAGGCCTTGCGCGTGATCACCGTGAGCTTGGGCACCGTGGCCTCACAGAACGCGAACAGGAGCTTGGCCCCGTGCTTGATGATGCCCCCGAATTCCTGGTCCGTTCCCGGCAGGAATCCGGGCACGTCCTCGAAGACGACCAGCGGAATGTTGAAGCAGTCGCAGGTCCGGACGAAGCGGGCGCCCTTGATGGACGAGTTGATGTCCAGCACGCCGGCCTGGAACTTGGGCTGGTTGGCCACGATGCCCACGGGCTGCCCGTCCAGGCGGGCGAAACCACAGATGATGTTCTGGGCGTGGCGCGGCTGCACCTCCAGGAAGTCGCCGTCGTCGACGACCAGGCCGATGACCTCGGTCATGTCGTAGGGTTTGCGGCTGTCGTCGGGCACGACGCGGTTGAGCTTCTCCTCCCGCCGGTCGGGCGTATCGGTGGGAGTGCCCCGGGGAGGTTCCTCAAGGTTGTTCTGGGGCAGGAAACTCATCAGCCGACGCGTCATGAGCAGGCAGTCCGCGTCGCTGGCGGCCATGAAGTGGGCCACGCCGCTCTTGGTCGAATGGGTGTTGGCGCCGCCGAGCTCCTCGAAGGTGACGTCCTCGTTGGTGACCATCTTGATGACGTTGGGTCCGGTGACGAACATGTAACTGGTCTGATCCACCATGAGGGTGAAATCAGTGATGGCCGGGGAATAGACAGCTCCGCCGGCACAGGGCCCCAGCACGGCCGATATCTGGGGAATCACTCCCGAGGCCATGGTGTTGCGCCAGAAAATCTCCGCATAGCCCGCCAGGGAGCGCACGCCTTCCTGGATGCGGGCCCCGCCGCTGTCGTTCAGACCGATCACGGGGCAGCCGTTTTCCAGGGCCTGATCCATGAGGCGGCAGATCTTCAGGGCGTTGGCCTCGCTCATGGAACCGCCGAACACGGTGAAGTCCTGGGCGAAGACGTAGACCTGGCGCCCGTCTATCCGGCCGGTACCGGTGACCATGCCGTCACCCACGGGGCGATTCTGGTCCATCCCCATTTCATGGCTGCGGTGGGTGACGAACACGCCGGATTCCTGGAAGCTCTCCTCATCCAGCAATAGGTGGATGCGCTCGCGGGCCGTCAGGCGCCCCTTGGCGTGGACTTTCGCCACGCGGTCGGGACCGCCGCCGGCCAGCGCCTCGGCGCGCAGTTCGTTCAGGCGATGAAGCTTGTCCTCGAAGGAGTTGGTCATGTCGGTTCCCTTTGGGACGGTCGTGGATGCCGATGGCACGGAAAATACGGGCAGGCTCATAGCAGATGGGGTGCGCCGCCGGAAGAAGGTAACAGACCGGGGAAAGGGGCGTCAATGGGCCAGGGAAAGGGGCGCCCCAGGCCGCGCCCCGGTGCGATGATCAGCCGCGGCCTTCCATCTTCTTGCGCATCAGGCGCCGGATGAGGTCGGCGAGATCCAGATGGCTGCCCGGCTTGAGCAGGAACTCGACGACCCCTGCTTCGCGCGCCTGCTCCTCGTGGAAACTGTCACGGAACCCGGTGAAAAGGATGACGGGCAGGTCGGGGCGGATCTCGTGGATCTTGCGGGTCAGCCGCACCCCGGACATGTGGGGCATGATCTGGTCGGTAACCACGATGTCGAATATTTCCGGGGTCTGGGAGAAATCGGCCAGGGCCATGCGGCTGTCGGTGTGAGTGACCACCCGGAATCCCTGCCGTTGCAGCCCGGTGCTCATGACCTGGGCGACCATTTCCTCGTCATCGATGAGCAACACCGTGGCCGCGGGCTGGGTCCCGGGGGCCGCCTTCGGAGGGTGGGGTACGGCAACCGGTGCGGGGAAGGCCTCGCCCACCCGGCGGCTGGGAGACGACCCGTTGCCGGATCCGGAAACCAACCGCAGACCCATGTCCTGGGGAACTTCCCAGGCGATGAGCGGAAAATAGAGATCGAACCTGGTGCCCTTGCCCACCTGGCTGTGGACGACGGTCACCCCGTCGTTGTCCTTCAGGATTCTGGAAACGGTGCTCAACCCAATCCCCATCTGGGTGCCGTCGCGTGTCCCGGAAAAATAGGATTCAAAGATGCGGTCGAGCGTGGTGGGGTCCATGCCGCGGCCGTCGTCGTTGACCGTCAGCCTGGCGTAACTGCCGGCCTCCAGGTCATGTGGCACAGCCTTGCGGTCGGCGTCAACCTCCTCTTCGGCGAGGGTGATCTCCAGGGTTCCCGCATTTCGGTACATGGCGTGCATGGAGTTGCTGCACAGGTTCATCAGCACCTGTTGAATTCCCGTGACCGAGGCCAGGACGGGACTGCAGGGATTCAATTCCGACTTGATGACGATGGTCGAAGGCAGAATATCGCGAATGAGCTTGAGGGTGTCCCGCACCACGGGGACCAGGTCGGTGGGTTTTCGGGCCTGGTCGGCCTGCAGGTAGAAATCGCTGATCTCCTTCACCAGGTCGCTGGCCATGTGGCCCGCCTTGGCGATGCGTTCAAGTTCGCCCGCCGCGGGAGAGTCGGACGGCAGTTCGTTGCCTGCTATCCTGGTGTGGCCGAGGATCACCGCCAGGAGATTGTTCAGGTTGTTGACGATGCTGCCGGCCAGGATACCCACCGCTTCCATGCGGCGGGCCTGGTCCAGTTGGCCTTCGAGGTTTTGGCGGTTTTCGTCGCTGTCGTGCAGACGTGCTTGAAGATGTCGCAGTGCCGACCGGGACCGAAACCACGCCCAGGCCAGCGCAAGCACAAGGGCGGACAGGACCACCGTGGCCAGCAAGAGGGGGGAACGAAACAATTCGCTCATTCCGATATTCTCCATCTGCCCGGGTGGATCAGCAGACAATCCCGTTGGGTGTTCGACGTGTTCATCCCCCAGGTGGGATAAATATCTCCTTTTTGTCTTTATTCCGCCACCCTGGATCTTGCCGGCAGGTCAGGCCCGGCCCGGTCGGGCATTTCGGATTTTCCGATATTGTAGGCAACATACGCCGGGGGTTTTGCTATAGTGCGGGAGTTGAAGTCACCATATCTACCCGCCGGTGAAAGGGGCAAGTCGATGAATTACAACAACCTTCTTTGTGAAAAGGCGGACGGGGTAGCCACCGTCACCGTGAATCGGCCGGACAAGCTCAACGCCCTGACCTACGAGACCATCGGCGAGCTGGACGCCTGTTTCGCCACCCTGGCGGATGATCCGGAGGTCCGCGTGGTGATCCTGACAGGTGCGGGTGAAAAGGCCTTCGTGGCGGGGGCGGACATCGGCGAAATGGCGGACATGGCACCTTCCTTCGCGGAGCGGTTCGCCAGTCGCGGCCAGGCGGCCATGAACCGGATCGAAAACCTGGGCAAGCCCGTCATCGCCGCTGTCAATGGGTTTGCGCTGGGCGGGGGATGCGAACTGGCCATGGCCTGCACTTTCCGCTACGCCAGCGACAAGGCTCGCCTGGGCCTGCCGGAAACGGGGCTGGGCCTGATCCCGGGATTCGGCGGCACCCAGCGCTTGCCACGCCTGGTGGGCAAGGGTCGCGCCCTGGAGATGATACTGCTGGGCAACATGATCGACGCGGTCGATGCCATGGCCATCGGTCTGGTCAACAAGGTCTACCCGGCCGAGGAGTTCAGCGATTCCGTGCGGATCGTGGCCAAGGCGCTGGCGGAAAAGTCAAGTCTGACCCTGCGGGTCGCCCTCAGGGCCGTGAACGAGGGCCTGGAAATGACCCAGGCAGGGGGCTTTGGCCTGGAGGCGGCCCTGTTCGGGGTCGCGGGGTCCTCCCAGGACGCCCGGGAGGGGTGCAGCGCCTTCGTGGAGAAGCGCAAACCCGTCTGGAAGGATGCCTGACCGAACGACCTGAAATATAGATATTTATGGTCCAGAATTTGGGGTCCCCAGGGGGGGGGAACATTATTTTTGGGGTCCGTGCGGAGACCTGTTATGTTTATCAGGTAACAGGTTTTTTACCTTCTCACCTTCACTCAACGAGGTGATTTCCATGACCGAAAAAACCGCGATGGACGTGCCCTTCATGGAGGTCAACGGGGAACTCTGCAAGGGTTGCCAGTTGTGCCTGGCCGTCTGTCCCAAGAGCGTGATCGCCATCAGCGAAAAGCTCAACAGCGCCAGCTACCACCCGGCCTACTACACCGGCGAAAATTGCACCGGTTGCGGCCTGTGTTTCTACGCCTGCCCCGAGCCGGGCGCCATTCGCGTGGTCAAGCCGTAGATCGATCGGATCCAACTCGACGGGAGAATTTCCATGGCGAAACAGTTCATGAAAGGCAATGACGCCATCATCGTCGGTGCCTTGGCTGCGGGATGCCGGGCCTACTACGGTTATCCCATCACTCCGGCCAGCGAGATCGCCCACGCGGCCGCCCTGCATTTCCCCGCCCTCAGCGGCGTGTTCATCCAGGCCGAAAGCGAAGTGGCGGCCATCAACATGGTCTACGGCTCGGCCGGGATGGGCGTGCGCACCATGACCGCGTCTTCGAGCCCCGGCTTCAGCCTGAAGCAGGAGGGCCTGAGCTATTGCGCCGGCGCCGAGCTGCCCTGCGTGGTGGTGAACATCGTGCGCGGAGGCCCCGGGCTGGGTAACATCGCGCCCGAGCAGGCCGACTATTTCCAGATCACCAAGGGGGGTGGGCACGGGAACTATCGCCTGATTGCCCTGGCGCCCAATGGAGCCCAGGAGATGTGCGACCTGACCATGAAGGCCTTCGAGCTGGCGGACAAGTACCGCAACCCCGCCTGCATCATGGCCGACGGCATCACCGGCCAGATGATGGAGGTCGTGGACATCCCCGAAGCGGTGGCCACCCTGCCCGACCACTCGGACTGGGCCGTGGACGGAACGCCCGAGACGGCCGGCAACCTGGTCAGCTCGATCGTCCTGGAGCCGGATGAACTGGAAGCCCACAACCTCAAGCTCGATGCCAAATACCAGGACATCATGGCCAATGAAGTGATGTTCGAGGAATACAAGACCGAAGACGCCGACCTGGTCGTGGTGGCCTACGGGGTGGTCAGCCGGATCGTCTATTCGACGGTCGATGAGGCCCGCAAGCAGGGGCTCAAGGTGGGGCTGCTCAGGCCCATCAGCCTGTGGCCGTTTCCCACCGATGCCATCGCCCGTCTGACCGATACGGCCAGCATGTTCCTGGCCGTCGAGCTCTCCACCGGCCAGATGGTCGAGGACGTGAAGCTGGCGGTCAACGGGAAGGTCCCGGTGCACTTCTACGGACGCTGCGGCGGGATGGTGCCCGGCAGCCAGGAACTGGTGGCCGAATACACCAAGATCATGGAAGGGGTTGCCACATCATGAAGACCTACGAGAAATCAGACGGCTTCTTCCAGGTATTCGAACGCAAGTCCGGACCGGCCAAGGAAGCGACCCACTATTGCCCCGGCTGCGGGCACGGCAACGTGCACAAGATGATCGCCGAGGCCATGGAGGAACTGGACATCACCAAGCGGACGGTGTTCGTGTCTCCGGTCGGCTGTTCCGTGTTCGGTTACTACTACTTCGACTGCGGCAACTTCCAGGCCGCCCACGGCCGGGCGCCGGCGGTGGCCACTGCCATCGAACGGACCAACCCCGAGGCCATCGTCATCTCCTACCAGGGTGACGGCGACCTGGCGGCCATCGGCACGGCCGAAACCATCCACGCTGCCAATCGCGGCGAAAACATCACGGTGTTCTTCGTCAACAACGCGATCTACGGCATGACCGGCGGTCAGATGGCGCCCACGACCATGATCGGCCAGCGGTCGGCAACCACACCCCTGGGGCGCTCGGAGGTGATCCACGGCAATCCCATCCGCGTGGCCGAGATGCTGGCCACCCTGCCGGCGCCGACCTACATCGAACGGGTGGCCATCGGCAACAGCAAGCACATCATGAAGGCCCGCAAGGCCATCAAGAAGGCCTTGCGCATCCAGAAGGAAGGCAAGGGCTACAGTTTCGTGGAAATCGTTTCCGCCTGCCCGACCGGCTGGAAAATGGATCCGGTCCACTCCCGCGACTGGCTGATCGAGGACATGCTCAAGGTCTTCCCCCTGGGTGTGTTCAAGGACATCAGCGACAACCAGGACGAAGACCACTGGAAGCGCCACTACGAGGGCTTCAATCCCGACAAGGTGACCGCCTACCTGGACCGGATGAAAAGCTCCATGGGCGAAACCGAACCCACGGTCCTGCCGCGGGACCTGAACTGCAAGTTCGCCGGGTTCGGCGGTCAGGGGATCCTGACCCTGGGGCTGTTCCTGTCCCAGATCGGCATGCGCGGCGGCCATCACGTCAGCTGGTTCCCGGCCTATGGCCCGGAAATGCGTGGCGGCACCGCCAACTGTTCGGTCAACCTGTCGAGCGACCGTATCGGCACGCCGCTGGTGGATCATCCCAACGTGCTGGTGGTCATGAACCAGCCTTCGCTGGACGCCTTCGAGAAGGACGTGGTGGACGGCGGCACCATCATCGTCGATACGACGATCGTCGAGGGCAAGCCGGATGCCGGACGCCTCAACGCGGTCATGATTCCCGCCAGCGACATCGCCGATGAAGTGGGCACCCCCAAGGTGGCCAACGTGGTGGTGTTGGGGGCCCTGGTTGCCGCCACGGATGCCTTCACGCCGGAATTCTGCGAGGCGACCCTGCGGGCGGTCATCAAGAAGAAGAGCCTCATCGACATGAACATGGAGGCCTTCCGCCGGGGTTACGACTTCGTCAAGAAGGCCTAAGCGAAAGGCCGATCGGACAGGTGACTGTCCGGCCGGCCGGGGGCGGAGAACAATGATCATCGGCATTCCGCGCTCCCGCGCGGTGGACGAATTCCGGGTGGGCCTGCCGCCGCGCGCGGTGGCCAATCTCGTGGACCGGGGCGGCGAGGTCATCGTCGAGCGGCACGCCGGGGCCGGCAGCGGATTCACGGACGAGCAATACGAATCCTCCGGTGCCCGCGTGCTCCACTCCCTGGACGAGATCTACGGCCGGGCCGACATCGTGGTCAAAGTCAACCAGCCGGTCCCGGATGAATACCCGCTGATCAAGAGCGGCCAGGTCATCATGTCGGCCATGCATCTGGCGGTGGCCGATCCCCGCCTGGTGGATATCCTTCTGGAACGGAACTGCACCGCCATCGATTTCTCGACCATCCAGGACGACCAGGGCGATTTGCCGGTATTACGGCCGCTGTCCCAGATCGCGGGCCGAATGGTTCCCCAGATCGCTTCCCGCTATCTGCAGACGGACCACGGTGGGCAGGGCATCCTGCTCGGGGGCGCCCCGGCCGTGCCGCCGGCCGAAGTCGTGGTGATCGGAGCGGGGACCGTGGGGCGCAACGCCGTGCGGGCCTGTGTCGGAGCAGGTGCCCGGGTCACCCTGCTGGACAGTTCCTTCGACCGGATTTCGGAAATCGACTGGAACTTCCCGGGGCAGGTCACGACTTTCGTGGCCAACGAGGCCACCCTGCGCAAGGTTCTGTCCTTCGCCAACGTCGTGGTGGGCGCCGTCCTGATTCCCGGCGCCCGGACGCCCCATCTGGTGACCAAGGAGATGGTGGGGCTGTTGCGAGAAAAGAGCCTGATCATCGACATCTCGGTCGACCAGGGCGGCTGTTTCGAGACCAGCCGCCCGACCCGTCTTTCGGATCCCACCTACGTGGTGGACGGGATCACCCACTACTGTGTACCCAACCTGCCGAGCCTGGTGGCCCGGTCGGCCACCTATGCCCTGGCCAACGCCATTCTGCCCTACATCTCCGCTGTCGCCTTCGGGCCCCTGGCCGATGTGCTGGGCGCTGATCCAGCCCTGGCGCGGGGGGTCAACGTCTGCGGAGGCCACATCACCCACCGGGGGTTGGCCGTGGCCCGGGACTGCCAGCCGGTGCGGGTGATCGAAGCTGCGGGCGGCTCCGGATCATGAGTTGGATGACCGACTACCGGTCACGGCTGAAATCCGCGACCGAAGCGGTCCAGGTCGTGGCCTCGGGCCACAAGGTGTACATGGGGTCCGGTTGTGCGGCGCCCCACACCCTGATCGAGGCTTTGACCGATCGGGCGGAGGAGCTCCAGGAGGTGGAGATCATCCACCACCTGACCCTGGGCGACGCGCCGTACATCGGTGTCGACATGAAGGGGCACTTCCGTCTCAATGACTGTTTCGTGGGGGCCAACACGCGGGAAGCGGTCAACGAGGGTCGCGCCGACTACGTGCCGGTCCATTTGCACGAGATGCCCCGACTTTTTCGCCGCGGAGTGATCCCGTTGGATTGCGCCTTTGTCGTGGTCAGTCCCCCGGACGAACACGGGTTCTGCAGCTTCGGCATCGAGGTGGGGGTGACCAAGCCCGCCGCCCTTTCGGCGGGCGTGATCGTGGCCGAAGTCAACCGCCAGATGCCTCGCACCCTGGGCGACAGTTTTATCCACGTGTCGAAGATCGATGCTTTCGTGGAGGTGGACCGGGACCTGGACGAGTTCCGACCGGAGCCGGCCACCGACGTCGAGCGCCGCATCGGCGCCAATGTGGCCGAACTCATCGCCGACGAATCCTGCCTGCAACTGGGACTGGGCGCCATCTCCAACGCCGTCCTGGAGTTCTTGGGCGACCGCCGCGACCTGGGCGTGCACACTGAAATGTTCACCGAGGCCCTGCCACAGCTGGTGGGCAGCGGAGTGGTCACCGGGGAATGCAAGACCTTCCATCCTGGCAAGGTCGTCGCCGGGTTCATCATGGGAACGCGCGACGTCTATGATTTCGCCCACGACAACGCCCTGATCGAATTCCACCCCACGGACTATGTGAACCACCCGGGCAATATCGCCAAGAACGACAACATGGTGGCGGTCAACAGCGCGATCCAGGTGGATCTGACCGGCCAGGTCTGTTCCGACTCCATCGGGGAAAAGATCTACAGCGGTTTTGGTGGGCAGGCCGACTTCATGCGCGGCGCGGCCCTGGCCAAGGGGGGGCTGCCCATCATCGCGCTGCCGTCGGTGACCAGCGACGGAAGGTTGTCGCGGATCGTGCCGAACCTCGACCAGGGCGCGGGCGTCGTCCTGACCCGGGCCGATGTTCACGTGGTGGTCACCGAGAACGGGGTGGCCCACATGCTGGGGCGCAACGTGCGGCAACGGGCCGAAGCCCTGATCTCGATCGCCCATCCGTCCTTCCAGGAAACCCTCCTGGAAGCCGCCCACCGGCGTGGCCTGTTCGGCCGTTTGTTCCCCGGGGGCTTCTTGTCCTGAGTTTTCATGGCCTGGGTTGAACGATTCCGGGACAATGGTTTAAGCTCCACCTGTTGACAAATCGTCAAATCTCTGACAAATTGTCCTTCCTGTTGGAGGCGGCTGCGCCGCCTGAATTCGTACACCCTGCCGTCAAAGGTTGCCTGGATCATGAACCTGAATCCCGAACGCGGCCTCCCCGTCGCTAACACCGCCGCCGGGGCGGAAGCGCCCGAGCACGAGGCGACCATTCTGGTGGTGGATGACGAGCCGGAACTCAGCCGGGCTCTCAGCAAGCTGCTGACGCGGAACGGGTACCATGTCCTGACCGCGGGAAACGGCGAGGAGGGTCTTGCCCTGCTGCGTCAGAATGAGATCCACCTGGTCCTGTCCGACCTGCAGATGCCTCGCATGGGCGGGCTCGATCTGCTCAAGGCCGCCCAGGTGGTGGCGCCCAACACGGAGTTCGTCATCATAACGGGGCACGGCACCATCGAGACCGCCGTGGACGCCATGCGCACCGGGGCCTACGATTTCATCGAGAAACCATTTTCCATCACCACCACCCTGAAGGTGGTCCGCAAGGCGCTGGAGAAGCAGCACCTCATCGCCGAGAACCGGGATTTGCGGAAACGCCTCGAGGAGATCCAGGGCGTCCACGAGATCATCGGCAACAGCGAACCGATGCGGCAGGCCATCGACACCGCGAGGCAGGTGGCGGGCAGCAGCGCGACCATCCTGTTGACGGGAGAAAGTGGGACCGGCAAGGAGGTGTTCGTCACGGCCATCCACGGCTGGAGCGACCGCGCCAAGCGGGCCATGGTGCGGGTCAGCTGCGCCGCCCTGCCGGAAAACCTGCTCGAAGCCGAACTGTTCGGTTACGAGAAGGGGGCGTTCACGGGGGCCGTCGCCCGACGCAAGGGCCGGTTCGAGGCAGCCAACCACGGCACCCTTTTTCTCGACGAAGTGGGTGAGATGTCCCTGACGACCCAGGTCAAACTTCTGCGGGTCCTGCAGGAAAACGTCATCGAACGGCTCGGCGGCAACGAACCCATTCCGGTAGACGTACGTATCATCGCGGCGACCAATTCCGACCTGCCGGAAATGGTGGCGCAGGGAAGATTCCGGGAAGACCTCTTCTACCGGCTGAACGTCATCAACCTCGAGCTGCCTTCGCTGCGCAGCCGGGGGGAGGACGTGGTGTTGCTGTCGAATTTCTTCCTGCAGAAATACAACGAAAAAAACGGCAAGCAGTTGGTGGGCTTCACCCCGGGTGCCCTCGAGGTGCTGGGCCGGTACGCCTGGCCGGGCAATGTCCGGGAACTGGAGAACGCCGTCGAGCGGGCGGTGGTGTTGAGCAAGGACAGCCTGGTCGACCTCGATGTCCTGCCCAACTCCGTGGTGAGCGGGCGCCAGCGGTCCGACGCGGTGAACATCCCGGTGGGCACCACCCTGCGGGACGCGGAAATGCAGTTGATCCAGGCCACCCTGGACAGCACCGGGGGCGACAAGGAGACGGCGGCCAACATCCTGGGCATCGCCTCGCGCACGATCTACCGGAAAATGCAGTAGGCAAGTCGGTCTTTCCGGTTCAAACGATAGATTCGGGCAGCTTGACCGGGTTTTCCGGGGTGGTTATATTGGCGCGGCCAAAACGCCGCCGGGCTGAGGGCCGTCCTGGCGAGAGTGGCGGAACTGGCAGACGCGCAGGATTTAGGTTCCTGTGGGGAAACCCGTGGGGGTTCGAGTCCCCCCTCTCGCACCACCAATTTATCCTGACCCGAACTCCCCTGTCGACAAGTCAGCCGCACCGGATCGGCGAATCCGGACGGATCAACCAAAGCGAGGAACGATTCCCATGACCGAGAACCAAGCCAAGGCCCCGGAACCCATTTCCACGGTCATCGAATCGCCCGAATCCTGGAAGAGGGTCGTCAAGGCCAGTATCGACAGGGCCCATTTCGATCAGGAATACACCAACCGCCTGAAAAAGGTGGCCAAATCCCATCAGAAACCGGGCTTCCGCAAGGGCAAGACCCCCAAGGCGATCATCGAGAAGGAAATGGGGGACCTGATCCGCAGTGAAACCGTGGAGGCTCTGGTGCCCAAGGCCTGGATGTCCGCCCTGATGGAGCACAAACTGTCCCCGGTCAACGACCCCACCCTTGAGAACCTGGATTTCGGCGAAGAAGGACCCCTGAAATTCGATCTGGTGGTCGAGGTCCGGCCGGAAATCAAGCTGGGTGATATCGACGGCCTTTCCATTCAACGGAGGATGACCTCGGTTACGGACGAAGACGTGGACCAGGTGCTGGAACGCCTGCGGGAAAGCCGGGCTGACTTCGAAAAGGTCGAGCGCCCCGCGGCCCAGGATGACCAGATCCTGCTGGACCTGGTTCCCGCCGGGCCGGAGGGTGATTTTCCCGAGGACGGCAAAATTCCCGACCAGCGCTTCATCCTGGGTTCGCCCAACAACATGCCCGCTTTCAACGAGGAACTGAAGGGCTGTGCGGCCGGCGAGGAAAAGACGGTGACGGTCGACTATCCCGAAGACCATCCCAACGAGGGGCTCAAGGGACGCAGCATGGGCTTCAAGTGCCTGATCCGGGAGATCCTGGCCAAGAAATTGCCGGACCTCGACGATGCCTTTGCCGGAACGGTGGCCGAAGGCAAGACCCTGGCAGAATTGCGTACCGATGTCCGGGCCGACCTGGAAAAGGAATCCGCCCAGCGGGTGGAGCAGGAGATGGATCGCCTCATCCAGAGGGAACTCGTCGCCCGCCACGATGTATCACTGCCTCCGTCCATGGTTTCGCGGTATCTGGCCGCCGGCCTGGAGGACCTGCACAAGCGCAATGCCCAGATGGGACGGCCCGCCTCCGAAGACGAGGACAAGGAATATTTCGAAGCCGGTAAGTCCCACGCGGAGTTGGCCTTGAAGGCGATGCTCCTGCTGGAGGCGGTGCGCCGTCAGGAAGAGATCAAGGTCACGGCCGAAGATGTCGATGAACGCATCGAACAGTTGGCTCTCGAGCACGGATTCGATGTTGACCAGTATCGTGAATTCGTCAACAGTGGCGAAGAGAAGGAACGACTCGAATACGACCTGTTGGAACGACGCACCTATGATTTCCTGCTTTCGCGGGCGGAGATCGAGGATGTGCCCGCAGACACGGATGTTCTTGCCGAAAAGGAGTGACGCATGCTTGTCCCCATGGTCGTCGACCAGACCAGCCACGGTGAGCGGTCTTACGATATCTATTCCCGGCTCCTGAAGGACCGGATCATCTTCCTGGGCTTTCCGGTGGACGACAATATCGCCAACCTGGTCATCGCCCAGATGCTGTTTCTGCAGGCTGAGGACCCCGAAAGGGACATCTACCTGTACATCAACAGTCCCGGGGGCAGCGTGACTGCAGGTCTTGCCATCTATGATACGATCCAATACATTACAAATGATGTGGTTACCATCTGCATGGGCCAGGCCGCAAGCATGGGCGCCGTCCTGCTGGCCGCCGGTGCGGAAGGGAAACGGTCGGCGCTGAAGAATTCTCGGGTCATGATCCACCAACCCCTCGGGGGCAGCCAGGGTCAGGCAAGTATGCTGGAGATCTACACCAAGGAGATCCTCAACATCAGGGAAAAACTCTACGGTATCCTGGCCACCCACACCGGGCAGACCCTGGAGAAGATCGCCAAAGACAGCGACCGGGACTTCTTCATGTCCGCCGAGGAAGCCTGCACGTACGGCCTGGTCGACAAAGTGATCGAGAGCCGCAGTGAGATCGATCCGCCCAAAGGCGGAAAGAAGAAGAAGTAGCCGGCCAAGCGGTCGAGCAATGGAGCCTGAAGTCTCATGAAACGTCGCCAGAATGGCAGTCCGCAGATGATCAAGTGCTCGTTCTGTGCCCGCGGCCAGGACGAGGTGGCCAAGCTTGTCGCCGGCCCTTCCAGCGTCTACATCTGCAGCGAATGCATCAAGCTGTGCAACGACATTCTCGAAGGCGAACTGCTCGACGAGGCCTCGCTGGCCCCGCCGAAGTTTCCCAAGCCCCACGAGATCCGGGACTTCCTGGACACCTACGTGATCGGGCAGGACGATGCCAAGGTCAGCCTGTCCGTGGCGGTCTACAACCACTACAAACGCATCCACCAGAAGAAGACCAGCGACGGGGTCGAGATCGACAAGAGCAACATCCTGCTTTTGGGCAACACCGGGACGGGCAAGACGCTGCTGGCCCAGACCCTGGCCCGTTACCTGAACGTGCCTTTCGCGATTGCCGACGCCACCGCCCTGACGGAAGCCGGCTACGTGGGCGAGGATGTCGAGAACATCCTGGTCCGGCTGCTCCAGGCCGCGGACTACAGCATTCCCGCCGCCGAGCAAGGCATCGTCTACGTCGACGAGATCGACAAGATCGGGCGCAAGAGCGGCAATCCCTCCATCACGCGCGACGTGTCGGGCGAAGGTGTGCAGCAGGCGCTGCTGAAGATTCTCGAGGGCACCGTGGCCAACGTGCCGCCCCAGGGGGGACGCAAGCACCCGCAGCAGAAATATCTTGAGGTCAACACCAAGAACATCCTGTTCATCTGCGGCGGCGCATTCCAGGGCCTGGAAAAGATCGTCGAACGCCGGGTGGGCCGAAACGTGTTGGGCTTCGCCCGCCAGGAGGAGTTCTCCATCAGCGAGGAGCGGGACGAATTCCTGAGCCTGGTCGAGTCGCAGGACCTGATGCAGTTCGGCCTGATTCCCGAACTCATCGGCCGGTTGCCTGTGGTGACCCACATGCACGATCTCGACCGCGACGCCATGATCAGGATCCTCACCGAGCCGCGCAACGCCCTGACCAAGCAGTACGCCAAGCTGCTGGAGATGGAAGACGTGGAGCTGGTATTCGAACCCGACGCCCTCGAGGCCGTCGCCGATCTGGCGATCCTACGCAAGACCGGCGCGCGCGGCCTGCGTTCCATTCTGGAAAATATCATGCGCAACACGATGTTCGAGATCCCTTCCCAGGATGACGTCCGGCAGGTTATCATCACCCGCGAGGCCGTGGCCAAAGAGGCCGAGCCCGAGGTGGTGCTGGGCGATCCGCCGATCGACATCAAGGAAGCCTGATACAGCCTGTTACCTCCCAGCATCGAAACGAAGTCACCAGGGACGGGTCCCCTGCGGCCCTGACCGCCGGATCATCCGGAATATCATCCGGAAGATCATCCGGAGGCGGGCGTACGGCCGCGGCATTGCGGCCACCAACGCCCGAGGAGAAACATGAGTCGCAAAGAATTCATCATCAGCCGGGACGGCGAAGACGTCCTCCTGCCCGGTGAACTGCCTCTGTTGCCTTTGCGTGACGTGGTGGTGTTTCCCTACATGGTCACCCCCCTGCTCGTGGGCCGGCCCCGGTCGGTGGCCGCCGTGGAGGCGGCCATGGAACGCGACAAGCACCTGTGCGTGATCGCCCAGAAGGAGCCCGAGACCGAAGAACCCGCCGCCGGCGATCTCTTCGAATACGGGACGGTCATCAAGGTCCTGCAGATCATCCGCACCCCCGACGAAACCCTGAAGATCCTGGTCGAAGGCGTGGCCCGGGTCCGGGTGGACCACGTGGTCATGGGCGACGGCTTCCTGGAAGTGGACATCGCCCCGGTGCAGGAAGTCGCGGTGAAGGGCAAGGAGGTCGAAGCACTCAGTCGTTCCATCAAGGAGCGGTTCAAGGAGTACGTGCGGCTGAACAAACGGCTCCCGGACGAAGTGCTCCTGTCGGTGCTGAACATCGAGGAGATCGCCCGGATGGCCGACTCGATCAGCGCCTACATCCTCGGCCGCGTTCCCCTGAAGCAGGAACTGCTCGAGGAACCCGACCTGGGCCAGCGCCTGAAACGTATCAACCAGATCCTGGCCAACGAACTGGACATCCTGGAAATCGAACAGCGCATCGACGGCGAAGTCCAGTCCCAGGTCCAGCGCAACCAGCGCGAGTTCTACCTCAACGAACAGCTGCGGGCCATCCGCAAGGAACTCGGGTTCACCGCCGACGAGGATTCCGAGATCGAGGAATACCTCACCCGCGTTGAAGAAAGCGACATGAGCACAGAAGCCCGGGACGTCGCCCGCCGCGAGGTGAACCGGCTCGAACGCATGTCGCCCATGAGTCCCGAGGCCACCGTGGTGCGCAACTACCTGGACACCCTGCTGTCCCTGCCCTGGAAAAAGAAGTCCCGCGACCGGGTGGATACGGCCAAGGTCCGCGAGCGGCTGGATGCGGACCACTACGGCCTGGAGAAGGTCAAGGAACGGATCCTCGAATTCCTGTCGGTCTACAAACTGACCAAGAAGACGCAGGGGACGATTCTTTGCCTGGTCGGGCCGCCGGGCGTGGGCAAGACGAGCCTGGGTCGCAGCATCGCCGACAGCATGAACAAGAAGTTCGTGCGGATCAGCCTGGGCGGGGTGCGCGACGAGGCGGAGATCCGGGGCCACCGCCGCACTTACATCGGCAGCAAGCCGGGGCGGGTCATCGAATCCTTGCGCAAGGCCGGGACGCGCAATCCGGTCTTCCTGCTGGACGAGATCGACAAGATGGGGGCGGACTTCCGCGGCGATCCGGCCAGCGCCCTGCTGGAAGTGCTGGACCCGGAGCAGAACTCCACCTTCAGCGACCACTACCTCGAGGTGGAGTTCGACCTGTCCAACGTGATGTTCATCACCACGGCCAACAGCCTGCATTCGATCCCGCCCGCCCTGGAGGACCGCATGGAGATCATCCGGATCCCCGGTTACCTGGAGCACGAAAAAATGGTCATCGCCGAGCGGTTCCTCGCCCCGCGGCAGATGAAGCGCAACGGGGTGGCCAAGTGGACCGGTGGCTTCAAGCGGTCCGCCTTCCAGGCCATCATCGACGGCTACACCCGCGAAGCCGGTGTGCGCAACCTCGAGCGCGAAATCGCCGGCATCTGCCGCAAGGTGGCCAAGCACCATGCGGACAAGGGCAAGTTTCCCGGCGCCGTCAGCGAGAGCAACGTCCAGACTTACCTGGGCATTCCGAAATTCCGGCGCAAGCTGGTGGACCGCGAACCCGAGGTGGGGGTCGTCGTCGGACTGGCTTGGACCATGGCCGGCGGTGAGATCCTCGAGATCGAAACGGCCTCCGTGCCCGGCAGCGGCAAGATCACCATCACGGGCAACCTCAAGGACGTGATGAAGGAGTCCGCCGAGACGGCCCTCAGCTACGCCCGGGGCCTGTGCCGGGAGATGTCGGGCGACTGGTTCAAGAAAAGCCAGATCCACATCCACGTGCCGGAGGGGGCCATCCCCAAGGACGGACCCAGCGCGGGGGTCGCCATGGCCACGGCCATCGTTTCCCTGTTGCGTGAAATTCCCGTGCGGAACGACGTGGCCATGACCGGGGAAGTGACCCTGCGGGGCAAGATCCTGCCCATCGGTGGGCTGCCCGAAAAGGCCGTCGCCGCGGTGCGGGCCGGCAGCAAGCACCTGATCCTTCCCCGGGACAACGAGAAGGACTTCCGCGAACTCTCGGAGGTGGTGCGCGACAAGTTGACGGTCCACCTGGTCGACACCATGGATGAGGTCCTGGCCCTGGCCCTGGTGGGCGGGGACGGGGACGGAAACAAGCGCCGGGCCAAGGGATCCGTTAAAGGGCCCCGGAGTGCCGGCAGGAAAAAATCCACCGCCCGGCCCAAGAAAGCCTGAGTGGCGCCATGGAAGTGGAGTTCATCATCAGCAGCCCCGACCTGAAGGGGCGGCCGGAAAGGATCCTGCCGGAATTCGCCTTCATCGGGCGAAGCAACTGCGGCAAGTCCTCCTTGATCAACAACTTCCTGGACCGAACCAAGGTTGCCCACATCAGCGGCAAACCGGGAAAGACCCGGCTGTTGAATTATTTCCTGGTGGACGACCGGTTCTACCTGGTGGATCTGCCGGGCTACGGATTCGCCAAGGTCAGCAAGAAGCAGCGGGCGATCTGGAAAAGCCTTTTTCGACAGTATATTCTTTCAGATGAACGACCTATGGCTATTTTTCACTTGCTGGACGCCCGCCACAAGCCCACCCAGGAAGACCTGGAGGTCTCCAGTTGGGTGCGCGAATCAGGGCACCCCTACGCGGTGGCCGTGACCAAGATCGACAAAGTCGGAACCAATTCCCGTTCCGAGCGATATCAGGAGATAATCCAGACTCTGGGTGTCCCCAAGGACACTCCCTTTTTCCCGACCTCAGCCGTCAAGCGAACCGGCCGTGAGGAGATGATCGGCTGGGTTGACGCGCTTCTGGCCGCCAACCCCGATTGAGGTATATTTGACGGGGTCCGAGCGTCGGAGGTATAATGGTCGAGGAGGGGCGATTGCGACTGATTTCGAAACCATGGACGCATTCTCGGTCCACGGCCGGGATCGTGGTCAGCGCGGCGCCTATCCAGGTGGCAGGATGAAACACGGATTCTTCACAGGTTGGCTTAGGGCAGCGACCGTCTTGGCGGTCTGTGCCTACCTGTCCGTGGCACCGGCCCTGGCCACCGACGTCGACATGGCTCGCCTGCCCGTGACCGTCCCCAACAACTGCCTTGCCTGTCATGTGGTGGAGATACCTTCTGTAGGGGATGCCGCGCTCAATCCCTTCGGAGACGATTTCCTGGCCAATGGCCGTCTCTGGGACGCGAATCTGGCCAATCTGGATTCGGACGGCGACGGCTGCCTCAACGGCGTGGAAGTCGGCGACAGCGACGGGGACGGGGAGCCCGACGGCAACGTGGACAGCCAGGCCGGCAATCCGGGGGTGGTCGACGAGTGCAACGCCGGATCCCTGGTCGATGAAAAAACCTGGGGCGCCCTGAAGGCTATGTTTGACGGAAGCTGACCACCGAGGCATATTTGTCAGGTAGCCCGGCTGATGTTCGGGCTTTTTTTTGGGTGACGGATTCCGGTCTGTCGGGATACGGTCCGGGCACGGCCTTCGCTGCTGTGAGGATCTGTCCCAACCGTGGAGTTGAACTGTGGAAAACCGAGTGATCATCGGGGGCCAGTGGGGGGACGAAGGCAAGGGCAAGATTGTCGATGCCCTGAGCCGTGACTTCGATTGGGTCCTGCGCTATCAGGGCGGGGCCAATGCCGGCCACACCATCCACATTGGCCAGGACAAGCACGTCCTGCACTTGATTCCCTCCGGCATCCTGCACGAAGGTGTGCGGTGCCTGCTGGGCGGCGGCATGGTGATCGACCCCTGGAGCCTGCGGGACGAGATTCTCGCCCTGGAACAGAAGGGGTACGAGGTCCGGGAGCGGATGCGGATATCGGCCACTGCCAGCCTGCTGATGCCCTACCACATGCGCCTGGACGAACTGCGGGAGACCCGCCTCAAGCGCAAGAGTATCGGCACCACTGGCCGCGGCATCGGGCCCGCCTACCTGGACAAGATCCAGCGCACCGGGATGCGCCTGGGAGACCTGCTGCTGCCGGCCGAAAACCTGGAACGCAAGGCCATCGAAAAGATCCTGTCGGCCAACGAGATCCTCAGCGAATTCTACGACGCTGAACCTCTGCCTGCGCGGGTCCTGGCCGAAGAACTGGTGGTGTTGGCCCAGTTCGTGGCCCCGATGGTGGTCAATCCCTACGATGCCCTGCGACCGGTCCGCGAGGGAACCGAGACCGCCCTGTTCGAAGGTGCGCAGGGAACCATGCTGGACATCGATCACGGGACCTTCCCCTATGTCACCAGCAGCAACAGCACGATCGGGGGCGCGCTCACCGGGACCGGCCTGGGACCGCGGTCCCTCGGCGAGATCAACGGGATCTTCAAGGCCTACTGCACCCGGGTCGGCAACGGCCCCTTCCCCAGCGAGCTTTTGGGGGAGCAGGGGGACGCCCTGAGGGAAGCCGGGGGTGAATACGGCGCTACCACGGGCCGAGCCCGCCGCTGCGGCTGGTTCGATCTGGTGGCCGGCCGGTACGCCGTCGACATCAACGGCATGACAGGGGTGATCATCACAAAACTGGATGTTCTGGACACTCTGCCCAGTGTCCAGGTGGCCACCGCCTACGAACTTGACGGGGAAAACACCACCACGTACCCGGTGCTGAGCGAAGCCATTCCTCGCTGCCGGCCCGTCTACCAGGAATTTCCCGGTTGGGAAAAACCCACCTCGGGATGCCGGAAGCTGGTGGACCTTCCGGCCGCCGCCCGCAAGTACCTCGAGTTCCTGGAAAAAGAGCTCGGGACCCTGATCGTGGGCGTGAGCGTGGGGCGGGACCGTGAAGAAATGATCTGGACCGAAACGGGTGTAACCACCTGAGACCAAACCGATTGGCTGATTCCTTTGACACCAGGCGGGGTGTCATCTATATTGCGGTTCCTGCGGAAAAACTCACCCGATTCGGGTGGGCCACTAGCTCATCAGGTAGAGCATCTCCCTTTTAAGGAGGTTGTGCCAGGTTCGAGTCCTGGGTGGCCTACCATCTAAAAAAGCCCCCTCATTCGAGGGGGCCTTTTTACATTCACCCGGTTGTCCGGGGATGCACGTATTACATGCTGCCGTACTTCTTGCTCCACAACTGATCGAACTCTTCGATCGTCTCCTCGAACATTTCCATGGCGCTGATGATCGGCGCGGAAGTCTCCAGATCGACACCGGCGTTGCGCAGGATCTCCAGCGGCGGGGCGCTCGATCCGGCTTTCAGCATGTTGTCGATGTAGCGCTTCGCGGCCGAGTCGCCGTTCTCGGTGATCTCGTCGGCCAGGGCCAGACCGCTGGTCAGGCCGGTGGCGTAGGTGAACACGTAGAAATTGTAGAAGAAGTGGGGGATGAACATCCACTCGCACTCGTCGTCCGGGCCCAGCTCGAAACCGGAGCCGTAGTATTCCTTGATCATGTCCGCGTACAGACTGTTCATGAACTCCGCGGTCAGCGGGTTGCCGGCTTCGGCGTGCTCGTGGAAGCGCAGCTCGAAATCGGCGAACAGGGTCTGCCGGAAGATGGTCAGCCGGATCGATTCCAACCGCTGATTCAGCAGCATGAGCTTGACGTCAACATCGTCGGCCTTGGCCAGCATGTAGTTGGTCAGCAGGGCCTCGTTGCAGGTCGACGCGATCTCCGCCAGAAAGGTCGTGTACCCGGCGTAGATGGGCGGCTGGCTCCGGTTGCTGTAGACCGAGTGCAGCGCGTGGCCCATCTCGTGGGCGGTCGTCGAGACGGCGTCCAGGGTGTTGTCGAAGTTGTGCAACACGTAGGGGTGGATGTCCTTGGCCAGCACGCCGTTGCTGTAGGCGCCACTGCGTTTGTCCTCGTTGGGATAGATGTCGATCCAGCCGCTTTCGGGATCCATGCCCTCGGCGAGAAGACCCACGTACTCCTTGCCCAGGGGTTTGAGGCCCTGGGTGATGAGGCTCTGGGCGTCGGCGTAGCTGTAGTTGGGCTCGACGCCTTCGATCATGGCGTTGTAGAGGTTGGGGAAGGTCAGGGGGCCTTCGAGGCCCATGACCTTGCGGCGCAGTTCGACGTACTTGTGCATGGTGCGGGGCAGGCTCTCCCGCACCGTGTCGATCAGCATGCGGTAGGCGCCGGTGGAAATGTTGTCCGGTGACAGGGAGGCCTCGAGGCAGGTTTCATAACCGCGGGCGTCCTTGGACATGATGTGGGACTTGACCACACCGTCGACCAGGACGGCAAACGTGTTCTCGTAGCCGCGCAGGGTGCCGAAGAAAGCGTCGCGGGCCTGGACCCGGACGGCGTAGTTCTCATCCGACCTGAGGCCGGAGAAACCGCTGACGGTCATGGGCACGCGCTGGCCCTGGCCGTCGACGATTTCCGGGAACTGCATGTCCACACCCAGCAGGGCTTCGTGGACGTCGCTGGGGACCGAACGCATGTTGCCCGTCAGGGCCATCAGCCTCTCCTCGGGGCTGGACAGTGTGAATTCCTGCTGACGCCACAGTTCCGAGAAGTAGTAGTGGTAGACCGACAGTTCCTCTTCCTCGGCCATGAAGTTCTTGATGACTGCAGGATCGATTTCCAGCAGCTCGGGCTCCATCCAGCTGGTGGCTTCCCCGAACGACGGGAAAAGGGCGGCCACCTGGCCCTGCATCTGGCGATGATCGTTGTTGCCCTGATCCACATCGTAAAGGGTCTGTGCGTAGACATAGAGTTTGTACAGGCGGATCATCATGTCGTGAGTCGCGTTGTTCGCATCCAGCATCGTGGCGGCGGATTCCCCGAGCCGGCCCTGGAATTCCATCAGCTTGGGAATGTCCCCGCCGATGGCCTCCAGCTCGGCCTGCCAGGCTTCCTTGTCCGGGAAAATGTGCTGGGGGTTCCACTGGTAATTTTCCGGAATGCTGCTGCGGGGAGCGGAAGGATCGGGTTCAAAGCCGGCCGCCGCGGGGAGGGCCAGCATCATGCAGGCCAGAGCGGCCAGCAGAGCAATGAATCCGGCCTTGCGGAGAAGACCCTGATGCGACATGGAAATACCTCCAAAAGTGAATGGACGAACACGAGCCCGATTCCAGGGGGAACCGGGCGGTCGGGGAAAAGCGAACAGGACACGACGCCGCCGGCCCCGGGGACCGGCGGCAGGTTCTTATCTAAACAGGGGCCGACCGAACTTGTCGGTGACCGGTCCCGGATCCGACGCCTTGGCGGCGGGGAAATCCACGGCGATATTCACGAAATTGAAATAACCGGAAACGGGATCGTGGGTACAGCGCATTAGCATGTCGTCCATGTACCCCACGACGTAGAAGGTGCTGGGGTCCGCTCCCCAGATCCCTGTGAGACTGACGGTCCCGTCGAACAGGACGGTCCGCGACCCGGTTTCGGAAACAAAATCGTAGTCCACGGTCTGGTAGACGATCGTACCCTCGTCGGTGACCATGTATATGTTCCCCGGGGCGTCCAGCCAGATGTCCTGGATGCCGGCCCTGGGGTTGCTGGTGACCGCGGGGTAGAATGAGGTCCAGATGGTGTCGACCCGGGCGTCGGAAAGCTGGAAGAGCCAGCCTTCGGAGGTCCCCAGATAGTTGCGGCTCAGATCGGCCGGGTCCGAAGTGCTGGACAGCATCCATTCGGCGTCCACGATCTGCTCACCGCTCAGGGGCCGGAGAATCCAGTCGGGCAGCACGGAAAAAGCGCCGGTCACGGGATCGGGTGGCGGGAAGGTGGTGTGGTCGGCCACCTGGAAGACGCCGCCCTTGGTGCCGGTCATGCCGTCGGGAACACCGGTGAACCTGGGGTCATCGTAGGCTCCGCCGATGAAGAAACTGTTCACAGTGATGAGGGAGGCCACGTTTTCACTGAACAGAAGGGTGTCGGTGGGAGCTCCGTTCTCGTCGAGGATCCAGCTCAGGCCGGGGAGGCCGTTCCAGTTGCTGCCGCTGAGGCGTCTCAAGGTCCCTTCAAACCCGCAGGCGAAGATGTCGCCCCTGAAGCGCCCGATCCCGTAAAGGTCCTTGGTGACCCCGGAAGACATGCCGCTCCAATTTCTCCAATCGTCGCCGGAGTTGCGCAGGATCGTTCCGCCGTGTCCGATGGCATAGAGCATGCCGTCGCCGGCGCCCCAGATCCTGGTGATGGCATTGCTCGTCCCTAGGGGTACCGGAGCCCAGTCATTGGTGCCATTTCCGTCGTAATGGAACATGGCGCCACGGGCCCCGGCGGCGTAGACGTCGTTGGGGCCGCTGCCAAAGACGGTGAACAGCCAGTTGTTGGGATCAGGGATGGGCTGGGTCGGGAACGGGGGTTCTGCCGCATCATCGGAGCACCCTCCGGTGAACAGGGCAGCCACCACGAGAGCGCAAACCATGAATACGGGAAGGCACAGCTTGGCTTTCGGACTGACTTTCGGGCTCATATGGCCGGTCAGGACAGATGCAACTTTGTTCATTGCAGAGATATCCTCGCGTTCAGCTGGTGGGGAGAACGGAACGGCCGGCCACCGAGTCCGGTCGTCCCCCGGAGAAATCGATCCGAAATCCATTCCTCGGGGAAAAACACCGGAAAAAACCATGCCCGCCAGGAGGCAGAGGCCGCATTTCCAACCAATGAATATTAGGGCTTTGCCCCCGAAAAGTCCACACTTCATCAATCGGAAAATGGATTGGGACCTTGCAGAAATCCCTACCTGTGACAAAATTAGCACCCAATGGAGGGTTTCTTCGCCGCCGGTGGCACGAATCCCCGAACCGGGTTCCCTTGTGCGGGAACCCCGGGCTCCTGCAGAAACGAGATTGCATGTCCGACCTCGCGGCCAGCGCCGTAGACCCCTCAATCGACCTCTTCGCGGAGATCGATCGGTTGCGCCGGGAAATGAATGCCGTCATCCTGGCTCATTTCTACCAGGAGCCCGATATTCAGGATATCGCCGATTTCATCGGCGACAGCCTCGCTCTCAGCCAGCGCGCGGCCGAAACCGAGGCCGAAGTCATCGTATTCGCCGGGGTCCACTTCATGGCCGAAACGGCCAAGATCCTCAACCCGGACAAACTGGTTCTCCTGCCGGATCTGGAAGCGGGTTGCAGCCTCGCTGACGGTTGTCCGCCCGATGAATTCGCCGCCTTTTTGGAGGACCACCCAGGGCACAAGGTCGTCAGCTACATCAACTGTTCGGCGGCGACCAAGGCCATGAGCGACGTCATCTGCACCAGCAGCAATGCCGTGAAGATCGTGGACTCCTTTCCCGCGGATCAGCCGGTGGTTTTCGCACCGGACAAGTACCTGGGGGGCTGGGTCTGCCGCAGTCTGGGCCGGGAGATGGTGCTGTGGCCCGGCTCCTGCGAAGTGCACGAAATGTTCAACGAGAAGAGGCTGGTCGAGTTGAAGGTATCCCATCCGGACGCGGTGGTCGCCGCCCACCCGGAGTGCCCCGAGCCGGTTCTTCAGCATGCCGACTACATCGGGAGCACCTCGGGCATCCTAGCCTA
>RCNG010000135.1_pt1 | contig 29171 bp, 20 predicted proteins | sample 2041371 | NCBI WGS metagenome assembly RCNG01 (sample SAMN09708227, study PRJNA481090) | Marine sediment metagenome, whole genome shotgun sequencing project. | biome: marine sediment; feature: ocean; material: sediment; isolation source: Sewage treatment plant 1 marine sediment (STP1) ... | reverse complement strand
TCCTCAGCCGCTTCGAGGCCACCATAGGAAAAAGTCGCTCGCTGTTTCAGTGCTTGAAGGTAGAGGTCGTAAGCATCCGGGTCGTCAGTTCCGACTCCGGCAAGCAGTGTGTCGTCATCGTTGCCGAGCAGCGACGCCGATAGCGCGGAACCGACCTTCATTGCAATTTCGTCCTGAATACCGAAAATGTCGTCGCTGTCGCGGTCAAAGTTCTCAGACCAAACATGATAACCGTCCGATGCACGAATCAGCTGCGCGGTAATGCGTACTCGACTACCTGCCTGCTGCACACTGCCCTCGAGAACGTGAGCAACCTGCAGCGCGTCCGCGATCTCGCGGATATCCATGTTCTTGCCTTTGAAAGCGAAACTCGAAGTGCGTGCCGCCACTTTCAGATCCGGAATCTGTGCCAGCATGTGCAGCAGCGTCTCAGTCAGTCCGTCGGAGAAATAGTCGTTATCTTCGTCCCTCGACATATTGACAAAGGGCAGCACCGCGACAGACTCCATGCTGACCGCTGCCACCGTTGATTCGGACGTGCTCGGCGACCGGTTAGCCGTAAAAAATGCGACCAATACGATCGCAAGAATCACGCCCACGATCGCCAGATAATCGAGTTTCCCGGCAGAAACAGTCTCACGCGCGTCATCTCGACTCACTTCCGTCTCTTTCTTGATTCCATCCGGCGTCAGTTCGTAAACCCACGACAAACCAACCGCAGGAATGAACCCGAAGGCAAAACTCAGAATGACCGCCCGTGCAGCCCAATCGGGCGCACCCAGAGTCGGCAGAATTGTCGTCAAAACCTCTGTTAGCAGCCAGCCCACCACGAGGTACGCGGCCGCTACGCGCAGGACGTTTCGACGCTGGAGTTCTTTAAATACGGACATACGGTCTAATCAGGCAGCGAGTTTAAATAGACTACACGACTTCGTGTTCGCGTATCGGAGCGAGGTTTCAGTAACTTAGATGCACCAGAGACCAAATTGGTTGTTTTATTGGCTCGTCTCAGACAGACCGCCAATGGCGCGGCCAAAGGCGTCGACTTCGTCCCAGTCGGTAAAATCGACATTGGAATCAAGGGCCGTCGGCCCCTTGGTCATCCACATAATGAAGCGGATCATGGTTCGGTCCCAGAAGCGGTATTTGGCGTAATGAATCTTGCCGCCGAAGATGCCAATGATTGCCGGTTTCCAGACAATAGTCTTGAGGAATTTTCTAACGTAGGGATTGGTGTCCGGATCCTTCTTATTCGGCTTTCGCGCCACCACGTTGACCGAAAAGAAGGCGCTATGCCGAGCTTCGAGCAGCGCCGCATTTTCATTGATGAATCGGGCGACTTCCGGTCGATGCTTGCCGTAGCGAATACTCGCTCCAACGACCAAGCGATCAAAGGCGCTCAGGTCGATAGCGGAATCGGGCGCCAGTTCCAGGAGCGTCGGGCTGTGCCCGCCTTCTTCGACTCTTTGAGCCAGTCGCTCGCAAATCTCGATGGTATGTCCGTCGACGGTCGAGTAGATAAATCCAATTTTCATAGGCCGAACATTACGCTAGTAAGGACTACGTGACTAGGTGATATCCGACATGTAATTGCGACGAAATCGGACGTACTTTAGTGGTCCGGAACACCACGATTAAAGGACTAAAGTCGTGAGCCAGAAACCCCCACCAGGCCTTCATCTAGGCGTCAAAATCCTCCATGACCCCATTCGCAACAAGGGCACCGCATTCACAGAGGCAGAGCGCGATGCACTGAATCTGCGCGGCCTTCTTCCCGCCAGGGTTCACAGCATGGCGGAGCAGGAGCTTCGCGTTCTGGGAAATGTCCGGGCGAAATCCACTGACCTCGAACGCTATCTGTATCTGATTGCTCTTCAGGACCGCAACGAGAACCTCTTTTATCGTGTCGTCATGGACAACATCGAAGAGATGATGCCGATTCTCTATACGCCGACGGTCGGCAAGGCCTGCGAGGAGTTCCAGCACATTTACCGCAAACCACGTGGGTTCTACGTCTCCCTGAATGACAAAGGCCGTGTTCGGGATATCCTCAAGAACTGGCCGCACAAGGACGCACGGATCATCGTCGTTACAGACGGCGAGCGCATCCTGGGCCTTGGTGATCTGGGTGCCGATGGCATGGGAATCCCGATTGGTAAACTCTCGCTCTACACCGCCTGTGCCGGCGTCCATCCCACACAGTGCATACCCGTCATGCTGGACGTCGGGACTAACAACGAGCGTCTGTTAAATGATCCGCTCTACAATGGCCTTGAACGGCGACGGGAGCGCGGACAAGCCTACGATGAGCTTGTCGAAGAGTTCATCACGGCGGCCGGTGAGGTATTTCCGGGCGTGTTGATACAACTTGAAGACTTCGGTAATACCAACGCATTTCGCTTTCTCAAACAATATCGTGATCGAGCCTGTCTGTTCAATGACGATATTCAAGGAACAGGCGCCGTAGCGGTTGCTGGCTTGCTCGCCTCACTTCGAATTACGGGCGGCGATCTGTCGGATCAGAAGCTGTTGTTCCTCGGTGCGGGAGAGGCTGGCATCGGCATAGCCGATGTTTTTGTCGCCGCACTGGTCGAGGAAGGACTGTCACCCGAGCAAGCACGCGAGCGATGCTGGTTTAAGGACAGCAAGGGTCTGGTCGTAAAAAGCCGCCGCAACCTCGCTGAGCACAAACTACCCTATGCTCACGATTATCCTGAGTGCGATAATTTTCTCGAGGCCGTTCGCGCATTGAAACCAACGGCGATACTCGGACTGTCCGGGCAACCCAGTACCTTTACCAAAGACATTGTCGAGGCAATGGCCAAGAACAACGATCGCCCCGTCATATTTGCGTTGTCGAACCCTACGTCCAAAGCCGAGTGCACTGCTAAAGACGCGTACACCTGGAGCGACGGGCGCGCTATTTTTGCCAGCGGCAGCCCCTTCGCCCCAGTCAACTTCGGGCCGCAGACTTTCGTACCCGGACAAGGTAACAATGCCTACATATTTCCTGGGGTCGGCCTGGGTATCATCGCAAGTCAGGCGCGAACGGTAACCGATGAGATGTTTCTGGCCGCTGCGCGATCGCTTGCGAACCAGGTCACCGATTCCGATATTGCACGTGGCCGAGTTTACCCGTCGCTGTCCCTGATTCGACAGGTATCATCTACGATCGCCTGCGACGTCGCTCGGATAGCGTACAGGAATGGCTTGACGGACAAAGAGGAGCCCGATGACCTGATGGCTGACATTCACAGCCACATGTATCAGCCTGTCTACCCGCATTTCGCGTAGCAGGTCAGGCGACTAGTTCGAAACCTTCTGTGTGGACATCACCTATGGGAATGGTCCAGACTTTCCCACGGTATGGATTATTCGTCATCAGAACCCGTCATTCACGTCTGCGTCCTCGCGGCTGGTACGTCCAGCCGATTTGGTGCCACAAAACTGGTACAGACTCTTCGCGGCAAACCGCTGCTGCAGCATGCTCTGATCGCTGCCAATGGCACCTGCCCCGACCGGGTTAATCTGGTTATCGGACATGATCAAGAGGCCGTATTGGCCGCATCCGGTGAGCTGGCGGACCAGATCATCGTCAACAGTGATTACCGCTCCGGCTTGGGCACCAGTATCGCCGCAGGCGTTCGCAGTTGTCGGGCCCGCGCTGATGCCATCTTGATTCTGCTCGCTGATCAACCGCTCATCACTGAGCGACACCTCAAGATGCTTATCGATCAATGGTCGGGCGCCGAAAACGAAATCGTCGTATCCTGCTTTGACGAAACGTCCGGCCCGCCGATCTTATTTCCGTCCGGCGCCTTTGACGCGCTGTCCCGACTGACAGGAGACCAGGGAGCGAAAAGCGTCCTGACCAATGGTGATTTCGTCGTCAGATCGGTGAACATTCCTGCCGCCGGCGTTGACGTCGATACGCCGGACTCCCTTCGCGAGCTCGAACAAGACTGATTACCGGGAAAAGTGCTCCTGCAATTCCGCCGCGATCTCCAGCGCTATTGCCGCCGGGCCGCGCCCCCCGATTTGACGGCCGACGGGGCCTCGCAAGCGATCACCGAGTTTGCCCGCGTGTGCGCCGATCTCGTTGAGCAGTCGGTCTCGGCGATGCGGTGGCCCCAGAAGGCCGATGAATCCCACCGCTGAATCTGCGAGAGACTTCAGGTACTCCCTGTCGGCTGTCAGGTTGTGACTCATTGCGATGGCTGCATCAAACTTGTCGAGATCGAAGAACGACCGGATCTCATCAACGGGCACGCAATTGAGCGAAGCACCGGTGTTTGAACCCAGTCGCTCAATGGCGGCAGGTCGATGGTCGGATACGATGACGTTCCAGCCCAGCGCAACGCCGAACTTGATCAACGGATCCGCATCCTGACCCGCACCCAATAACAGAACTCTTAGAGGCGCCAAAATTCGCGCGACCCCGTGCTCGCGTTCCGCATCGGCCAGAACCAGGTCTGCATACGGAGCATCTTCAAGTGTTTTGACGAGACTACTGAATGGCTCATACCCGGTTTCCGCCTGCAAAGGCTGGATGAGAATATGCAACGCTCCTTCGCAGCCGACACCCAGGCCGAAGACTTCGTCGTCGGCCCGAAGATCATAGGTGACTCTTTCTGCAACACCGCTGGCAATGACGCTCTTCGAGCGCAGCGCCAGGTCGCCTTCAAGACAGCCGCCGGACAGCATCCCCTGAAAATCACCGCTTTCTTCTACCAGCATCTGACTACCAACCTTGCTGTAGGTTGAACCCTCAGTATTCAGCACAGTAATAAGCGCGAGAGACGTTCCGGTCGTCGTGTGATGCCGAAAGAACTGGCACAAGTGATAGGGCAGGCGCTCGACGATCGTTCTCCTAATGAGACTCGGCTAAGTGCCCGGTCATCTCCCAGCGCGCGAGCGATATCGGAATGCTGTCGATCGCATTCAGCCGATCGAAGAAGTCCTTCAATTGAAAATCACCACCCTGCTCCTCGACCCGCTTCGCGTAGTCGGCCAGCGTCTGCTCGAGAAGATACTTGCCCGTTACGTAGCTACTACCGTAGCCGGGCTGGCGAAGATAAAGATGTTGTTCGAAAATGAGAAGCTCTTTTTCAGTTCTCATCCAGCCGCGCGGCGTTCCGCTCATGTGCACACCACCCGCCTCTTCCATCGTCATCTCATTGGCATGCGCATAGAGTGAACCAAGCCCACGGGCGGCGCGCTGTGCCAGGAGAATCCAGACCAGCTCACGCGACCTCGGGCGATCGTCATAGAGTCCTGCATGCATGAACATCTCCTCGACGCCGGTTGCAGTCCCTTCGTTGCGACTATCGAAAATGTTGTATAGCAGCGCGCCTTGTCGCACCGGACTGGCATGCGGTTCGGTGTCCATGCGGGCGAGTTCGAACCAGTGCCAGAAGTGAGTGAATAAGGGCGCGGGATCGTAATGGGCTGTAATCCAGAAGAAGTGACGTTTCTCCGCTGCAACGAAAGCTCCCTTGTGCGCTTCCAGCGCCGGTCTCATGTAATCCGCCACCGTTACGATTTCTTTTTCTTTCAGGAAACGCATGATGCGATCCACCGCATCGTTCGCCAGTGCATCGTATTCTTCGGGCGTGCGGGCGGCCTGTGCGGGCGGCAGATCCTTGTTGCGCTGCTCCTCGAGTTTCAGCGATGACCAGGCACGATCAAGCTCGCGCTCAAGCAGGCGCACCTCATCTTCCCAGGTCAGCGGCACCAAGTGCACGTTCTGCTGATACCAGGTGTAATTATCCTTGCCGATGCCCGACGGGCCCGTCTTGGACGGCGCCTGCTCCTCCAGCCAATTGACGAGTTCGGTCGTTGCCGCCCGAGCTGCGCTGATTGCGGCGTCCATCTCGTCATCAATCGAATCTGCCAGTTGTTCTGTCAAAGAATCGAGGTCGCCCATATCGCTTCGAATATCACGAATACCGGTTACCCAAAGATCTCGCGCATTGCCTGTCAGGTTTTGCTGCGCCTGTGCAAACAGAGGCGGGATAACACTGAGTTCGTCGAGCAATCGTTGTCTTTCATCGGCCGACAACGGGAAGTCATAGCTCCAGACTTCCAGCACCGCGTGATGTGTTGGACCTTCGTGCGCAGGAACATCGCTGCGGTCCATCCAGATCGTATTGTAAAAGGCGGGATCTCTCGCCCAGGGCATCAGAATGCGGCGATTAAAATCGTAGCCGTTCATTTCGGCACGTACCAAATGCCAGTCCACTTGTTGCGGTACGGCCCACTCGTCGATGTCGAATGCATCCAGGCGCGCTCGCAACGCTTGATAGCCGTTCTGCCGCTTCGAAAAACCAGCGCTTGTGTAATCTGGCGCGCCATTCAATGAGGGGGGCGATTCAAAATCTCTCCAGTCATCAAAAAGTTGGAGAAAATCGTCGTAGTCAGCGTTCGCTGACAACGACATCAGTAGCAGAGAGGCAAGGGCAATCAGGTTTCTTTTATATTGAGACATTATCGGCGACCACAGGCAATTTCGAGTTTTGCAAAATCATGTATGTAGGCCGTCGCGACGGATGCGGCACTGCCGTCATTCCCATTCGCAGAATCCGGATTGGATCGCATCCACTCACCGAATCGCGTATCGCCATTGATTTTGTAGGACGGCCTTACGGACCAGTAGTAGGTCGTACAGGGTTCAAGCTCCAGATCAACACCGAAACGGGTTTCAGGAATCCGCTTTGCGGCGTACACAAGCTGATGCGAATCGTAAATTTCGATTTCATACGCGATATCGCTTGCACCGATGGTCTTCGCCCACGGTGCTTCTGCGTCATCGACGTCAATCGTGTGCTCCCATCCGAGCGTGGGCGTTGTCGATTTGCTGGTACCAAACCAAATGCTCTTCTTCTTCGCGCGGGTCACATTGTTCGATTCCGCAGGATGAAGGTCGTGTTTCACAAACACCCGCTCGAATATTTCTGCGGAGATCTCACGACCCAAATAGTGTCGCGCGAAGTTTGCGAAATCATGCCACGCCGCAGCGTCGTTCTTCGTCCAGTTCTGCAAGGTATCCCTGTCCTGATAGTGAATCTGGTTTTCATACAGGTGTATGCCGTCCGACAAACGTAGCAGGGCCGCAGTTGCGGACATTTTCATGACGGCGTCGGCTTCCTGCACGTCGATCGTCGAATCCGAAAAACTGACATACAGGATAGCGTCAGTATCCGCAGAAATCTGAGCCGCCGTGATGAGTACTTTCGCGCTAAGGCCCGGAACCTCATGGAGTCGCCAGAAAACATCTGTCGCGAGCGCGTCGTTCGACAGTTGAGTGTCGGCCGACTTGGCCAACTCCGCGGTTAAGGCGTCACGAAAGTCCTGTACAGCTCGCTTCGACGCCCCGGAGACGCCGCCGAATATCGCACCTATTGTTCCCAGGAGCGGTATGGGAACGCTGAGTGGGATACCACCAACTTCTTTCGAAAAAGTTCCAAGACCCAGTCCTTTGTCGATGCCATCGAGCAAACCGAGCGTTTCCTTTCCATAGCTCCCCGTCACCGTCCCGTCAACGGGACTCAAGCCTGGTAACACGACTATCTTCGAAACTGAAGCGCGGTACTCCTCGGACATGAGCTCATTGGAATCTCGAACGAGTGATGCTGTCTGCGGTCCCGAATCCTGCGCGGACACGGACAGCGACACGAGCACGCTCATTAGCAGCAAGGCTGGCAACCTGCCATCGACGGTGTGTCGATCCCGATGATGTCTTTTCATGTCTGTGCCCTCTGTCGAGAACGATACGCGGCTCAGGATTGTAGCAATTTTCGCGAAGCCCGATGTTCAGCTCTGAACGTGAAAGCGATGAGTATCGCCGCAACGACACAGGCTCCTGCTATCAGCGTAAACGCCGCGTCCCAGCCAGCAGAATCAACAACGTAGCCTATAACGATGTTAGCGCTTACCGCGCCGCCGACATACCCAAATAGACCCGTAAAACCGGCGGCCGTTCCCGCGGCTTTCTTGGGCACCAGGTCCAGAGCCTGGACCCCGATGAGCATGATCGGTCCGTAAATAAAGAAGCCGATACCGATTAGCATGGCGATATCAAGATTCGGATTGCCGGCCGGGTTTTTCCAATAGACCAAAACGCATATCGACGTTAGAAGCATATAGCCAATCGACACCGGCGCACGTCGACCATTGAACACCTTATCCGAGAGCCAGCCGCAGATCAGCGTGCCGGGGATTCCGGCGAATTCATAGAACGCATAAGCCCAGCCCGATTGCTCGAACGAAAAGTGCTTTACCTCGTTGAGATAGGTCGGCGCCCAATCCAATACGCCGTAACGCACGAAATAGACGAAGGCATTCGCTATCGCAATGGTCCAAAGAAATCTGTTGTTGAGAACGTGTTCAAGAAAAATCGCCTTCGCAGAAAGTTCTTTCTCCTCGGCCGCGCTGTAATCATGGGTTATTGGATAGTTGTCCCGAAAACGCTCTATCGTTGGCAGACCTTCGGATTGCGGTGTATCGCGCACGAGTATGAAAATCAGCAACGCAATCGCCAACGCGAAGAATCCGTGCACATACAATATCGCGTGCCAGTCCGCGAACATCGCCATGGCGAGAATCGCGATCGGCCCGACCATACCGCCACCGATATTGTGCGCGACGTTCCAGATAGCCATTTTCGTGCCGCGCTCGTTGGTCGAGAACCAGTGCACCATGACCCGACCACAGGGCGGCCACCCCATGCCCTGAAACCAGCCGTTCATCAACAGCAGGACGAACATGATCGTGACCGAACTGGTCGCGATCGGCATTGTGCCCATGAAGATCATCGTGAGTGCGGAACACGACAGACCCAAGGTCATGAACGCGCGTGCATTGCTGCGATCCGAAACATTACCCATGATAAATTTGGACAGGCCGTAAGCGATCGAAACGCCGGAGAGTGCCAATCCCAAATCCGCTTTCGAATAGCCCTGCTCGATCAAATAGGGCATCGCAAGCGTGAAATTTTTTCTTACAAGATAGTAGCCCGCGTAGCCCAGGAATATTCCGATGAAGACCTGCAGTCTGAGGCGCCGGTACGCCCCGTCAACGTTCTCCTCGGGCAACGACTCGCGATGTGCCGCCGGCTTGAGAAATCCGATCAATGTCGGGACTCAAGGTAATCGACTGTGAGGTCCGGGAAGTCAGTAAACACCCCATCGACGCCGACCTGTTCGAAGAAGATGCGCAAGAAGTCCTCGTAGTCTTTGGCGAAAGGCGGCATTTGGTCTCGCTCGCGCCGAAACGTGTATGGATGCACCTGCATATCGGCCTTATGGGCAAACTCGACCAGCTGGGTCCCCATGAACTTCGACGCAGTCGATTCAGGAGAAATCAACAAGAGTGCCGAGGGTCCGATTCCGTCCGCGTAGGTCGCCACTTCCTGCATCCCGTTCGCGCTTAACATCCAGTGATACTGCTCTTCAGTACCCATCAACTGAACGAGCTTCAGCGCCATGTTCATCCGCGGCATCAATTCATCGTGAACGCGTCGCAGTTCGTCCGCATCAAAACACTGAAAAAAGATCGCGTCCGATTTGTCGTCGTAACCATAGTGAAGCAAAACACTCAAAGCGACTGACGCAATGTCCTTGCCCTCATCGCGATGAAATTGTGGGCTCTTAATCTCCGGGTAAATTCCGACCGACTGCCCGGTGGACACGTTAAGGCCTTGAATCAGTTCAATTTCTTCGGCGAATGTATGAACGCGAAAAGAGGACTTGCCCAATGGAAAGCGATTTTCGAACACGGCCGCAGTTACGCCGTCCTTGGACTCAAACCGTTCCGTCACAGCGAGCTGTCGAATTTCGTCGAGCGTAAAGTCGATGACGTAAAACCTGCCATCGTCGCGATACCTCCCCGGAAAAACCGTTGCCACGTTGGTCACGGTATCAAGATGGCGATCGTGCAAAACAACCAGCTGATCGTCCTTGGACAATACGAGATCTTGTTCGATGTAGTCTGCGCCTTGCGCGTAGGCCATCGCCTTGGCCGCGAGCGTGTGTTCTGGCAAATAGCCACTCGCGCCACGATGGGCGATAACCAGTTTCTTGGTTTTTTGGGGAGTCGCGTGCAGGTCTATCCCCATGTCGTGAGTTGTTACGACGCAGCCGGCAAGCGACAGGACAGATAGGAGTAAAAGAAGTCTGACAGTCTTTATCAATCGATTATTCCTTCGACGCTTCAATGTAAGCCGTTCGGTAGCTTACTCCACTTGTTCGTATACACGCACGTAATCAATCTCCATTCGCTGCGGAAAGATATCATCATCAATTCCACCACCTGAACGGCCCCACATACCGCCGACCGCAATATTCAGGATGACGTGGAACGGCTGGTCGTAAGGCCACACGTCCCAACCCGTGTTTTCATTCATGTAACTGAAGTAGTGCGAATCATCGACAAAAATGTCGATCCGTTCAGGCGTCCATTCCAGGGCGTAGACATGAAAGTTCTGGTCCAGATCATCGATCAAAATGCGGCCCTTACGCTGCTCCCATTTCGCCCAGTAATACGCCTCGTTGTGCACCGTGCCATGGACATGGCCCATCTGGTAACCAACGTGCTCCATGATGTCGATCTCGCCCGAGTTGGGCCAGGCGTTGCAGTCGCTACTGCCCTGCCAGTCGGCTCCCGCTTCACAAGTGGTCGCGTATCGAAAAGGATCGCTGGGTAACATCCAGATCGCAGGCCAGGTACCCATTCCGCGTGGCAGCTTCGCACGAACTTCGACGCGGCCATACATGAAATCGCCCTTGCCGCTCGCATGCACGCGACCGGAGGAATAACTGGCACCCTCGTAGTCTTCCTTATGCGCCTCGATGACCAGGTTGCCGTTTTCGATCCGTATGTTCTTCTCGCGCGGTGTGTAGGCCTGATCTTCATCATTAACCTTGCGTGCCGGCCAGATATCAATGCTCCATTTTTCCGGATCCAGAAGTGGCTGATCGAACTCATCGCTCCAGCTCAGCCGCCACTCAGCGGCCGGCCGGTTCTTGTTGCGGACGACAATGGCGTTCAGCATCGGTAGACCCACGCTAGCAACGAAACGGATATCCAGAGTTTCTTCAGTTATCTGGACGTCAGGCACCGTAACCGTCAATGCAGAATCCACCTTGCCGTCTCTCGACGCCATGACATCCAGTTTTTCGATAACGCGTTCATCGCCAATGAAGGCATCGAACACTCGTTCACCACCCTCCACGTCCTCAGGCTCCGCGAAGTGCAAGCTAATGTCATAGACACCGTTCGCGAGCGGTCGCACGACCTTAATATCGCCTTCGCGATAGGTCTGGTACAGAGCAGGATCCTGCGACCCCTTGACGACATCCATCTGCCCGAGGGTGCCGCCAGAAATTGACGACTCGGCTTCATATTGCGTGCCATCGATGCCGAGGTAGGCTGGTCCGCCAACGTTGACGGCCCAGATAAGATCGGTCTTGGCCGTCTCGATGACCTCGGGAGGCGCACTCTGGTCCGTCTCACAACCGCCGCTCCCAACGCAGGATAATGCGATAGCGGCAAGCCGCAATTTCTTGTTCGTCAAAAGTCTACTCCTGAATGATTTTGTCGGGGCTTGCTGCTTTGCAGTAGCCGTCGATGAATTCCTGATGGTTGGGATACGTTGAGACTGTCTTCACATTCGTCGCCGCGATGTTGTTCAGAAAATTCCTGAGCTCGTCCGCTGACATCAGGTCGACGATGGGATGGTAGCCCTTGGGGATAAACCGCTGGCCCGTCATAACCTGTGACCACGAACCGTCGAAAAACAGCTCAAAGCTCTCGCGGAATATTCTGCCGTTTCCTTCGAACAGCTTCAGACGGCGAGACAATGATTCGGGAACGTCCATGGTGCGACAGTAGTTCCAGAACGGACTGTCGTCCCGTTCGGTCACATGGTAGTGCATGATAATGAAATCGCGAATGTACTCGAACTCAAGCCTCGACTGCGTGTTGTACTCATCAACCTCGATCGGATCGATCCCCGTGGTCGGGAACAGCTGCATCAGGCGAATGATGCCTGACTGCACCAGGTGAATACTCGTTGACTCGAGCGGTTCAAGAAAGCCGCTCGAAAGCCCCAAAGACACGCAGTTTTTATTCCATTGCTTGAGTCGTCGACCAGTCCTGAAGCGGATAAGTCGAGGCTCTGTGATTGTCTCGCCCTCGACGTTTTCCAGCAACGTCCGTTTCGCCCCCTCGTCGGACAAGTACTGACTGCTGTAGACGAGACCGTTACCGACGCGATGCTGCAGCGGAATCCGCCATTGCCAGCCAGCTTCTCGGGCAATCGATCGCGTGTAGGGAATCGGTGGGCCAACGGACTTAGTTTGCACCGCATACGCGCGATCACAAGGTAACCAGTGCGTCCAGTCTTCGTAGCCGGTTTTAAGCGCGCCTTCGATAAGCAGCGCACGAAAACCGCTGCAGTCGATGTAGAGATCACCCGCGATGGTCTGGCCTGACTCGAGCGTCACTGAGTCGATTGCACCGTTTTCGGCGTCCGTCGCGACATCGACGATCTTGCCTTCAATGCGTTTGACGCCATACTGTTCACTGAACTGGCGCAGGAATTTCGCGTAGCGTGTCGCGTCCATGTGATACGCATAAGCCAGTCCGCGCTCCAGGTCGAGTTTGAATTTGCCCGCCTTGGCTGCGTGCTTGTGAAGCGAATACTCGACGAGTGTCGCCTCGTTACCCTGCTGACGGGACTTGGCCCAGAAATGATGAAAGCTGCATGCCCAACAGTCCTGACCGATAACACCGAAGCCATGGATGTACTTGTCGCCGTTGGCGCCCCAGTTCTCAAACTGTATGCCGAGTTTGAAGGTCGCCTGGGTTGCACGCATGAAATCCTGTTCTTTGATACCCAGCAGCTGATGAAACCCGCTGAGCAGCGGAATCGTCGCTTCGCCGACGCCGACTGTGCCAATCTGGTCGGACTCGACAAGAGAGATATCAAGATTCTTGCCTAGTAGCTTGCCCAGCGCAGCGGCGGCCATCCAGCCCGACGTTCCGCCGCCGACTATCACTACCTTTCTGATGTTGTCGCTATTCAAAACAAACCCTCACATCGAATGAGCCGCTACCGGTTTAGCCGCTTCAGCAGCAGCGCCCGCAGTCGTCTTGCAGTGATTTCATTAATTCGCGCCAGCACACCGCGTTTGCCTTCAGGGATATGCGCTGTGAGCTCTTCATCCGGCTCGAAAACATAATGCCTAAAAATGTTCTGCCAGGCCTTGCGCTGCGCATCCGGTAAATCGCGAATGCTGAGTAACGCATGATTCAGCACGTCCATCGGGTTACCCGCCCAGGCCGGCGTATTGGACCACCAGTAATTGACCAGCACATTTAAATTATCCAGTCCCTCGACGTGATGCCACCACATGCTCGGAATAAACAACGCGTCGCCGGGTTCCATTTCGGCAACCTGTGCGTGCTGCAAAGCCGTACGAAATTTCGGATGCTTTTCGAAGTCGGGCTCTCGCAGATCAACCATGCTGATCGGTTGGTTTGCGGGCGCATAATCAAGTGGGCCGACGTAAAGATTTTCTAGCTGCTCGGGCGGGAACAACGTAAATCGACGTCGCCCAGCTACGACGCAGGCCAGGTTATCCGGCACATCGTAGTGCGCCGCGATACAGGTTTGATTGCCCAGCCAAATGCTAACCAGCGGATCAATATCACCGCAATCTACGTCGTTGTGCTCGCGGAATCCCGGCAATATCTGCTCGACCGACGTGGAACCAACGTAGTGCACCGGTGGGTTTTCATCATCGCGATGTTGCCGGAGCGCATCAAGAATGTCATCGAGTTGGGTGCGTGCAATTCTGAAATTAAAATCCGAAAGATCTTCGGTATAAAAAAATCGACCATCGATTTCGGCAGGACCGACTGAGACAGCAACCGGGGTGCCGTTATAGAACTGGCGCAAATAGGCGTCCGCGGCCTCGGACGACTGCTTCGCAGCAAGCACCATCGGCCAGTCATCCACATACCCTTTGAGCAGCAGCGGCTGCTCCGACCGCAAAACTTCGTCGTGGAGATGCCCGCGTTGATGGCCGGTTATTTCCCTGACATGTTGCTTGATGCTCGGCATGTTATGACCGCTCCAGTGCCTTGCTTACAGTGTTGCGTTTTTTTTCTCGATCAGCGCCGAAAAATTAGCGATGGATGCCAACGCCATGTAAATGTGCTCAAGATATCCTTGAGCATGAAGGCTTGCCAGCGCCTCACCGTCCAGCGCGTTTAGTTTTTCCTCGTGAATCGTATGGAAGCCTGCGAGTTTGTACTTCGAATGGTCTCCCAGCTCGACTTCGAGCGTAAACGGCTCGAGCAGTTCATGCTCAACCAACGCTTTGGAAAAGTGCTGGTTGTAATCGTGGCCCGCATGTATCGCCTTGAGCACGGAGTTGATGTGCTCGAGGTACGGACTGATGCCACCATGCTCTAGAAATACTATCTCACCCTCTGTTTCGCTAACGCGGGGATGATCCATGTCGATATGGACGACCGGCTCTTCGACCGGCGCGCTTCCCTCGGTGCGGCTTTGAAAACCTATCAGGAAAGGCTGACGCTCGATCGTCAAGGGAATGTAACGAGCGTGCCAGCCTGCATCATCGAGGAACAGATTTTCGCCATCCGCGAGCCCCGTCATAGCCGTAGGCTCGAAGTGATCCGCGGATGCACTTTTTCGAAAGACGATCGGGTATTCCGCCTGAGCGCGACGGAATTCGCTTGGAAAAATACCGGCACTCGCAACCTTGTCGCCGTAGTTTTCGGATCGAGCTGTAATGATCCGGAGATCCTTGTGCGCAACATTGTCCAGCATTTGGTGGTTAGCCATGGGTACTCTCAATCCGAAGATCTATTTTCGTTAACAGGCTCCGCGAAATCACTCAGGCGGCTCGCAATCCAGATGTCCTTATCGAATTAATCAGCTCGCGATTAGCCGGTAATCCTGAAAGCAACTTTCGCGTCATATCCGCGTTTTCTTTAAACAGCGTGTCAGCTTTTTCGCGAGGCGGCGAGCGGTGCGTCGCGGGGCCGGGCACGGTTTCGAAGCCCATACCGTAGAGCACATACTGATAGCTGGCCGCGGAAAATACCTCGTCGATCTGGTCGAAATCGGAATTCACCGGGAAATGCCGTTCCCACAACGTCAGCAATTCCTGGAGGCTGCCCGGTATCGACGCGCCGCCTCGATTGTCGATCCAGAAGTCAGTATCGTCGCGCTTGCTGAGCACGTAGTGCAGTTTGAGAAAATCGATTACCCGGTCCCAGCGATAACGAAATTTATCATTGAAGCGCCGGGCTACGATGTCCATTGTCTCCCGTGTGACGGGCAGCTGCTCGCTAATCATTTCTGCAGACAGCTCGACGAGGACGAGCGCGGAGGCCTCTAAAGGTTCAAGAAAGCCCGCCGACATTCCGACCGCAACGCAGTTTCTGTGCCAAAACTTCTGTCGGTGACCAGGATTGATGGCTATTTTCCTTACAGACACCGATTCGGCTTCGTCACCCATCGCGGGCTTAATGTACGCGCGCAATTCCGTTTCGGCCCGCGCGTCGGAAATATGCCCGCCCGAATACACGTAACCGACCCCGCGTCGCGAAGATAATCCGATATCCCAGATCCAGCCGGCGCCTCGCGCCGTCGAAATCGTCTGCGATTCGATCGGGCTGTTTTCGCATTCGTAGGGCACCTGCACGGCAAGCGCACTGTCGATAAACAAAGTGTCCTTCCTGCTGATGAAGGGAACCTGGAAGTGTTTTCCGATCAGCAGCGAAGAGAAGCCGGTGCAGTCAATGAACAGATCGCCGTGGATATCGTCATTCTGCTTGCTGCCAAGCGAGGCGATGTCGCCGTTCTCGGCTGAGTTTATGTGCGTCACATGGTCCAGGATGTGCCGCACTCCGAGCACCTCGGTGCAATGTTTCTGCAGCATCGTCGCGAATTTCCCGGCATCCAGGTGATAGCCGTAATTCGCGACAAACGCGTATTCGGGCGTACTGCTTTGCTTCGGCGCAAGACCGCGTTCACAGAGCTGGCTCTGCACACATACTGCATCGGCGAATGTCACTTGGCCGCTGCGCTCTTGCCAACTCGGGACGAGATTGGTCTTCAGGTATCCCTTCGGCAACGAAAATGGATGGTAGTAGCGGTCGCCCTCTACGCCCGTGTACCAGCCGTCAAAGCGGGTGCCTTGCTTGAAGGAAGCATCGCACTCACGGATGAAGTCTGTTTCCTTGATGCCCAGGCGAACCAATGTTTTGCGCATGGTTGGCCATGTCCCCTCGCCAACGCCGATCGTCGCCACATCGGGAGACTCGACAAGCAGCACTTCTATCCCTGAATCCAGATGAGCGTCATGCTCGGCAGCTATAGTGCCGGCGGTTAGCCAGCCGGCGGCGCCTCCGCCAACCACCACGACCCTCTTTATGGTTTTGCTCATCGCTAGTCTGCTAATAATCGCCTAAGCGGAATACTGTAGCAAAAAAAGCCGCCTGAATAGGCGGCTTTCCTGGTGCAGGGGGATAGCACGGGTGCTTGCGTTTTACTCAAACGTATAACGTGCACCAATGTTGTACCGCGCTTCGAACTGGTTTGCGTTCAGGAGCTGGTTCGAATAACGGTTGTATATTCGCTGCGATTCATTCGTCAGATTAAGACCCTCGACGAACACGGTCAGGTTGTCTGTCACGAGATAGCTGGCGTTCGCATCCCACTGGGCGAACTCCTCCGTGAACTGCGGGCTGTTGTTCGGCGTGCCGGACAGGAACTCGTCGCGCCAGTTATAGGCCACACGCGCCTGCCATTTGTCGTTTTCGTAGAAACCGACAAGGTTGGCTGAGTCACTAAGACCGGGAAGCACAAACTGGAAACCGACCCGCGCCACATCCACGTCGATATCGCCGTCAACCATCGTGTAATTCGCACCAACACCAAATCCTGAGTCGCCAAACAGATGCTGGACAGCAAACTCCCAGCCGTCCAGCGTAGCGGTTTCGAGGTTACGTGGAGACGTGATCTTCCAGGTCGCAACAGGATCATCAGCCGCCTGCACGATGGGCGTTCCTACAGGATTGCCCAGATTGATATTGATCTGATCGTGCAGCTGAATCGGATCATCCGGATCGCCGCCGGCCGTAATCAAATCCGCTCTGGCCTGCTCGGCCCTGGGCCCAAGAGACGGGTCGCGAAGATCGCTGAATTGCGTATCGATCTGTTCCGTAACAATAAAATTATCGACCTGCTTGCGGTAATAACCAATCGACGCATAGCTTCCTTCGCCGTAGTACCACTCAAACGACAGATCGAAGTTATCGGACGTAAACGGCACCAGGTCCGGGTTACCGGCATCACCTAATCTTTCACTGGGTTTCGGGCGATCCGTCAGCGACGTCGTGCCGCGCATATTCGTCAAGCTGGGACGCGTCACCGATTTGCTGTACGAGAATCGCGCGATCATATCGTCACGCACATCCACGGCGATATCCAGGTTTGGCAGCCACAGGCTGTAATTTCCGTCGACATTACTGAAAGTTGCATCTGGTGCTCGCTGCACTGCCCATTCCGTCGAATTGACCCATACAATCGCCGTGGTTTCAACCTGCAGGCTGCTGGCCGTAATGTCCGACTCTTCGTAACGAATGCCGCCCACCATCGTCACCGGATAGCCGTTAAATTCGCTCTCCACATTGGTCTGCAGGTAAAGCGCCGTGGTCTCCTCGTTGATCGCGTGATCAAAGGTAGGCGTGCTACTGAAGTCGGCTTGCAGCCTGTTGCCACCATTAAATGCCTGCTCAAATGCCGCGATGCCAGCCTCGTAGTCCCAATCGTAGTAGAAATCCGGCTGAATATTGCTGCCGCCTCCTGAAAACTCGTCACCGATATTGGCTGTGCTTTCGCGCTGGAATATCGAGTTGTCGTAAAGGTCCTGATTTCCGCCGTACCAACCGGCAGCTACCTGACCCGAATTGAATGCACGGGTTCGGTAATCAACCTCGGTCATAGCCGCACCGAACTGAATGCTCGAGATGCCGCCATCATCGGCATTAAACCACTCACCGTCCATCTGAAATTGGGTCACCTCAGACTCGTTCATATTCGCGCCAGCCTGGCCAAACAACGAGTCATAGCTACCGCCTGTCGGCGATCCATCAGCGGCCGCGTCAGCACAGCCCGCCCACGTCAAGTTCATATCGGGAATATCATTACCCGTCCTCGAATCCATGCTCTTGGTGTCTATGCAGTTCGCCGCGAGGATCAGAAAGACGTCGTTGCCGCGCCCCGTACCGCGAGACTCGGCATCCGAGTCGTGGAAGTCAAACGCCAGGTTCAGATCGTCATTGACCTGCCAGTCGAGATTAAAACCAATGGAATTGATCTCGTTGGTCGATGTGTTAAGCCGCTTGTTGGAGGCATAGTCGCAGCAGGTATCTTCGACGTACACGTAGGTGCCGTTCTCGTCGATTTCAACCGCGTTTGTCTGTGGCGTATCACCAAACCAAATGCCAACGCCGACGCGCTCGCCTTCGTTTTCGAATTCCGCGTACGTGTAATCCAGTGTCGCCGTCAGGGTATCGGTCGGTGCGTACTGTAATGTCAGTGCGCCATTGGTTCGGGTACGAGAAATATCCTCAACGCCATAACCGAAATTTCGCGGATAAAACGTATTGATGTCGCTGGATGCCCGATTATCAGTGATCACGGTCGTAGCTGGTACGTTGTCGATATTTTCACGCCACAGAGCCGTTTCGGCAGCGACGATTCGGCTGTCGCGCTCCTGGCGCGAGAAGAATACGCCGACGCCCAAGGTGTCATCAGCAAACGTGTTGCTGAAAATACCCGAAAACTCTGGCGTCATATCATCGCCGTTTTCGTTTGTCGTATCCATCATTGCCTTGACGCCGAAGCTGGCGACCAGCCCGGGCTTGTCAAAGGGTCTTGCCGTCTTGACGTTAATTGTCGAACCGATTCCGCCGCTGGCCGTCGCAGCATTGAAGGTCTTGAAAACGTTGACGGCGCTGACGCCCTCCGATGCAATATTCGCGAAGTCCCATGACCGGGTCGAATCACCGGTAAGCTGGGCCGTCGGCATCTGGCGGCCGTTCAGCAGTACGAGGTTGAACTCCGGACCGAAACCACGAACCGTTACCTTGCTGCCCTCGTTGTTAGAGCGGTCGATAGACACGCCGGGAATGCGCTGCATGGACTCGGCGAGATTGGTGTCTGGGAACTTGCCGATATCCTCGGCGGTGATCGCATCGACGACACCCTTGGCTGCTCGCTTCGTGTTCATCGACGAAATCAGGCTGCTACGAATACCAACCGAGACGATTTCTTCCATGACTCGTTCGTCTTGAGCTTGCGCCGGTGCAATAGATGACGCGCCCAGTGCGACAGCCACAGCTGCTGTTAATGGGTTTCGGTGAAAAGGTGATTGCATGTTCAAGCCCCCCAGCTCGTTTTATTGGTAAGTCATATAGTTGATTGACGGTCAGCCGCCTATCTGAGTGCGCTTTTCTGATATGGTTTGACAGCGCTGTCTAAAATTTCGTCGGCATTATCGCGCCAAAATGACAACGCTGTCAAGCACAATCATTTAAAGTGCTCCCTACTGCAACTTTAATCAAAGCGGAAGCGGCACTCATGACAACGATGACAGCCATACCGGTCAATACGGGACTAATAAGGTCCGCGTGGGAAGGTCGCATTTCCGGCTGCATATTGGGAAAACCGCTCGAAGTATTATCTTTTCAACGAGGATCAAAAGGCATTGAGGAATATCTGCGAGTTGCGAATTCGCTGCCCTTGCGCGATTACGTGCCACTCGTCGAAGGCACAATGGTTGACCGGCTCGGGCGAAAATGTTGCCGCGACTACATTACTCGCGCAGAGCCCGACGACGATATCAATTACACGTTGTTGGCGTTAATGATGCTGGAAGAGAAAGGACTCGATTTTCAAACGGCTGATGTCGCGCGAGCCTGGCTGCGCTTGCTCCCAGCTGGCGCTACCTGGACGGCGGAACGTGCTGCATACCAGACATTGTTGACACGAATGGATCCCGAATTTGTCAATGGTGCCGAGCCCGGCTTTGATATTGCCGAGTGTTCGGACAATGAGTTTAACCATTGGATAGGCGCGCAGATACGCGCAGATCTTTACGGCTGGGTATGCCCCGGGCGCCCTGCACTCGCGGCGGATCTGGCGACTCGCGACGCGTCATTATCGCATCGCGGAGATGGCGTTCACGGGGCTGCGTTCATTGCGGCGCTTGGCGCAGCTATCCCTGCGACTGACAGTCTTGATGAGGCTATAGCAGTCGCTGCATCGCACATTCCCGAAAACAGCGGAGTTGTTGCGGCCGTCAATCTCGGCAGTGAACTGAAAAATGATCCTCTGGCGATAAAGAAGCTGAGGGCGGCGTATCGGGATCTGTCACCCGTCCATACACTGAACAATTTGTCGCTCGTTGTATGGGCACTTTGTTCATCGAACGGGAATTTTAGCGCTGCTGTCGGAAATACGGTCGCGGCTGGCTGGGATACTGATTGCAATGGCGCCACGGTTGGCGGGCTTCTCGGTCTGACGGGGGCCACTATCCCGGAGCATTGGACCAAACCCTGGAATGGACGTATTGGCGTTGGTCTTGCCGGTTACGCCGAGTTTCGCCTTGAAGATGTTGTTGAGCGCACTATCGCTGTGGCGCGCTCGATCTGACAGAAAATCCCGGCGAGTCTACTTTCTTTCAAATGGGGCTCCCAACGCGATGAAGAATCGTTTATAGTATCTAATGACAGCGCTGTCACAATCACTATAATAAAAGCGCGAAGTAGCTAATAACTAGCTGACATGGGGTGCAAAGATGACCGGATTAAAACCGACGAGCGCGTTGGTCACCGTGCTGTTTCTTTTGTTTTCGACCACTGCGACAGCCGCGGCGAATCATGAAGCGGATCGCACGGAATACCTTGCGCCGAAAGCAATTGCGCCTATCCGTATTGACGGTGTTGCAGACGAATCTGTCTGGATCGAGGCCGAATGGCAGGAGCTAAACCATCGATGGCTCGGGCCCGAATACACCTCTGACGATTTCCACGGACGATACAAGATTGCTTGGAGCGGAACGCTTCTTTACGTACTTGCAGAAATAGTCGACGACATACTGATCGATACGCACCGCGATCCGCTCACCCAATACTGGGACGACGATTGCCTTGAGATCTTCATCGATGAGGATTTTTCCGGCGGTAATCACCAGTTCAATCACAATGCATTCGCCTATCACATGTCGCTTGATAATCAGGCGATAGACATAGGCACCAACGAACAGGCACAGAATTACTCGCACCACGTTGAAAGCCGCTGGCAACAAAAAGGCGACAAAGTCATCTGGGAACTGGCGATCGACATATACACGGATGAGTTCGTGGATGGATCGGACGAAAACATTCCTGTGACATTGTCGGCGGGCAAATTGATGGGGCTGATGATCGCTTATTGCGATAACGATGGCAGCGAGTTGCGAGAAAACTTTATCGGCTCCGAATCGGTGCCTAGCGGACCAAAAGATCGCGGCTGGATTGACGCCGGGTTGTTTGGCGCGCTGCTGCTGACCGAGTAACGTCTGTGGGGAAACAGATCTTGAATTTAGAAAAAGATAACGCAATTGACAAGCACGCGGTGACGGGTGAGTTTGTCAACTTCGCCGGCGAACGCTACTACGCTATTCGAAACGTTGACCGCATGGCGCCTTTTTTCGTCAGCGTCATTTCAAATGTCGACCACTGGTTATTTATTTCATCGACCGGTGGATTGACGGCCGGTCGCGTATCACCCGCGACGGCGCTTTTCCCCTATATCACGGTCGACAAGATCCATGAGAGCACGGCGCATACCGGAAGCAAGACGCTGATACGTATAGCAGCCAATGGCGATCAGCAGGACTGGGAACCATTCAAAGCCGAGCGCAGCGAACGATACACGCTGACTCGCAATCTCTACAAGAATATCCTGGGCAACAAGCTTTGCTTCGAGGAAATCAATCACGACCTGAAGCTGGTTTTCCGTTACACATGGTGCACAAGCAGCACCTACGGCTTCGTACGGCAATGTGAACTCGAGAATCTGGGGGACGCGGACCTGACGATCGAAATGGTCGATGGTCTACAAAATATTCTGCCCGCCGGCACGCCAGCCTTTACTCAGACCAATTCCAGCAATCTCGTCGATGCCTACAAATGGACAGAGCTGGACGAAGAATCCGGAATGGCACTGTTTACGCTGTATTCCGGCATTACCGATCGCGCCGAGCCCTCCGAATCTCTCAAGGCCAATACGGTCTTTTGCCTGGGTCTTGAGGGACAGAAAGTATTGATTTCGTCGCAGCAGCTCAATGATTTCCGCATGGGCGCGGAGCTGCATCAGGAAGTTCACACGCGCGGCATCCGTGGCGCCTACCTCGTGAATCTGGCCATAACGCTCAAGCCTGGCGAGTCGCAGGACTGGCAAATGGTCGCCGATATCGAGCAGACGCAGAGCGACGTCGTCGCGTTACGCCGGAAACTCGAGAATCCGAAGGAAGTTGCCGCGTCTATTTCTGCGTCGATCGAAGAAGGATCGGACGAGCTGGCCCGTATCATGGCGAGCGGCGATGGCTTTCAAGCCACGGCCGAAGAAACGGTCTCTGTGCACCACTACGCGAACGTGCTGTTCAACATCCTGCGTGGCGGTGTTTTCGACGATCACTACAAACTGACAGCCCGCGACTTCGGACGGACGATCAAACACTTCAACGTTGACGTGTACCAGCGTCATCGCACCGTCCTTGAAAAACTCCCGGCCAAACTGGACTTCGTGGAACTCCTCGACATCGTTACGGCACAGGGTGACCGGCAGCTCGAGCGCCTGTTCTATGACTACTTGCCAATCACGTTCGGTCGACGACATGGCGATCCCAGCAGGCCCTGGAACGAGTTCGCTATCAACCTCAAAGATGAGGACGGCGAGCGACTGCTGTCCTATCAGGGCAATTGGCGTGACATTTTCCAGAACTGGGAGGCGTTAACATTCAGCTATCCCGAGTTCATCGAGAACGTAATCGCCAAGTTCGTCAATGCGTCAACCATCGATGGCTACAACCCCTACAGAATCACCAAGGAAGGTTTCGACTGGGAAGTTGAAGAACCCGACAATCCCTGGAGCTACATTGGTTACTGGGGCGACCACCAGATCATATACCTGCAAAAGCTGCTGGAACTGTCGAGTCACTTTCACCCCGCCCATTTGGGGCAACTACTCTATGAACCCGTTTTTTGCTACGCGAATGTCCCGTACCGGATCAAGTCGTTTGAAAAGCTGCTGGAGAATCCGAAGGCCACGGTCACCTTCGACAATGATCTTGCCGAGCGCATCGAACAGCGCATCACGAAGATTGGTGCCGACGGAAAACTGATCCTGAATAGTGACGGTGACGTCTACCAGGTGAACCTGATCGAAAAGCTCGTGGTGACGCTGCTCAGCAAACTGGGCAACCTGGTTATCGATGGCGGCATCTGGCTCAACACACAAAGGCCCGAATGGAACGACGCCAACAACGCGCTTGTTGGTCAAGGTGTCTCCATGGTCACCTTGTACTATATGCGTCGCTACGTTCGCTTCCTGCAGCAACTGCTCGCCGCGGAAACCCGGCCGGTGACACTATCGATCGAGGTTAGCCAGTGGCTCAGTGACACCGCCACCGGCCTCCGCGATGTGCAGCCGACGCTTGGCGAGTCAGCGATAAGTCCAGCGCAACGCTACAAGACGCTGGAAGCCCTCGGTCAGGCCGCGAGTCGTTATCGACTGTCTGTTTACGAGCAGGAATCGTTCTCGGGCACCACGGATCGCAGCATCGGTGAAATCGTGGCATTGCTCGACGACGCCCTGGTCGCAATCGATCACAGCATTGCTACGAATCGTCGAACGGACGGCCTGTACAACGCTTACAATCTTCTTGAATTCGGTTCGGAAGAGATCGAGATCGAAACGCTCTACCCGATGCTTGAAGGTCAGGTTGCCGCCCTCAGCGCCGGTGCTATCCCGTCGAAAGAAGCCGTTTCGTTACTGGAAGCGCTGTTCGACAGTGAAGTCTACCGGCCGGACCAGCACTCTTTCATGCTGTATCCGGACCGAAAACTTCCCAGATTTCTGGAAAAGAACCGCATACCCGCTGCCGACCTTGAAGCGATACCACTGCTGGTACAGATGCTCGCCGATAATAATGAGCGCATCGTTAATCAGGATGCCGACGGCTTCTATCGTTTTAACGCCGCGCTCCGCAATGTTGGCGACCTGAATGAGCAGCTGGACCTTTTAGAAGAGAACGGCTCTGCATCGATCGCAGCAGCACGAAAGCCCCTGCAGAAATTATATGAGTCCGTGTTCAACCACCAGGCGTTTACCGGCCGCTCTGGCGGCATGTTTGGTTTTGAGGGTCTGGGCTGCATTTACTGGCACATGGTGTCGAAGCTGTTGCTAGCCGTTCAGGAAAACTACTTTGCCGCCGTAGCGCAAGGTGACGACGCTGAGTCCTGCCAGCAGCTTGGTGAATTGTATTACCGGGTGCGGCGCGGTATCGGCTTCAACAAAACGCCGACGGAATTCGGTGCGTTCCCGATTGATCCGTACTCACACACACCGAAGCATGTGGGCGCTCGACAGCCGGGTATGACCGGACAAGTCAAAGAAGAAGTGCTGACGCGATTCGGCGAGCTTGGCGTGCGAGTTAGCGACGGCATCATTCACTTTAGTCCCACCCTGCTCCGCGAACGAGAATTTCGTACCGAATCACTGCCGTTCTGCCACCTCGACATCGACGGACAGTGGCAGGATTTGACGGTGCCTGCAGCCGGGCTTGCCTTTACCTGGTGTCAGGTGCCGGTGGTCTATGAGCTGGGCGCTGATGCAGGCGCGTCCCTGACCATCACCAGAAACGACGGCACGACACAGCCTTTTCCGACGCTGTCGCTACCCGCCGAAGAGAGCGCCGAGATATTCAAACGCAGCGGCGAAATTCGCAGAATTAACGTGTCCATAGGCAAGGATCAGCTGTTTGGCAGCTAGCCCGACCTGGATCACTTCTACCCTTTATCCATCAAGTCTATCAAGAGACCTCAATGTCTAATTACTACAAGAGAAAAATGTCACTGGCCGGTGTTGATTTCACCAACCTCTCAGCCGAGGACTTGCGCGCACTCATCCGCAAAATACTGGACGAGAAAATTCACGGACTATCGTTCAGTCCCTACGTCGAAGGCCAGGGCCCGGGCACGCAATTGGGCGAGGCGCAAATCCGGGAGCGGCTGTCTGTCATTCAACCCTACGTAAACGGGATTCGTTCGTTTTCCTGTACTGAAGGAAACGAACTCATTCCTGCCATTGCGAAAGAAAATGGCCTCAAAACGATGGTCGGCGCATGGCTGGGTGACGATCCAGAAAAAAATGAGCAAGAGATTACCAACCTGATTGAGATCGCCAGGAATGGTCATGCCGACATTCTTGCCGTCGGCAACGAGGTTCTTTTGCGTGGCGATCTATCAGAAGACGAATTGCTGGCTTACATCGACAGAGTGAAGCAAGCCGCGCCCGGTATCGATGTTGGCTATGTCGATGCGTATTTTGAGTTTGTTGACCATCCGCGCATCAGTGCCGCCTGTGACGTATTGCTGGCAAACTGCTATCCGTTCTGGGAAGGCTGTCCAGCAGAACATGCCCTACTGTATATGAAAGAGATGTATCAGCGCGTCCAGCAGGTCGCCAATGGCAAACGCGTCATCGTCAGCGAAACTGGCTGGCCGAATGTCGGCTCTGCCGAAGGCGGCGCAGTTCCTTCAGAAGAAAACGCGATGAAGTATTTCATTAATACATTCAAGTGGGCTGAAGAGGACAACGTCGAGATCTTCTACTTCTCTTCGTTTGACGAGGCATGGAAGGTCGATGCCGAAGGTGACGTCGGTGCTTTCTGGGGCCTTTGGGACAAGGATGGAAATCCAAAGTATGTCTGAGATCCCGAACATCCAACATGGCAATGCCATTTGCTACTCCGGGTACCGTGAAGGCCAGAGTCCCGGCAGTAATAACTATCCGTCGTACGAAGAGATAAAAGAGGACCTGCTGATTCTGGCGAAGAACTGGAAGTATCTGCGCCTGTATGACTGCAGTCCGTTTGCCGAATCAGTGCTCAACGTGATTGAACGCGAGCATCTGCGTTTTAAGGTCATGCTGGGAATTGATATCGCCGCGGAAATGAGCAATCCGCATTGTCCCTGGGGCGCGGATTTCAGCGATGAGGTACTCGACGCGAACCGGCAACACAACAGCGATGAAATTGAACGAGCCATTGTGATATCGAACCGCTACCCTGACATCGTGTTTTCATTGTCGGTCGGCAACGAAGCCAGCGTTGAGTGGACAGACCACATGGTTCCGGTGGACAGCCTCGTAACGTATGTGAAGAAGATAAAACTCGCGATCAGGCAACCCGTTACTTTCTGCGAGAATTACGATCCCTGGACGTACAAGCTGGAGCCACTGGCAGCCGAGCTGGATTTCATATCGGTGCACACCTATCCCGCCTGGGAATATCGAACGATGGAAGATGCGCTCGAATATACCAAGCAGAATTACCACTCGGTCGTGAATCACTACCCGGGAAAACCTGTCGTGATCACCGAGGCTGGCTGGACCACCGCATCCAATGGACGTGGCATCGAGCCCTGGAATGCTTCGGAGGAACTGCAGGCGAGTTATTACGAGCAGCTACTCGAATGGACGACAAAGGAAAAGGTCCTTACGTTTGTATTCGAGGCATTTGACGAGCCGTGGAAAGGTTCACCCGATCCGCAGGAACCTGAAAAACACTGGGGGCTGTTCGATGTGGCGCGCAAACCCAAACTGGTAATGCAGAAAACCTACGCCGAATTAATGCCCGATATCGAGGTCGAGAAGCGGGTGGTCGGCGCCGAGACTTAGCAATTGACAGCGCTGTAATAAAAATATATCAATAGCATTACACCATTTTGAGGCAAGCCTGATAACGATGAGCAGATCCACCATCTTCGATGTCGCCAAACTCGCGGGCGTCTCTATCAAGACCGTTTCTCGCGTGGTCAACAACGAGCCGAACGTTCGTGCCAGCACAAGAGAGCGCGTCGACAAAGCCGTTGCAGAGCTCAGCTATCGGCCTGATCAGTCAGCACGCAATCTGGCGAGTCATCGCTCCAATCTCATCGCACTTATTTACGATGATCCCAGCGCCTATGAGATTCCAAGTGCCGGCTATGTCATCAGAATGCAGGCCGGCGCACTCCGTGCTTGCCGGAGTGCCAATTGCGAGCTCGTAATTCATCCCTGCAGCTATCAGGACAAGAATGTTTCCGGCGAGATAAAGGCATTGATTGAGAAAGTCCGGCCGGACGGAATTGTCTTGGCCGCACCATTGTCCAACATACCCAATATTGTTCGTGCGATAAGCGAGACGAACACGCCGTTCGTCCGAGTGTCATCGGGTAAGAAAGACGCCAAGCATTTTTCAGTCTCAATGACGGATCGCGAAAGCAGCGCAGAGATGACACGTTATCTGGCGTCGCTTGGTCATAAAGACATCGCCTTCCTGACGGGGCACCCTAAACATAAAGCGGTGCAGAACCGTTTCCTGGGATACAAAGACGGCCTGGAACAGAGCGGCTTGGCATTTTCTGAGGACCTGGTCGTGGCCGGTGACAATTCGATTCGCTCCGGCGAAGCCTGCGCCATTGAGCTGCTGGAACGCAAGAAACGACCGACCGCGATTTTCGCGGCGAACGACGATATGGCTGCTGGCGTGGTCCGTGTTGCAGATCGACTCGGTATCGATATCCCGGGTCAGTTGTCAGTTGCTGGCTGCGACGACGTCGCACTCGCACAGCAAATCTACCCGTCACTAACGACGTTACGACAACCGTTAGCCACCATGGCTGAGCGAGCGGCTCAAGCCTTGATAGAGAGCTCAGCTGGCAAGGCCCCGCTAGTCGGTCACGATGTATTCGAGGCCAAGTTGCTGGTACGGGAATCGACCGGACCTGCACCAGATTAGGCAACGCTGGTCAGCGAATAAAACGGATACTGTCCAGATATATGGTGACGGGCGTGGTTCGACCGCTGAGCGTTACTACAAAACCTGTCTTGATGCTTGAAAGGTCCGTATGTTTGAGTGACACGCTGTAGCGCTGCCACTCCCGCGTAAGAACGATGCCCTCTTCTTTTGTCTTGCCGGAATCCGGGTGCGACGTTTCGCTTCCAAGAAGTCCAACACCGATGCTGATTTTTTCGCCGCCGTATTCGCCGCGTGCCCAGAGCTCCAATTCTGTAGCGCCAGTCAGGTCAAAGCCACCCTCCAGATCGCCCCAATTGTTCGGCGGATTTTGCCACGCAACGCCGACCCAACCGAACTTGCCCTCATAGCGCATCCTGATGCTTGCCCCGCCATCCTGAGGGTCCTCGGCGTAGGATCCGTCTAAAGTCAAAGACTCGGTCGACCCCATCCAACCGGAGGGAGCCCATGGCATCGCCTCGAAACTGTCTTCGTAGACGGAGACGGGCATCCGCGTCCGCACTTCGCCCTTAACCAAGAGCGGTATGTTAGCTGTCGCCGCGTTACCCGCATCGTCGTAGACATAGAGAAATAATCGATACGCACCCGGCTCATCGGGTATACGAACACGTGCGCCGTGCAGGCGACCCTCAACAATCGCATCCTCAATGTCGGGCATGTTGGAGCGAAAATCGCCGCCCGTAAGATAGTCGCCGGATTCGGGCCGCAAGAACCACTTCACCGTTATCGGACCGTCTTCAGGATCTGCGACAACAGCGTGGACATCAATGACGTCACCGGGGTCCACCTCGGATTCCCCGTCGATCGCTAAGGGTTTGACGGTCGGCGCGAGGTTGCCTGGTGGACTACCCGACCATAACTCGGTCATGGCATCAACAGCGGCGAGTCGGGATCCATCGGCGAGGAACATGCCGAACCAGGTCGCAGTGGCTTCCATCTTGAAACCCCACGTAAACGCGTAGGAACCGAGCGCTCTGCCCGACTCATTCGCAACCGCATGCTCAT
>RCNG010000134.1_pt1 | contig 29351 bp, 29 predicted proteins | sample 2041371 | NCBI WGS metagenome assembly RCNG01 (sample SAMN09708227, study PRJNA481090) | Marine sediment metagenome, whole genome shotgun sequencing project. | biome: marine sediment; feature: ocean; material: sediment; isolation source: Sewage treatment plant 1 marine sediment (STP1) ... | reverse complement strand
GACAGGTATACCTGGCGTGCTGAATGAAATATTTTCCAAAAAATTCTTGAAATCGGTTTCTGCACCATGAATCAAGGCACTATGCCATGCACCACTCACCTTTAAAGGAATCGACCGGCCGTTTTGGTCGGCGGCCAGAGCGCTAGCTTTCAGGACGGCTGCCGGCGTTCCAGTAATCACGATCTGTTCTTTTGTATTGTGGTTTGCCACGGATACAATACCATCTGATGCGGCTTTGGTGACGATATCCTCGACGGTCTCAATGGGAAGTCCGATGATCGCAGACATGGCGCCTTTCTGCTTTGTGGCCTCGCGGTGCATCAACTCGCCTCTTTTCATGACAGATCGAAACGTGTCTTCTTTGGAAATAACCCCTGCAGCATATAGAGCGCTGTATTCACCCAGGCTGTGGCCCGCTGTGATACGGGCCTTGACGCCTTCTTTTTGGATTATGGTCAACACGGACAGATTGATAGCGGTCAAGGCTGGCTGAAGGTTCACGGTGGCAATCAAGTCTTCCATGGGGCCCTTGAAACAGAGTTTTGACAAGTTGATTTTAACCAGCTCTTCTGCCATGTCGAAAACTTCCCGGGCAATATCGAAAGCCTGATAAAACTCCTGACCCATGCCAATACGTTGAGAACCTTGGCCGGGAAATAGAAAGGCAATTTTTTTCAAGTAAATTCTCCCGCTTAGTATATTAACTGTAAAATGTGTGTATTTTGTGACAAAAAAATAAAAGCAATCACGAAAACACGAAATCTGAAAACCACGAAAAGTTTTATGGCCTTTTTCGTGTTTTCGTACTTTCGTGTTTTCGTGATAAAAGATTTTTTTCTTGCCCGGCATATCCTGGTTGGGTGTTGTTATGTAAATTTACTCGTCCAGGTTGAAAAGCCTCCTCATCAAATCCAGGTAGACCGGCTTGTTGATGTGGTGACCTTCCATCTTTAGAAGCCGGGTAGGATCGTGCATGATCTTATTGATCATGGTTTCTATCATTTTCTTCAAGGCTTCCTGGTCGGTCGACGATGTCTGTTCGAGGTTTGGAAGCGTCCGGCCGATCTCATTTTCGATGATCCTGCGCAGTTTGTTTCTGAGATCGATAATGGTTGGAACGACATTCAGGTTGTCGTACCAGTCCCGAAAACGAATAACCGCCTCATCGACGATTCTTTCCCCTTTCAAAGCCTCTCTTTTTCGATCTTCAAGGTTTTCTTCAATAATATTTTGGAGGTCATCGACATCGTAGACATAAGCGTTGTCCAGTCGGTTGATTTCCGGGTCAATATCGCGTGGAACGGCGATATCGATTAAAAACAACGGGCGATTTCGTCGAGCACGCATAACCGTTTTTACCTGGTCACGACGGATAACCAGTTCAGGTGATCCTGTTGAACTGATAATGATATCAACCTGCTCAAGCCAATGAGGTATTTCTTCAAACCGGATTGCCTGGCCCTTGAATTTTTCTGCCAGGGAAACACCGCGTTCAAACGTTCGGTTGGCAACATAGAGTTCCCCGATCTTTTGCCGCAGTAAATGCTCCACCGCGAGTTCGGCCATTTCTCCGGCACCGATCATCAAGACTTTCTTTTTTATCAGAGAATCAAAAATTTTCTTGCTCAGCTCAATGGCGGCATAGCTGATGGATACCGCCCGATCGCCAATACCCGTTTCGGTGCGAACTTTTTTGGCCACAAAAAAAGCACGGTGCAGCAATCGGTTCAATATCAGGGCGGATGCTTTTTGCTCCCTGGCAGTTTGATAGGCTGATTTGATCTGCCCCAGGATTTGAGGCTCCCCAATGATCATGGAGTCCAGGCTGGATGCAACGCGAAAAATATGTCGAACAGCATCATCATTTTTCCGCTGATAGAGAGCTTTTTCAAATTGTTCCAAAGGGACCTGATGGATCGAGGCAATGAGTCTTTTGGTTACTTCGACGGCAACAGGGCTGTTACCGGTAACCAGCAGGATTTCCACTCGGTTGCAGGTCGAATAAACCAGCACTTCATCGATGGATGGTTCCTGCTTCAGTTGAGCAAAGGCAACCAGGGTATCTTCGGGGGTAAACGCGATGCATTCCCTGAGTTCAACCGGTGCGGTGGTGTGATTCAGACCTATTATTATGATATCTGCCATAAACTACTTAAAACCATTACCCATATAGCGGCTTACCACCTGGTGAATTCACCATGGTGTCCTTTCAGAAAAAAATTAACCCCTAAAAAAGTGAACATAAGCACAGCAAAGCCAATGATGGCCATGATGGCCGATTTTCTACCGCGCCAACCCAGACTGATACGGCCATGCAGGAGTGCAGCATACAACAGCCAGGCGATTCCGGACCAGATTTCTTTCGGATCCCCGCTCCAGAAATGTCCCCAGGCTGTCTTTGCGTAAGCGAATCCAGTGATGAGACCAATGGTCAGCAGGGTAAATCCAGTCACGATACATGCATATCCGGTGGTATCGATAAATTCGAGGGAAGGCAGGCGCCGATAAAAAAAACCTTGTGTTTTGGTCTTGATGGCCTGTTCTTGAACCAGATAAAAAATTCCGACGCCAAATGCAAGGGCAAAGGCCGCATCCCCTAGAAAGACTGTAACAATATGAAAATAAAGCCAAACACTGTTAAAGACCGCCGGCGTTTCCATTACTTCTGCCGGCAGTTGTGCACTGATGCTCATGACCGCTGCAGCCAGGGGAGATGCAAAGGCGCCCAGAACCTTGAGATGATATCGGGTTTGGAGTACGATAAAGAGAGCGGCCATGGCCCAGGCAACCATGGAAAGCGTTTCCCGCAGGTTGTGAACCGGAAGGTGGCCGGCCAAGATAGTACCATAAGCAATAATTCCGGTGTGCAGCAAGCATCCGAAAACCAGGAGATAAAACCCGATCTGGCTCCAGAACGTGTCCTGGCGTACAAGATACGCGACATATCCAATGGCGCTCAGGATATAGATAAAGGCAACCGCATGGGTCAGTTGGTTCATTTCGCACCCTATGTTTTATTACGTCATGTAAAACCTGGTCCTTTGGGCCAGGTCAGAGAAGCTTGGCTATGCCGATGTCGTTAGTTACTTAAATCCGAAGCACTAGTTTGAATTATTTGAGCATTTTATATTTGGATTTGTTTCGTATTTCGATATTCGTATTTCGAATTTATCACAAACTGAATGTGCATAATATATATCTCTTATAGGGTTGAATCAGTGCCGAGTCCTTTGGACCCAGGTATCTACTATGGCTGACAATCGGACTTCAGTAATTCGTCAACAGCATAGCCCGGACCCAGAACGTCAAGAAGCAGACGATCAATTTCTTCATATTGTCGATCTTGAATCCATGAAATAATATCACTCTGAATAATTTTTTGAAAAAGGGGTTTGTGTTGTTCCGGTGCGTGTTTTTCCCGGAGAAGGCGGCTTCTGATGGCACCCATTAAATCCAGGAAGACGGCATATGCTTCACCAAACTGTTTTTCAAGGTCTTTACGCACTTTTTTTGCAAATGCCGGGCTTTTTCCTGATGTAGAAATCGCCAGAACCAGGTCGCCTTGCTGGACGATGGCCGGGAGGATAAAATTACAAGCTTTCGGTCTATCGGCAATATTGCACAACAGCTTAGATTTTTCTGCATCCATGCTGAGTTGTTGATTCAGCAGCTCATCGTTGGTGGCGCCAATGACAAGAAACCTGCTTTCCAGGTCCGAGGGTCTGTAAGCACGCTCTATAAGGGCGATATGCCGGTCTTCGAATAAACGTTTTAACTTTTCGGTGGTATCGATGCTCACGACCGTGACAGAGGCACCACATTCGAGAAGCTTTTCAACTTTTCGGGTTCCAACATCGCCACCGCCAACCACTAGGCAGTTACGGTTTTTAATATCCAGAAAGATGGGAAAGTATTGCATAATACTAACAATAACTCATCGTTTATTTGATTGTCCGGACCCTGTTATAAACACCTAACGAAATTAAGACGTCATGTCATTTACACTTCGTGCGTCATTACGCCTTCGGCTGTCATTAATGGTTATTAGCCCTTCGGTCGTAATTAGCGCTGCGCACGTAATTGATTGTTACAAAAAGCTGACAGCTGAACCTAAAACCACGTACTACCCTCAAACCCTTGACCCTATTTTTTTGTTACACCTCTATCTTCAATAAATCTTCTGCAATCACAAGGGGCCCCTGGTATGTCCTGCGGGCTTGGGCAACTAAATCGACCTGATCACATTCCGGGTAAAAATGGGTCAACACCAGTTTGTTTACATGGGCACGTGTTGCCATCTCACCGGCCAACGATGGTGTCAGATGCCCGGGAACTTTCAACGAATCGGGCATTGCCGATTCGCAGATGAGAAGATCGGCCCCCTGAGAAAGGGAAACCAGATTTTCGTTTGTATCAGTATCTCCTGAATAGACAATTGATTTGCCGTCGGGATCCGTGATGCGGTATCCGAGGCTCTCTTCACGGTGATTCATGGGTATTGTGTCCACTGTAAAAGATGCGAATTGTCTGCTGTACAGGTCATTGTTGTCGAGTTCGAGAAAGCGCAACATGCCTTCGGGTAGTTCCAGCCAATCGCCGTAAACAGCTTTGAGACCATTGATAAAGTCGATAAATCCCTTGCCCCCGGCTACGGTCAGTTCGCTGTTCCGTCTATTGCTGTCCGGATATTTGGTGGCAAAAACGAAAGGCACCAGTTCTCCCGTGTGATCCGGATGGAAATGGCTGTAAAAAATAACATCGATATCAAATATTTCGACACCGGTGTGCAAGAGACGATGCATGGTGCCCGGCCCGGAGTCAAAAAGAAGTTTTGTCTCACCGATTTCCATGAGAATAGCGCATGAACTGCGTTTCAAAGAAGGCACACAAGTGCCGGAACCGAGTATGGTCACGGAGGTTGTGGTCATTTTTTTGTGCCGGCAGGGGGTGTCTTGATTTTGGTCTTGATCTGGCTCATGATCCAGCGAATAACCTTGCTGTCATCTTTATGATCGAAGAGAGGTCTTAGCTTGGCGAGATCGATTTCAGCCCGTGCCATGGCTTTACGACCGCCGGCGGACCCGAATTCAGCGAATCCCAGTTCTGCGATTTTGCCGGCATTCTTACGCAAACCATCGCTCCTGAATATGATGACCAGTTTTTTCTGGTGATATCCAGCCACGATACTCCATTTGATGGAGCTGATTTTTAGAAAGAAATCCGCAATGAGAACGCAGATATCGGGATTGGGCACCAGTCCCAGAAAAACAAAAACCTTCCCTTTCCGAACACGTCTGTTTTCAAGTGCTTTTTTAAAGAATTTCAAATAATCCGGTCTGATTTCGGATTGTTCGATCTTTCTTACCAGGTGTTTGTTGGCGTGACGGAACAGGTATTGGAAAGAACGCACATCTTCCACGAGTGTCTGTTGTTCAAAATTGCTGGTATCGTTTTTGATACCGAGCAGCAGTGCCGTGGCCAGCTTGCTAGCGGGTTTTATTTTCGCAGCCCTTAAATATTCCGTCATGATGCTGGCGGTGGCACCATATTTGGGCCGAATATCCTGAAAAGGAGCTTTGCTATCGGTATCGGGATGGTGGTCGATGACCAGGTCCACGGTAAATTTTTTAAACAAGACATTGTGTGATGGCTGCGAATCCACCATCACAACCCGATTAAAGCGCGTGGCATCCAGGTTTTTTATATGGATGAGTTTGACACCCAGAAGTTCTACCATGGCGCAATTATCAGGCCGGTTTATGATATTGATATTGGAAATGGTGATATTGTTCACCTTGCGCCATAAAAGACGTTTGACGGCCATGGCACTACCAATGGCATCCGGGTCTGCATTGATCAGGATGAGTACCCGATCGTCAGAGGAAAATTGGTTGTAGAACCGACTGACCTTATCTTTTGCTGAAAAAAGCATATATGTTTTCACCGTATTGGGATAATTGGTATATTTTGTAACCGTATGATGAGTTGCTGAATATATCAATAATAAAATCGAGGCACAATTTTAAATGACGCGACAGGGTTGTATTCATCAAAAAGACTGTCGGCAAGCCATTGAGAATGCGCTTACTCGCGCGGTTCCGTAATTTCAAACACCAGGTTGTCATCAGCCACATCAACCCGGATCCTCGCACCAGGCAGAACATCACCCTTCAAAATGTTCATGGACAAAGGGTTCTCGATATATTTTTGGATTACCCTTTTCAGGGGTCTGGCGCCGTAGGTTGAATCGTATCCTTTTTCAGCAATAAACGTCATTGCCCGGTCAGCAAGTGTCAGGTCGATGTTCTGCTCTGCAAGACGGGTTTTAAGACGTTCCATCTGAATTCCAACGATTTTTTCAATCTGCTCAGGGGTCAGATTGTGAAATATGATGGTTTCATCTATCCGGTTTAAAAATTCCGGCTTGAAATTTGTACGCAAGGCGGCGGTGACCCTGGCTTCCATCTCAGACCGGTTTTCCTGTGCCAGTTCCTGAAAGTGCTGGCTGCCCACGTTTGAAGTCATGATGATGAGGGTATTTTTGAAATCAACGGTTCTGCCGTGTCCATCGGTCATCCTGCCATCATCCAATATCTGGAGCAGTACATTGAAGACGTCCGGGTGTGCCTTTTCTATTTCATCGAACAGCACAACGGCATAGGGTTTTCTGCGAACAGCTTCTGTCAAGAAGCCACCTTCGTCATACCCAACATACCCTGGGGGGGCGCCTATCAATCTTGATACGGCATGCTTTTCCATATACTCGGACATATCGATACGTACAATCGCCTGTTTGCTGTCAAAGATGAACTCGGCCAATGCCTTAGCAAGTTCAGTTTTACCAACACCGGTGGGACCCATGAATATGAAAGAGCCGATAGGCCGGTTGGGGTCCTGCAGCCCGGAGCGTGCTCTTCGGACTGCATTCGAAACAGCGGAAATGGCTTCGGTTTGGCCGATGACACGCTGGGAGAGCCTTGCCTCCATATGAACCAGTTTTTCACGTTCACCTTCGAGCATTTTGTTGACTGGGATACCAGTCCAGCGGGAGATGACCTCGGCAATATCATCTTCCTCTACTTCCTCCTTAAGCATCTTTTTGCTTTCCTGGAGGCGAAAGAGCGTTTGCCTGGCTTTCTCTAATTGATTCTCGAGCTCGGCGGATAGGCCATAACGTATCTCGGCAACCCTGGCTAGATTGCCTTCTCTTTCAAACTTCTGGGCTTCGATACCCAACTGTTCCTGTTTTTCCTTTATTTCCCGGATGGTTTGAATAGAGTCCTTTTCGCTTTGCCAATGGGCTTTCATTTGGAGCATGTCTTCATTGAAATTGCTCAGATCTGCTTCCAATCTGGCGAGACGCTCCTTGGAGGCTTTGTCGGATTCCTTTTTGAGGGCCACCTTTTCGATTTCAAGTTGTGTCATTTTACGTTGAATTTCATCAATTTCAGACGGCATGCTGTCAATTTCGATTCTTAATTTGGAGGCACATTCATCGATGAGATCGATGGCCTTATCAGGCAGGAAGCGATCCGTGATATACCGGTTGGAAAGGGTTGCGGCGGCAACGATGGCGGAATCTTTTATCCGGACACCGTGGTGAACTTCATATTTTTCTTTTAATCCCCGAAGGATAGAAATAGTATCTTCTACAGAAGGTTCTTTTACCAAGATTGGTTGAAAGCGTCTTTCAAGGGCGGCATCCTTTTCGATATATTTCCGGTATTCGTTCAAGGTAGTGGCACCTACACAGCGCAGAGTTCCACGCGCCAAGGCTGGTTTGAGCATGTTTGAAGCATCCATGGCACCCTCACTGGCCCCGGCACCAACCAGGGTGTGCAACTCATCAATGAAGAGGATGACATCGCCTTCGGCATTTTCAACTTCTTTCAAGACCGCCTTGAGGCGATCCTCGAATTCTCCACGATACTTGGCCCCGGCAATCAAGGCACCTATGTCCAGGGCAACGAGACGGCGGTGTTTGAGCGTTTCAGAAACATCACCCTCAACAATCCGCTGGGCCAGGCCTTCGACGATGGCGGTTTTGCCGACACCCGGTTCGCCGATAAGAACGGGGTTGTTTTTTGTTCGTCGCGACAACACCTGGACAATACGGCGTATTTCATCATCCCTGCCGATAACTGGATCAAGCTTACCCCGGCGGGCGCTGTTGGTAAGATCCCTGCTGTACTTATCCAGTGCCTGGTATTTTTCTTCCGGGTTGGGGTCTGTTATCCGCTGGGTGCCCCGGATATCCATGAGAACTTTCAATACAGCCTCGCGGGAGACCCCATGGTTATGCAGGACTTTCGAGACCAGGGTGTCTTTTTCATCCAGGATGACCAGGAAAATGTGCTCAATGCTGACATACTCATCCTTCATGTTGTCAGCCTCTGTGAAAGCGGCGTCCAAAACATGCCTGGTGGCTGCTGAAAAGTAGACATCACCGCCGCCTGAGACTTTGGGGAGTTGGTCCACTGCTCGCTCGATATCAGGCAATATCGCTTTTGGAGAGACGCCTAATTTTTGAAGAACACCGGCGGCAATACCCTCCGACTCCGTAAGCATGACGTGTAGGAGATGTTCCGGTTCAATCTGCTGATTGCCGTGCCGGGCTGCCAGGGATTGGGCCTGCTGAATCAGTTCCTGTGCTTTTATGGTAAGCTTGTCTAATCGCATACGATCCTCCAAAACCGAATGGCGTAAATGGTCTCAATAGATAGTTTAACCATTTGAAATAATATATATAATAGCTTATTCATACCGCTATAATATAAGCATGTGCCGTTTTATGTCAAATAGACCCCAATGAAGCAGGAAGAGGGCCAAAAAATACTGCAGGAAACAGGTCAATGCTCCAGGTGGCCGGACCAGCAACTTCGAAGGGTTTCAAACAAAACAATTCCGACGGCCGAAGAAAGGTTCAAGGAACGGATGTGCCGCGTGATGGGAATAGAATAAACAGCGTTTGAATACGTGTCCAGAATGGATGGGGGCAGACCTTTGGTTTCTGATCCGAATACGAGAAACATTCTTTTCATCACAGGCAGGGACCAGAATGGTTTGGTGCCCTTTTTGCTGAAAAGGAATACTTCATCCTTTTCAGGTGCTGCGATCTTTAAAAAGGTTTTAAAATCATTCCAGATCTTCAAATCGACATGTTGCCAGTAATCGAGGCCGGCGCGTTTGACCCAGCGGCTATCCAGTGAAAATCCAAGGGGTTTGATGAGATGCAGAGTGGAGCCTGTACCAAGACAGGTTCGCCCGATGTTTCCCGTATTCCAGTGGATGTCGGGTGAGACCAGTACCACGTGTCGCCGACAATCAAACAGTGGATCGAGATGGTGGTCCGTCGGGTTTTGAGGAGGCGGCGCTATCACTTGGCCGGTTCTCCACAGAAAGGACAGAATTTGAATGCCGGGTCCATGGCCTCATTGCAGTGCCGGCATCGATGGTCCGGGATAACATTCAGTGCCTGGCTACATCGATCGCATGTTAACATGGGCAGGCCTTTTTTTACGCGCAAAAGTGGAATAAAAAACAGACTGAAATAATGATCGATACGCTGGGTATGGGCCGTCTTCAAACCGCATCCGGAACAAATCCCGGCTTCTTTATCGAGGGTCTTGGTTTTGGGTTGAACACCTGCGATGAGAAACATGTCGATCTTGCCTTTAGCAATGAGTCGGTACACTTCAAATTGAAAAAAACTAAGTATAACAATAGAAGCCATCTAAAAAATAGGATTTTGGTTCAAAGTCAAGGCGGGATCGAGTTTCAATCCGCAGGAATACTATAGTATTTTGAGGAATTGAAACTCGATTCCAACGCAGGATTTGGGCCAAAAGACATTTTTTAGATAGCTTCTAGAACGAGCTCGGCTTACAAACCACCTCCCTGATCCGCATGTCAAAAAGATGTGACTGATTTGCCGGCTTCAGGATCAGTGCCGCATCCGCTCCTTTTCCGGTACCGCCGATGGAGACGATGTCTTTACCGGTAAGAGCGCCGCCATCGGCAGCCATGATGGCGACCTCCACGGCAACTTTGGTACCCTGACCGAATAATCGAAGGGTGTCGGCAATGATAAGAACCGGATAAGCACCTGAATATTTGTTGAAAAGCGATCGCTCTACGCCTGACAGCGCGTGGGTGGCGGATATCACTTTGGCGCCGCCGCTTTCCAGCTCCATTACAACCGATTCCGGCATAACTGACTGGAATGGTTCATTAAAACCGCAGTGGTAGGTAACCACCACTACTTTGAAGCCTTTAAAAGTATCCAGCACCTTGTGGGCCGTATACCCCCTTGAAGAGGCCACCACCACCTCATCGATACCGAGTTCCTGGGCCCGGTCATAGGCCAGTTCAATGGTTTTTTCTGTATTGTCGCGTCCAGGTTTTTCAAAGTACATATGGCCCCCTTTTAATAATAGCGTCATTTTATCTCTCCATCCTTATCTTTTCAATCACACAGATGTCATATTTTAACAATGGCGGATATCTGTCAAGAATGAAAGTCTGAATCGAATGTATTGAACCGCAACAGCAGGCGCATTCCCCGCAGCAAGCTACGGGGAATGCGCTCGCGGTTGCGGTTCAGGTTTCGATTGACAGATAAAAATCGAAAGGCTATTTTAGGTTTGATTTCCGTAACCAATTCTGATCATTCTGGTTTTGACGATAACGAAGTTTGTCCCCTGGGCGGCCTATGCTCAAACCCGGGACGGAAAGACTGTTTTACTGGAACAGGAAGAACTTCTGGAATCACTCCTTTCTCAGAGAACGGACAATCCGGACAGGATTGAAATGTCAAAGGCCTTAGGTGTCATGGAGAACACACCGGAAGTTAGAATCGAAATTGGCTATTGATTCGGCAATATTTATACTTGAACTGAGCGATTTTTTCCGAACCCTATATCCGCAAGAGATCGGTGCAGATCGAGATAAAAATCGCTCAATTCAGGTTATAGTGTCTTGGAGGTAAAATGAAACAATATCGTGTGAAAGACCTGATGGTTCCGATTTCAGAATATGCGACGGTGGCAGTGGGGTCAACACTATCCGAGGCTGTGGTTGCGCTGAAAAAAGCCCAAGAGGAATATTGCAATACCCAATATTCCCATCGTGCCGTACTGATTCTGGACAAGAACAAGCAGGTGGTTGGAAAACTCAGCCAATTGGATTTTCTGCGTTCCCTTGAACCGAAGGATGAAGAAATCGAAAGGATCAAAAATATCAGGAAATTCGGTTTCAGCTCAAAATCCATTGCGCTTCAACGGGAACAGTACCATCGCTCGACCCCGCCAAACAAAGATATTTACACCAACGCAGCCAGGCTCAAGGTTGATGCTTTTATGCAAACCCATTCAGAAGGTGAGTACGTCAATGAAGACACCTCTCTAGAAACGGCCGTACACCAACTGATTTCAGGGCACCATCTGGCTTTATTGGTGACTCAAAGAAAGAAAATTGTGGGTATACTGAGAATGTCGGATGTGTTTGCTGCAGCCTTCCATGTCATAAAAGAGGTCGAAGCGACTGGATAGGAAAGGAACTATCATGAAAGAACTCGAAAGATTATTGGACAGGGTTATCCAACGTGTCAACATCAACTTGCGGGAACTTGAATACGATGTCAACCCGCTCGTTCATAACCTTATCCCGCTGAATCAAATGACGAAATTTTATGCATTTTATGGCATTACACCCAACCATCCTTTGAATCTTCAGTTCAGGCACTCCAATTTGGCCGGCAGTTATTTTCTCGGAAGATGCAAAGTGACCAACTCCCTGCTCTATAAAAGTGATATCCGGGGAGATGAACTCAAGCAAAAAGACGATTTATTCCAATACCAGGAATTTGAAATCCCAATAGTGGAGGATGAAGAGATAGAGATAGAGGATAGTTTCCTGATCAAGACCTTGGTGCACAATTTTTCTCATGATCCGGAAACGCTGGAGAAATTTTTTGTCAAAGATACCATATCTACTCACTATGCCAACATTCATGGCTCTCCCTCAAATGGATGCTTTCTGGGACCCTTTTCAACCGTTGACCTCACCACGATACAGGACTGTCTCATCGGAACCTTTTCATATATACAAGCCGGGGAAGTGAGTCACTTGAATATAGAGCCTGGGACGGTGTGGGTGCGCAATCCTGAAACCTTCAACTTTCTTTACCGGTTTCCCCTTCAACGCCTGAATAATTACATCTACTTTACGGCCGGAAGTTCACCCAGGGGGATCTTTATCGACTTTGTGGAAGATCGCAAAGAGGCCTTTCAGCGGGTTTTTGACGTGCTCAACCTCGAACCTTCCGTGTCCGTTCCCAGTAGTGCTTCGCTTGACCGCTTTGCCGTTATCAAGCCAAAAACCCATATCAGCGAAAATGTGCTCGTTTCGCAGCGGGCCTATCTCCAGAATGCCTGGCTGGGAAAAGGGGCCAATGCCCAGGAGCATTGTTATATCATCAACTCACGCCTGGAGGGTAATGACATTACTGCCCATGGCGCCAAGATCATCGAGGCCCATCTGGGAAAGGATGTATTTGTTGGATTTAACTGTTTTCTGCGGGGAAGACCGGAATCACAGCTGACCATCGGTAAAGACAGCATCATCATGCCGCACACCATCATAGATATCCACAAGCCACTGAAGATTCCGGCCGGTCATTTGGTCTGGGGTTTGGTGACGGACAAGAAAGATCTGGACAACAACAGTATGTCCTTGAAGGCCTTTGCGAAAATTGAGACCCGGCTTTCAAAGGGGGACATGATTTTTGAGGGCAGCGGCGCCGAATTTGTTACGACATTCAAGGAGCGAATTCAGCATATCCTGGAGACCAACGGTGCCTTTTTTAACGGCCTTTCGAACAAGGGCCACGCCCAGCAAAACCAAAATATTTCCTTTAACACGATTCAACCCTATCCCATGGGAGAAAAGGAAGGACTGTATCCCACCATCATTATCCGTCCATAATAAAAAAGGTTTTAGGACGACAGACCCTATAGGGGTTGTCAGAAAAACGTTCCGATTGAGGACCGTTTTTCTGTTACAAACCCTTATGCCGCGATCCTGTTTTCGGAACATTATTATGACAGGCGGTATAAAACCTTTTTGAGACACCTTTTATTTGAAAAATGTCAGTAACGCATGTAGATTGGTCAAAGGGTGGGGCGGGCAACCCGGAATAAAAAGATCCACCGGTAAAAGGCTGTCCAGACCTTCGGTGATTTCAGGGCTGCCCCTGAAGGGTCCACCGGTCAGGGGACAACTGCCCACGGCGATGACAACCTTGGGGTCGGGAACGGCTTCGTAGGTTTTCAGTAAGGCTATTTTCATATTTCGTGAAATTGGGCCAGTAACAACGATGCCGTCTGAGTGGCGGGGCGACGCCACGAAGTTGATCCCGAAGCGGGCCAGGTCGAAAAAAGGCGTCGCCAGAACATTGAGATCCGCTTCGCAGGCGTTGCATCCGGCCGCCGATACCTGTCGTAACTGCAGAGATCGGCCGAAAAGCTTCTTGAAATGCTGCCGGGCATGTGCGGCCAGATCGGGAAGGGATCCATCCGTGACCAGGTGTTCTTTTTCGGACACGGAGATCTCAAAATCCTGGGTAAAGGAGACGAACTTTCCTTCAGAGAGGCGTTCACAGGTTCCACAGAAAACACAACGGCCCATGTCGATCAAATAATTTTTGGCATCGATGGCATCTTGGGGGCAGGCCTCGGCACATGCCTGGGCCAGGTTGTTCTGGGCGTCCTTATTAATCTGCGGACGCCCGCGGTAGCGCTTCCATAGCTCGATTTTTTCCTGGGGATATTTTGATGTTCTGTAGCCCTGTTCAAATCTGTTTCTTAGGGTATTAAGCATAGTGGTTTCCCTATAGATCAAAGCCGCAATAGGATAAATTGTAGCTCTTGTTGTTGAGTGGAAAATCTGAAATTTCCGTATTCCGCAGGGACAAGGACAAACCATTCCAGTTATGAAAAGAGGGGTCCTTGATCTTATAGCGCATGATGTTGCCTGCCGCGTCTGTCAACACACAATGGGATACCTCACCCCGCCAGGCCTCGTTCAGAGTCACTACAAAGGAATCGGGTGCCGGTGTTAGCGGTTCCGGATCCAGGCAATCTGTTCCCACTGGATCATTCAGCATGGACTGGATGAGGTCGATGGATTGCAGGGTCTCGTCCGCCCGGATTCTGGCTCGGGCATAAACATCTCCACTGGTTTCGGCATTTTCCGGAATATCAAGCGCAGAATAATGTTCGCTGGGAAAGCAGCGTCTAACATCGTAGGAAATGCCGCAAGCCCGGCCGGCCGGCCCCACCAACCCCAGGTTTTCAGCATCGGATCTGCTTACCGTGCCACAATCCTCGAAGCGTGATCGCACACTGGATGTCGAGAAGAGTAGCTCGATCACATGTTTGACCTGCGGTTTGATTTCAACGATACGCTCGCTTAAAATATTCCGGATTTCATCGTCCATATTAAAACGCACGCCGCCCGGTCGGATGAGTCCTTTGCTGAATCGATTACCGCAAAGCAGCAGTGACATATTCAAAAAGTCGCCACGCATGCGGCCGCAGTAGTTCATGGGCGGCAGAAAGGCAACGTCTCCACTCAATGCGCCCAGATCACCCACATGATTTTGAATCCGTTCGAGCTCAAAAGCAATGGTCCTGATGATGCGTGCCCCGCTGTCTGGTTGAACCGAAGAAAAAGCCTCCATGGCCTGAGCCATACAGAGACTGTGGCCCACTGTGGTGTCACCGGCGATGCTTTCGACCAGCAGGGGTAGACGTTTGGCCTCCATCTGTGGAATCAGTGTTTCAATACCCCGGTGTTGGTATCCCAGGTGGATCTCCAGGTTCAGCACTTTTTCACCAATACAGTTGAACCGAAAATGCCCCGGTTCGATCACACCGGCATGCACGGGGCCCACAGCCACTTCGTGGATCTCGGGACCTTCCACTCTGTAATAGTCGTAGTTTCCTGGGATATCATCCGCGTAGTTGTTCCCAAAGATATCGGTCTTGCCTACATAATTGGGATGGTAGCGAACCATTTTAAGCCAGGGATGGCCCTCGGGCCGGATACCGAACTGCTCGGCAATTTCCCGTTCAAACATGTGAAATGGCTCGCATTGACTGCTCATGGCCGGGTAGGTATTGGGTGCATCGCAGCTGGCCACCAGCAGCTTATCATTGCGCAGTACCGCCAGCAATTTGACGGTCTCTCCATCCTGGTAGGCGAAGTACTGGACGACCTTTCCTTCTGAAGCTACGATATCCAGAGCTTCCTGACGAAAGGTGTCAAACGGGAGGTTTGGGACCCGTTCCCTGGGAACGGCAACACCATTTGAAATTTCCATAAATGCTGTGCTCATCAAAAACCTCCCCCGACAGATGTCACCGCATTCATTATCGTCTGGTACAACGTGTCCGGGATCCAGAAACACAAGACCAGAGAGGTCAATAGCAGCACATACTGGGGCCAGACGAGATTGGCTTTTTCTGTTAAACCAATCGTCGCTTCTGACGTATTAAAAGAAATTTTCATTGCCTGGTTGGCAAAACCGGCAAAGATGACACACAAGCTGACCAGCAAAACAGTGACGCCCATATAGTGACCAGCTTTAAAGGCGCCGAGGATGACGAAGAATTCGCCGATAAATATGCCAAAAGGAGGCAGTCCGGATATGGCGGCAAATCCACCGAAAAAAGCCACGAAAGTCCGTGGCATTCGGTTTGCCAGGTTGCCTGTCTTTTCTATCAACCGGCTGCCATAGCCCAGCAGAATGTTGCCGGAAGTCAGAAACAGCGAAGACTTGATCAGACTATGGTGAATCAGACAGAGCATGGCACCATAGGCGCCCAGTCCACCGACACCCGTTCCAAAGGCAATAATACCCATGTTTTCTATGCTCGAATATGCCAGCAGGCGTTTGTATTCTGTCTGTTTGAGAATAAAGGTGCCGGCAGCCAGAATCGAAGTCAAGCCGAATCCCATTAGGATGAGGCCGGAAAAATCACCTAATCCGGCGGCCAGCATGATTTTATTGGTTTTGAATATTCCCAGATAGGCGCAGTTGAGCAGTACGCCGGATAAAAGTGCCGATGCCGGGCTGGGTGCTTCACTGTGGGCATCGGGCAGCCAGGTGTGCATGGGCGCCAGACCCATTTTTGTACCGTATCCTACGATGATAAAGACAAAGCCCGCTTTCAACCACATGGGATCGAGATGGGTTGCAACAGCCGTAAGCGCGGAAAAGGAGACTGGCGCATCTACATTTCCAACCTCCATGGAAATGGTGATCAGAACCGATCCCAGGAGCGCCATGGCGATCCCCACGGAGCAGATCAGTACATATTTCCAGGTGGCCTCGAGAGAGACGGACGTCCGGTGGGTGTAGATCAGTGGCGCACTGGCCAGGGTTGTCGCTTCAATGGCGATCCACATGACCATGATATGGTCGGAAAGAGTCACCATGGTCATGGTGGACAGAAATAGCAGCATGGAACCGGTAAAAATATGCTCGGATTTAATATCGGACACCTTGAGGTAACCGATGGTGTAAATGGAAATCAAGAAAAACAGCAGCGATATCACCAGCAGCGAGAGCATTCCTTCCGGCGTGACGGCAAAATAGGATGTAAACAGCGGTTCGGGTTGCCGGAGCCACACCAGGACGGAAAGCACCAGATGAAGTGCGCCGGTAAAGACCAGCAGCGGGCGTCCCAGGTGGCGGGGTATAAAAAACGCGATCACGCCGGTGACAAACGGGGCTATGAAAACAATTTCAACCATGAATCAAACACCTATTCCTTTAATGTTCTTAGAAGGGCAGTATCCACATCGTCAAATGTCTGTTTGATATTTTGAAGGATGACGGCCATAATCATGACACCGGCCAGCACATCCAGAAGAATACCGAATTCCACGATGTGAAGGGCTCGTACCGAAAAGGTCGTTCCCACCAGGTAGATACCGTTTTCCATCATGATATACCCCAGCACCATGGCGATGGCATTTCGTCGCGCCATCAACAGAAACATACCGGCGACCAGAAGAGCAATGGCAGTGGGCAGCAGCAGTACGCTGGCACCGATGGACGGCGCATCAAATCTGTGACTGACAACCATGGCAGCCACGATCAACCCCAGGCCTGCCAGCACGGAAGCGTGATAGCCGACGATGGGTTCCACTTGTCTGCGAATGGCGACCTTTTTAATGGCAAAATAAATGCAGAAAGGAATGACGATGCCACGAATTGTCAAGGTGGTCAGGGTAAACAGAATCCCGCCGGCAGTCAAATCGTGCCCGATGATCAGCGGGACGATAGATACAACCACGCCCTGAAATGCGAGAACCTTGATAAGCCCCGGCAGACGGCTGGAACCAAATGAAAACAGGACTGACAGCAGAACCAGGGATAATGTCAGGTCGACTGGGACATTCATTTTAAAAACTCCAGTGTAATTACGGTTGCAAAAAAGGCCAGAGCAAAGGAGGTCAGCAGGAATTTGGGAACCCTGTCCATCCTGTACCGGGCCATGACCGATTCCATGACGCCCACGGCCATATAGACAATCAGCAGGGATGCTGCAAACAGGCAGAGATTGAGTGCCATGTAGCCTGATTCAAAGGGCATAATCAGTCTGGCAACAATGGATGCGTAGAAAAAGAGTTTGCAGAAGGATCCCAGTTCGATAAATCCCAAATCAGGCCCGCTGTGATCCAGCACCATGACTTCGTGAATCATGGTCAACTCCAGATGCGTTGCTGGATCATCCACAGGGACACGTGAATTTTCAGCTAAAAGAATGATAAAAAAAGCAATCACCACAAACAACATCGGCGACCCGGCCATCTGCCACATTCCAAAAGGCTGAGCTCCTGAAAAATAAGCTGCCAGGCTAAGCTCGCCGGTAAGCACATAAAACAGAATCAGTATCATGAACAGCGTGGCTTCGCAGATAATCGGGAAATAGGCTTCCCGCGCTGCTCCCATCCCCTCGAATGGTGACGCCGTATCCATGGCGGCTGCAATGGTGAAAAAACGACCCAGGCCAAGCAGGTATAAAATGAATAGGAGATCGCCCCCGAACGAAAAAACCGGTGGATGGCCTGCAAAGGGAAGGAACAGCAGGACCGTGACGGCAGCTCCCAACGATACCATGGGTCCCAGTTTGAAGATAAAGGTTGTGCTGGTACTGTAAACAGAACCCTTTTTGAACAACTTTACCAGGGTGTAGTAATTAATCAGCAGAGGGGGGCCCTTTTTCCCGCCGAAAAAAGCCTTCACCTTGAGGATGATTGCTGAAAAGAACGGGGCCAGAAGCATGGCCAGAACCCAGAATAGAATGGATTGAATCATAACCTCATCTCATTTAAACGAAAAATAAAAGAACCACAATAGCCAGCAATATGTAGCCGATATACAAATGGATATCCCCATGCTGTATCCAGCGCAGCCTGTCGAACAGCCACATAACCGGATTCACGACCACGCGCGTCATGTAAAGCTCGGCTATGTCATGAACATGACTGTGGTAATGGGTCTTTTGGGGGAATCGGCCTTTAATGGCCGGGTGGTCTTCCTGCAGAGGAGCGGCCGGTCTGAAAAACTCGAGAATCGATGCGGCGTAGGATGTGCCGGTGTACTGCATTTTTGGGGTGGGTAGTGTGAAACCACATCCCCAGGTTCCGGCTCTTCCAATGGTCTTCCCCCGGTAAAAAACCAGACGCAGAGCCATAATCACCAAGAGAATGATAAAGAAAAGTGTGGCTGCCAGGGAAATGTTTGCCGTCATCTGTATAAAGGGCTCCATGGGGATGCGGCCATACCCCAGCCCGGAAACCGGAACAGCCCTCAATGCCATGCTGATAAACATGCGTGGAAATACCCCGATGATGATACACAGACCGGCAAGTATCAGCAAAGAAGTCAGCATTGCCGGCCCTTTTTCATCCACGGCCACAGCACTCGAGCTCCTGGGTTCTCCCTGGAAAACCACCCCTAATACCTTGGTAAAAAGGGCCAGGGCCAGGCCACCGATGATGGCCAGGCTGACAATGGCTGAAATACTTAGTACAAAGGCCGTTTTGTCGAGTGCCACACCTTTGAATCCGCCTAGATAAATAATAAACTCACTTACAAATCCGTTAAAAGGCGGAAGACCGGATATGGCCAACGAGCCGACCAGGAACGTAATACCTGTAATTTTCATGTTTTTGAGCAGTCCGCCCAGCATATCAATGGTGCGTGTTCCTGTTTTCTGAATCACCATCCCCGCGCCCATGAATAGCAGGGACTTGAAAATCGAGTGATTCAGTACGTGCAGCAGGCCTCCTGAAAAACCCAGGACGGCCATGATCGGATTGCCAAAGGATACGCCCACCATGCCGATGCCGATGCCGATCAGAATAATCCCAATATTTTCAACGCTGCTATAGGCCAGTAGCCGTTTGAGGTCATGCTGACCCAGGGCGTAGACAACACCCAGAATACCCGAAATCATCCCGACAACCAACACGATTTCACCGAACAGGGGCGTATGTAAGTTCAGCGAAGCATAAAGACGCACAATGCCATAAATTCCGGTTTTTATCATCACACCGGACATCACTGCGGAGATGTGGCTTGGAGCGGCCGGGTGGGCATGCGGGAGCCAGACATGAAAGGGGAACACGCCGGCCTTTGAACCAAATCCGACAAAAGAGAGTATCAGCACGATCAATTTTGCCGAGTCGGGAATAGCACTTCCTGAAGAGAACAAAAAGCTGCCGCTGTATCCATACAGGACACCGAATGCAGCCAGGATAAACATGGCGCCCACATGCGAAAAGACAAAATAGAGATACCCGGCTTTACGATTTTCTGCTGACTCGTAGTCATAGATTACCAGAAAGAAAGAAGACAGGGACATGATTTCCCACGATAGCATAAAGGAGATCATGTTGGTGGCGGTCACCACCAGTGCCATGGAAATGATCAACAGGGAGAAAAACAAATAGTTGGCAGCCAATCGCAGGGCTTTTTCAACATTGTTCAGATAGTGAAAACTGTATATCGTGGCAAGCAGGGAAACAGTGTAAATTGCCACCAGGAAAAATGCCGACAGACCGTCAATTTGAAACGAAAGGGAAAACAGACTCAGGTATTCAAAAGACGCGGTATATGATCCCGGGTTCAACAGCTTGACAAAGGCATCGACCAATCCAATTGTACAGCCGATGCTGATGATGGAAACAGCGACGATCTTCATCAAAACAAATTGTCGCCAAATTAAAAAAGTGGCCAGGCCACCAAAACAGATTAGCGCAGTCGAAAGAAAAAAACTGTTCATAGAAATCCTTTTTTAATCTGATCCGGTTTAGATTATGTGAAAAAACATGAAATGCGACAAATGTCAATCTACATTTGAAGGGGGCTTGCAGGCCGGTCACAAAGTCATTCTTTGTTTTTGTCTGGGATTAATGGATGTATCTTATTGATCTGACCAGACAGCCAGCTCATTGCCATTGGGGTCAGTAAAATGAAAACGGCGACCCCCGGGAAATGAAAAAATGTCTTTGATGATCTTTCCGCCGCTGGATACCACCGTACTCTTGGTGGTTTCCAGGCTCAGAGCGTACAGGATAATCAGAACCGCCCCATCCCGGGTTGCAGAACAAAGGTTCGATTGGTAAAAACCACCATCGATTTTTCCATCAGTGAAAGCCCGGTATTCAGGTCCGTAGTCCGTAAAAGACCACCCGAAAGCCTTTTCATAAAAGGCCTGGATGCCGTCAAAGTTTTTGGCTGGTAGCTCTATATAGTCTACTTTTTGATCGGAAGGCATCTTTGAATCTCCTCTGGCAAATTAAAACAGATGGATTTCCCCGGCACATGTGCCACTGAAATGCATCCTGCATTTATCGATTTCAGAATCGAATCTGTTTTTGATTTCAAGTGCTTCAAGCCAGCATCTTATTCTGAAGAGGACGCCGCATTCGTACTTGTCTATGGCGCCCAGCTTCTTTATGCCTTCATAGGCAAAGCAATTCCTTTGATTCAACACCCATGTCATTTTGTTTTTTTCAGGAAAGCTTAGCTTGACGTTCATAAAATCAGGGATTATTAATTTGGAAGCTTCCGTAAAAAAAAGCGTGAGCTCATCGAAGGTTTCAATTCTATTTTGTATTCCCAGAATTTGCTTGATTCGTTTTATTTCGATGGACGCCAATGATTGAATGGCGGATTTGTTGATTTTGTTGGTTGTCTCGATTCCAAATTCCTGCAGGCAGTGAAAAAACCACAGACCGTCATGGGTCATCCAGCATTTTCCCAGAACATCGATGATTTCTTTTTTGGGGATATCTTGTATGGACCTCATTTTAAATAAACCCTTAGCCTGTACGGGTAACTATTTGATATTTCATAAATTAAAATATTTCAATAGCAATTGCCGCCACTCAGGTATGAATTCATCATAGACGACCTCATTGAACCCAGAGATGAACACCTCCCCGGACGTTGACAGGGCCATATCAATCGTCAACCCAATTTTGCAGCATTACCTGCACCGATCGGTTCATTTCATGAGCGAAATCTGAATCGAACTTCCGCTGATACATCATCTGCCCAACATTCAAGGCGCCTTTTAGCTCTTTTTTCTCACCAAACATCTGTGCCTGGCGCTCTTTGTACATGTTTTTAAAGGCCTCTTTCTCAAAACGTCTATATCGATCCTCAAAGCAGATGTAATTTTGATCAAATCGCTGGGTCAAGACTCTTTTCTGCTGTTGTTTTGTGGGGTAACCAAAGCATATCAGGGTAATCGGAAACACATATTTGGGCAAATCAAACAATGCTTTGTGTGTTTCGTAGTTTTCCATGATGTCCCCAATGTAGCAAGAGCCTATTCCTAATGATTCCGAGGCGATGACAGCTGTTTGTGCCGCAATGAGGGCATCACAGCAGGCCAGGAACAGGTCCCCCTCCTGTGGCTTGCGCAAGGCAATTCCCTTTTTCTCACAGTGTTGCTCCACGCCTGACACGTGAAAATAATCGTACCACCGCTGGTAATCGGCCAGGAAAAGCAAAACAAATGGCGCTTTGGCGATAAAGGGTTGATTGTCACATGTTTTGACCAGTTTGTCCTTAATGCTCTGGTTCTTGACCTCTATGATGGAATACAGCATCATGTTGCCTGCTGTGGGAGCACGCAAGGTCGCGGCAAGAATTGTATCCTTGAACTCCTTGCTGATTTCCTTTTTTTGGTATGCTCGAATTGACTTTCGATTGAGAAGCAACTCCGTTGTTTGATTCATGGGGCACCTTTTTATATAAAATTAGCTTTTCGCATCGGAGCGACGTAGTCGCGTTCAATAAAATCGTGCTACGATTTTATTATGGTAGTTATTGTATCGGCATCGATGTTACCGCCGCTTAAGATGACTCCCACCCGGCCCTCCGGCACCACGGCCTGACTTAGCAGGGCTGCCAGCCCAAGGGCTCCTGACGGTTCAACCACCAGTTTCATTCGGTAAAACAGGAATTGGACGGCCTCTATAATGACTTTTTCTGAAACTGTTCTCATGTTGTCCACATATTCCAGCACCAGAGGAAAGGTAAGTTTTCCCAATGACGGGGTGCGGGTTCCATCGGCAATGGTGGAAGGATTTTTTATAATGTGAAGCTTTTTTGTGTGGAAAGATTTGGTGGCATCGTCAGCGAGCTCCGGTTCGATACCTATGACCTTGCAGCCCGGTGATATGCCTTTGGCAGCAATGGCACAACCACTTAACAATCCACCGCCACCGCATGGGACCAACAGCATGTCGAGAGGACCGGTCTCTTCAAACATCTCCAACGCTGCGGTCCCCTGACCGGCAATGACCTGTGTATGGTCATATGGCGGAATCATGGTAAAGCCGTTTTGTGTTTCAAGCTCTTTGGCAATATCCTCACGGGATGCTTTTTCAGGATCGTATTCAACAATGGTTGCGCCGTAATCTTTTGTAGCGGCCCGCTTGGTTGCCGGCGCGTTGTCCGGCATCACGATGGTTGTTTTGATATTCATCATGTGACCGACCAAGGCGACCGCCTGGGCGTGATTTCCTGAAGAATAGGTAATGACACCCCGTGCTTTTTCCGCTCTGGAAAGCTGACTGATACTGTTGAATGCGCCGCGAAATTTGAATGCGCCAACCCGCTGGAAATTTTCACATTTAAAAAACACCTCGGCTTTGACCAGACGGTTCAGTGTCCGGGACGTCATAACGGGTGTTACATGGGCATACCCTTTCAACCTTTTTTTGGCGGCCTGAACCTGTTTGAACATATCTTCTCCTTTTCAATACATCTCGTATTTAACCAACCTGCCATCAAGCCCGCCCGCCTTGATCGGTTTTTTCCAGGATGCTTTCAGACCGATCTTTTTGATATGTTTACGATTTCCGAAATAAACAAAAGCGGTCGAGCCCTTGCATTTCTGCTTTAGAAAATCACCGAATTTTTTGTAAAACACATCAAGGTTCTGGTCTTTCCCCATCCGGATGCCGTAAGGGGGATTGGCCACAATGACGTGTTTTTTGAAAGCCGGCAGTTTTTGGAAATCCAAGCGCTCAATGGTTACCCTGTTTCCATAATGGAGTCCCATCAGGTTTATCTGTGCGGCCCTGACAGCCTCCAGGGACACATCACTGCCTGCAATCAGTTTTTTCGGCAGTTCCTGGATTTGCCCGTCAGCCTCTTTCTTTACCTGCTTCCAGACAACGCTGTCAAAGTTGGGCAGAGATTCAAAACCGAAGCGCTTCCTGAAAATACCTGCTGGGACATGGCAATATTGCATGAGCGCTTCACATAAAAGGGTTCCAGAACCACACAAAGGGTCATAAAGAGGAACAGAGCCGTCCCATTCGCTGAATCGGATAATTGCGGCGGCGATGGTTTCCTGCATGGGTGCTGAAACAGCCTCCTCTCTGTATCCTCTCCGGTGAAGTGCGCCGCCTGATGTATCCAGGCTTATGACGGCCTGGTCTTTCCTGACGTGAAGATTCAGCAGGATATCGGGATCTATTGTGGATACATTCGGACGCTGACCTGTTTTTTCTTTGAAATAGTCGGCAATGGCATCTTTAACGCGCAGGGCAGCATACTTTGAATGCGAAATGGCACTGTCGGAAACATTTCCGGTGACAGCAAAGGTGCTGTCTTCTCCAAAGAAATTTTCCCAGGCGATCTGTTTAGCCTTCTGATACAGGGTATCCGTATCTGGGCAGGTGAACGATAACAGGGGCGCAAGACAGCGTGAAAGAAGCCTGGTGAGATAATTAATTCGATACAGAGTTGATGTGTCCGCCTTAAAATAAATGCCGCTGAATTCAGACTGGACATCCTCGGCACCAAGCCCAGCGATTTCCTTTGCCCCGGCTTCTTTCAAGCCGTCGGCTATCTGGGCAAAATAACGGGAGTCCTTCTGATACTGATATAGGGACGATTGTTGTTTCCCTTTCCCGGGATGTGTGACTCTGTGGGGAGATACCATTTTCTGTGCTTTCTTTTTAGTCGGAGCTGCAAGGTTATTCAAAGATTGCTTGATCATTTCAAACCTTTTGCCGTATAGGGTAAATACTGCAAGAGTTTGGGTACAAAATCAACCCCAAGATTGCAACAAGAGGGTTATATCCGTATGGGAGATAGCTGAATGGAAACAGAGCATAAAAGCAGAACCCAGAAAAAAAAGGAAGACCAGGCCCGGCAGCGCCTGGGGGAACAACTGGTGACCCTGCAGCCCAGGCTGCTTGAGAGCATGGATTTGCCGGATGAACTTCTGGAGAACATAAAATTCGCATGTAAAATAAAGAGCCATGGCGCCCGGCGAAGACAGATTCGGCACATCGGCGCCCTCCTGCGGCATATGGACTCACAAACCATCGAAATTGCCCTCGAGCGCATCCGATCAGGAAACTTACGCAAATAGTCGGGCATATCCGGGATGTGCAACCCCTTAGCCTTCCCCTTTTTTACACCTGGAGCTGAAATGGAGAAACCCAAAAAGCAGCGTGGCCTAATTCAGATGGACACGGCCCTTGCCGGACCGCTGTTTATGCTTTCTGCTGCACTTTTATTCACCCTTCTCAATCTGATCATCAAGACCCTGAATCCTGTGTTTACTGTCTGGCACATCGGCTTTTTTCGGTTTTTCGGGGGCCTTGTCATGATTCTTGTCATTTTCGGTCGTCATCACAATCCCTTCAGGGGGAACAACACCCGGCTGCTGGTCATCCGCGGGTGTGTCGGTTCCGTGGCCTTCATCTCCCTTGTTACGGCGGTTAAGCTATTGCCCTTGTCCACGGCTCTGGTCATCTTCTATTCGTTTCCGGCATTTTCAGCAGTTTTTGCCTTTCTGATCTACGGTGAAAAGATTGGCAAGCTTGAAGGCATTTGCATTCTTTTGGTCGTTGTCGGTGTGAGTTCGTTATTCGATTTCAGACTCGGTGGCACTTTTTTTGGACAGGCCATAGCCATATTTGGTGCCGTGTTTGCTGGTCTAACCGTAACGCTGATCCGCAGCTTACGGGAAACAAACGGCCCGGTAATCATATATCTCTATTTTTGCACCATGGGCGCCCTGGTCACCGCACCTAAATTTATCCTGGTGCCCATGTTGCCCGGCACCCCTTTGGAATGGGTCATGGTTCTGGGTATCGTCTTTACGTCCCTGACGGCTCAACTCCTAATGAATCAGGGATTCTTTTATTGCAAGGGTTGGGAAGGGGGCGTGTACATGTCCAGCGAAGTGATCTTCGCTGGTATTGTGGGTATTGTTTTTCTGGGGGACCCAGTGACCTTGAGATTCTGGGTCGGCGGCATTTTGATTTTCGGCAGCGTGGTAGCGCTGAATCGACTCAAAGCGCAACCAAAACAAGAAATATGATGAGGGTCCGGAGATATTTGCATTTTATTCTCTAATATAATGTCTTTAAAAGTCATTGTGGAACGGCATGGGAAAGAATGACCACGGATTTCCCAAAATAGATTGTATCCTTTCAACCATAGCATTTGTCAGGATTGTGTAAAAAAACTATACCCGGGTTTGGGTCTTCACAAAGAGTCTTCTGCGCATTAATCAACGGAATTATGGGGTTTTCAGATGACTTGGCGCGTTGTCATGATGAAAAACACAGCCCAACCCTGACTTCAATGTTAAATCAAGGCATTTGTTGCATGAAATAACTGGGCGGCTAGGACGCCGCCGGCCTGGTGAACTGTCTTGCACAACCGACTAAGTGGTTCGATAAGGCCATCATGGTCCATCCCCGTAGTGTTTTTACCCCATCGGCCTTCGCGGCTGATATAAGCGGCTCCAGCGACAATCAGACCCACGTCACCTCTGGCAAGCGCGGTAAGCACATGAATCAGCCGCTGGGTGGGGGCACCGTCCTCGGTCGATAGTGTTTCATCTGTAGCACTCCGCACCAGTCTGTTTTTAATTCAAGGGTACCCATTTGCCAGGGCTGGCGCATAAGGTTCATATTTTGTTGTCCGATAGGGGTTTATCGTGTTGCTGCAGTCCCTAAGATTACGACTGAGTTATCACCTCTACCACGGCCTGACCAAGTTCGCGCGTGCTGGCATTACCACCCATATCACGCGTCAGATTGCGACCACTACGCAAAACTGTTTCAATTGCTTCCATCAAGGTGTCGTGCATCATGGGATAACCCAGGTGCTGCATCATCATGGCACCGGCCCAGATGGTACCGATGGGGTTAGCGATACCCTGGCCGGCAATATCCGGGGCGGAACCATGTACGGGTTCGAACATGGACGGGAATTTTTTTTCGGGGTTGATATTGGCCGACGGTGCGATAGCGATGGTACCGGTACAGGCAGGGCCTAAATCGGAAAGAATATCACCAAACAGATTAGAACCGACCACGACATCAAAATGTTCAGGCATGCGCACGAAATTCGCTGTCAGGATATCAATATGGTATTTATCGACTTTGACGGCAGGATAGGACTTTGCAATCTCTTCTACGCGACTGTCCCAGTAGGGCATGGAGTGGAAGATACCGTTGGATTTGGTTGCTGAACTCAGATGCAGGGCAGGTCGGCTTTGAGCAAGTGCGAAGGCATAGTCTATAATGCGGTCGGTACCTCGGCGTGTAAACAGACTGAGTTGAGATACCATCTCTTGTTCGGTGCCTTCATACTGGATCCCGCCCACAGAAGAGTACTCACCTTCCACATTTTCCCGTACCACATAAAAATCGATATCACCCGGTTTTTTACCCGCCAGAGGGCAGGGGACACCTTCAAATAACCGAACCGGTCGTAAATTGACATACTGATCAAAAGATCGTCTGATGGGGATCAGCAGTCCCCAGAGCGAGATGTTATCAGGAACACCTGGAAAACCAACGGCACCAAGATAGATCGCGTCAAAATGCTTGAGCTGTGCGATACCATCTTCGGGCATCATTCGCCCGGTTTTATGATAGGTCTCACAGGACCAATCAAATTCAGTCCACTCAAACGTGATGTCATATTTATTCCCGGCCACCTCAAGGGCACGCATACCCTCTGGAATGACTTCCGTTCCGATCCCATCGCCCGGAATAACCGCTACCCTTACTGATTCCATGCTTGTTCCTCTGCCTTGATATATTCGGTTCGTCAGCACTGCGCTGGTACGCAACAGATACTTATATTGTAATATCAGATGGTTTTGCTGTCTGATTCCATTTCTATATCTATGCGTCTGATTGCTAGAACCGCATTGTCGAGTTGTTGAAGAAAACGTGATCGATCACGCTTTTTCAGTGGTGGCGGTCCACCGGCTATCTCTCCCATGCTACGAAGTTCGGATAACAGACCCCGAGTCGCAACCTTATGACCGATGTTGTCTTCCGTAAACGGTTTACCGCTTGGACCCAGAGCGCGGGCACCTTTCTCCAGGCAGCGGTTCGCGAGCAGAATGTCTGCAGTGATCACAATGTCGAAAAGCTGAATCTGTTCGACAATCCAATCGTCAGCCGCATCGAACCTATCCTCCACAACCTTGAGCGAAATCCATGGTTCTTTTGGGACACGCATCCAGGAATTGGTTACCAATGTGATTCCAAGGCGATATCGGTTTGCCACGCGGTAAACTTCCTGTTTGACCGGGCAGGCATCCGCATCTACGAAGATGTGCAGCAAATGGAAATCCTAACTTTTATAAAAATATTACGGGACGTCTATGATTTTATGCGTTTCATTCAATTAACTCAAACCGATTCTCTCTTTCAATTTTTTGACCTCTCAGGGATGAACGACTTGCTGCTGATTGACATATGTTTAGCCTTCTTGCAATCTCAATAGTTGTCATTCCAAGTTTTCGATGTGCCCAAAAACATAAAAGACTTCGAGCTCTTACTGTTGTTGGTGATTTTCCAAAGGCTGTCACCTGTTCAATTTCAATGTCCATCGCTTCGGCAACACGTTTTACTAACCGATTAAAATCATAGCCCTTGGCTTTTAAATCGCATTTCTGCTCAAGTTTTTCTTCGGAGGATTCAAGAACATTTAGTACAAAATCCCCATCACCTAAAATGCGCTCATCCCCTTTGACTCGGATACCGGTTTTCCGCAACCCATTAAGAACAGTCCAGCCGCCGATACTTCTTAACAATCCCCCGCCGGTAAGATCGGTCCGGCTACCTTCGGAAATTCCATTTTTTACAAAAGCACGATATTTAGTTCGACCAGATGTTTTGTTGTCAGAGAAAAGCCCAAAAATATAATCAATATTTTGCCAGGATTGTTTTGTTTTATTCATCAGAGCGCTGTGCCCACACCATGGGTACTTATCCAACTGTTTCATATTTTCGACGAGTCCTGCCCTCAAAGGGTTTAAATGGATATAGCGGACCAACGCTTTTAGATAAAGATCTTCCTGGCACAATATCGATTTGTAACGATTTTGGAAAAGGTGACCATGTCGTTGATATTTATTGTTAAACCAGACGGCGTAACCCGTGAGCAGACGACTCATTAATATAGAAAGCGGGACCGAACCCGTCCTCAATAATAAGTGTACATGATTTGGGATCATCGCCCATGCGAAACAATCTGTCTGCGTTTCCGGAATTAATATTTCGAGCCGATTTAGAAAGTTGCTACGATCAGAATCAGAGCGAAATATTTTTCTACGCTCGATCCCTCTTACGATCACATGGTGTAGAGCGCCGGGGGCATCAATTCTTGCTTTTCGGGGCATGATGGACATATATCATATCGGCTGAAAATTTTAAAGCATAAAATCATAGGCGTCCCGTACTTGAGGTGCAACAAATGAAAAGCC
>RCNG010000342.1_pt1 | contig 29405 bp, 26 predicted proteins | sample 2041371 | NCBI WGS metagenome assembly RCNG01 (sample SAMN09708227, study PRJNA481090) | Marine sediment metagenome, whole genome shotgun sequencing project. | biome: marine sediment; feature: ocean; material: sediment; isolation source: Sewage treatment plant 1 marine sediment (STP1) ... | reverse complement strand
TACAACAACTTCACCAAGAATCCACCGCAGTGCACGGACGATCTGAAGTGTTGCTTTGTCGAGAATTCCTGAGTTTTGCAAGCGGCTCAGCTGATAGCCAGCCGATAGCTATCTTGATCCGGATACGACACGCCCCGAAGGCCTCCTCGGCGCGGGGGGTTGAGCATGTCCTGTGATGAGATACACGGAGCCGGTTGAGAGATCCGTGAGGTACAGCTCGCCGCTTTCGTTTTCGCCGAAGCTCGAGATCGACGCTCCGGTCTGGCCCACAACAGCCACCGTCCAATCGCCAGGGCCGGCTGGAGCCAGTCCCCAGACAGTTCCACTACAGAAGTCGCCATAGAGGTAGAGCCCACGCAGCGCTGGAAAACGTGTGCCACGATACACATAGCCGCCGGTGACGGAGCAACCCAGGGCGTGACTGTATTCGGCGACCGGAAGGGTGAGGCCATCGGTCGAGCAATTGGAGTCCACAAAACAGTGGCTTCCCTCCATCGCGTTCCAGCCGTAGTTGCGTCCACCCGGGTCCGTTCCCGCTTCAAAGTCGATCTCCTCCCACGAACCCTGTCCGACGTCACCGATGTAAAGGTCTCCGGTTGATCGATCGAAGCTGAAACGCCACGGGTTTCGCAGGCCGAGAGCCCAAATCTCATCCCGTGCCTCCGGGTCATCATTGAACGGATTATCGGGCGGGATGGTGTAGGTCGAGCCATTGTCGACATCCACCCTCAAGAGCTTACCCAGGAGGGTTTCGAGGTTCTGGCCGTTTCCCTGTGGATCTCCTCCTCCGCCGCCGTCTCCGGTCGCGATCCACAGATAGCCGTCCGGCCCGAACGCGAGGTCACCGCCGTTGTGGTTCGAAAACGGTTGCTGGATGGTCATGATGATCGCCTCTGATGATGGGTTTGACAGATTGGTGTCGCTTTCGGAGCGTGTGTGTTCCGCGATCACAGTGTCCCCGGAGAGATCGGTGTAGTTGACGAAGAATCGTCCGTTTCTTGCATATTCGGGGTGAAAGGCCAGCCCGAGCAGCCCCTGTTCGTTGGAGGTGTCGCGTACCCGGTTCGCGATATCGAGGAAGGGCGTCGACCGCAGACCGTCAACGTCGAAGATCCGAATCCGTCCCGGCTGTTCGACGATGAAAAGCCGCCCGCTGCCGTCATCGGCGGCACGCACGGCGACAGGGCGTTGCAGTCCGCTGACGACGAGTTGGAGCGCGATGGTTATCTGACTCGGTTCGACCGATCTTGCCGATGCAGACTCTGGCCTTTCGAAACCGGCGTCAACCGGCCCGGCCGCAACCAGGTACGCGGCCAGGATCGCTGCGGAGAATACCCCCGAGATTATCTTCATAGTGCTCCCGGTTGGGAAACACACGGCGGGCGATTCGGAATTCCATCGGAAGACCGTTCGAAGTTCAATGTACAATTGGATGGGTATCCATTGCGGACTGTTGAGAGCTCATTCATGTGGCGGTTCCGTTGATGGAAGTGGTGGAGGTACGGGCTTGACCGATTTGTCCCAGTGGTCGCCGATCGCTTTGATTGCGATTGCAGAGGTGCTGGCGCTGATTCTCGTGCTGGTTGCGGTGTTGGTCGCCCTGCGTCGCGCCTCGGTCGATCGCCTGGCGGCGGAACAGAGGGCCAAAGAAATTGGTGAAGAGTCGGCTAGAAAGTTCCGGCGAGTCGAACAAGACCTCAACTTCCTGGTAGATTTCTTCCGGATCTTTTCGAGGCTGGTTGGAGAGATGCACGCCGAGCGGCAGGTGCGGATGATCCCAAAAGCCCTTCTCGATGCGGTGGTTCGCATTTTTCAACCTGAGGTCGCGGCGGTCCTTGTGCGACGTGCCTCGTCACGCGCCGACGAAGTCGAGGGGCAGTGTCTATCGGTTGCGGCCCTACACTCGATTCGCGGTGCGCTCAAGGTCGGTATGGAGTTCAAGTTTGGCGAGGGGCAGGTAGGAATCGTTGCCGAACGGGGTCACGTGATGGTTCGCAAGGACTTCGAGGAGGACCAATTGGCCGCTTACGAGCGCTCAAGGGTCACCGTGGAGCCCAAGTACGACATTGTGGCGCCCATGATCGCAGGTGGAGACACCCTTGGCGTGTTGGCGATTTCGCGCCCGGACCGCCATCACGAGAGCGAACGCGATGTGCTCGAGATGATCGCCCGTATCGGCGCTCTGACGTGGAAGAATATCCAGGCCTATCGCGAGAAGGAGGTCGAGGCCGAGATCGACAAGCTGACCAGGATATTCAACAAGGGTGCGCTGTTGCGCCGTCTCGGGTTGGCGCTTCACGAAGCCCGCACGACCGGCGGCAAGGTCGCGATCTTCATGTTTGACCTCGATAACTTCAAGATTTACAACGACACAAACGGCCACCTTGCCGGGGATCGACTGTTGTCGCTACTGGCAAAATTGGTGAAGGACACGGTGCGGACCGATGACGTGTTCGGCAGGTTCGGGGGCGAGGAGTTTCTGCTCGTGATGCCCAATCGCACCGGCGGGCAGGCCATGACCGCTGCAGGGATGGTCCGCAAAAAAATCGAAGAGTATCCCTTCGAAGGCGGCGATACTCAACCGCTCGGTCAGGTGACCATCTCCGGTGGTGTGGCGGTGTTCCCGGTTGACGCCAATCAACAGGTCGAGTTGATGCAGGCGGCCGACAACGCCCTGTATCGAGCGAAACAGAACGGACGTAACCAGGTCGTTCGTGCCGAAGACTCCGGCCTCAACCCGATCGAATCCCGGTAGCGCCTACCACCCACCCATCCACCCGATACTCGATTCTCGATACTGGATACTCGATCCACCCGCCCGCCCCTTGATGGCGGAAGACGGGGGAGGCTGTTGTTGCATCGAGCATCGAGTATCGAGTATCGAACATTTGGATGTGTGGGTGCTAGAATACTCGCCATGAAAGTCGATGTTCGGCATGTGGATGACGTGATCATTGTTGACCTCGAAGGACGGCTCGTCATGGGAGTTGGCGACGAGCTTCTCCGTGATGTGATGAACGAGCTCATTGCGGAGGATTGGAAGAAAATCCTCCTCAACTTGCGCAAGGTGTCCATCATCGATAGCTCGGGAATCGGCGAGGTCGTGTCGGGGTGGAAGCTCGGGCGGAGATTCGGGGCTTCGGTCAAGCTGCTGCGCCCGGCCCCGCAGATTCAGCGCACCCTGAGACTGACCCAGCTCCTGCCGTTGCTCGAGGTCTTCGACGAAGAGGCTGAGGGAGTCGCGAGCTTCGAGAGCGACTGACGCCGCGGACCCCACGTCCCGTTGCCCCGAATCCCTCTGCCATTGGCTCGGTTGCCCTCGTCATCTCAAGCTGGTAATTTCGGCGCGTCTCGATAAGGGGGTTGACTGATGTTTGACAGCTTTCGGGCGGGATTCCAAGAGGAGCTCGACGCGATTCGCGAGGCGGGCACGTACAAGGAAGAACGCATCATCTCGTCGCCGCAGAGCGCCGCCATCGACGTGCCGCAGGGTGAGGTCATCAACTTCTGTGCCAACAACTACCTGGGGCTGGCCGACAACCCCGAGATTATTGCTCGGGCCAAACGGGCCCTCGACGAGCGGGGTTTCGGGATGGCCTCGGTCCGGTTCATCTGCGGTACTCAGGACCTGCACAAAGAGCTCGAGGACACCATCAGCACGTTCAACGGGACCGACGACACGATTCTCTACTCGTCGTGCTTTGACGCCAACGCCGGTCTATTCGAGACCATCCTCGGTCCGGACGACGCCATCATCTCCGACCAGCTCAACCACGCCTCGATCATCGACGGCGTGCGGTTGTGCAAGGCGGAGCGGTTCCGGTATGCCAACTCGGACATGGGTGAGCTTGAGGCTATCCTCGAGAAAACCCAGAGCCATCGCCGACGCTTGATCGCCACCGACGGTGTCTTTTCGATGGACGGATACCTGGTCAAGCTCGACCGGATCTGCGATCTGGCCGATCGCTACAACGCCATGGTGATGGTCGACGACTCGCACGCTACCGGCTACATCGGAGAGACTGGGCGTGGTACTCCCGAACATTGTGGCGTGCAGGACCGGGTCGACATCATTACTTCGACCCTCGGAAAGGCGCTCGGGGGCGCCTCTGGCGGCTACACCACCGGTCGTCGGGAAATCGTCGAAGTGTTGCGCCAGCGTTCGCGGCCGTATCTCTTCTCCAATACCTTGACTCCGTCGTTGGCCGCGGCCGGCATCGAGGTTTTCCGCCTGCTTTCGAAAACGACTGAGCTGCGCGATAAGGTGATGGACAACGCTCGGTACTTCCGGGAAAAGCTATCAATGGTCGGCTACGACCTTCTCGATGGTGAAACGGCCATAGTGCCGGTGATGCTTTACGACGCCAAACTCGCCACTGATGTTGCGAACGCGATGCTCGAGGAGGGAATCTACGTCATCGGTTTCTCCTTCCCGGTAGTGCCCAAGGGTCAGGCGCGGATCCGGGTCCAACTCTCAGCCGCCCACGAGCGTGAACACCTCGATCGCGCAGTTTCCGCTTTCGATTCCGTCGGTCGTAAGTTGGGAGTGATCTGAAGGGCTGCTCCGTGAGTGGCCGCCCAACGCCGCCGGAGGCCTGGTCGGAGTGGGGGGGGGACGGCCCTGAGCTTGTCTTTTCCCACGCGAACGGATTTCCACCGGCCACCTACAGGGTGTTGCTCGAAGAGCTGAGCCGCAAATTCCGCGCGACCGCCTTCGCCGCCCGCCCACTGTGGCCGGAGAGTGACCCATCCGGGGTCATGTCCTGGAGGGATCTTGCCGGTGATCTCCGCCGTGCGATGGGCGAACGGGGTCTGAGCCGGGTTGTCGGGGTTGGCCACAGCCTCGGTGGTGTCCTTTCGATCATGACGGCCGCTGCCGACCCCTCACTCTTCAGGGCACTCGCGCTGATCGATCCGGTTGTCTTCAGTGGACTCCATTCGCTCTTTTGGGGCAGTCTTAAAAACCTCGGCTTCAGTCATCGCCTGCCTCTGATCCAGGGTGCGCGACGGCGGCGCGATCGTTTCCCAGATTTCGAGGCCGTTCGCTCGGCCTATGCAGGGAGATCGGTGTTCTCGACCTGGGCACCTGAGGTTCTCGAAGATTATGTGCAGGCGGCATTCGATGACACAGGGGATGGCGAGGTGGTGCTCCGTTATTCGAAGGCGTGGGAGTCGAAGATTTTCGAGATCACGCCGGCTTCGGTGTGGTCGGATATCCGCCGTCTCGAGGTGCCGTTGCTGGTGATTCGCGGCGCGTCTTCCGACACGTTTCTCGCCAGTGCGGCGAACAAATTCCGACGTGAGCTGCCAGGCGCTATGGTGATCGAGCTCCCCGATTCGACGCACTTACTGCCCATGGAACAACCGGCAGCTATTGCAGCGACGATCATCAAATGGCATCAGAGCATCTCTGACGATGCCTGATTCGCAAACGGCCCTGTTGGTCGAAGAAATTGAACACAATCTCCGTGCCGCCGGCGATGAGGGTCGCGCTATCGGTGCAAAGGCCTATCTGAAGAGCGACCTCGAGTTCATCGGCGTCGCCGCAAAACCGTTACGAGTAGTGGCGCGAGCCGTTCTTGCGGATCATCCCGAGATAGACCATCAGGCTCTTGTCGAGCTCGTACTGGCGCTCTGGCAGCGGCCGGTCTTCGAACTCAAGGCAGTAGCGGTGGCGCTGCTCGAGCGACGACCGAATGATCTCGAAACCGGCGACCTCGAACTCGTTGAAGACCTTTTGCGCCGCTCGCATACCTGGGCGCTGGTGGACTGGCTCTGTACCAAAGTGGCGGCACCTATGGTCGAACGCGAACCCGAAACGACTGCGGCGGTACTCGAAAGGTGGTCCCGGGACGACGATTTCTGGATTCGCCGCGCATCGATGCTTGCCCAGCTACCGTCCCTTCGAGCCGGTGGCGGCGATTTCGAACAATTCGCGTCTTTCGCATCGCGCATGGTGGGGGAAAAGGAGTTCTTCATCCGCAAGGCTATCGGCTGGGTACTTCGCGATGTCAGCAAAAAGCGGCCTGACCTCGTGTTCGGTTTTCTCTTGGACCATGTGCACGAAGTCTCGGGACTCACCCTTCGGGAGGGCTGCAAGTACCTCCCGGAAGGACAGCGTGAAACGCTGTCTCGGGCCCGCCGTTGATACGCACGTAAAGAGACCTCCTGGGCGACGCTGAAACCCCTCCACCCTGTGGCGGAGGACGTCGTTCGCTCTGCTTGTCAGGTGACTCTTTTCTTGCGCCCGGCGAACAGCAACCCGACCCCCCATGGGACACCGTCGAAAAGGCGGTCGAAGCTGAAGAGCGAACGCACCAGGGCGACCAGCCGACGCCTCCGGCCGAGGGCTGAAACCGTACTCAGCGTCCGATCGTTGTCGACCGCACCGTCATGGCGAAGACGACGACGATTGACCCGTTTGAGAAAGATCTCGTCGTAGAGTCGGAGAAGAGGCCACCCCCATACATCGACCTCGGGTTCCAGGCCAGCGCGTCTCAGAATTCCTCTCATTTCGGCCGCCGAGTACCGTCTCAGATGACCTGCCCATTCGTCCCAGTCCGACCACTGTTGAGGTCCGGCTGGGACCGTTCCGAACAGCCAACCGCCAGAGGCGAGTACCCGCGCAAGTTCAGCGACAGCCTCTTGGTGGCCGACGATGTGCTCCAGAGTTTCGGCGCTCGTGGCGCTGGAAAAGACCTCGCCGGCGAACGGTAGGGCTGTGATGTCGGCGACCACCGGCAGAACCCGTTCGGCGGCTCCGGTTGACTCGGCACGCCTGGCGAGAACTCGAAGAGAGAGCAACGAAAGGTCGGCCGAGATGACAGTGTGCCCCTTTTTGGCAAGGGAGAGAGACAGTGATCCAACCCCGGCTGCGCACTCGAGATGGAGCCCTGGGGTTGAAATGTGCCGCTCCAGCCGCACGGTGATCCGGCGCTCGCGATGTGCGTGTCGCGGCCCGAAGAACTCTGGATCTACTCCCCATTCGGCCTTACCCATGTGGTGAGGATAGCAACATCAAATTCTGAATTCCGAATTCTGAATTCTGAATGCCGACCACCCGCCCTCAGAAATTCCTGCGTTGCGTGACAGCGGCGCGCCGACTCAAGGCTCCGGGAGGGTGAGCGGGAATTCCGAAATCCGAAATCCGCAATCCGAAATGGGTGGAAGGACGGTAATTCCGAATTCCGACTTCCTAATTCCGAATTCACACTCTGCTACCATCCCCACCCATGTCCGAACTTCGTCCATTGTGGATCGACACCCCGGAAGGTGTGCGTCAGGTCGCTGACAGGTGCGCCGTCTCGAGTCGGATCGCTCTCGACACCGAGGCCGACTCGATGCACTCATATTTCCACAAGGTGTGTCTGATTCAGGTCAGTGCCAATGGCGATCACATGGTGATCGATCCTTTGTCCCTCGAGTCGGGCGATCTGCAGCCCTTGTGGGAGGTGGTGAGCGATCCGGCTGTTCCTGTGTTGATGCACGGCGCGGATTACGACATCCGAATCCTCGATCGAGATTATGGCGTTCCGATTGCCGGTCTCCAGGACACCCAGATCATGGCGCAACTTCTCGGCGAAGAGAAAACCGGTCTCGCCGCGCTACTCGAAAAGGAGCTCGGTGTCCTGATCGATAAGAAATACCAACGGGCGGATTGGGGACATCGCCCCCTGAATGCCGCCCAGCTCGCGTATGCGGCGGCTGACACCGCCCATCTTGGAATCCTCGTCGAACGACTCCGGGTTCGTCTCGAAACGCTCGGTCGATGGGAGTGGGCGAGACAGGACTTTCGAAAGCTCGAGGGTGTCCGTCACTCGACAGCCGATCCCGACCCACTCGTCTTCGAGCGCATCAAGGGCGGGCGAAGTCTTCGCGGCAAAGCCCGCGATCGCCTATTTTCTCTCCACCGGTGGCGGGATCAGCAGGCGCAATCCCGTGACATCCCACCATTTAAAGTCCTCGGCAACAAACCACTGCTGGCAATGGCCGAGACGCCTCCTTCAGACCTCGAAGAGCTTGCCGAGGTGGAGGGTGTGGGGCCACGCGCGGTCCGCAGCTGGGGCCGCGATTTGGTCCGTCTGATCAATCGTCCTCACCAGGCCCCGGAACGGGTCCGACCGCCGCGGCCACCGACGCCGGACGCCTCCGAGCGCAAACGCCTCAAACGGATGCTCGCGGTCCGGGATGTAAAAGCTGAGGAGCTCGGTATCCAGGCCGGGCTGATCTGTTCACGTGGCGCGGCCGAAGTCGTGTCCTCGCAGCAGCCACCCTGTGCCACGACCCAGGACCTGGCCGGTGCCGGCCTCGATGGATGGCGCCTCGATGTGCTTGGAGAGGACTTCCTCAAGGCCATTGCGGAGGACTGACCCGCATATTCACCAGATTGAAGTCACTCTTCGATACGTTCGACATCGGCGCCGAGCTCGCTGAGCCGAGCGTGCAGGTTCTGGTAACCCCGTTCGACCTGGCGAATGTTGTGGATGACGCTTTCTCCCTCGGCGACGAGAGCGGCGATGACCAGCGCCATGCCGGCGCGGATGTCCGGGCTCGCCAGGTTCTGACCGCGGAGCCGCGAGGGGCCGACCACTACCGCACGGTGGGGATCGCAGAGGACGATGCGGGCGCCCATGGCGATCAATCGATCGACCCAGAACAAGCGGCTCTCAAACATCTTTTCGTGGATCAGGATCGTGCCGCGAGCCTGGGTAGCGAGCACGACCGAAATCGAAGTGAGGTCAGCGGGGAAAGCGGGCCAGGGACCGTCATCGATTTTCGGGATGGCGCCGTGAATATCTTCGCGGATGACCAGTTCCTGATCTGCCGGCACGACGATATCATTGCCTTCGACCTTCCAGGTGATGCCGAGCCTGCCGAAGCACAGCTCGGTCATTTTATGATGTTTCTCAGGCTCGGCTCCTACGATGCGCAGCTCACCGCCGGTGACCGCGGCCAAACCGATGAAGCTGCCCACCTCGAGCGGGTCCGGTCCGATCGTTGCCATCGCGCCGTCGAGGTTCGGGACGCCCTCCACGTCGAGGGTGTTGGTGCCGATGCCCGTGACCGAGCCTCCCATCGCATTGATGAGAAGGCAGAGCTCTTGGACGTGAGGTTCCGAAGCAGCATTGCGGATGGTCGTGACACCATCTGCGAGCGCGGCCGCCATGACCGCGTTCTCCGTTGCCATCACGCTCATCTCGTGCAAAAAAATATCGGCGCCGGTAAGACCCTTGGGAGCTTTGAGCCGGTATCGATCAGATCCGGACTCGACCTCGGCGCCGAGCGCCTGGAACGCATGAAGATGGGCGTCGAGCGGTCGGCGGCCGATGCGGTCACCTCCCGGCCGCGGCAACTCGGCGCTCCCGAATCGGGCCAGGAGTGGACCGGCGAGCAGGAACGAAGCCCTGATTTCGCAGGCCAATCGCTCGGGAACCGGGCGGGAGACCACGGTCGAACCGTCGATCCGCCATGCCGATGGCGCCGTCTCCTCGACTCCGGCGCCGAGCGCCGACAACAGCTCCAACATCACTCCCGCGTCGCGGATCTGGGGCACATTGGCGAGTTCGACAGTGCCTTCAGCGAGCAGGGTGGCGGCCAGCATCGGCAGGGCGGCATTTTTGTTGCCACCGGGCACCAGCGTGCCGTGGATCGGGCGACCGCCGCGGATCACATAGGCGAACTGCCCTTCGTCGAGAATGCTCATAGTTTCAAGATAGCAGGGCCTGATGGCAGCGATGGGCAGCCTTCATGGCAAACCCGAGGCGGAAGGAGGCTGATGGATGATTGCTGACAGCAGAGCCAGGGCTTCTCAGGTAGAATCGCCATTCATGGCGCGTCTCGAACTGCATGAGCTCAAAACGGAGAAACGAGCTGGTGAGCTTTCGGCCCTGCTGTCGAGGCTCTACGAGGCTCGGGCGAGGGTTGTGGTGTGGGTGGCCGACGAGGGCCGCCGTCAGATCCTTGACGACTATCTGTGGACCTTTCAAAAGCTCGCTTTTCTGCCCCACGTTCTGTGGGCGCCGAATCTTGGTGAGTTGGAAGAAGCGATTGTGCTGGTCGGCGAACCGGTCAACCCCAATCAGGCAAGGGTTCTGGTCGTTGGTGATGACCCGCCACCTGGCGCCTGGGCAGCTACCTTCGATGAGGTCCATGACCTGATCGCCCCGGGTGAGGGTGGTGAGGAACGGCGCTCCTTCTGGGAACGGTGGCAAACAAATCCAGGCGATGTTGATGTGGAGGAAAGTTGAAGGTTCGAAGCAAGCGATTCCTGGTGTTGGCTATGGCGATGTCGGCCATGAGTGGATTGGCGATCGCCGAGGACTCGGCGACTTCGATCGAGGCCACGGTGAACGAGGTCCTGCACGACGTACCGTTGATCGACGGTCACAACGATGCGCCGTGGGCGATCCGTTCGCGGGTCAGGAACCAGATCGCGGACTTCGATTTCAATGACACGACCGGGCTGGAAAGGCCGATGCACACGGACCTCGTGCGCCTCCGCAAGGGTGGGGTCGGCGGACAGTTCTGGTCGGTGTGGGTACCCCCCGAACTTGAAGGCGCGGATGCTGTCGTTGCCGTCCTCGAGCAGATCGATCTGGTCCACCGCCTCGTCTCACGATACCCGGATGATCTGGAAATCGCGCTCACTGCCGACGATGTGGTCAGGATCCATGCGGACGGCCGGATCGCGTCGCTTATTGGCATGGAGGGCGGCCACAGCATCGACGCATCGTTGGCCGTGCTGCGCCAGCTCTACGCTGTCGGCGCCCGCTACATGACCTTGACCCACTGGGCGAACAACCGCTGGGCCGATTCCGCAACGGATACGCCAGAGCACGGTGGTCTGTCGGAGTTCGGCGAAGCGGTCGTGCAGGAAATGAACCGGTTGGGAATGCTTGTGGATCTTTCCCACGTCTCGGCCGAGGTGATGCGCGAAGTGCTCGATATCAGCAGCGCGCCGATCATCTTCTCTCACTCATGCGCCCTGGCAATTGATCCCCATCCGCGGAATGTTCCCGACGGGGTCCTCGATCGGCTGACCGAAAACGGCGGGCTCGTGATGCTCAACTTCGGAAGCTATTTCCTCGACCCGGCAGTTACCGAGCGCAATGCGAATCGCAAGGCTGAGCAGGCACGGCTTGAAGAGCTCTTCCCCGGTGATCCGAAGGCGGTGGACGAACGAATGAACCACTGGTACGAGGCACACCCTGTTCCGAAGGTTCCGTTGGCTGTCGCGGCCGACCACCTCGATCACATGGTCAAAATTGCGGGCATCGACCACGTCGGTATCGGTTCGGACTTTGACGGCATTAGCAGTCTGCCCGAAGGCCTGGAGGATGTCTCCGGCTATCCGGTACTCCTTGGCGAACTGCTGAGCCGCGGCTGGAGCCGCGAAGACCTGGCCAAAGTGGCGGGCCTCAACGTGCTTCGGGTCATGCGACAAGCAGAGAGGGTCGCGCGTGAGCTCCAGAGGAGCCAGGCGCCGATTGAAGTCCTTTACGAGGCAACGGACTCGAGTCCGAGCGCCGATTAATTGAGTCCATACGTTCGCCAAGGCTGTCGCAGTTCATCCGCGAACGCGAGATCTACTCGACGTATCCCAGTGACCTGAGGAGTTCCAGGTCTTCCGCTGTGACCTCCTCCGGATCGGGCAGTTGGATGTCGATAGCTTTTCGCTGAACAAGCTCGCCGAGCAGGCTCTCGGCAATCTCCCGGTGCTGATCGATGAGATTGTGAAGCTCACCGGGATCTTCTTGCAGGTCGAAGAGCTTGTCGTATGCCGGACGTCGAGGAAAGTGGAGCAGCTTCCACCTGTCGTCGATGATCGAGTAGATGACGCCGATGTCACGTTTGCCGGGAGACTCGCTCAAGGTGAAGAAGCTGTGGACCTCGCTATAGGCCATGGTCCTTCGATCAGGAACACCGTCTCCGGATAGCAGCCCGACCAGGCTTTGTCCCTGCACTCCGGCGGCTGTTGACTGATCTAAGCCGGCCAGTTGCAGGAGGGTCGGCATGAGGTCGACATGCTCGGCGACCGGCGAGATCACCTGTCCTGCCGGGATCCCCGGCCCCTGCAGGATCAGGGGCACCTTGATCTGCTCCTGGTACAGCAAGCTGTGCTTCCACCAGTTGTGATCGCCAAGACCTTCTCCATGGTCTGCAGTGACTGCAAGCACGGTCGATTCGCGGAGACCGAGACGATCGAGCTCATCGACGATGATGCCGACATGCATGTCTGCATACGAGATCTCGGCATCGTACACAGCGCGCAGATAGTCGTGCTGGTCCTCGATCTGGCGTCCCTGCATCTGCTCCTCGAGGTATCTGGCAGGCGGCAGGAGATGGGTGTCATGAGGGTCGAAGAGGTGCACCCACAGGAAGAACGATTTTTCGTGATTGGCTTGCAGCCACTCCAAAACCGCGACCGTCGTTTCGTTAGCCGATCTCTGGCTGCTGCCGGTGGCGACCGTACCATCCTCGTGGATGCTGGGGGGCCGCCGGTCGAGAAATGATTCATCGAAGACGGCAAACCCGCGCTCGAGCCCGTAGCGGCTGCTGGCCGGGAAGGCGCTGATAAAGGCTGCTGTGAAGTATTGGTGCCTGCTGAATATCTCCGCCAGTGTCGGCACCGAATCATCGAGCGAGGTCATGGCGAAACCGTGCATCGCGCGCAGCTGATGCCTGTACGGGTACGTCCCGGTGAGCTGGCTGGCACATGAGATCGGTGTCTCGCTCGACTGGGCGATGGCAAAGTCGAAGCGGACGCCATCGTTGGCGAGTTGATCGATGCGAGGACTCGTGTCGTATTGATAGCCATAACAGCCGAGGTGATCGGCGCGAGTTGTATCGAGGGTGATGAGCACGACATTGCGCTGCTTCGCTGCGCATGCCAGCTGAGTGGCGATGAGTACGGCAAGAAAGAGCCTCTGCCTGAGATACATCCCTTCATATTATGACCGATCAGCCGGCCCGAGGCAGGAGGGAGTGGAAGATCAGGAGAGTAGACGCTCCCGGTCAAAGATGTGGGCCGGTGGCGATCTATGCTTTCGGTAGAACGATTTCCAGGTTTTTCTCCGCCGGCGCTTTTATAATGCGTCGAACCGCGAGCACTGCCTCAACGACCAGCCACAGGGCGATGAAGGTGATGGCGCCGCCGACGAAGAGGAGGGTGTTGTTGCCGTCTCGCCAGAAGGAAATGAGATTGGTAGTCATTGCGATCAGCGTTGTGACCATCATGAAGATCATTGGTAGCAGATAGGGGAGGGCGAAACGTCTCCGCTGGAGGAGATAGAGGGAAACTGTCAGCAGAGCGAGACCGGCCAGGAGCTGGTTGGTCGAGCCGAAGAGCTGCCACAGGACAAGGCCGGCGGAGCGGCCCTCGATGCGGTAAAAGGCGAAGAAAGAGATGGCAACGACCGCGAGCGTCGATGAGAAATAACGGTTTCGAAACGGCGCGAAGCGGATCGAAGTGCCGATCTCCTCGATGTTGTAGCGCAAGAGGCGGGTGGCGGAATCGAGCGTCGTCAACGCAAAGCTCACGACCACGACTGCGATCAGGGTACGCGCAGTTTGTTCAGGAAGCCCGACCGTCGATACGAATCGGGTGGCGCCTTCGATAAAGGCGGTCATGCTCGAACCCAGACCCTGGATCGAGTCCCAGTCGGCATAGTGGTGGCGCCAGGCGGTTGGCGATACGAAACCAGCCGTGCATGCGAGGACCGCCGCCAAACCGAGCAGAGACTCTCCGAGCATCGCGCCATAACCGATCGGGCGGGCCTGGGTCTCGCGATCGAGCTGTTTGGCGGTCGTTCCGGAGGAGACGAGTGAGTGGAATCCCGAGGCCGCACCACAGGCAATGACGATGAAAACGAATGGATACATCGGCGGTGCGCCGACTGGATGGGTGTCCACGAGCGGTGAGGCGAACTCGGGGCGGAGAATGAAGAAGCCGATGTAGGTCAGACCGAGACCGACGTAGAGCAACAAGGAGTTGAGGAAATCGCGTGGCTGTAGCAGCGACCACACGGGCAGCACGGAAGCGAGCCATGCGTAGGCGAGCAGGATCCAGGTCCAACCGCCCGAAGAGGCCCAGCGCACAGGCAGGTTTGGAGAAGCCACCACGACGATCAGGATCAACACGAAGGCGACTGCGATCAGGGGCATGAGCCTCTGCCCGCGTCGGCGCACCAGCCAACCGATGAGGAGCGCTGCCACCAGAATCACCGCCGACGGGACGACGGATTCGGGATAGTAGTCGGCCGAGAACAGGAGCCCGACGACATAGGCGAAAACTCCCATGGCGAGCGCAATGGCGAAGAAGATGATGGCGTGCATCAGCGATTTGGCGCGCGGCCCGATCAGGCCCTCAGCAATGGCGCCGATTGACAATCCCTTGGCCCGCACCGAGATCACCAGGGCGCCGAAGTCGTGGACACAGCCGATCAGAATTGCGCCGAAAACCACCCACAGCATTGCCGGCAGCCAGCCCCACACGACCGCGATGGCCGGCCCCAACATGGGAGAGAGACCTGTGATCGACGCGTAGTGGTGGCCGAAGAGCACGATGGGCCGCGTAGGGACATAGTCGATTCCGTCCTGCAGCGCGTGCGCCGGTGTCACCGCGTCCGGCCGCAGCGCAAAGACCTGCTGCGCCAGGAATCTTGAGTAGAACAGATATCCCGCGAAATAGAATGCGAAGCACGCCAGAACAACCAGCGTCGATGTCATGGCGATTATCTTACCCGTGCCTGCGCGCGATCACCGACTCCGAGAGTGATTGCGACCCGGTGAGTTTTTCAGCCGTTCCGTTTTGACCACTCGCGAAGCCACCTCGTTGCGCTTTTGGTCGACCTCACCCTTCCCCTCACCTGTGCTTTCGCGAGGGCGTCTACGGCGTAGCCGAGCCCGGGGCCGGGTTCGATCTCCAGAATGCTGGCGATTTCTTCGCCCGTAAGCAGCGGGTGAGGCCATACGAGTTCTTGACCCCGCTCCCGCCACAAACGCCACCAGGGCGGCCAGTTTCGGTCGGGTTCGACGGCTGCGGACAGCGCGAGAGTGGTAGGAAACGATGTCCCGGCGTTATGGATGAACGCTCGCTTGTCTGCGGCAGGCGCATGAGCTGTCGCCAGCGCATGCTCGAGGAGAGCCGCGGCCCGGGCGGCATGACGGCGATCTGAGCGCGACCATGCGAAGGGAGCGATAGTGTTCGCGTCGGGGCAGCCCCAGGCGCGGAAGAGCAGTGCCAGGCCTGCGGAGTCTCCGCTCTCGCGGACCGACGCCGCCACCGGGTGGGGCGCGGATCCGGAAAGACGTTCGGCTGCCAAGAGATTACGTTCAATCCAGTCCCGGTCGCAGCGAGCTGCCGCAGGGGCGGCTGGCTCGAAGAGCCCGAGCTCCAGCAGGCTGCGAAGCCCGTCAGCTGCGCCGGGCGCGGCGAGAAGCTTGAGAAGCTCCTGGCCGATCCGCTCACGCGGAGCGTTCGCGACGGCGGGTGCGAAGCTGCTGATCCAGCCGACGGTCTGTGGATCGAGCGTGAATCCCTCGAGTTGAGCGAGGAATCGAGGGGCTCGGACGAGCCGCACCGGGTCGTCCTCGAGGTTTTGCCTTGAGAGGGCGCGAATGACCCCGTTCTCCAGATCTTTCCGACCACCGACCCGATCATCAAAGGGCCCATCCGGAAGTTGCCAGAAGAGAGCGTTAAAGCTGAAGTCGCGGCGCCTGATGTCGTCGTCAAGACTGAGATTTCCGAGCGGCCACAGTTCGATTTTGATTTCGGGGCATTCGATCCGCCAAACGCGTTTCGTGGCACGACCGAGAATGTGGGCCCGTGTATCCAGTCGCGCAGCCAGTCGACGCGCGGGGCCGGTGAGGGCCTCGATGTTGCCGGGCAAAACAAGGTCGAGATCGACGCTTTCCCGCCCGAGTAACCGATCTCGAACATAGCCGCCCGTGATGTGACACTCCGGGGTGCCAAGCCCCTCCCATACCCCGCGCAACAGAAGGTCGTTCTCGAGTGCAGTTGGGTTGATCGTGGGCATGACCGGTCAAGGATAGTCCATCGAATGAGGAATGAGGAATGAGGAATGAGGAATGCCACCCGTCCACCCTTTCCTCGATTTCGGATTCCGGATTTTCCCCGCCTACCCGCGTTGCGATCTGCGAAGCAAGGGCGCATTGACCGGAGGTGCCTGGCATCCCGATTCGCGGAAGCGCTTTACAGGGGCTGCACCGCACATCCGCGAATCGGCGTGCCTGGCATCCTCTCGGGAAGCGCGCCGACAGAATACCGCTCTGAAAAGAGAAGCACGACCCACTCCTGTGTTACATTCCTCGCTCCCGCCGAGAGGTGGAGTCTCCCGAAACGAGGGAATCATGACCGAAGAACGAATTCAGAAGATCATCGCGCGCTCGGGCCTGTGTTCGCGCCGCGATGCCGACCAGATGATCGCCGATGGTCGAGTGACGGTTGATGGCCGGATGGCGAAGCCGGGTGAAAAGGCGGACCTCACGAGGTCTCGCATCAAGGTCGATGGCAGGACGGTCAAGGCGCCCGAATCGCTGCGCTACTTCCTGCTCTACAAACCACGTGCGGTGATGACCACCTGTGATGACCCCGAGGAACGTAAGACCGTGCTCGATTTTGTGCGGCCGGTTGTGCGTGAACGCGTGTACCCGGTGGGCCGCCTCGACTATCACTCCGAGGGACTGCTCATCCTCACGAATGACGGCGAGCTCGCTGCTCGAATTGCCCACCCGCGTTTCGGAGTGGTGCGAGAATACCTCGTAAAAATCCGCGGCGATCTTACGGCCTCTGAGTATCGCAAGCTGATGGCGGGGACTTCAGTCGAGGGCCGGCACGTTAAACCGCAGCGTGCTCAGCGGTCATCGAAGGTTCGTGGCGGCAAGGCTACTTGGTGGCGCCTGGAGGTTGTGGAGGGACGCACTCACGAAGTTCGGGAGCTCTTTCTCTGTGCCGGCCACCATGTGCAGCGCTTGCGTCGCACCGCGATCGGCCCTCTTCGGGATGATTCCTTGAATCCGGGGGATTTCCGCACCATCACGGCAAAGGAGCTGGCGTCGTTCCGGAGCGCGACGTCGAAAACAAAGCGCCCGCCGAGGAGGCAGCCTGCCCGACCGGGCGGCAGAGGTCCTGCGAAGCGGAAAAGTATGGATCGCAACCCCTCGGAACGGAAACGCTAAACCATTGAAAAACACGGTCCTGCGATTCGCCGCAAGCGAATTGCTGGGGTAAAATAACGCGCCGCGGACATGGCGTGGAGGAATTTTTGGAAACAAAGGACGAGTCCCAACAACCTGTCGAGCAGCTGATCGCCAACCGTCGAGGCAAGCTCGATGCGTTGCGAGAGATGGGCCAGGATCCCTATCCCCGGAGATATCGGGTCGAGCGATCGGTGAGCGAGGCGCGTTCGCTCTATGAAGGGCTCAGTGCCGAGGAGCTTGAAAAGGACCCACCCGTAGTGCGACTCGGGGGTCGACTCCGTGCCGTGCGTGGGCACGGGAAGGTTTCGTTTGCCGATCTCTCCGACGGTGCCGGACAGATTCAGCTCTATCTCAAGAAAAACGACCTCGACGAATCCTCCTGGCAGGTCTTCAAACTGCTCGATTTAGGCGACTTTCTGGGTGTTGAAGGTCCCGTTTTTCGCACCCGTGCGGGCGAGCTCAGTGTGGCAGTCAAGGAACTCACTGTGCTTTCAAAAGCCCTCCGCCCTCTGCCCGAGAAGTATCACGGTCTGGCCGACCGCGAAGCGCGGGCGCGGCAGCGTTACCTCGATCTCCTGTCCAACCCGGAATCGAGAGAGGTCTTCGAAATCCGATCGAAGGCCATTTCCTCGATCCGCCGCCGCTTGGAGGCAGCGGGTTTCATCGAGGTCGAAACGCCGATGATGCAACCGATGCCGGGCGGCGCAACGGCGCGTCCCTTTGTCACCCACCACAACACTCTCGACCTCGATCTGTATCTGCGAATTGCGCCCGAGCTCTTCCTCAAACGCCTCATCGTTGGTGGTTTCGAGAGAGTCTTCGAGCTCAACCGGAACTTCCGCAACGAGGGCATTTCGACCCGCCACAACCCCGAGTTCACGATGCTCGAGTTCTATTGGGCCTACGCCGACTACGAACTGCTGATGGACTTCACTGAGGAGCTGATTTCGGGAGTTGTCGAAGAAGTGACGGGCGGCTTCGAGGTCGAGTGGGGAGGGCACACCATCGACTTCAGTCGCCCGTGGCGGCGCCTGAAAATGCGGGATGCCATCCTCGAGTACTCCGATCTGACTCCAGATGACCTCGTAGATCGGGAGCGAATGGAACAGGCCGCACGAGACCTCGACGTTCAACGGATCGATGAGAGATCGGACGGCAACCTGCTCGCCGAGCTCTACGAGATGACGGCGGAACCTCTGATGATCAATCCGACCTTCATCATGGACTTTCCACGCCAGATTTCGCCATTTGCGAAGTCTTGTTCTGACGATCCGGACACCGTGGAACGGTTCGAGCTGTTCATCGGCGGCATGGAATTGGCCAACGCGTTCACCGAGCTCAACGACCCTGACGAGCAGCGGCGGCGGCTCGAGTTCCAGGCCGCGGAGCAGGGGGGCATGGTAGACGAGGATTTCGTGCTTGCCATGGAGCACGGTCTGCCGCCGACCGGCGGTGAGGGTATCGGAATCGACCGCTTGATCATGTTGATCACCAATCAGAGCTCGATCCGCGACGCGATCCTCTTTCCCCAGCTGCGTCCGCGGGAGTGAGATGACGGCAACGCAGCTCCATTCCCATAGGGACGGCGCCAACGATGCTCGTCGACGCCCCCACATGCTTCACCGGACCGCTTCTCGGGTTTCCGAAGATCGGATGGCTGCCGGTGTCGGTTGAACTTCACCTCGCACGGCGCTACCTGTTGGGCCTCAGGCGGAGAACCCATATTGCAACCGTGACCTTGATTTCGATGATAGGGCTCGGCCTCGGAGTGCTTGCTCTGGTGGTCACGCTGTCCCTTCTCGAGGGCTTCCAGGCGAGCATCCGGTCCGAGATCGTGACCAGGGCCACCCATGCCAGGGTGATTCCGGTTGACGGCCGGAGACTCGCTGATCCCGAAAAGCTGGCTTCGGTCTTGCAAGAAGAGCTCCCAGAGGTGGAAATGGTGGAGGTTGTGCGCGGCACATGCCTGGTTTCGTCGTTCACAGATGCCGTTCCGGCATCCGTGATCGGCCGCTCTGACGCCCTCGATGTCGGATTGGACCGGATCCTGGCCAACCGACTCCAGGTTGGCAGTGGTGAAGAAATTTCCGTCATTTCGCCGCGCCAGAGATTGACGCCGATGGGACCCCTGCCGGTCAGAGTGCGGGCTGAAATAGCGAGAGTGCTGGCTCCTGAACCGGGATCGCAAGAGGGATCTGTTCGGCTCCCCCTGGGCCTTGCACAGCGACTCCTTTGGGGCGACACGGTGGTTGAAGCGATCGAACTCCGCGACATGACCGATCCCTGGCAATTGGGTGACAGGGTGCGATCAGTTTTGGGTCCCGAAAGCGGAGGGATTCGGGTTGAGGGACTCGTCGACCTCCACCGCCCACTCCTTCTCGCACTCGCCATGGAGCGAGTGATGATCTTTGTGGCGGTTGGCCTGATGTTGGTCGTAGCGGCCCTCAACCTGCTGTGCAACGTCGCCATGGTGGCGGCCGAAAAACGGGTCGACCTGGCGGTTCTGGCAGGCATCGGTCTGACGCCTCGGGCGCTGCGGAGGCTTTTCCTTCTGCTTGGGATGGGCATCGGACTCGTCGGATCGACTCTCGGGGCTCTGCTTGGGGTCGCCCTGTCGATGTTTCTCAACCAAAGCGGAGCTCTTCCGCTTCCGAGGGGTGTCTTCAGCTTCTCCTCGGTTCCCTTTCGGGTCGAACCGTCGATGGTGGCGGTGGTGATGGCGGTTGCGTTGGCGCTGGCGGCCGCCGCATCGTGGCTGCCGTCACGAATGGTGGCCCGGCGTGAGCCGGCGGAAGGCCTTCGGTATGAGTGACCCGATGATGGTGTCGCTTGCCGGCCTGAGCAAGGGGTTCGGTGTCGGCGAGACCCGGGTCGAGGTACTGAAAGACCTGGATATCGAAGTCAAAAAAGGACAGATGTTGGCCGTTGTTGGCCCCTCGGGGGTCGGCAAGAGCACGCTACTCCACATCATCGGCCTGCTCGATCGGCCTGATGACGGTCGCCTCGAGCTCGATGGACGAGAAGTCGGGCACCTCGACCGCGAGGCGCGGGCCCACCTCCGAAACAGGATGATCGGGTTCGTTTTCCAGCATCATTATCTGCTTGACGAGCTCGATGCCCTGGATAACGTAGCCCTGCCATTGCGCATCGCGGGCCAACGCACCGCGGCCGCCCGTGCTCGAGCTGAGGAGCTTCTCGGGGCGGTATCTCTTTCTGATAGGGCTCACCATTTCCCGGACCAGCTCTCGGGTGGCGAACAGCAGCGGGTAGCGGTGGCACGGGCATTGGCGATGGAGCCGGATTTGTTGCTCGCCGACGAACCGACCGGAAACCTCGATCGCTCCAATTCCGATGCAATCTTTTCACTGGTCCACGAACTCCATTTGATGGCCGGATTGACATCAATTATAGTGACCCACGACGAAGAGATGGCCCGCAAGTGCGACGGGATCTTCCGCCTCGCACCACCTGCGGGCGAAAATTTCGACCATGTTTGAACGATTCAACGAGCACGTCAGGCGCAGCCTGTTTTTTGCCCGCTACGAAGCGAGTCGGTCGAGCAGTCGTTCGATCGCCTTGCAGCACGTTTTGCTCGGGATGCTGCGCGAGGCGGACCCGGCCCTCAACGAGCTGCTCAGGAGGCGAGGCTTAGAGCCCCGAGAGCTTCGCGAGGAGCTTTTTGGTGAGCGGGTGCCCATCGAGCGGGTCAGCACTTCTCCCGATCTTCCCTTGGCGGAGGAGACGAAAAAGGCTCTGGCTTTCGCGGTCCACGAGGCAGAAAGCATGGGCCACTCGAACGTCGGATCGGAGCATTTGGTCCTCGGTCTCCTGCGGGTCGAGGGATCAACTGCAGCGGAGTACCTGAACGCGAACGGGGTCGAACTCTTCCAGCTTCGCGAGGAGGTGGTCCAGCGAGGTCGTGAGCTCGAGGCGGAAGCTTCGGCGCAAGCGACGCCGCACATCGCCGAATACTCTCGCGATCTGACTATGATTGCTTCGGAAGGTGGGTTCGACCCCTTGATCGGCCGTGAGCAAGAGGTCGAGCGGATGGTCCAGATCCTGAGCCGCCGAACCAAGAACAACCCGCTGTTGTTGGGCGAGTCGGGAGTCGGGAAGACGGCCATCGTTGAAGGTCTCGCGACCCGCATCTTCGAGGGGTCGGTGCCGATGCCGCTCGCCGACCGCCGCATTCTGGCCCTGGATCTGTCGTTGCTGGTGGCCGGGACCAAGTACCGCGGTCAGTTCGAAGAACGTCTCAAGGGGCTCCTCAAAGAGATTCAAGATCACTCCGAGATCATCATTTTCATCGACGAGATCCACTCCCTGATAGGCACCGGGTCGGCCGAAGGCTCTCTCGACGCCGCAAATATCATCAAACCCGCCCTCTCGAGGGGTGAAATTACCTGTATCGGTGCGACCACGGTGCGTGAATATCGCAAGTATGTAGAGAAAGACCGCGCACTATCCCGTCGCTTCCAGCCTGTGACCATTCGGCAACCGACGGAGGAGGAAACCATCACGATCCTCGAAGGCGTCCAGAGCCGATATGAGGAGTTTCACGGCGTTCGCTATACCGACGATGCGATCAAGGCAGCAGTCAGTAATGCGGGCCGATACATCACCGACCGCGCGTTTCCGGATAAGGCCATCGACGTGGTCGACGAGGCGGGGGCACGCGTCAAGTTGAGGCACGTATCTTCCACGTCATCTCTGCGGCGGGTCCAGCAGGAAATTCGGGAAGTCGTGGCGCGTATGAAAGATGCGATTTCGCGTAAGGAGTTCGAACTCGCGGTCGACCTTCGCGAGGAGGAGCTACGATTGCGTGAAGAGCTCGAGATGCTCGAGACCACTCACGCCGAGGAATCTCCGGAGCGCGTGGTGGTTGAACGCTTCGATGTCGAAGAAGTGGTGGCTTCCTGGACCGGAATCCCGGTCGCCTCCATTGGTGAGGACGAGGCGGATCGGTTGCGCCGAATGGAAGAGATCCTACGCCAGAGGGTTGTCGGTCAGGACGACGCGATTGTGGCCGTGGCCAGGGCTATCCGCCGCAGCCGCCTCGGAGTCACCAGTCCAGACCGTCCGATCGGTTCGTTCATCTTTCTCGGGCCATCCGGGGTTGGGAAGACGGAGGTCGCACGGCAGCTCGCCAGGTTTCTCTTTCAGGACCCGCGGCGGCTCGTGCGCTTCGACATGTCGGAGTATATGGAGAAGCACACGGTATCGCGGTTGATTGGTTCTCCTCCCGGCTATGTCGGTTTCGAGGAGGGTGGGCAGCTTTCCGAACAGGTGCGCCGCAACCCCTATTCGGTGGTTCTCCTTGACGAAATCGAGAAGGCCCACCCTGACGTCTATAACTTGATGCTGCAAGTACTGGAAGACGGCCGCCTGACAGATAACTTCGGCAACGTCATTAACTTCACCAACACCCTGATCATCATGACGTCCAATCTCGGTGGGCGTGAGCTGGTCGAAGGAGAGGGGGTTGGATTCAACTCTGACGGCCCGTCCATCGAGTCGAAGCAGGTGCGAGAGCTTGTTGACCGCGAGCTGAGGCGCCACTTCCCACCGGAGTTCGTGAATCGATTGGACGAGGTCATTGTTTTCGATGCCCTCGATGAAAACAGCATGCTGCAGGTGGCTCGTTTGCTGCTCGAGGAGACCGCAACGGTTCTGGGAAAAAAGAACGTGAGTATCGAGTTTTCCCCAGAGGTCGCGAGCTGGCTTTTTGACCGGTGCGGGATCGATCCGCAGGCCGGCGCTCGGCCTTTGCGTCGTCTCGTCAAGCTGTGGGTGGAAGATGCTGTCGCAGACTACCTGATTCAGCATCGGGATGCCGAGGGCGCGGACCTGAGAATGTGGGTCGAGGAGGAGCGCCCGGTGGTGGCAACCAGAGATGTAACCGCCGTAGTCCAGGGCGAGGATGCACGATGACGGCGCGAACTGTTGCCGTCGCTACCCTGGTCGTAATGATCGCGTCGATGGCTGTCGCCCAGGAGGAGTTCACCATCCGCGATGTCGTGGTTGAAGGTGGCATGACGCTCACCGTGGACACGGTCTCCTATTACCTTGGGCTCGAGCCTGAGGATCCGCTCGACCGTGAAGCGATTGTCGATGGCTACAGGAGACTGTGGGATTCGGGTTTGTTCGAAGATGTGCGGATCGAGATCGAGAACCATGGCGACGGCGAAGTCACACTCTACGTGATCGTCACCGAGCGCCCGTTCGTCACGATTTCGAGGGCAACAAGAAGATCAAGACCCCGGATCTCAAGGACAAGCTCGACGAACGTGGCGTTGAAATCCCGCGCAATGTTCCGATGCGATCGTCGCAGTTGGGCCGAATTGAAAGCGCTATCAAGGAAGTATACGACTCCGAAGGTTTCCGGTCGGCTCAGGTCAGCTACACCATTACCGAGGTGTCAGCGAACAAAAAGAAGGTGGTCTACCTGATCGACGAGGGCGGCAAGATCAAGATCAAGGAAATCAACTTTGTCGGCAACGACGTGTTTTCAAGATCCAAGCTTCGCGGCGTGCTGAAAAAGACCAAGCAAAAGAGCCTTCGCAACTATTTCGGCGACAAAATCGTTTACACCAGGGAGGCGTGGGACGAGGATCGGGATAACCTCCGAAAGTATTACGGCAATCGCGGTTACATCGACGTCAAAATCGGCGAGCCGGTCCTGGAGCTCGTCGCCAAAAAGCCCGATGCAGAGACCCTCAAGAAAAAGAAATACACGATGCACATCACCATTCCGATCGAGGAGGGCGAACCTTATACCCTCGGCTCATTCGAGGTGACAGGCGTTGAAATCTTCAGTGCAGAGGGCTTGACCTCGGCTTTCGAAGTCAAAGAAGGCGGGACCTATAGCCGCAAGGCAATCGACGATGGAATGGAGAAGGTCCGCAAGAGCTATCACAATGCGGGCTACGTCTACGCATACACCAACGAGACATGGTCCCGACGCGAGGGAGAAGAGCGGATCGTCGATGTCGCTGTTGATGTTTTCGAGGGCGATCGCTTCAACCTCGGGCGACTTGAGTTTGTCGGTAACACCACGACTCGCGACAAGGTGCTGCGGCGCGAATTCCGGGTCTCCGAGGGCCAGCCCATGAATATGGGAATGTTCGAGGCCTCGGTGTACAAGGTGAATGCTCTCGGATATTGGAAGCTCGAGGAGGAGCCGCTCGAGTTTGACTTCGACGACGAAAACAAAAAGGTCAATGTCAAGGTCAAAGGCAACGAGGTCGGGCGCAACGACATCCAGTTTGGGGCTGGCTACTCAGAACTCGACGGGTTCTTCATTCAGGGTCAGTTCAACACTCGGAACTTCCTCGGTCGGGGGAATTCGTTGGGAGTGTCGCTGCAGCTTGGTCGGCGCACCGATCTCTACTCGCTGTCCTACACCGAGCCTTACTTCCTGGACCGCCGAATTCTCCTCGGTGGGTCGATCTTCAAGAACGCCATCGATTACTCGCAGGCAGGGTTTTCCAGCTATCAGAGAGAAACGACAGGTGTGACGATGTCAATGGGGCTGGGTGTCGGGCCGTTCGCCTCGGTCTCCGGTGTCCTCGCTTTCCAGGACGACTACGCGAGGTACTTGACCAGCAATAGCGGTCTTGTCGGCGATCCCACTGCCGGACATGATCGACCGGTCGACATCCCGCCGGTTGGTGGCGCCACGTACGAACGTGCTTTCGAGGTCTTCAGCGGCAGGACCCACTCATTCACACCGATATATAGCAAGGACAGCCGGGACGATCCATTCCAGCCGAGTCGCGGCCAGGCGCTGCAAGGGCGTCTCCGTCTTGCTGGTGGTCCCCTCGGCGGTGATTACGATTACGTTCGTCCGGAACTCCATTTCACGCAGCTCCATTCACTCTCCAAAAAGAGCATCTTCGCGTACCACGTCGAGGCCGGTCAGTTTTTGACCTACAACGACTCCGAAATTCCGCTCTACGAGCGCTACCGGATGGGTGGCGACCGCTCGCTCCGGGGTCTTCCTTATTATTCGGTACTGCCACGTACCGAGGAGGGTGCTTACTTCAGTACCCCAGGAGGATCGAGAATCGGAGGCGATCGTTATTGGCAGGTGAATCTGGAGTACCAGTTCCTCATCGGAGGTCCCGTCAGGTTGGTGTATTTCATTGACATGGGTAATACTTATGTCGCCCAGCAGGGATGGGACTTCAGTCTGTGGCGGAGGACCACCGGACTCGAGTTGAGGATCTTCCTGCCCATCTTTCAGGCGCCGATTCGGTTCATTTACGGTTACAATCTTGACCCGTATCCGGACGAGAAGGAGAGTGACTTCCAGTTCTCGATCGGGACAACGTTCTGAGAAAAATAGCAACGGAGGAAAGAAAATGTTTCGTTTGACGGTACGTGTTGTGATGTTGGCTGTGATCATGATGGCGATGGCGATGCCGGCAGTGGCTCAGTCGAAAATCGCGGTGATCGATGTGCAACGAGTGGTTACAGAGTCTGACCCGGGCAAAGAGGTGATGCAGAAGCTTCGGGTCCTGTCAGATGCCAAGGCGCAGGAAGGTCAAAACCTGCAACAAGGGATGGCAACTCTCCAGGACCAGTTCAACAAACAGCGATTCACGGTTTCTGAACAGCGTCAGGCCGAGATGAGCAAGGAGATCGAGGACGCGCAGATCGAGATCCGGCGCTTCCAGGACGATGCCCAGCGCGAGCTCCAGGAGGCACAGAGGCGCGAGCTCGGTGGTTTGGAAGAGCAAATCCTGCCGATTATCAACCAGGTCGGCCAGGCTGAGGGTTACACTCTCATTTTCAACAAGTTCCAGTCCGGTCTGGTGTACGCCGACGAGGCTGTCGACATCACCGATCGAGTCATCCAGATGTTCAACACCGCCCAGTGACGTCGAGCAGAAGTCTCGCGGACCTCGCCTCCGATCTTGGCGCCGACCTGGTCGGTGACGGGAATCTGGAGGTCTGTGGGGTCAGGCCACTCGATACCGCGAAGGCCGAGCATCTGAGCTTCCTCCACAACTCGAAGTATGTGGAGGAAGCGCGATCGTCTGAGGCGGGCGCGATCCTGGTCGCTGATCCGGAGACACTTCCAAAAAGAAACCTTCTCGTCTGTCCGGAGCCCTATCTCGCCCTGGCGCGTGCACTCGAGGTCTTCTATCCGGTGGTGCGCCCGGAACCCGGGGTGCATCCCTCGGCAGTGGTGGCGGACGGCGTTTCGGTGGGCGAGGGGGCGAGCATTGGTCCTCTGGGTTCGGTCGCAGAGGGAACCATGGTCGGTGAGCGCTCGGTGGTCGGCGCCGGCTGCGTCATCGGCCGAGGTGTCGAGATCGGCACGGACTGCATTTTGCACCCGCGGGTTGTGGTCGAGGACAAGTGCCGGATCGGGGACCGCTGCATCGTCCACTCGGGGACTGTGATCGGCTCGGACGGGTTTGGTTTTGCCACAGTTGAAGGGACTCACCACAAGGTGCCGCAGGTCGGGATCGTCGTATTGGAGGATGACGTGGAGCTTGGCTCCAACGTCTGTGTTGATCGCGCAGCCCTCGGCGAGACCCGGATCGGTCGTGGCACCAAGGTGGACAACCTTGTGCAGATAGCCCACAACGTGGAAATCGGTGAGCACTGTCTCCTGGTGGCTCAGGTGGGAATATCCGGATCCACCCAGATCGGCCACCACACGGTCTTCGCCGGTCAGTCCGGTTGCTCGGGTCACCTCAAAATTGGAAGTGGCGTCGTGCTCGTGGCGCGTGCGGCAGCCTACAAAGACGTCCCGGACGGTGCCACGATGGCGGGTGCGCCCGCGCGGCCCCATCGCGAGTGGTTGAAAGCCAACGCCAACGTGCAGCGCCTCGACGGGTTGCGAGCCAAGGTCAAACAGCTCGAAGAGCGACTGGCGGAGTTGGAGGAGCAGAAGACATGAACGACATCTCCGAGAGAGATCCTCGCGGTGATGCCGCACCGCTACCCATTTCTGTTGATCGACAGGGTCCTGGAGATGGGCGAATCGACGATCCGTGCGGTAAAAAACGTCACCATCAATGAGCCGCACTTTCTCGGCCACTTCCCGGAGGTGCCGGTCATGCCCGGCGTCCTGATCATCGAGGCCATGGCGCAGGCCGGAGGGTTTCTGCTCCTCAGCCAGATCGATGACCGCGAAGACAAGCTCTTCTATTTCACCGGGATCGACAAATGCCGGTTTCGCAAACCTGTGGTTCCAGGTGATCAGTTGATCTTCGAGGTCGAGGTGGTGGCCAAGCGAAGATCATTTGCCAAGATCCACGGTCGGGCGCTGGTCGACGACGAAGTCGTGTGCGAGGCCGAGATGATGTCCGCCCTGATGGACCGATGATGGGTACCACGATTCACCCCACCGCCCTCGTCGACCCGGAGGCCAAGGTCGCCGATGGCGTCGTCATCGGACCCTACACGGTCATCGAAGCGAATGTTGTGATTGGTGCCGATTGTGAGATTGGCCCGTTCTGCCGCTTCGACAGCGGCACAACTGTCGGTGCCCACAACCGTTTCGAGAGTCACTGTTCGGTGGGCGCTCCCCCACAAGACCTGAAATATGCGGGAGAGGCGACCCGTCTGGAGATCGGCGTAGAAAATGTCTTCCGCGAGTTCGTCACGCTCCATCGTGGGACGGCGGATGGCGGTGGTCTCACTCGCATTGGCGACAAAAGCCTGTTCATGGCCTATGCCCATGTCGCCCACGACTGCCTCGTCGGCTCACAGACGATTTTTGCCAATAACGCGACCCTCGCCGGTCATGTCGAGGTCCGTGATTTCGCCACCATCGGTGCTTTGTCAGCGGTGCACCAGTTCAGCCGGGTTGGCCAGCACGCCTTTCTCGGCGGCTTCACCGCCGCAAACAAAGACTGTCTTCCATTCATGAGCACTGTCGGAAACCGGCCGCCCAAGTGTTTTGGTCCGAACACCATCGGCCTCGAGCGCAAGGGCTTTTCTGAAGAGAGCCGCAATGCCCTCAAACAGCTGTGGCGGTTTCTCCGCGATCCGAAGCTCAATACCACTCAGGCCGTCGATCGTATCCGTGAGGAGTTGGGTGGTCAGGAAGACGTCGATGTCGTCCTTCAATTCATCGATAGCTCTGAACGCGGCTTCATCCAGGGATGAGCCACGAAGTTGGGGCCAGCGATATATCGCATAAATCGAGGGAGTTGGTAAAAAATGAGTGTTGATATCGATTTTGCAAATCTCTCCATCAAAGACGCCCTTGACCTCGCCATCCTGGTCGAAGAGGAAGCCGAGGAGCGTTACCGGGAGCTTGCCGACAATTTGGAATTTCACAACACAAAGGACGCGGCCCGATTCTTCCGGTTCATGATGACCTGTGAGGCCAAACACGGCGAAGAGCTGAGCGCCAAGAGGGAAGAACTCTTTGGCGATCAATCGGTGAGCGTTGACCGTTCGCTGTTATGGGACGTCGAGGCGCCGGGCTATGAAACCGCTAAGTCATTCATGACACTTCAGGAAGCGCTCGACGTGGCGTTGGCGGCCGAGACCAAGGCCTTCGAATTCTTCGATGGTGCGCTGCCTGAGGTCGCTGATCCCGAGGTCCGGGAACTGTTCACCGAGTTGCGCCAGGAAGAGGTCGAACACATGCAGATGGTGCGCGAGCAGATGAAGAAGATCCCGGATGGAGACGGTCACGATCCGGGGGATTTTGCGGACGAACCGGTCGCTCAGTAAGGTTCAAGCGTTGAACGGTATTACTTGTAGGGGCGGGATATATCCCGCCCTTGTAAGTCGAAGAAAGACGGAGCGTTCAAGGGCGGCATTTATCCCGCCCCTACAGGTGATTCCGGTGGGCTCCCCGCCCTTTTGTACTCAGAATCTGTATCCGAAACCCAGGCTGACGATCAGGGGCTTCATATCGAGCTTGATGGTCGGCAGGTTTTCCCCGTCGACTCTGACCTGTGCATCGAGCGTCGTGCCTGTGTACCGGAGATCGATGTTCGCATACCAGCGGTGGTCCAACTGGTAGTTGACGCCGATCTGCACAACGCCCGCCAGCCCGCCCTCAAATTCCATTTCCTCGATTCCGGCCTCCTCCACATCGCCAGACTTCCTGTACGAAGGCAAGGCCCAGGTGACGCCAAGACCGACATATGGATCCCACGGACCATAGACGGGATGATGGTATTGGGCGATTGCTGTCAAGGGCACCAGCC
>RCNG010000133.1_pt1 | contig 29437 bp, 24 predicted proteins | sample 2041371 | NCBI WGS metagenome assembly RCNG01 (sample SAMN09708227, study PRJNA481090) | Marine sediment metagenome, whole genome shotgun sequencing project. | biome: marine sediment; feature: ocean; material: sediment; isolation source: Sewage treatment plant 1 marine sediment (STP1) ... | reverse complement strand
TTCGCCATCAAGGCGAACACACCGTAAGGTGCGACGTGCATAACGACGGTCACGACTTGCATCATGATCTTGTTGAGCCGCTCGGCGCCTTCGGCGACCTTACGACCGGGCTCGCCAACCATCAGCATGCACACCGCAAAAAGGATCGTAAAAAAGATGATCTGCAGCATGTTGCCTTCGGCATAAGCCGCAACCGGATTGCCCGGAATCAGGTCGATGATGACTTGGGTCAACGGTGGCGCGACGGGCGCGATGAACTCACTCTGTTCGCCGGCAAGCTCGAACCCCTGTCCCGGGCCGACGATGGTGGCAACTGTGAGCGCCAGCGTTATCGCAAGCGCAGTCGTCAAAATAAACAAGCCGAACGCCTTGACGCCCACCCGACCCAGCTTGTTGATGTCGCCTATGCCGTAAACACCGCAGATCAGCGAGAACGTCACCAGGGGTACGACAAGCATCTTGAGTCCCGTGATGAACATCGTGCCGACCACGTGAAACAGGCCGTTGACGAAGTAGTCCTGGATAAACGCCACGTCAGACGCAAACGTGTTGATCAAGCTGCCTAGCAGTAACCCCGCGGCCATCCAGATCAGTATTTTGGTGGTCGTCGTCATAACGCGCTCCACTTAGGCGCGTCTGCGCCGACTAGATTCAACCATGATCCATGAGCGCACGCATAAATACAAACGCGCAAAAAAACCGGGGTCGAACCGAGGTTTTAAAAATACCGGGGTCAGAAAAAACCGGGGTCGAACCGAGGTTTCGTTGAAACGTCGGTTTGACGCAGATATTCGCGGTGCCGGACTCAAAACCTCGGTTCGACCCCGGTTTCTAGTCTTCGTCGAAGACCATGCCCATGATGTTGACGCCGGCATCGACGAATGTGGTCTCGCCTGTGATACCGGAGGCCAGGTCGGAACACAGGAATGCGGCGGTGTTGCCGATCTCGTCGATGGTTACCGTGCGCTTCAACGGCGCCGCGTTCTCAGCATAGCTCAGCATCTTGCGGAAGCCGCCGATGCCTGCCGCCGCCAGCGTCTTCACAGCGCCAGCGGAGATCGCATTGACGCGAATGCCCTTCGGGCCCAGGTCCGCGGCAAGGAAGCGCATACAGGACTCGAGGCTCGCCTTCGCGAGGCCCATCACGTTGTAATTCGGTACGACCTGGGTGGCCGCGTTGTAAGTCATTGTCAGGACCGCGCCGTCACGGCCCTCCATCATCGGCAGGCCGGCCTTGACCAGTGCCGCCAGGCTGTAGGCAGAAATATCATGTGAAATCGCAAAGCCCTCACGGGTGACGGACTCCACGAAGCCACCGGCGAGCTGTTCGCGCGGCGCGAAGCCAACCGAGTGCACCAGGATGTCGAGACTGTCCCAGTGTTTACCGAGGCCCTCGAACACGGCGTCGATTTCTGCATCCGAGCTGACGTCGCAGGGGAACAGCAGGTCGGTGTTTTGCCCAAGACGGTTGGCGAGCTTTTCGACGCGGCTTTTCAGCTTGTCGTTCTGGTAGGTGAACGCAATCTCGCAACCTTCGCGGGCAAAGGCTTCCGCGATACCGGATGCGATGGATCGATCACTTGCGACACCGACTATCAGTGCCTTCTTGCCAGCCATGAAGCCCATGTTATTTCCTTATCATTATTGGGGATGCTGCGGCGTATCTTACCTGAAAATATTTGCTCGGCGCTCCTGCAGGAGCGACCCTCAGGTCGCGAAGCGTAGCGGCAGCCGTCAGGCTGCTTTTTGGTCGCGGCCAATGGCCGCTCTCATAGGACAGGTATGCAGATTACGTCGGAGTGAATTAGAACATTGTAGGAGCGACCCCCAGGTCGCGAAGCGCAGCGGCAGCCGTCAGGCTGCTTTTCCGGTCGCGCTCAATGGCCGCTGCCACAGGACAGTCACGCAGACCACGCGGGAGCGAATCAAAACATTGTAGGAGCGACCCCCAGGTCGCGAAGCGCAGCGGCAGCCGTCAGGCTGCTTTCGGGACGCGCTCAATGGCCGCTCCCACAGAACAGGCACGCAGACCACGCCCGAGAGAATCAAAACATTGTAGGAGCGACCCCCAGGTCGCGGCAGCGATTTGTAGGAGCGGGCCGGGGCGTGCTACTTCGTCGTGTTTGTTTGACGTCGGCGCAGTCTGAGACATCAGGCAGCCTGACGGCTGCCGCTGCGCTTCGCGCGCTAGGGCGCGCTCCTACGGGGTGTCTGTTTGATGTCGACGCAGTCCGACGTGTCTTTTCTGTAGGAGCGACCCCACGGTCGCGACCCGATCAACTACTCTGCGCCGTCACGTCCACGTACATGGTGAGCTTCTGTCCCGGCCGCAGGATCTTGCTGGTGTCGATCTTGTTCCAGCGCGCGAGCTGCGCGATCGACACACGAAAACGACTCGCGATGAGATACAGCGAATCGCCATTTCGGACGGTGTAGCGAAGCTTGCGCGTGGTGTTGCCAAGTGCGGTAGTAGGGGACATGCGCGGCGAGTCGTTAACGTCCGCATTCGTCCAGACCACCAGCTTGCGTCCAACCGACAGCGTGTCGCCGGGCGCCATGCCGTTCCACGCTGCCAGCTGGCGATGCGTGATCTTGTAGCGCCGCGAGATCGTCCAGAAACTCTCGCCGCTACGTACAACGTGTTCGACACGGCTGCCTGCGCGCTGCCGGTTCTGGGTCTTGGCAAGCCGCGCAGCGGCGCTCTTGCTGTAAGTGCTGAGCGGTTTGGTCGCGACCGGGATCATCAGGTGGTGACCGGCGCGTATCGTGTTGCCGCGCAGATTGTTTGCGGCTCGCAATGCGGAAACCGTGGTGTTGTATTTCTCGGCGATCTGCGAAATGGCTTCGCCTTCTTTTACTTTGTGACGTTTCCAGCGCACGCGGTCTGCGGCAGGTACGGCATCAAGCGCGGCGACAAATTGATCGGCCACGTCAATGGGCATGACCAACTGGTGCGGACCCGACGGGTCGGTCGACCAGCGGTTGTAGCCCGGGTTGTATTGATACACGGTGTCTACGTCAACGCCGGCGAGTTCGGCGGCGAGCGCGAGGTCGAGCTGGCTGCCAATGTCGGCGACCCTGAACTGCTGCTCATCCGCAACAACAGGCAAGGTGAGATTATACTTCTCGGGATTGGCGACGATCTCGACCAGCGCGAGAAGCTTGGGCACGTACATGCTCGTTTCTCTCGGCAGCTTCAGGTACCAGAAGTCGATGGACTTGTTCGCTTTGCGGTTCTTGCGTGCCGCGCGCAGCACGTTGCCTTCGCCGGAGTTGTAGGAAGCGATGGCGTTCAGCCAGTTTCCGTCGTTCAGGCCTTCGAGGTGTTGCAGGTAGTCCAGCGCGGCGCGTGTCGAGTCGACGACATCGCGGCGGCCGTCATACCACCAGTTTTGTTTGATGCCGAAGCGTTTTGCGGTGCCGGGGATCATCTGCCAGAGTCCCGCCGCGCGGCCGTGCGAGTAAGCAAACGGGTCGTAAGCGCTTTCGACGATGGGTAGCAGCGCCAGCTCGAGCGGCATGCCGCGGCGCTCGAGCTCGGCGGCGATGTGGGGCATGTAGCGCTGCGCGCGCGTGAATACGCGGTTCAGGTAGTCCGGGTGCCTGGCGAACCACTTTAGCTCGGCTGCCGTGCGCGCATTCTCCTCGTAGGTGAGGTTGAAGCCGGCACGCAGCTTGTCCAGCACATCGGCGGTCTCGGCGATTGCCTCAGCGTCTGACGAGGCTGCTGAGTCGCTCTGGGCGCTCGTCATGGGCCCCAGCATCCAGAGGTTTGCGGCTGCCGGGCCACCGGCCAACAGCCCGGCAAGGCACAAAAAGGTGATGCAGGTGCCGCGCAAGGGCTTAAATCTCTGCAATAATCGGGGAAATGAAGACAGGCTTATGTAATACATCGAGCTATCGTACTTAGGGAATCCGGTTGTGCAAGGGGATCGTTCACACAAATCGCAGGATTGGCTGATGACGCCGCTGGGCGAGGCCCTGCTACTGCGAGAGTCGAGGGTTGTCGAGGAGGTCCTCGATGGCATCTTCGGCGAGCACTGCCTGCAGCTCGGTATGTGGGGCGATAACCGCACTTTTCTGCGTTTCACGCGCACCCAGCGCTGCGGCCTCATCGGTGAGACGGCCGAGGGTGGGCCGTGCGCGATCGCAGAGCTGCACAGGCTGCCGGTCGAAACCGACTCGCAGGACGCCATCCTGCTGCCGCACACACTGGATTACAGCGATCGGCCACATGCCATCCTGCGCGAGGTCGATCGGGTTCTGCGCTCGAGCGGGCACCTCGTGATCCTGGGCTTCAAGCCGGCCGGACTGTGGGGCCTGCGCCGGTTGATACCGGGTGCCGGCATGCCGCCGGGCGCCGATCACCTGATTTCGGACCGCCGCCTGCGCGACTGGCTGCAGCTTCTCGACATGCGTATCCAGACGGTGTCGCGGTATTTCTTCCACTGGCCGTTGCCGGGCAACAAGCCTGGCGCTTCCGGCAAGTGGGAACGTCGTGGCCAGGCGTGGTGGCCGGAATTTGCGGCTTGCTATATGCTCGTCGCGCAGAAACGAGTCAGCACCCTGACGCGGGTGCGACCGCTCTGGCGGAGCCAGCCCAAGGTGGTTGCCGGGCTGGCCGAACCATCCACACGAGTATCGCGAATCCGTTTTGAAAACAGTTGAGATTTACACCGATGGGGCCTGTCGAGGAAACCCGGGCCCGGGCGGTTGGGGCGCTTTGCTCATTGCCGGCAGTCGCACCAAAACGATGCACGGCGGCGACCCTGAGACGACCAACAATCGCATGGAGCTCACCGCGGCCATCGAGGCGCTCAATGCGCTGAAGGGTTCGCGCGAGGTCATCCTGCACACCGACTCCAAGTACGTCATGGACGGCATCAACGAATGGATGCCGAACTGGAAGAAGCGTGGCTGGAAGACGGCGGCGAAGAAGCCTGTGAAGAACAAGGACCTCTGGCAGGCGCTCGACGAGGCGGTGGTGCGCCATGAGATCGAGTGGAAGTGGGTTAAGGGGCACAATGGCAACGAGGGCAACGAAATGGCCGATGCGCTGGCAAATCGGGGTGTCGACGAGCTAACCTAAACTTGGCGCCGATTTTCGATAGACTCCCGTAGGAGCGCGCGCTGGCGCGCGACCCTGCGAGAGCGTTGAAATGAATCTGTAGGAGCGGCCTCCCTATACGGGGACAATGCTTGGCCGCGACTGCGCGACCTGCATCGACAACAAAAACAAAACGGGAAGGACATGAGACAAGTCGTACTCGACACAGAAACCACCGGCCTTTCCACCTCGCATGGCCATCGCATCATCGAGATCGGTTGCCTCGAGCTCGTCGATCGCCGGCTGAGCGGCCGCGAGTTTCATCGCTTCCTGAATCCCGATCGGGATATCGACCAGGGCGCCGAGGCAGTGCACGGCATCAGCCGCAAGGACCTCGAGAACGAGCCGCGCTTTCCGGAGATCGTTGACGACCTGCTGGAGTTCCTGAAAGACGCCGAGCTGATCATTCACAATGCTTCCTTCGACATCGGCTTCCTTGATCACGAATTGCGGCTGATGAAGCACTCGCAGCCGAAGATCGAAGCGCATGCGACCGTGCTGGACACCCTGACCCTGGCACGCGAGATTCATCCGGGGCAACGCAACAGCCTGGATGCGCTCTGCAAGCGCTACGAAGTCGACGCCTCGAAACGCGATGTGCATGGCGCGCTGATCGACTCCGAGCTGCTGGCGAACGTCTACCTGGCGATGACGGGCGGCCAGACGGCACTGCTGCTCGAGGAGGAAACGACGACAGGAGCGGCTGCTGGCCGCGACCAGGCGGGCGTGAGGGAAGCGGCGGCAAGCGGCGTGGCCTCGAAACTCGATCTCATCGTGCAGCATGCGAGTGACGAGGAAGTGGCGGCTCACAACGCTTTGCTGGAGAAAATCCGCGAATCCGGTGCGTGCGTGTGGGATTTTGACTAGAATCGACCGTTCGCCATAGCGCGCCGAATAAGAATCGCGCAGAAATAAAAAAAGGATAAATCGTCCATGGCCCACACGATGACAGACGCCCTGCGACAGAACTTCCTCGGCAACTCGCCGAGCTGGTACAAGCTCACGATCGTCGGTTTCCTGATCCTGAATCCGATCATGGTTGTCTACGATCCGTTCATCGCGGGCTGGGTGCTGGTCCTCGAGTTCATCTTTACGCTGGCCATGGCGCTGAAGTGCTACCCGCTGCAGCCCGGTGGCTTGCTGGCCGTGGAAGCGATTGTTCTGGGGCTGGCCTCGCCCGAGATGGTGTTCCACGAGGCGGAAACCAATTTCCCGGTCATCATGCTGCTGATGTTCATGGTGGCGGGTATCTACTTCCTGCGCGAGATGCTGCTGTATTCGTTCACCAAGATCCTGCTCGGTGTGCGTTCAAAGGTCCTGCTGTCGCTGCTGTTCTCGTTCACGTCTGCGTTTCTCTCGGCATTTCTTGACGCGCTGACTGTGACCGCGGTCATCATCACCGTAGCGGCCGGCTTTTACGGCGTTTATCACAAGGTCGCCTCCGGCAAGAAGTTCGACCACGATCATGATCCCTCGACGGATGACGAGGTTGTCGAACTACATCATGAAGACCTCGAGGGTTTTCGGGCATTCCTGCGAAGCCTGATGATGCACGGTGCGGTCGGCACGGCGCTGGGCGGCGTGACAACCCTGGTGGGGGAGCCGCAGAACCTGCTTATTGCCGAAGTCATGGACTGGGAGTTCGTCGAGTTTTTCCTGCGCATGGCGCACATCTCGATGCCCGTGCTCGTCGTTGGTCTGATCACCTGCGCAATGCTTGAACTAACCAAGTCGTTCGGTTACGGGGCACAGCTGTCGCCAAAGGTGCGTGCGGTGCTCGAAGAGTACGACAACGCCATGACCGCCAAGCGCACACGTCATCAGAAGGCCGCGATCATCGTGCAGGCTATTGTCGCACTCATCCTGATCATCGCGCTTGGACTTCACCTGGCGGAACCGGGCGTCGTGGGCCTGCTGGTCATCGTGCTGGCCACGGCATTCAACGGCATTACGGAAGAACATCGTATTGGCCATGCGTTCGAAGAGGCGTTGCCATTCACGGCGTTGCTGGTGGTCTTCTTCGCGATCGTTGCAGTGATTCATGAACAGGGCTTGTTTTCGCCCGTGATTCACTGGGTCATGACCTATGACGGCAAGACCCAGCAGGCGCTGTTCTATCTGGCAAATGGTTTTCTCTCGATGATCAGCGACAACGTCTTCGTCGCCACCGTCTACATTGGCGAGGTCGAAGAGATGTTCAAGGCTGGCAGCCTGACGCGCGATCAGTTCGATGCGCTGGCGGTCGCGATCAACACCGGTACCAATATCCCGAGCGTTGCGACGCCGAACGGTCAGGCCGCGTTCCTGTTTCTGCTCACCTCGGCCCTGGCACCGCTGATCAGACTGTCGTACGGCAAGATGGTGATCATGGCGCTGCCGTACACGATTACCATGAGCATTACGGGCCTGCTGGCGCTCTGGTACCTCGGTTGACGGTAGTTTCCGGAGCGCGATGGGAAAGCTGCAGGAGCGGCCTCCCCATAAAGGGGACAATGCGACCCTGCCGCACGCCTTAAAGGGTTTTGTAGGAGCGGCCCCAGGCCACGGCCCCGCCGCACGGCTCAAAGAGTCTTGTAGGAGCGGCCCCAGGCCGCGACCCTGCCGCATGCCTCAAAGGGTCTTGTAGGAGCGGCCCCAGGCCGCGACCCCGCCGCACGGCTCAAAGGGCCTTGCAGGAGCGCGACTCCCCATGAAGGGGGCAATGCCCCCATTCGGGGACAATGCTGGCGTGCGACAGCCACTTCACGCCTCTTAAAGGGTCTTGTTGGGGCTCTCCTCCCCGTTCGGGATGAATGCTCCCGCGCGACAGCCACGTCAAGCCGCGCCGCCGTGCCTTGACACGCGCATCGCCTTTTCGCTGGTGACGTCCCGCACAGACTTCGACACCTGAGTATGGTAAACAGAGCGCTGAATTTTTACGAGAATCCCCATGTCCTTTGACATCAACAAACTCCGCATCGGCATTGTCGGCCTCGGCTATGTCGGCCTGCCACTCGCCGTTGAATTCGGCAAGAAGTATCCGACCGTCGGTTTCGACATTAGTGCTGCGCGTATCGCGGAACTCGAAGGAGGCACCGACTCCACGCTGGAGTGTTCTTCGGAAGAGCTGGCCGAAGCGAAGCACCTTACGTACGCGTCGACTGTTGATGCGATAGCCGACTGTAATTTCTACATCGTGACCGTGCCGACGCCAATTGGTGACAGCAACCGCCCGTTACTGACACCGCTGCGCGCCGCAAGCGACACGCTGGGCGGCGTACTCAAGAAAGACGACATCGTTGTTTACGAATCAACCGTTTATCCGGGCGCGACCGAAGAGTTCTGTGTGCCGCTGCTTGAGAAAGGTTCCGGACTGACCATGAATGAGGATTTCTTCTGTGGTTACAGTCCCGAGCGGATTAATCCGGGTGACAAGGAACATCGCTTACCCTCGATTCTGAAAGTGACGTCCGGCTCGACGCCAGAGGTCGCCGAATTCGTTGACGAAGTCTATAAAACAATCATCACGGCAGGCACGCACAAAGCCTCCAGCATCAAAGTGGCCGAGGCGGCGAAAGTCATCGAGAACACGCAGCGTGACGTGAACATCGCACTCGTGAATGAGCTCGCGATGATCTTCGAGCGCGTGGGCATCGACACGGAAGAGGTATTGGAGGCTGCGGGGACCAAATGGAACTTCCTGCCGTTTCGCCCGGGCCTTGTCGGTGGGCACTGTATCGGCATCGACCCTTACTACCTGACGTACAAGGCGGAGCAACTCGGCTACCACCCGCAGATGATTCTTGCGGGGCGACGAATCAACGACAACATGTCGCTTTACATCGCATCGCAGTTCATCAAGAGAATGTTGTCTAAGGGGTTCCAGCCACTTTCTTCCCGCGTGCTCATTCTCGGCCTGACATTCAAGGAGAACTGCCCGGATCTCCGCAATACAAAGGTCGTTGATATCAAGAAAGAAATTGAGTCCTACGGGGCGAAAGTCGATGTGCATGATCCCTGGGTGGATGGCGAAGAAGCAAAACAGGAATACGGGTTCGATCTCGTTACCGACCCCCAAAAAGACGCGTATGATGGCGTCATAATTGCGGTGGCGCACGATCAGTTCCGCGCCATGGGCGCGAAGGGCATTCGCAGCTTCGGCAAAAAAGACTCGGTGCTCTATGACATCAAGTACGTCTTGTCTCCAGACGAAGTTGATGATCGCCTGTAGGAGCGACTCAGGGACGGGACGAAACATCGTCGGCAAAGTTCTGTAGGAGCGGCCACTGGCCGCGACAAGGATCTTAGGACACTGAAGACTGTTTGTAGGAGCGCGCTCCCCACAAAGGGGACAATGCCAGCGCGCGACCAACTAGAAGAGGTTTATCGAAAAATGAAAATTCTCGTCACAGGCGCGGCCGGTTTTATCGGTTCCACGACAGCGAAACAGCTGCTCGAACGTGGAGAGACGGTCGTTGGCCTCGACAACTTCAACGACTACTATGACGTGTCGTTGAAAGAAGCGCGTGCCGCTATCCTCGACAAGTTCGACGATTTCTCGATGGTCCGCATCGATCTCGCCGATCGCGAAGCAATGGAAAGGCTATTCAAGAACGAGAAATTCGACAAAGTCGTGCACCTGGCGGCGCAGGCCGGTGTGCGTTACTCCATTGAAAATCCGCACTCCTATATTCAAAGTAACGTGGTTGGCACTTTGCACGTACTTGAGGGCTGCCGGCATAACGACGTCGAGCACCTCGTCTACGCGTCGTCGAGCTCGGTTTACGGCGCCAACACGACCATGCCGTTCTCCATCCACCAGAACGTCGATCACCCGTTGGCGCTGTATGGTGCCACCAAAAAAGCCAACGAGCTGATGGCACACACCTATTCCAACCTCTACAACCTGCCGACCACCGGTCTGCGCTTTTTCACGGTGTACGGGCCCTTTGGCCGGCCCGACATGGCGCTGTTCCTGTTCACCAAGAACATCATCGAAGGTAAGCCGATTGATGTTTTCAACTACGGTAAGCACAAGCGCGATTTCACCTATATCGATGACATCGTCGAAGGCGTGATTCGCACGATGGACAATACGGCAACCCCGAACGAAGACTGGGACCCGGCAAAGCCGGACCCCGGAACGAGCATGGCGCCTTATCGTATTTACAATATCGGCAACCAGAAGCCGGTTGAGCTGATGGACTATATCGGTGCCATCGAGGACTGCCTCGGCAAAAAGGCCGAGAAGAATTTGTTACCGCTGCAACTTGGGGATGTGCCCGATACATGGGCGGATACCGAGGACCTGGCTACCGATGTGGGCTACCAGCCGAGCACGCCCATCGAAGTCGGTGTGAAGAACTTCGTAGAGTGGTATCTTGAGTTCTACAAGGACGACATCAAAAAAACTGCTTAAGAGCGAACCGCGTGCCCAACGCCTATACCGACCGAAAACTCACCGCCCGTTATCCCACCGATCTCGCCGCCTGGAAAAAGTTGCAGGCGCATTATCGAGAGGACATGTGCGAGCGCACGCTGCGTGAGCTATTTGCCCGCGACAAGAAACGCGTAGAGCGCTTTGGCCTCGAGGCCAACGACCTGTTTCTCGACTATTCGAAGAACCACGTCAACTCTACGACGCGCAAATTGCTCGTGCGGCTTGCGAAGCAGGCGAACGTACCCGCCGCGATCGAAGCGATGTTCGCGGGCGAACGTATCAACAACACAGAGGACCGCGCCGTGCTGCACTGCGCGCTGCGGGCGAAGATCTCGGATACCGTGGCGCTCGAGACACCGGGCGTTCCGGAAGTCTGGGAAGTGCTCACCCGCATGGAGACCTTCGTCGACGATGTGCAGAGCGGCACGATCAAGGGCAGTACCGGCAAGCGGCTGACCGACATAGTAAACATCGGTATCGGCGGCTCGGACCTTGGGCCTGTCATGGCGAGCCGGGCGTTGAAACGGTACTGGAAAGATGGCATGCGCTTTCACAGCGTGTCCAACATTGACGGCACGCAGCTCGCAGATCTCAAGCAGGAACTGGACCCCGAAACAACGCTATTCGTTATTTGCTCGAAGACTTTCACGACGCTCGAGACGATGACCAACGCGAAGGCGGCACGGCAGTGGGTAGTCGAGCAGCTCGACGAGGTGGCGGTGCAATATCATTTCGTGGCGGCATCCACCAATCATGAGGCCATGGACGACTTCGGCATTCGCTCGGATTTCCGTTTCGGCTTCTGGGACTGGGTTGGCGGACGTTACTCGTTGTGGTCGGCCGTGGGGCTGTCGCTCGTGCTTGTCGTCGGCATGGATGCGTTTAAGAACATTCTTTCCGGTGGTCGCCGCATGGATCTGCATTTCCGTCAGGCGCCGCTGGATGAAAATATGCCGGTGATGCTCGCTTTGCTCGGTACCTGGTACAACAACTTCTTCGGTGCGCAATCGCAGGCGATCTTGCCGTACGACAATCGCCTGGAGCGTTTTCCTGCGTATTTGCAACAGCTGCAGATGGAATCAAGCGGCAAGAGCGTGCGCATGGACGGCAAGCCAGTCCGTTGCGACACGGGCATGGTGATCTGGGGCGAGGCCGGCAACAACGCACAGCATTCTTTTTACCAGTTGCTTCATCAGGGTACGCGGCTGGTGCCTATCGACTTCGTCCTGCCGGCGAAATCGTCGGGCGCCGAGCAATCGCAGCAGGATCTCGCCATCGACAACTGCCTGGCACAGGCGGAAGCGTTAATGGATGGCTTCGCCGAAGATGGTCTGGAGCCCTACCGTGTCCACAAGGGAAATAATCCCAGCAATACCATCCTGTTCGAGGAGCTCACACCGGACGTGCTGGGCCAGCTCATCGCGCTGTACGAACACAAGGTGTTCGTCGAGGGCGTCATCTGGGGCATCGACTCATTCGATCAATGGGGCGTGGAACTCGGCAAGAAGCTTGCCTCCGACCCCCGCAGCAAGAACCCGTCGACGCTCGCCCTCCGCAAGCGAATCGGGAAACTTGTGTAGGAGCGGCCCATTGGTCGCGACCCATAGACCAAGAACAGCCTATCGGCTGCCGCTGCGCTTCGCACCGAAAGGGCACGTGGCGAGCAATGACGCGCTCCTGCAGGAACGGCCTTCCCATTCGGGGACAATGCCAGGCTGCGACCGAAACCCCACCAAAACGACGATGCCAGCGCGCGACCAGCTCTGCTACCATCCCCCGATGTTTCGTGTCGCCCTGATATTCCTGGCTCTGTCAGCCACCGCCGCCTGGGCAGGCCCCAACATTCCGGCCGGCGACCTGGTGCTGCGCCACGACATCCAGCGTCTCGCAAGCTACGGTGTCATCAAAGGTACGGTCACGACATGGCCACTCGCCTGGGGGCCGATTCTCAGCGACATCAACAATGCCGATGCTACGGAAATGCCGCCGGCGGTCGTTGATGCGCTGGTACGCGTAAAGCAACGTGCGAACTGGGAGACACGCGCCGACGAGTTGACCTTCGATGCCAGGATCGGCTTCGCCGACAATGCGACACGCATCCGTTCGTTCCAGGAAACTCCGCGTGGGCGCGCCGAAGCATCCGTCGGCATCAACTGGATGGGCGACTGGTTTGGCGCCGACCTCAACGTCCAGTACGTCGATTCCGCAGAGGACAACGATGAGGTGCGGCTGGACGACAGCATGGTAGGCATTGTGCTCGGCAACTGGTCGATAGCCGGGAGTACACAACAGCGCTGGTGGGGGCCGGGATGGGACGGCAGCCTGATTCTATCGAACAATGCAAGACCCCTGCCGTCACTGACGATCGACCGCGTCTTTACCGATGCGTTCGAGACGAAGTGGCTGAGCTGGATTGGCCCCTGGGACATCAGCGTCATGTTTGGCCTGTTTGAGGAAGAGCGGGAGATTCCCAATGCACAGTTGTTCGGCATGCGCTTTAACTTCCGGCCGCTGCCGTCGCTTGAGATCGGTTTGTCGCGCACGGCGCAATGGTGCGGTGATGGCCGGCCGTGCGACCTGGAGACGTTTTCCGATTTGCTGATTGGCCGCGACAATCGCGGCAGTGAAGGAATCGACCCGGAAAACGAACCCGGCAACCAGCTGGCGGGCATAGACTTTCGCTGGACGCCGAACTTTCTGGATAACTCGCTGGGATTATACGGCCAGCTCATTGGTGAGGACGAAGCGGGTGGCTTCCCAAGCCGCTATCTTGGACAGTTCGGCGCAGATTGGTCCGGCCGGTTGTTCGAGCGATGGTCGTCGCAAGTATTCCTCGAGTATGCCGGCACGAGCTGTCAATTCCATGAGTCGAGCAAAATCTATAATTGCGCGTATAACCACACGATTTACCAAACAGGCTATCGTTACCGCGGCCGGCCGGTCGGCCATGGCGCCGACAACGATGCCGAGTTGGTCTCTGTGGGCCTGATTCTCGTGAACGCTGCCGAAACCCAATGGCGCGCGCTCCTGCGAACGGGCGAGTTGAATGCGGGCGGTCCGCCCGATCCGCGTAACACGCTGACGGCTACCCCGCAGGACATCCTGAGTCTGGATTTAGCCCATAGTCGCGCCTTCTGGTTCGGTGTGCTCGATGTCGGCGTCGGTTACGAGTCGATCGACGATACGGCGTCCGGATCGTCATCCAGCGATGGTCGAATCTACGCGCAATGGCGCACGTCCTACTGACGTCTCAGGCGCAACGCTGCTACAATCCGGCGCTCAGAAACGCGACTCGTTCACGTAACTCATGGGCGCCACTTACGAGAACCAAGAATTGACGAAGAAATCAAACAGACAAGGCCGAGCCACGTTATGACCTCTTGCAGAGAGGCTCTCCGATGGCTCTTGGTGTCGCTGCTCGTTGGGCTGGCCGCGATGTACGCGTCCGCCGCGTCCGCACAGTCAATCGAGCTGACGGCCCAGCAACAACAAATGCTCGATCAGCTGCCGTCAGCGCAACGCGAACAGGCGTTGCGGCAGATCGAGCAATTGCGGCGGCAGGGCGGAGACGGTTCGGAGTTGTCGAGCCTCGTGGAACAGGCGCTGGAGCCAATACCGTCGCAATACACACCCGTGCCTGCAGAAGAGGCGGAAGAGCTCCGCGCCCAAAGCGGATCCCCGTTAATTGTCACTCTGGACCTGAAGGAGGACCTGGAGCGAGAACAGATACGCGAGTACGAGCGGGATGAAGCCCTGCAGCGTATCGAGGGCAGCCACTATTACGAGCTTGACGACGCCGGTGTATTGAACCTCCCGGGCCTGCCGTCCATTGCGTTGCTCGGACTCACAGTCGAGCAGGTGCAACAACGCCTTGGCGCGGTTCCCGCTCTCAACATATTTGAGATTGCCGCAACGATCCTGCAAAGCACATCAAGCGGCGTTGACGCACTCGAGCCGTTCGGATACGACCTGTTCGAAGCAGAGGAGGGTGGCGGCTTCGAGCCCGTCACCACCGGGCCCGTGCCGCCGGATTACGTGCTGGGTCCTGGCGACAGTATCAGGGTGCAGCTTTACGGCAACAAGAGCGGCATCTACGAATATGAAGTTACACGTGACGGCATCCTGAATCTGCCGGAGCTCGGGCCGGTGACAGTGGCTGGCCTGTCGTTCTCCGAGTTTCGCAAGGACGTCAATCGACGCGTCGAGCAGATGCTCTTGGGTACGCAGGTCAGCGTCACGATGGGACGGCTACGTAACATTCAGGTCTTCGTGCTCGGAGATGTCAACCGCCCCGGCTCGTATCTCGTCAGTGGCCTCGGCACTATAGGCAGCGCGCTGAATCGCAGTGGTGGCATTAGTCGTGTCGGCACGCTTCGCGACATTCAACTGAAACGCGGCGGCAAGACCGTCGCACGCTTCGATCTGTACGATGCGTTGTTGCAGGGCGATACCTCGGGCGACCGTCGGCTGCAGTCTGGCGATGCTATTTTCGTACCGCCAATCGGCGTCCAGGTCAGCGTTAGTGGCGCAGTTAAGCGACCGGCTGTCTACGAATTGCGCGGCCCGACCACTATCGGCGATGCGATACAAATAGCCGGCGGCCTGTCGTCCGACGCTTATCCGAAAGGCGCTCGCCTGGAGCGCATTGAAGGCAACAAGGAGCGCAGGGTGCTGTCGCTCGATCTGGGAAAACCGGAGGATGCCAAGACTGTCGCGTTTGCTGGCGATGTGCTTTTTATCCCGCAGATTCTGCCGCAGTTCGAGGAAACGGTAACGCTCGTCGGACACGTGCACCGGCCGGGGCCGTATCAGTGGCGAACCGGGATGCGGCTTTCGGATCTGATTGGTTCCGAGCTGGCGCTTCAGCCCGGTGCTGACTCAGGCTACATATTGATTCGGCGTGAGGATGCGAAGACGAGAAACGTCAGCGCCATGTCTGCCAACCTCAGAGATGCATTGGCGAATCCGGACGCGCCGGACAATCTTCGATTGCAGGCACGCGATACCGTACACGTGTTCAATCTCGCCTTCGGCCGGCAGCGCGTTATCGATTCACTGCTCCGGGAACTGAAGTTGCAGGGGCGCTCTGGAGAGCCTTACCGCGAAGTCAGCGTGTCGGGTGAGATCAAGGCGCCCGGCACGTATCCGCTCGAGCCCGGAATGCAGGTCAATGACCTGGTGCGCGCCGGCGGCGATCTCTCCGAGCAGGCCTATGCCCTCAAGGCTGAGATTGCGCGTTACGAGGTCGTCGATGGTGAATTTCGCAACACCCAGGTCATCGACGTTAATCTTGATGGGGCCTTGCACGGTGATGAATCGGCCAACCTCGTGCTTTCGGAACACGACAACCTGCGTATCAGCCAAATTCCCGACTGGGACACGCTCTGGACCATTTCGCTCGACGGCGAGGTGAAATTTCCAGGCGAATACCGAATACGCAAGGGCGAGACGCTGGGGCAGGTGCTGGAGCGCGCCGGCGGCCTGACCGACTCTTCATTTGCCGAAGGATCGATTTTCCTTCGTGATTCCTTACGGCAAAGAGAGCAGGAACAGATTGAGATATTGACTCAGCGGCTGGAGGCGGACCTGACGTCACTGTCGCTGCAGAATGCTGATACGACAGGCTCCGACACCCTGGAAACCGGACAGCAGTTGCTGACTCAGTTGCGCGCAACGGAGGCAATTGGTCGTCTCGTGATCGATCTCGAACAGCTTGCGACGCGATCAGCAAACAGGACCCTGGTCTCCGATGTCGAATTGCGTGATGGGGACAAACTGCTCGTGCCCAAGAGGGCACAGGAAATTACAGTCATTGGCGAGACCCAGCAGAACACATCGCACCTGTTCCAGGAAGGATTGAGTCGAGACGACTACATCGAGATGAGTGGCGGTTTGACACGACGAGCCGATAAACGACTCATTTACGTCGTTCGTGCAAGTGGGGCGGTGCTAGCGGGTAACCGCTCACGCTGGCTCGGGCGCAGCGGGCAGGGAGAAATTCAGGCGGGAGACACGATCGTCGTTCCGCTGGACACGGACAGGGTACGGCCGATCAAGTTCTGGGGCGACGTAACGCAAATTCTTTACCAGGCCGCGATCGCCGTCGCCGCAATAAAGACGTTTGACAACTAATCATGACAATACCAGGTGGCGAGAGCGCGGAAGGCAGACGACCGGATGATGCTGGTCTGCCAGCAGCAGAGGGTGTGGTTTATGTCTCGCCCGGCCCGGTATTTTCCAGCGCATCCGATGACAAGATGAGCCTGCGGCAGATCTGGCAGATTCTCTGGCGCGGCAAGCGCAGCATCATTGTGGCAACGGTACTGTTCGCTCTTGGCTCCATCGCGTATGCGCTGTTCGCAAAAGAGTTCTATCGTGCCGACGTGCTGCTGGCGCCGGCCAACGAACAGTCGTCACCGATGCTCGGTGGTCAGCTTGGCGGCCTCGCTGCCCTGGCCGGTGTGAACATTGGCGAGGAGAGCGGTGTTGAGGCGGTGGCCGTGCTGAAGTCCCGGGAATTCGCGCGAACTTTCATTGAGAAATACGATCTCCTGTCGGTGTTCTTCGCGGACGACTGGGACGCTAAGAACGAGCTTTGGCTGGCTGACGATCCTGCCGATGCGCCCGATATTCGCGACGGCGTTAAGTACTTCCATGAATCTATCCTTATTGTCAGCGAAGAGCGCAGTACCGGTCTCGTGACGCTTGCCGTTGAGTGGACCGATCCGGACGTCGCCGCCGAATGGGCGAGCATACTGGTGCGCCGCCTCAATGATCGCGTGCGCGAGCGGGCGCTCCTGGAAGCGGAGACGAACGTTTCCTACCTCCAGTCGGAAATGGCAAACACCACCCTGGTCACTCTGCAGGAGTCTATTGGACGACTTTTGGAGACCGAGCTGCAGAAGCTGATGCTGGCAAAGGGCAACGCGGAGTTCGCATTCAAGATCCTGGATCCGGCCGTATCGCCCAAGCAGCGCGTGCGTCCGAAGCGCGCGCTGACCGTCGTCGTGGGCACGCTGCTGGGCGGACTGCTCGGCGTGTTCGCCGTGCTGATAGTCGCCGTAAGTCGCGCCGACGGGAATTCCTGACCGCCCTCCGAGCTACTGCATGCCCAGAGACCATAAGGTATACTGAACGGTCAGATTCGAGACGGAATTAGTAATGAAATCAAAGGCTATCCACGCCCGTAACGGGCGCCGGAACGGCGGCTTCACGCTGATCGAGATATTGATCGTCATCGTGATCATGGGTTTGCTGATCTCACTCGTTGCCCCGGCCATGTTCTCGAAAGTGTCGTCTTCGCAAAGGAAGACGTCCATGGCGCAGATGCAGATGCTGTCGACGGCGCTCGACACCTACCGGCTGGATATCGGCGCTTACCCGGAGGACCTCGACGAGCTCAGGAAGAGCGATCATGCAGGCTGGGATGGCCCTTACATGCCACGCGATATTCCTGCTGATCCATGGGGCAACCCGTACGTCTACGCGGTGGCGAAAGACGGCGAATACCCGTATTCCCTGTCATCATACGGTGAGGGGGGGCGTCCAGGTGGTGATGACGACGAAGCGGATATCGTTTTCCAGTGAGCGCAATGCTGGAGGTATTTTCCGAGCACGGCGTCCCGGGTGAGGACATAGAAAAGGCGCGTTCCTACCAGGCCAGGCACGGCGGCCGGCTGGACCAGATTCTGGTCAACATGGGCAGCCTGCCTTCGGAGGACCTGCCGGCAATCTATTCCAAGTGGTTCGGTGCTCCGGTGCTTGCCGAGGCCGACTGGCGCGACTGGCATCTACCCGAGGGCAGCGAGATGCTGCCGCTGGACTTCCTGCTCGAGCGCGGCTGGATGCCATGGCTGCGCGACGACGACACCTGGGTTTTCGCGAGTAGCTCGCCGTTTGACCTGGAGGTAAATGCCTGGCTTGCGGAGCACGCCATGCAGCCGGCCTTGCGGCTGCTTTCGCCGGACGATTTCGACATGCTGAGCGCACGCCTCGGTCGCGAGAACGGTGAAACACAGATCGACGGATTGTCTCTCATCGAGGAGGACAAGCTGCGCGAGCTGGCGTCAGAGGCGCCGACCGTTAACCTGCTCAATTCCCTGATCGCCAGGGCCCTGCGCCGCAACGCCTCGGATATGCACATCGAACCACATGGCGGCAAGGCGCGAGTGCGTTTTCGCATCGACGGCGTGCTGCACGAGGTCGACAGCATTCCTTCCGCAATGGTGCTGCCCGTTATTACGCGATTGAAGATACTTGCGGCGATGGACATCGCTGAGCGCAGGCGTCCCCAGGACGGCAAGATAGAGCTGCGTATCGGCGGCGAGGAAGTCGATATTCGCGTGTCAGCGTTGCCGTTGCGCGACGGTGGCGAGAGTGCAGTGCTGCGTTTCCTGCGCAAAGCGGCGCTGGTGTATGACATCAGCCTGCTCGGACTGTCGCCTGATATTGAGAAATGCATCCTCGAGGATCTCGCGGTTACGTCCGGCGTCGTACTGATGACCGGCCCAACGGGTTCGGGCAAGACCACAAGCCTGTACACATTCCTTAGCCGCATCAACAAGCCGGAAGTGAAGATCATCACGCTCGAAGACCCGGTCGAGTATCAGCTTGAAGGCGTCAACCAGGTGCAGGTGCAGCCGGACATCGGTTTCGATTTCGCACGCGGCTTGCGCAGCATTGTGCGCCAGGACCCGGATGTCATCATGGTCGGTGAGATTCGTGATCGTGAAACCGCTTCCGTCGCGATGCAGTCCGCGTTGACGGGCCACCTGGTGTTTTCGACGGTGCATACGAATGATGCACCCAGCGCGTACACGCGGCTGCTCGATCTGGGCGTGGAAGAGTTCCTGCTCAACGCGGCGCTGCGTTCGATCGTCGCGCAACGACTTGCGCGGCGTCTGTGCGAATGCTCCATCCCACATCCCGATCACAAGCAACTGATGCAGCGTTACGATCTTGCAACGCTCGCGTCGCGTGGCGGCGTGCAGAACCCGCAGCTGAGAGAAAATGCCGGATGCGATGCATGTGCCCATAGCGGCTATCGCGGCCGCATGGCGATCGTCGAGTACCTTCGCTGCGACAAGGCGATTGCCGCCATGGACAAGGGCGAGCAATTCATAGCCGAAGCACGCGAACACATGCGGGCAACGGGCGGTCGCTCCCTGCTCGAGGACGGACTCCTGAAGGCACTGTCCGGAGAAACGACGGTCGAAGAAGTATTTCGGGTGGCGGGCTGAGTGCAGGAGCGATTTCATTACAAGGGCTTTGACGCGGCGGGCAGCGGCGTCGACGGCACGGTGGACGCGGCAAACGTCGACAGGGCCAAAGCCGAACTTCGCGAGCGCGACATCCTCGTCACCGAGTTGCGGCCGGCCGCCGAGACGCGCGACTGGCGTGACTCGCTGGGCTTGAGCCAGTCGAACATCGGGCTCTCGCAGCTGGAGCTCATTACCGCCGAGCTCGGTCTGCTGCTGGAAAATGGTGTCCGTATCGATCGAGGTCTCGAGATACTGCGCCGCGGTGCAGGAGATCCGGCGTCGCGTCGCCTGCTGGACGGACTGTCACAGTCATTGAAACAGGGTAACCAGCTGTCGGTGGCGGCGGCGGAATGGCCGCAGGTATTTGACCCGCTGTATGTCAACCTGCTGTCACTCGGCGAAGCCAGCGGTCGTCTCGCCGCTGTGTTCAGGCGGCTGGCCGACGATCTTGGTTTCCGTCGGGATTTGCGGCGCAAGATAATCTCCGCAGTGACCTACCCGCTGGTAATACTCACCGTATGTATCATGGCACTTTTGTTCATATTCAATTTCGTCGTGCCCAACCTCGCGACGTTGTTTGCAGGCCATCCGGACCTGCCCTGGTACACCACGGCGCTGATGGGTGTCAGCGACTTCATGCAGCGCTATCAGCTGCTGCTCGGCGCCATTCTCGTGGCGGTGGCGGTGGTTGCGTCCTATCTGCCGCGATGGCCCGCGTTGCAGGCGGCCTGGCAGGAATTTGCGGCGGGCGCGCCGGGCTTGGGCGCCGGTGTCTCGATGGTCGAGCGTATTCGATTGACGGGCGGCATGGCGATGATGCTGGAGGCCGGCGTACCGGTCGATCGCGCGCTGCAGCTCGCGAGCGGTTCCGTCAAGAGCGCGCCGATCAGACGTGAGCTTGCCGTTGCGTTGTTGAAACTGCGGCAGGGTGAGGGGGTTTCGACAGTGCTGAGACAGACGCGGCTGTTCCCTGACTTCTACGCATCGCTGCTCGAAGTTGGTGAGGAGAGCGGCGCGCTCGCTCCGGTGTTCGATGAAATCGCGAAGCGCAGTCGCCAGGGTTTTTCCGACTGGACGCAGCGATTCACGAGCCTGCTGGAACCGGCGCTGATACTTTTCATGGGCGTCATGGTCGGCGCCGTCGTCGTGGTGATCATGCTCAGCATCACATCGATCACGGGTTCGTTCTGATGAAATACGCAACACGCGGTTTTACGCTGATCGAAATACTGCTGGTCGTGGCGCTGATGTCAATCGTGATGGCCCTGGTCGCGCCACTCGGCATCAATCAGGTCGAGAAAGCACGCGCGCAGACCGAGTGGCTGACGCTGGACCGGGAGTTAGGACGCCTGTCGCTGAACGCTTTCCTGGCCAGTGAGTTCATCACGGTCAACGCGGCCGGCAAACAGCTGGCCTGGGAATCAGACAGTGGCAAGCAGGGCGTAATCGAATTCGAGCAGCTGTTCTTCTCCCCCGAACAGCTACTCACAATCAATCCCAACGGAATTGCTGACCCGTTCGAGATCACCGTTATGCAACGCGAGCGGCAACGTACGCTGTCGCTGATGCCGGAGATTCGCGAATGAATCGGCGAATGAATCGGCGAATGAGTCGGCAAATGAGTCGGCAAATCAGTCGGCAAAAGCAGCTCGGATTCACGCTCATTGAGGTGCTGATCGCGGCAGTGATCATGTTCACCGTGCTGGCGACAGCATCACTCTCGTTCCGCGGCGCAGTGACTGCGAGTGAGCGTGCCTCGAGGACCACCGAACTGCTGGCACCGTTGCCGTGGATTACGTCGACGATTCGCGACAGTCTGCGCGACAGGGTGCTGGAAGCGCCCACGCCCGAATACAGCGGCAATGGCGCCCTGTTCGGCGTCGATTATCGCTTCCACGCGGAGCTCGTGCGCTTCGGATCGCCGCCGCCTCGGTTCGATCCTGATGCCATGGACTTCGTCGAATATGCGCCGCGATTCGGTTTGTATGACGTCGAACTGACGCTGGATCGCGAGGGTGAAACCAGCAGTTTTATATACCAGGAATTGGCATGGCAACCGCTCGAGCTCTAACCCATAGAGCAGAAAGAGGCTTCAGCCTGCTGGAAATGCTGGTGGCCATCGTCGTGCTGTCGATCGTGATCGGTATATCGACGTATGCGTACTCGATGTTCATTCGCCAGTGGGACGGGCACCTTGGACGATTCGATGAGGCACAGGCTGAGTATCAGCGTCTCGAGTGGCTCGCGACAGCTCTGGAGGACACGCTGCCGTACCTTGTGCGCGATGAGGAGGATCAGCTCGGCTTCTACTTTCTCGGGCGCGATGAGGGCCTGACGCTCGTCACCATGAGCCCGATCTTCGCGGTCGGCGAGCCGGCCCTGATACGGGTGTTCAGGGAGCTCGATGAAGAGGATAAATGGCGGCTCGTTTACGAGGAGGCGCCTTTCGCAGGTACACTGCTGGCGCGCGCAGACCAGCGCCTCGATTTTCGCCATCGCCTGGTGATCGCACGCGGTTTGCCCAGGCCGGAATTTCGCTATTTTGGCTGGGCGAACCTGGGATCGCGACTGACGACAGAGGAGAGCTTCGCCGAGCAGCGATCCTGGTTCGAGGAATATGATGGCCTTGTGCGGCGCTATCATCCCGAAAAAATCAGGCTGCAGATGGGCGACGACATAGCGGTCTTCGATATTCCCGCAAGGGCCGACACGGTCGTCTCAGCGTATGCGGAGGACGTGTAATGGGTTTTCGGCAACGCGGCGTGGCACTCGTGCAGGTGTTACTCGTGACCGCCATCATTATGCTGCTCGTCATGCAGCTGGCGTTGACAGCTGCAGACCAGGTGCAGCGCGCACAGGCGCTTAAGGATCGAAGTGAGGCGGCGCTGTTCCTGCACTCGCGGGAAGTCGCCTTGCTATACAGCTTCCTGACGGAACCGCTGCTCCCCGCTCAGCTCAGCAGCAACCCGTACACTGCCGGCTGGAATTTTCACGGCGAGCCATTCGTTGTGGACGGACTTGAAATCACGCTACAAGACCAGTCGGGCCTGATGCGCTTTCCGATATCCGGCGTGTCAAATTTCGAAAAGTTGCTGCCCGCCCTGGGACTGGGATCGACCGAGGCGCGCAACCTCGCCGGGCGCCTCGGGCAGTGGCTTGGTATCAGCCGGCCAGCTAACGGCCCCGGCGATGCTATGATGCGGGGCGCTACCGGTGACCCGGTGCAGTATTTTGGCGAGCTCAGGTTTCTCGCGGGAATGGACGATGAACTGTATCGACAACTGGCAGACGTAATGACCCTTTACCCGACACCCGGCTTCAATCCACTGACGGCACCGGCGCCGCTTTTGCGCATGCGCATGTCGGAGTCCAGGCTTGGGCCGATACTTGATGCGCGGCGCAACGGAGAGCTGGATCAGAATCGTCTCTGGCAAGTCGCAGGTATAGGCATGGACGAGACGACGTTGCCATTCGTAGGGCCGGGCATCGGTGTTCAAATTGCGGGTGAGTACCGCGGCGTTGCGCTCCGGCGCCACGTTGTCGTCGGCATAGAGCCCTACGAGTTGCAGCCGCTGACTCTCTGGAGCCGCGAGCGATTTGCCAGCGGGATACCGAAGTGAATAACGGTACGCCGCGAACACGACTCGGGCGAATTGCCGACGGCATGGTTCGTCGCTTGCTTCGACACGTCATCTGGTATGCGTCAGAAAGCCGCAATCTGTCCGGCAAGCCGGGCGATCACTTGCCGCTGGTTGTTGTGCTGGGCCGCGAACACTACGCCGAACGACAAAAAAGTTATCCGTCGCTGCGGACGCGAGACCTGCAGAAGGTGCTTCAGGAAGAGCTCGCTGGCGGGCCGCCGACAATAACGTTGCTTGGGCCAGTGCGCGGCGACTCGCGGAAGGTTCGGTTTTTCAGCCTCAACAGAGACGTTGTCGATGCGCTGCCGCGCAGCCTGTTTGTCATTCCCGAAAGCGTCGCACTTGCCGCGCAGCTGCAAGCCGATGACTGGGCGGATGTCGAGCGCCAGGGCTACCGCTATTTCCTATTTGGTAACGGGCTGAGTCAGCCGGCTGGCGGCGCGCTGGCGCAGCGCGAACTGGTGGCAATGGCTTCTGGTGTGGATCCCGACCGCAGTCCGGAGGAGTACCACGGATCTGACGAGATGGTTCTGCGCCTCAGGCGGTCCCTGTCTTCACTGCCAGTATCTACCTGGTGGTATTGCCGCAACCCGCTACCGCGGGAGTTAGGGCTCGATCGCATTGCGTGGAAGCGGATTGCGTCGATGGCGGGCCTGATGCTGTTCGCCTACCTGGCGCTGTCGTCGGTCTATCAGCAGAGTCTTCTGAGCCAGCGCAGCGGCGCACTGAAAGAGCTCGAACCTCAGATTCAGGAGGGGCTGGTTGCCGACAACGAGGCGCGTACCTACGAGGCGCAAAGAGACGCGTTGATCGAACTCTGGTCCGGCCGTAAGGGTACCCAGCAGGTCTGGGAGGCCGTTGCCATTGCCTTGCAAAACAGCGCGACGATAAGCCGCATCGATATGAGCGAGGGACGCATCAGCCTGCGCGGCGAGGCGCCCGATGCCTCGGAGGTGCTCGCGGTGCTGGCCAGCACGCCGCGCTTCGACGATGTTTCATTCGAAGCACCGATCCGGTCCGGCCGAAATGGCCGCCAGACCTTCGCGCTGTCGTTCGTGCTGGCGGATGAGCGCATTTCGGCGGGGAGCAGCAATGAATAATCGCGTCCGCTTGATGCTGAGTCTCGCCGCGACGCTGGCCGTCTTGCGTTTCGTTGTCGTGCCCTGGGTTGGGTCGCAGGCCGACGTTCACGACCGTCTGTTCGCGGTGACTCGCCAGCTCGATCGCGCCGAAGCGATAGTCGATGCCGGATCCAGCCTGCAGGAGCGACGCGATTCGCTCGAAGCTGCCGTTCGGGACCTCGCCGGACGAGCGCCATTCGTGAATCCGGGCAGCGAACACCGTGTGCAGGTACAAAGGGAATTACGTGCCGCCGTCGAGTCTGCCGGGCTGGAGTTGAAAGTGTTCGAATGGGTCCTCGACGGAGAAGCCGAGGCGGCGGGCCTTGCTATCGGTCGACTGCGGCTGCAGGTTGAAGGGCCGCTCAGGAATGTTGCGGAAGCCCACGTCGGTATCGAGGCCGGATTCCCCAATGTTTTCATCCGCGACATGAATGTCAGTGTCCGGCGCGGCGGTCGGCTGGACACCACGGCCAGTGCGACGCTGGAACTGGATCTGTACTACAGGCGGGGGGATGAGGCATGACACCGCGTAGCCAGGCCATTGCTGTTGCAGCAGTTCTTGTTTTAGTCGGCGCGGTCGATTTCGTGCAGCGAGTGCATGTGCCGCGGGCGCCGACGACGCGTGACGCGCAAATCGAATCGCCGGCTCTGCCAGCTGTGCCGCTGTCGCTTGCAATGGCCCGGCAACGGTTGCAGAGTTGGTTCCCGGCTCAAGCGACCGGGTCTCAGGGGCAGGATGCAAGCGCGCTGAGCGAACCCGGAACTTCAGGCGCATCGGTTCCCGACCGTGCGGACATCGGCGGTTGGCGATTCGTGCTGCGTGGCGTGTTCGACACCGGGCCGATATTTGCTGTACTCGATGTGATGCCGACGTCGGGCGGCCCGATAGAGCAACACCGCTTGTCTGTCGGTGAGACGATAAAGGGAGTCAGTGTGGAGCAAATATCGGGCAAGAGGATAAGCTTGTCCGATGGTGAAAAGCTGATTCAACTGGCCTTGTTTATTGACCCGGAAAACGACATTGCTTCCGTTAATGAGAAAGAATGAATAGATATCTTGCTGCCGCCCTTTTTCTCTCGCTGCCCTGGTTGACGGGCTGCGAGACGACCGTGCCGCTGTATGACGCCCCGCAGCCAGCGATGGCAGTAGTGGAGCCCATTACTGCGCCGGATCAGGACATAACGAGTGCCGAGGGCTCGGACGGCGAAGACGTCGCAAAAAAGGGGATGCAGCGCCTCAAGCCCCTCGCGCCGTCGCGCCCGGGCCAGTCGCAGGAGGAATGGTCGAATCGTTTTCCGGCAAATGACCAGGTGCGCGTCGCTGTAGAGGACATGCCGCTGTCGCAGTTCCTGCACTACGCTTTCGGCGAAATACTCGGCGTGAACTACGTGATAGCTGACGGCCTCAAGAACCTCGAGGCGCCGGTTAGCCTCAGTCTGCAGGAATCGATTAGCAGCCGTCGTTTGTATTCGCTGGCCACCGAATTGCTTGCGGGCCGTGACATCGCTGTCGCATTTCGCGACGACGTCTTTTACGTCTATCCGCTGGATCGCCGTGGTAAAGCGGACGTGTTTGTCGGTTTCGGCGCGCGTGCCAGGGACGTACCGGATATGCCGGGACCCATCATGCAGATTATCCCGCTTCGCTATGGCGTGAGCCCGAGTCTTGAACGCACCATACGGGACCTGGTTGACGCAAAGGTCGTCGGCGACCCGGTGCAAGGCGCATTGTTTGTAACGGGTGAGCGCTTCGAAATACTGCGTGTAATGGATGTGGTTGGCCTGATGGACCAGCCATCGCTGCGCGGGCGCTACGTCGGGCTGCAGTCGCTGACCTACCTCACCGCTGAAGAATACATGGACCAAGTGGTCGAATTACTCGGCGTTGAGGGCATTCCGGCAACAATCGGAGCTGGCAGTGGCAGCGTTGCACTCGTGAGCCTCGAATCGGTGGGCGCGGTTGCGGTATTCGCAGCCAGCCGCCAGCTGCTCGATCGTGTCGACTACTGGTCCCGGCAACTCGACAGGCCGGCCCAGGGTGCAGAACGGCGATACTTTATATATACACCTCGCTACGCGCGTGCGGATGAAATTGGGCTCTCGCTGGTGCCGCTGCTCGGTGGATCGGACATCGAGGGCGCGCAAGATGACGCGCGCGACACGCGTTCGGCGCTAGGCAGTGACACTGCGCGTGCAGCCGTCGATTCCGCGATGCGATCACGCCGTGACGATCGCAGTAGCTCCGCCGACATACCTCGACCGCAGGTGTCAGTACGCTCGGAAGACCTGACCATGTCAGTCGACCAGCGTTCCAACGCGCTAATCTTCAATACCACCGGCACCCGCTACCAGGCGCTGCTGCCGATGATCCGCCGGCTGGATACGCCGCCAAGGCAAATCCTGGTGGAGGCAACCATCGCCGAGGTCCTGCTGACCGACGAATTTGCGATGGGCGTCGAGTTTGCTCTCAAAAATAGCGATGTTTCGCTTGGCACTACCGGCGGATTAGGGCTGCCCGCCGGTGGTGGCTTCATCTCCGTAATAGGCAACGATGGCGCCGTTCGTGCCCAGCTGTCGGCATCCAATCGCCTGGTTAACATACTGTCCAATCCGTCGCTGGTCGTCCGTGATGGCGTCAGCGCGAGCATTTCGGTGGGCAACGACATTCCAACCGTGGGCGCGACCTTCTTCGATCCGATCCAGTCGGGCACGCAGATTACGAGCGTGCAGTATCGAAAGACTGGCGTGAATCTGACCGTGCGGCCGACACTTAATGCCCAGGGGCTCGTTGTTATGGAGATCCTGCAGGAAATCTCGAACACCGTCGAGGGCGGCTCCGAGGTGGAGGGCACCCCGGCCATCTTCGAACGCACGCTATCGACGGAAGTAGTGGCCCGTTCCGGGGAAACAGTGCTCCTGGGAGGGCTGATTTCCGAGAATAACAATACGACAACGGCTAAAGTCCCGGGCCTCGGTGACATACCCTGGCTGGGGCGCCTGTTCCGCTCCGACACAGAGACTACCGAGAGGACAGAATTGGTCGTGATGATCACACCGAGGGTGCTCGACGAGACGACTCGATGGGATGCTATCCTCGACAGGCTGGATAGCGAGTTGCGTCACCTGAATCTTCGGCCTGCCGAGAATATTGTCGAATAGTGTTGCTAAATACCGACAGTTGAGGGGCGGAACTGGGTCTCGGAACAGCAAAAGAAAGGCACAAAAATGCCCTTAAGGCATTGACTCTGCTGAAGCACTGTTTACAATCTGTCGTGATTTCTAGGCTTGGGCCTGGGGATGGTTTGCAAACCACACGAAGAGCCGCGGGGCATCTAGATGCAAGTTCCCGGACTTCATACAGAAACACTTTGGAGATTCACTAATGAAAATGGTAAGAACTAGTCTAATAGCCGCAGCTGCTGGTGTTCTGATCAGCCCAGCGCTAATGGCTGCAGATATTGTGGACGACACCTCGACTCGGGACTTGTCTGACGAGTATCTGGGAACTGCAAATGCTACTGATGTCGTTTTGGGCGACACGCTTGCGGTACTACTCGGGGCGGAGTACACGGTTGACGACGTCATCACACTGACATTCTCGGGCGATGCGCTCGACGATGGCACTCTTCAAAACAGCATCGACGTCGCCGAAGTTGGCGTCTTCAAGGGCGTTACGCTCGGCTTGTTGAGCTCGACGTCTGGCAGCGCTGTGTATCGCGTGACAGCGTTGACAGGCGCTCCCACCGACACCACGGTTGGCTTGTCTATAGAGATTGCTCCTACTAATATTCTCGAATTTAACGCGCAGGCCGTGGATGCGGCTGGTGGCGTAAACGTCTCTTTCGAAGCAGAGACCAATAACGGTCTGGCGCTCGACACCGGCGGTGGCGACGATCGCGCCGTTGATTACCTTGACGTATCAACACAGTTTACGATTATGGCCGATCGGGCCTTCAATGGCGTCGTTGATGTCAATGAAGACCGTCTGTTGTTCACGGACGTTGGCCCGGCTCCGGATGATGATGAGAATGATACGGTTCAGGCCACGATCGATGACGATGCCGGTAGTTTAGACCTGGCTGCTGTTTTTGATTCGGCGGAATACGTTGTAACCGGAGACTTCGGCTGGGTATTCGACGACGATGCCGGTACAGCTGGCATTCAGCCTGCTGCTGGCGTCTTCAACCCGAGTGCGGGTTGCGGCGCAGATCTCGTAGTTGAGCCGACGCAGATTTCCTGGAGCTGCAGCACGCTTGGCGCGACGCTGACCATCGACATTTCGGCTAATGACATCGGCGATGGCACTGCCGTTCTTCCGAAGACGGCATTCGCTGCCACTGTGGAAGTTCTTTATGACGGCTTTACCAATGGCGCAAGCCCGGAAGGTACCTCCAATCTGCTGTCGAATGCGTCTGTAGGTGCATGGGTACTTAACGGCTTCCAGGCGTTGATTCCTTACATGCCTTACGGTCCTGGCATTTCGCAGGTGATCTACCTGGTGAATCGTGGATCACAGGCTGGTGACGTCACCGTCGATTACACAGCTCAGGACGGTACGCAGGCCTCTTTGGGCGTTGTTGCCAACCTCGGTTCGACGACGACTCTGTCGATTGGGCCGACGATTCAGGCACTTCTGCCGGCCGCTCTGCAAAACGGCGGTCGTCTTGGTCTGACCGTTACGGCTAACGTGCCGGCGGGCGATGTACAGATCAACTCGCAGTACAACGTGGTTGGTAATCGTGCGTTCACGCTGCACGAAGACAATCGCCCTTAAGGTCGATAGCGTCTAGTAGGATTCCCGCAAGGGAAAAAGACGGCGGGGCTTCGGCCCCGCCGTTTTTTTTGTGGGTAGAATATGCCGGCGCTTATCGAGGACAAGCTTTGATGTTT
>RCNG010000132.1_pt1 | contig 29498 bp, 25 predicted proteins | sample 2041371 | NCBI WGS metagenome assembly RCNG01 (sample SAMN09708227, study PRJNA481090) | Marine sediment metagenome, whole genome shotgun sequencing project. | biome: marine sediment; feature: ocean; material: sediment; isolation source: Sewage treatment plant 1 marine sediment (STP1) ... | reverse complement strand
GGTCGGTTTCGGGATATTCCCGCACCGGCAAGCGTGTGAACGAGATGTAGCCCAAAAGGAAGATCGTCAGGCTCATCACCGTGGCGAACACCGGGCGGCGGATGGCAACTTCGCTCAGCTTCATTCGGACTCCTGCTCTTCGGCGGGGGAATCGACCGCGGGAGCAGGACCGACCGGCATGACCTTGGCTCCCTCGTAGAGTTTCTGATGTCCCGCGCGTACCACCTGCTGCCCGTCGCTGAGTCCGTCGAGGACCTCGACCACGTCGGGCAGGCGCGTGCCCAGGGTCACGGCGACCCGGGTGACCAGGCTGTCGGGTTGGATGGCGTAGACAAAGGTCTGGCCACCCTCGACGAACACCGCGGCCGTGGGAATGGTCAGGGCCTCGGCTCTTTCCTCCAGGACGACGGCGATGGTGGCGGACATCCCGGGCCGCAGGATCTCACTGGGGTTGTCCACCAGGGCCACGATCCCCACGGTGCGGGTGTCCGGGTCCAGCTGCGGTTCGATCACGTCGACCACTCCGGTCAGGTCAACGGCGGGAAAGGCGGGGGTGGACACGCGGACCCGGGCGCCCAGGCGCATGGACCCCAGGATGCGTTCGGGGACGGCGAAGGTGACCCGGAGCTTGTCGATCTGGGCCATCCGGGTGATGGGGGAACCCGCGCGCACGAAGGCGCCCTCGCTGATCAGGCGTTTGCCGGCCATGCCCGTGAACGGCGCGTTGATCCGGGTCTTGTCCAGCCGGGTTTCGGCCAGAGCGAGGTTGGCCTCGGCCACCTTCAGGGCGGCGACGGCGTCATCCAGGTCCTGGGGGGCGCCGGCGCCCTGGTCCACGATGGACTTGATCCGTTCCCAGGTGGACCGCTTCTGGTCGCGCAGGGCCCGCGCCCGGGCGGCTTCGGCCTTGAGCTGGCGGTCGTCCAGCCGTGCGATCAGTTCACCCTTGTCCAACCGGCGTCCTTCCCTGAAGGGGATGGCGACCACGATACCGTCGATCTCGCCGGTCACGGTCACCGCGTTGTCGGCCTCCAGGGTGCCGACGGTGGTGAAGCGATCGATCACCGCTCCGGTGGTCACCGCGGCCGCTTCCACCGGAGTGGGGGGGCGCTGGAATCCTCCGCCGGCTTGTCCGTTTTCATTGCCACACCCGGCCAGCACGCTCAGCGCCATGCCTCCGACCATGATGCCTGACTTGTACCAGTTCACGTTCATCTCTCCTTAGTTTCCGGTTCCGGGATACCAGCCCCCGGTCAGCTGACGCAGGATGGCCGCGGCGCGGGCCGTACGGACCAGGGCGTCGGAATAGCGTTGCTGGGCGGTGGCCAGGTCGGCGGCCAGACGGACGATCTCGAAAGCGGTCGTGCGGCCGTTGGTGTATTCGAGCATCCCGATTTCCACCTGCCGGATCGAAGCGGCCACTCCCCGGGTGGCGATTTCCAGCCGTTGGGATCCCCGGGCGAGCTGTCGGGCCTGGGCGCGGGTCTCCTCTTCCAGGGCACGGCGTCCGGCCAAAAGGTCCTGTTCGGAGCGGACGATCTGCGCCCGCAGCCGGTCCCGCTCTCCCTTGCCCTCGCGGTTGCCGAGGGGCACGGCGATGACGACACCCACGTTCCAGTTGGGGAAGTCGCGGCCGATGGCCTGGTTCACGCTGTCGCCACGACCTCCGTCGATGTCCGTGCGCACCGGATCTGGAGAGCCGGGAAAAAAGACGTCCTGGGCGGCGCCGGACAGCCCGGTGCCGCCGAGGCTGCCGATGAGGTCGAGGGTGGGCCGGGCGTCCCAGACGGCGCCCTTTTCCAGGGCCTCCAGGGCTTCGGTGCTGCTGCGAAGGGCCGCCAGATCCGGGTTGCGGTGGATGACGATCGCGACGAGGGAATCCTGGTCGACCTGCCGGAAGTTCCGCGGAGGTTCATCCCAGACGCGGTAGCGGATTTCCGCCGGACGGCGGCCCATGAGGCTGGCCAGACGGTCGCTGAACCGGTCCATCTGTTCCTCGGTGTCGAGCACGGCCTGTTCGGTTTCGGTCAGAAAGAATTCTGCGTTGGCCACCGCGCTGGGGCCGATCATGCCCGCTTTGGCCCTCAACTCGGCGTCGTCGCGGAAGGCGGTGGCCCGGTCGCGGATCAACCGGGTCACGGCGTGGTTCCTTTCGGCTGCGTAGAGTTCCCAGTACACCGATTCCACCTGGGCCCGCACCGCCAGGATGGCCCCGTCATTCAGGGCGATGGCGCGGTCGAGGTTGCTTTCGGCGAACGAAAGGTCCCTGCGGGCGGAGGGTCCGAATCCCTTCAGCAGGGGCTGCCGCAGGCTCAGGGCCCCGAAGGCCTGGTACTCGGGATTAAGCGTGGCGAAGGTCGAATTCGAGGCCAGTCGCAGCGACGTGACCGAGGCGGAAAGTTCCGTTCCGAACCTCAGGCGCATGCGGGCTCCGGCCTCGAAGTCGGAGGAGTCCGTTTTCAGGACATCGGCTCCTACAAAGAGGGAGGCGCTGGGGGTGTCGGCCCCGGACCAGTCGGCCGAGCCGAACAGTTCGGGATCGAACACGCCCTTCTCACGGCGAACGGCCTGGACAGCGGCAGCCATCTGGGCTTCGGCAATGCGGGTTTCGGTGGCCTGAAAGGCGGACTCGGCTACCGCGTCGTCGAGCAGGAGCCGCTCCCCGGGCAGGCTTTGCAGGGTGGCTGTCATGGCGCTGTCCGGGCTCGCGGCTAGGATGGATTCCCCCGAAAGCTGCGCCTGGGAGGGCGCCGCGACCAGGGCCAACGAGACAACCACGAGGGTCATGGCCCAGGTGAACCCGGTAGCCCGGTATAGAACCTTTCGGTTCATGGCTGGGATCCCTTTCGATGGATGGGAAGGAGTAACAGGGACTTGAATATGATTCCGGGCAATCTAACACAAATCCGAGCGGCTCGCTTGGGAATATGATGGGCCTTTCATCGGATGACCGGCGGTGATAGTCTGTACCGCCTTAGGAGGGCGTCATGCCCAACCCTGGCCCCAACCCGAAGAGGTCGTCGTGAAATTTCGATCCCTGCGTCGCAAGATAATCAGCCTGACGGTGATGGTCGCCGCCTGGATTTTGGTCTGCGGCCCCGCCGCGGCTGGTGCCCCCGGCGAGAAAGCCCCGGCGGATCCATTTTCCCGTCTGGAGGACGCCGGCCTGGCCGCCGACCACGAAGGGGCCGATCACCTGATCGTCTTCACCGAGGCCGTCAACCGGGTCAAGCCGTCCGGGGTGACCTACGTGGACGGGTACGAGTTGACCAAGGTGTTGACCCCCGAGGGCTGCCGAGACCGTTCGGTCCTCAACTGGCACTACGATCCCCAGAGCAGCCACGTGGAGGTCCGCGAAGTCAACATCGTGCGCGACGGGCAACGCATCGGCGTGGATGTGACCGCGGTGAACGATCTGCCGGCGCCCCAGGCCGCCATCTACTGGAACGACCGGGTCAAGACCCTGCAGTTGCCCCGGCTGAGGGTGAACGACGGCATCGAGGTCAAGACCTTCCGCAAGGGCTTCACCTACGCCCTGCTGGCCGACGGTGAAGGCGCCGCCACCGGCGCCGGGACCGCACCGGACGACGAGCGCTACATCCCGCCCATGCCGGGGGAGTACTTCGATATCGTCCTGTTCAGCTCCCGGGTGCCCATCCTCGAAAAACGTTATGTGCTGCGTTTGCCCGCGGACAAGCGCCTTCATGCCGAGGTCTACAACGGACCGCTGTTTTCGGGCGTGACCTACGACGATGGCATCACGGAATACGCCTGGTGGGGATTGGATCTGCCGGCGCAGGTCCGCGAACCGCGCCAGCCCGACGTCAGCGACATCTATCCCAAGGTGGTCATGGCCACCGCCCAGAGCTGGGAGGCGAAGAGCCGCTGGTTCTTCGACGTGAACCGGGACCAGTTCCAGGTCACGCCCGCCATCCAGGAAAAGGTCGACGAGATCCTGAAGGATCAGGGCCTGACGGGCGCCGACGAGGAGCGCAAGGCCAAGGCCCTGCTGCACTGGGTGGCCCAGAACATCCGCTACAGCGGGCAGACCATGGGCGAAGGGGAGGGGTTCACCCTGCATACCGGGGACATGATCTTCGAGCAGCGCAGCGGCGTGTGCAAGGACATAGCCGGCATGTTGATCACCATGATGCGCGCCGCGGACATGGACTCCTACGCGGCGATGACGATGGCCGGCAGCCGCATCGACGAGGTGCCCGCCGACCAGTTTAACCACTGCGTCACCGCCCTCAAGCTCGAAGACGGCTCATTCCGCATGTACGATCCCACCTGGGTGCCCTACAACAACGACATCTGGTCGCTGTCGGAAGCTGAGCAGCACTACCTGGTGGGCTCCCCTGAAGGCCAGACCCTCAGCCGCATTCGTTACAGCCCACCGGAGGATTCCCCGCTGGAGGTGATCCACGAAGCCAGTCTGGATCAGGACGGCACGTTGTCGGGGACCTTCCGGTTTTCAGGTTCCGGAGCCATGGACAGTCGCTTGCGGCGCCTGGTCAACGGGACGCGTCGCCAGGAACTGGTTTCCCGCTGTGCCCGGCTGATGGCCCCGGTCAGCCCGCGGGTCGAGGGCATCACCGCCAGCCATCACGTGGTGGATGATTTCAGCGGTGACATGTGGCTGAAGTTCTCCTACCGCATTCCCTTCTTTGCGAGCCGGATCGTGGGCGGCTTCGAATTCACCAGCCCCCTGATGCAGGTGGTGTTGCACGAGGGGAACCTGTTCGGTAACGGCGGTCAGACCTGGGACGAAACCCGGACCTCCGATCTGCTGCTCTGGTACACCCAGGCAGTCCTGGGGGACGAGACCATCAAGGTCCCGGGCGGTTACGAATTGGCCGAGGTTCCCGAAGTGGACGAAGTCGATGAAACCTACGCCGCCTTCCGGGGCACCGCCGTCCAGAAGGGCCGCAAGTTGGAAATGGTCCACCGTGCCGAGGTCCGGCGCCGACAGATTCCCCCCGATGGTTATTCTGGCTTCCGCAAGGCCATGGAGGCGGCCCGCGAATGGGGCGACCGGATCTACCGCATCGAGAAGGAGGGCAAGTGATGAAGAACCTGAAGCTTGTTCTTTTAGTCGCTGTGTTTGTAACACTTGCGGCACCATTATTGGCGGCTGAGATGGGGCTTTCCTCGGGCCACGACCTGGATGAACTCTGGGCCACCGCCCAACAGGATTACGATCTGGACCGCCAGGACGCCGTGCTGCTATTGGAAAGCCGCCAGGTATCCTGGGATCCGGCCGGCACGGTCACCACGAGGGTGCACCGGGTGGTCTGGATCGGCACCTCGGTCGGGATCCGCGCCTACGCGGATCTGCGGATTCCCTGGAATACGGCGACCTCGCAACTGGACGTGGAGTTGCTGCGCACCTGGCGCGAGGGACGGTGGTGGCCCGATCCGACGGCCCTGAGCGCCACCGCCATGGTGGAGACCCTGCCCCACGCGGTGGATCATGCCGACGACTACACCACCATGCGCGAGACCATGCTGCTGCACGACGGGGTGGAATTGCCCTGCATCATGGAAACCGCCTACACGATCACGGAAAACGGATTGCCCGGTACAGACGGTCAGTTCGTGCTGGCGCAGCGGGATCCCGCGGTTCAGGTGGAGCTGCAGGTCACTGTTCCGACCGACACCCCGCTCCAGTTCGAATCGCTGAACGGGACGCCTACTGTGAGGGTCACTGAGGATGTATTATCCACCACCCGCAGCTGGGTCATGTCTCCGGTCCCGGCCTTGTCGATGCCGGGCACGGTCGCCGCGGTCATCCATGAACCGGCCGTCGTCTGGTCCACCTGGACGGACTGGACCGAGCTGCGCGACCATTGGCGCTCTGTCTTCGACTCGGCCGCCGTTCTGGATGAAGCCCTGGCCGACTCGGTGAAGACCTGGCTGGATCCGGCGCCCACTCGTTGGAGCCGCCTTGAGGCCGTGACCGATCAGATCAACCGCAACGTGCGGGGCATCCACTACCCCGACCGCTTCTGGACCTATCAGCCCCGTAGCGCAGTACGCACCTGGGATACCGCTTACGGCCACTCGCTGGACCGCGCGGTCCTGGTGGCCGCCCTGCTGCGGGAAGCCGGGTACGAAGTCACCCCCGTGTTTGTCGGTTCGGGCAACAGTTTCGTTGCCCCGACGGTGGCCCGCATGGCGGGTGTGGGGCATCTGCACCTGAGCATCAAGGGCGATCCCGCCGGCCTTTACGACCCGGCCGTGGGAACCCTTTCGGGACAGGCGCCCCTGATCGGGCTCCCGCTGTGGCGCACCGACCAGTATGTCGAGCCGTTCCTGGGCAACTCCCAATGGCCGAACCGCCTGGAAGTGACTCTGACCCTGGAGCCGGGTGAAGAGGGGTCCTGGCAGGGATCGGGCCAGTTCCACGGGTCGGGTGTCTTCTGTCCCCAGGGCGACATGGCGGGCCCGGGCGACGGCGCCCGGGATTTCCTGGCCGGCGTCGTCCAGGGCGTGGTGCCCGGTGCCGAGCTGACGAGTGCCAATCCGGAAATCTTCCACCAGCATCAGGTCGTGTTCGGCTACGCCGCGGAAGTGGCGAAACCCGAACCGGAGGATTCCGGCCTGACGCGGCTGGTCATCGGGGCCCCGGGTCACGGAATGGAAGGCTTTTCAGGGGGAATCCATCTGTATGACGAGTCGCGCCGGTCACCGGTCCTTTTGCCGGGACCCATGCAGCAGTGGGTGAAGGTCCGCCTCCGGTCCGAGGACACCGCGGCCCATCTGCCGGAACCTTTTGCCCTGGCCAACGAAGCGGGCGAGTTCACGGTTACAGTCACGCAGCAGGACGGCTGGATAACCCTGACCCGCGAGCTGAAATTGAACGAGGGCACCTACCCGGCGGAAATGTGGCCAGCCGTGCGGGCCCTGCTGCTGGAGGAGTCCGATGCGAGACACGGCACCATCCTGCTGGATTGAAATTTCGGGACCCAGAGGTGACGGCCCATGAGCAAACAGGACAAGGACAAGCGGCCCGATCAACCCTCGGCCCTGAACGTGCGGCCGGGGATCGGCGACCGACACGACGGGTTGCCCGGGACGCCCGTTTCGCCAGACGGCTCGGATGACGGGCCGCGCCGGCGACTGCTGTCGGCCCAGGAATACATCGACGGGGTATTGTCCGGGGACCGGGTTCTGCTGGCGCGGACCATCACCCTGGTGGAGTCCAACGCGCCAGCCCACCAGGACCTGGCCCAGGAGGTTCTGACAGCCCTGCTGTCGGAGCGCTGTGCGTCGACCCGGGTGGGCATCACCGGGGTGCCGGGGGCAGGCAAAAGTACCTTCATCGAGGCCCTGGGCACGAGTCTGACGGCCCGGGGCCACCGGGTCGCGGTCACGGCGGTGGATCCTTCCAGCAGCCTGACCGGAGGGAGCATCCTGGGCGACAAGACCCGCATGGAAAAACTCGCCGCCGATCCGGGAGCCTTCATTCGTCCTTCGCCGACCGGCGGCACCCTGGGCGGGGTGGCGCGCAAGACCCGGGAAACGATCCTGCTGTTCGAGGCCGCCGGTTACGACGTGATCCTGGTCGAAACCGTGGGGGTGGGGCAAAGCGAGATCCAGGTCCGATCCATGGTCGATTTTTTCCTGCTGGTTCTGCTGGCTGGCGCGGGGGACGAGCTGCAGGGTATCAAGAAGGGCGTGGTGGAAATCGCCGACGCGGTTCTGGTGAACAAGGCCGACGGCGCCAATCTGGTCGCAGCTCAGCGAGCCCAATCGGAATTCGAGCGCGTGCTCCATTACCTGAGGCCAGCTACTGAAGGCTGGACCACTCACGCCTTCCTGGGTTCGGCGGCCACCGGCCAGGGGGTCCTGGACCTGTGGGAGGTTGTGCAGATGTTCGTGGAAAGGACCGGCGGATCGGGTGTCTTCGACCGGCGGCGCAACGAGCAGGAAAAGGCCTGGGTCGGCGCCCTGGTGCGCGAGGGGCTGGAGGATCAGTTCCGGTCCCACCCGGAGGTTTCCCGACAGATGGCCGTTCTGGAACAGCAGGTGGCCCGCGGCGAACTGCCGGCCACCACCGCCGCCCGGCGTTTGCTGGACCTGTTCCGGAAGAGCTGACCAGCTGCGGGGCTGGTCCCGGGCCCCACTTCGTACTAGATTCTGGTGACCATTTTCTCCGGCCGCGGGCCGGTCACGATCCAATCCGGGAATGAAAACATGAGCGATGCCTCCACCACAACCCTGCCGACGGTCACCCTCTTCGACACCCTGACGGGTTCCAAGCGGGAACTCGAGACCCTCGAGCCCGGCCGCTGCGGCATCTACTGCTGCGGGCCAACGGTCTATGGCCTGAGCCACCTGGGCAACGCCCGGGCCGCGCTGGTGCCCGACGTGATGGTGCGATTTTTACGCCACCAGGGCTATGACGTGAAGTACGTGCGCAACATCACCGATATCGATGACAAGATCATCCGTCGCAGCCTGGAGGAGGGACTTCCGGCCCAGGAGGTGGCCGACAGGTACGCCGCCGAATACAGGCGGGACATGGGCGACCTGAACATCCTGGAACCCGATGTCGAACCCCGGGTCAGCGACCATGTGCCTCAGATCATCGAGCTCGTCGAGGGCCTGGTGGCCAAGGGTCTGGCCTACGACGTGGAAGGCGACGTGTACTTCCGGGTCAAGAACTTCAAGGGTTACGGGAAGCTGAGCAAACGCAACATCGAGGAGATGCTCGAAAGCGCGGGCAGCCGCATCGACGTGGACGAGCGCAAGGAGTCGCCCCTGGATTTCGCCCTGTGGAAAGCGGCCAAGCCCGCCGAACCTGCCTGGGACAGCCCCTGGGGTCGGGGACGGCCCGGCTGGCATATCGAATGCTCGGCCATGAGTTCGGCCCATCTGGGGGACAGCTTCGACATCCACGGCGGAGGGCGCGACCTGATCTTCCCGCACCACGAGAACGAGATCGCGCAGAGCCAGGGCGCCCACGGCGAGGACACTTTCGCCCGCTACTGGTCGCACAACGGGTTCATCGATTTCGCCGGGGAAAAGATGTCCAAGAGTCTGGGTAACTTCTTCACCACCCGGGAAGTCACTGCGCGGTACGATCCCGAATCGGTCCGATATTTCCTGCTGACGGTGCACTACCGCAGCGGCCTGAACTTCGAGGTCACCGTGACCTGTCCGGTTTGCGGCGCCGACCTGGACAAAGCGGGACAGGAGAGCGGACGATGCGCCGCCTGCGGGGTCGAAACTCCCGCCGCCGACCTGCGCGAACAGGTGAGTTTTCCCGGTCTGGAGGAGGCCGACGATCGTCTGGCCTACATCTACAATACCCTGGCCCAGGCGCGTCGATTCCTGGCCGCGGCGAAGAAGCCCGGCAACGAGGAGCCGGTCACCGGAGGTGTGGCGGGCATGCTCGAGGCCTTCGTCGGTCACATGCGCAACGACTTCAACACCGGCGGTGCGCTGGGGGAGTTGAGCAAGCCTCTGGGTGAGGTGAACGGTCTGCTCGATTCGGGCAAAGGCGTCAGCAAGGCCGTCCGGTATCTGACCATCGAACGCTTCGTGGAGGACATGGGGGAGGTGGCACAAATTCTCGGCTGCTTCGGCCAGGATCCGGACCAATGGCTCACCAAACGCCGGGATGGAAAAGCTTCCCGCCTGGGGCTGGATGTCGCGAGAGTTGAGGAACTTCTGGAGCAACGCAGGGACGCCCGCACGGCCAAGGACTGGGAGGCCGCCGACCGGATTCGGGACGAACTCACCGCTCTGGGCGTTGGCGTTCAAGACGGCCCCGATGGATCGGTCTGGTCTTTTCTCTGATTTCTCCGGTGTTGTGGTTCCGTTGAAAGTGGGGGTCTTCAAGACCCCCGAATTCCCGTGGATACGGGCCTCCGCTACGCGAGATTGCCTGCCTTAACTCTCCTCGCCCTCGGTCACTCGCTGAAACAGGAACATGGTCTTGACCAGTTGGGGCTGGCCGTCGATTTCCAGTAACGGATACGCCAGGAAGTTGATGGGGCCGGAAACGGGGCCGGGGTCGAGGATCAGATCGCGGCCGTGGGTGAACTCGAAGCGGTTGGCCGGGTGGTGGCCGAAGAAATACATGCTCAGCGCACTGAACTTGTCGGCTTCGCTGATGTCGACCGGCCACCACTTGCCGTCGGCGTAGAATTCCGCCCAGCAATGATAGCCGTCGGTTCCGCCATCGTTCCGGTCCGACGGAATCGAGGCCCCGATGGCGAACCGCGCAGGGATGCCGACGGCACGCGCCAATCCAATGAAATAGGCGTGGTAGTCGGTGCAGTTGCCGTAGAGGGTGTTGCAGGCAAACACGGCGTCGCCCTGACCCCACCCCTCGCCGAACTTCTTGTACTGCATCTGCTCCATCACGTGATCATACAGGGCCCGCGCTCGCATCAGATCGCTGTCCCGGCCTTCAACCGCTTTTTCGGCGGCCGCCTGGATGGTGGGGTCCGACGGAACCATCCGTTCCGGCTGCAGATGCTTCCGGGCCTCCTGGGGGTCGCCGGCGTAGGCGCTCTTCTCTTTACGCTCGACGTTGTAGACGATCTCGATTGATTTGCCGCTGTCCTCGGGCGTCAATTGCAGGAAGAGCACCCGGTTCCCGTGGGCGCTGTCGGTGAGGGTTTCCTGGATACCCGGCACGGTGACGGATTGAACGGTCACGGCCTGGAAATCGTCGGTGGAGGCGAGAGGCAGCCAGCAGCGCGCGTCGCCGGTGATCTCCGGCAGCGTCGCGGTGTAGCGGAACTCGAAGGTGTCGGTGCCGCTCAGCACGCCGAGCAGTTCGTTGGAGGCATCATCCACCTGAGCTCGCACCCAGGTTTCGTCCTCGTTCTGTTCCCAGAGGTAATACGGTCGGCCATTGAGCTTGTGAACCGTGGTTTCGGTCACGGTCATCGCGCCGGGATCCCCTTCCAGAAAGAAGTCGATGTCGAAGAACTCGCCGTCACTGCTGGCCATGTCCACGCAGGCGAAGTGGCTTTGCGGCCCCAACGTTGCCAGATATTCGATGTGGACGCGCACCAGGTTGAGCCGAAGCTCCTCGCCCTCGAACTTCACGGAGAAATATCCGTCGCCCTGCGAAACCTGCTCCGCGATGTGCTTCTCGATACCAGCCTTGATGTCACCGGTCACGACAGGAGGCGCACCGGCGGTCTCCGATTCGGGTGCCTCGACCTCGTCCTGCCCGGCAAACGTGGGCAGGGGCGCGGCAAGGCAAAGGGCAACAATGACCGACGTTGTCAATCCGAGGGTGCCGATACGTGTAAGAGAAGACTGCATGTCCAGATCCTCCAAAAGGAATGGGGTCAATTTATGCTAAAAGGCGGAAACCCTGGGGTTGCCGCTCATGGTGTCGGCCCGTGGGCCGCAACATACTCTAGTGCGCAGGGTGGTCCTTGGGCTCCTCGGAGGCCGCCCTTTCCGCCGGGGGGCCCGGGACGATCACCGAGTCGATGGCATGGATGACACCGTTGGTAGCCACCAGATCGACCTGGACAGTTCGGGCGTTGTTTACGCACACCACGCCATCATCGACCTTGAGCCGGAGGTCCTCACCACTGACGTTCAAGGCTTTCATGGTCTTGACATCCTTCGCCATGATCTTTCCAGGAACTACGTGGTTGGCGAGGAGTCCCGCCAGCCTCGCCTTGTTGGCAGGCTGGAGCAGGTCTTCCAGGGTGCCGGCCGGCAGCTTGGCGAAGGCGTCATCGGTGGGAGCGAAGCAAGTGAACGGTCCCTCGCCCTGGAGTTCTTTCTCCAGGCCAGCGGCCTGAATGAGGGTGGCGAAGGTTTTGAATTCTTCGTCGCTGGACACGATTGCGAAAATATCAGCCCCATCCGCAATTTGTTCCGCTTTACTTGCGTGTTCCGTTTTGGTCGGATGTTCGGCCTTTGTCGGGTGTTCGGCCTTTGTCGAATGTTCGGCCTTTGTCGGATGCTCCTGCGCTTGGGCAGCGAGGAATGCCCCGGCCGAAATCAACAGGACGGCGAGCGCAAGGAACTTGGGGGTTTTCATTCGGTCCTCCGGGAGGTTGATCTGGTGTAAGGTGAAGTTGGGGGATGGCCCATCTGCGGCCAGTTTCCTGAATACGCAATGGCTTTCCACATCGGACTGTAAAATAGTATCGCCCGGAAATACCGCAACGGCCCCACAGGAAGGCAGGGCCCTTCAAGGAAGGGGCGGCACAGGATCTGGCATGGTCACGCCAGACAGGCCTGCGCCCGGATCCTTCAGGCCGTGGCCGGTCACCAGTACGGCGATCTTTTCCCTGTGGTGGATGAAACCCCTATCCAGGGCTGTCATGATTCCAGCCAGCCCGGCCGCTCCGGAGGGTTCCGCAAAGATGCCCGCCAAACGTGCCAACTGACCGATGGCTTCCACGATGGCCTCATCTTCAACCGCCAGAAAAGTCCCGCCGCATCCAGCCACGTTTCGCCAGGCCTTGACCCGGTTGCGGGGAATGCCCACCTGGATGGAATCGGCAATGGTCTGCGCCTCGGTTGGTCGGACCGCGGCCAGGATCTCGCGACCGGAAAGATCACCCTGCGATTTCCCGGCGGCAGCCCAGGCCAGGGCCAACGGCGCGGCCCCGGCGGCCTGGACCCCGATGACGCGGGGAACCTTGCCGATCACACCGACCTGGTGCAATTCCCGGAATGCCTTGCACACGGCCGATACGATACAGCCGTCTCCCACGGGGACCAGGACGACGTCGGGTAGATCCACATCGCTTCCGGTGAATCCTCCGGTCAGGGAGGATGCCAACTCCAGTGCCGCGGTTTTTTTACCTTCGACCAACAGCGGGTTGTGGGCGCAGTTGCGGCTGTACCAACGGTGCCTGGAAATTTCCGTCAGGGATAGGTCGAAGGCCTGGTCGTAGGAGCCGTCCACCGGAATGACCTTGGCACCATGCAAAATCAACTGGGCGAGTTTGGCCCGGGGCGCGGCCGCCGGTACGAAGATGGTGCAGGTCATGCCCGCTCGTGCAGTCAAAATCGCCAAGCTGGCCGCAGCGTTGCCGGTCGAGGCGCAGGCCAGATGGTCGGTGCCCAGTTGCCTGGCGCGAGCGATCGCCACGGCGGCGGCCCGGTCCTTGAGGCTGGCCGAGGGCAGGCAGGTATCATCCTTCAGGACCAACGACTGCAAGCCAAGGAACTGGGCCAATCGGGGCACATCATGGGTGGGAGAGCCGCCCACCGACCAGGCGGGATGGTCGGCCGCAGGTTTGACCGGCAACAGGGGGGCGAAGCGCCACAGGCCACCGGGACCATCTTCGATGATCCGGCCGGAAGCCGTGATGGCACCGTAGTCGTAGACAACATCCAGAATCCCGTCCACACCGCAATCACTGCAAACGAAGCCATCGTAACTGGGATCGTATTCCCGATCGCAAACCACGCATCGATAGCCCGACCAATGAGGGTTGTTCGCGACTGTCGGGAGGCTGTCCGCGGGTCCGTTCATGGGAACTCCTACATGGTCAGGCCCATCAGGGCCTTGGCGGTGTGCAGTCGGTTTTCGGCCTCGTCCCAGACCACGGAATGGGGCCCGTCGATCACCCCGTCGGTGACTTCCGCGCCCCGGCTGGCGGGCAGGGGATGCATGTAGATGGAATCCGCCCTGGTCAGGGCCATCCGCTCTTCGTTGCACACCCAGCCAGGATACTTTTCGATGTGCTGCACCGCGGCTTCGCGGTCGGGCTCGTGCACCAGACAGCCCCAGCTCTTGGGGTAGACGATATGGGCGTCCTCGAAGGCCGCGTCCATGTCGTCGACCATCTCGAACTTCGATCCCGTAGCTGCGGCGTTGGCCTTAGCCCGGGCGACCATCTCGGGCAGGAGCTTGAATTCGGGGGGGTGGGCCAGCGTCACGTCCAGTCCGAAGCGGGTCATCAGCAGGATCTCCGACTGGGGCACGGAGATGGGCCGCACGTAACTGGGGGCGTAGGTCCAGCTGACGACCATCTTGCGACCGCGGATGCCGTCGGGGAATTTCTCGCGGATGGTCATCAGGTCGGCCACCGCCTGGCAGGGATGATACAGGTCGCACTGCATGTTGATGACCGGCACGGAGCTCATCTCCGCCACGGTGCGGATAAACTTGTTGCCAACGCCCCAATCGCAGTTGCGGATACTGATGCCGTGGCCGAACCTGCTCAGAACGCGAGCGGTGTCTTCGGCCGTTTCCCCGTGGCTGACCTGCAGCTTTTCAGGAGTCAGATCGTGGGCGTGGCCGCCCAGCTGGGTCATGCCTGCTTCGAAGGAGTTACGGGTGCGCGTGCTCTGCTCGTAGAACATCATGAACAGCGTCTTGTCCGGCAGCAGCCGGTGGGGCTCCCCGCCGGCGAACTTCTTCTTCAATTCGGTGCTGGTGGACAGAAGGAATTCGATTTCCTCATCGGTCCATTCGGTGGTGGAGATGAAATGCCGGCCCCGCAGATCCATGGTGTTTCCTTTCCTTTGCGATATGGGAGGGGAAAACCATAACCCACCCGGGCGGGGCAAGGCAAACCTGCAAATGATCTTGGGTGCCAAAAAAAACCGCCCGCCGCAATGGCGGGCGGTCACAGCTGGAGCCGGGGCCGGTCAGGTTACCGGAAGCTGGCTTTCAGGTTGCCCCATGACGGGGTGTCGGTGCCCACGGCGCCGCACTCCGCGAAATGGCTGCCCAGACCCGTGAAAACGTCGCTGGGGAAGAAGGACCATTCCAGGCAGGGGTCGAAGGCGTCGTCGATGACCGTGTCGCCGTTGCAGACATTGCTCAACCGCCGCAGGGTGTGGTTTGCGGTGTTGCCATCGTCGCAGGACCAGTAGCTGCCGGGATCCTCGCCGACCCGGCCGAAGCTGTCGACCACCTCGGTGCCGGCAAAAACCAGGACCAGGGCGTCGTCGCCGTTGAAATTCAGGTTGCCGTCGGTCTGGTCCGCCACCGCAAGCAGGGCCGCTTCAGACGAAGGGTTGGCGATGACCCAGACCTCGCCGGGCTGCAGGTCCACCGAATCGAGGGGAATGCTCGTCGAGGTGGTGGCCCCGTTGGAGTAACGCTCGATGGTGTAGGAGCTCAGATTGATGAAATCCTCGGTTCCGTTGTAGATCTCGAGGGCCTTGTTGTTCCCCGATCCTTCCACGTATTCGGAAATGAGAAGATTGGTGGTCTGGGCGTGAGCCACGCCGGCGGTCAGGCACAGCGCAGCCAAGAAAAGCAATAACCTAGGCATCATCGAACTCCTGTCCGACAAGAGGTATTCAAGTCCATCCGCAGGGCCACCTCGATGGCCTTCCGGTACTTTGAGTGATGCTGATATTATATCAAATCACATCGATTTTTGTCAAACCTTTTCCCCGGGAAAACGGTGGAAAATGCTGTGAAATCAAGCAATTCCACCACTTGGGCTCGCGTCAATCCTGCGGCCCGTTGATATATTCCCCCGGCAGGGCGGCGTAGAAAGCGCAGGCGGTCAGGACATCCCGTACCGGGACGTATTCGTTGGCGGCATGGGCCTGGTCTTCCTGTCCGGGGCCGAAGCCCAGGCAGGGCACCCCGTGGAGGCCCGTGATGGCCACGCCGTTGGTGCTGAAGGTCCACCGGGAAACCTCCGGACCGGTGCCGGTCACGGCGGTGAAGGCCCGCCGGGCCGCCTCGAGGGCCCGATGGCCTTCGTCCATCGCCCAGGTGGGATAGTATTTGTCCATGGGGTAGACCAGTCCGGTCCAGGCCGGTTCCTCGTAGATGAGGGTGAAGACCTCGGCCTCGACTCCGGCATCGGCCAGGGCTGATTCCACTTCGGCGAGGGCCGATTCCCGGGAGTCGCCGATGGTCAGGCGGCGGTCTATGTGGAACTCGGCCTCGTCGGGCACGGCACAGAGGCTGGGGCCTCGACTGCCGATCCAGCTGATGGTGCAGGTGCCCTTGCCCAGGAAGGCGTCGTCCCGCAACTGATCGTTGAGTTTTTCGATGGCGCCGATCGCCGGGGCGATCTTGTAGATGGCATTGTCGCCGAGGTGGGGCATGCTGCCGTGGCAGGACCGGCCCTTGACCCGGACCCGGATCTCCATGCGGCCCCTCTGCCCGCGGTTGATCTTCAGGCCCGTCGGTTCAGTGGACACCACGAGTTCGGGGGTGAGGGTCTTCTCGGTCAGGATGTGGTGCCAGCACAGGCCGTCGCAGTCCTCTTCCATGACCGAACCGACCATCCACACCTGCAGGCCGTCCAGCAGGTCCATTTCCTTCATGATCGCCCCGGCGTAGACCATGCCCGCCATGCCGGCCTTCTGGTCCACCGCCCCGCGTCCGAAGACCTTGCCGTCCTCGACCTTGCCGGTGAAGGGATCACAGTCCCACTGGTTCTGGTCGGTGACATCGACAGTATCGAGATGGGCGTCGAAGGCGATCACCCGCGGGCCGTCCCCGATCCTGCCGAGCACGTTGCCCAGGGGGTCGAAGAAGACCTCGTCGAAACCGACTTTTTCCATTTCGGCGGCCACTCGGCGGACCACGGCCTCTTCCTGCCCGGACAGGCTCCGCACCGCGACGATGTCCCGCAGGAACGAGATGATCTCCGGTTCCAGTTCCTGGACCCGGCGGGTGAGGGCTTCAAAGTGGCCTGGTTTCATCACGGGGTCAGCCCCATCGTTTTCCAGACCCGGGCGGCGGCTTCCTGGAGGTTGGCGGCGTCCACCGGAGGGGAGTCCCCGGACAGATAGACCCGGCGGCCCCCGACGTAGACCGCCTGGATGTCCCAGGGGTGGAAGTCGAACAGGAGATGACTGAGCCAGTTGTCCGAGGTCAGGGGTGTTTTCTGGAATTTGTCCAGGAGCAGGAAATCCGCAGGCGCGCCTCCATCGAGGCTGCCGAAGGGTTCGGCGAAGATCTCACGGGCCAGGCGGAAATTGCCCAGCCAGAACCGGGCCGCGTCGGCGTGGCTCAAGGGGCCGCGGCCGCCTTCGTTGCCCCGGAAGTAGGTGGTGCGCAGCTCGCCCCACATGTTGTCGTCCAACCCGTCGGTGCCGATGCCGCAGTTGACGGGAAAGCGGTCGACGGGCGCGCGCCCAACGCCGTTGTTCATGTTCGACCGGCCGCAGTGGATGAGCCAAACGCCCTTTTCCTCGAGGACCTGCATGTCCAGGGGAGAGAGGTCCACGCCGTGGGCGAAGATGCTGCCCGGCCGCACCAGTCCGAAGTCGACCAGCCGATCCAGGGGGTCCTTCCAGCCCCGATCCTGGCTCACTTCCCGGTCGGTCGTGCCTTCGGCCAGGTGGATGTGCAGCCCCGCGCCCAGGCGGCTGCAGATGCCCTCGAGAAGTTCCAGGGTTCGGTCTTCCAAAGTGAAGCTGGCGTGGGCCCCGACCATGCCCCGGAAGCGGGGCACGCCCGACTGGGGGGAATCCAGAAGTTTCTGCAGGTAGCGCTCGGTTTCCTGCAGGGTGGTGTCCCGCTGTCCCTTGCCGCCGCGGTCGGTCACCTCGTAGCAGATGCAACCCCGCAGGCCCACCTCGTCGATACCCTTTTCCACGCGGTCCAGCGACCCGCCCACGCTGGCCAGGCTCGCGTGGTGGTCGAAGATCAGGGTGGTGCCGCAACGCACGGCGTCCCAGCTGCCGGCCAGGGCGCTCAGGTAGGTGGCGTCGGCGTCCAGGGCCCGGTCCAGGGGCCACCAGATTTCGGTCAGGATGTCGGTGAAGGTTTCCAGGGGCGCCTTGGGCAGGGGCATGCCCGCGGCCAGGGTGGCGTAGAGATGCCCGTGGGCGTTGATGTTGCCCGGCATGACGACCCGGCCCTGGAGATCGACGACCTCTTCACCGTCGGCCGGCTGCAGCCCGGTCCCGCGTTCGGTGATCCGGTCGCCGGCGATTCTCAGATCGACGACCTGGACCCGGCAGTCGGCCTGGGCGTCCATGGCGACGGGAAAATAGTCGAGCACGGTTCCGTTCTTCAGAAGCAGTCCACTCACCGTTTTCCTCCTGAATGATGGGCACATCCACCTGTCGACCCGGGGCACCGGGGCCAGACTGGAAATCTAACACAGGTTCCCGGCAAAACAAAAGGCCCCGCGAGGGGCCTTTCGAATCCGGCGCTCAGGGGAGGGACCTACTCCTGGTCCGGCAGCAGATCCTCCACGGATTTGAAGATGTTCTTCACCGTGTATTCGGTGACGACCCAGATCCCGGGCTGGCCGCGGACCATCATCCAGACACCGGCCTGCCCGCCCTCCTCGGCTTCCCGGGTGTTCCCGAATTCCAGGGTCAGGCTGGAGCCGTCTTCCCTGGTGATCGTCGCGGTGCGGGCGGGAACGGCGAGGCCGAAGGCCTCGAGGTCGCCCTGGGGATCGTCCACGTCCGTTGCGCGGATCTTCGCCAGGGAGTTCAGGAGGCCGTCGGCCTTGGTCTTGGCCAGGGCCGCCGAGCGGGGGGTGACCAGCTTCCATTCCCAGGTGGTGCGGTCCAGTTCAGCCGGAGCGTCTTCCGCCGGCAAGGAAGCTTCGCCGGCGGACTCCGCATCGGCCGCAGGCGGCACCACCGCGAATTCCTTGACCATCTCCAGCATCTGCCCGCCGTCGTTCAGGATCACCCTGTCGACCGCCAGGTTGTCCTCCTGGACCGCCTGCAGTTCCAGGAAATGCTTGTAGCCGGGCCGTTCGGGTCCGTTGTAAAGGCCGAGCTGCGCCAGCAGGTTGATCTGGCTCAGATAGACCTCGTGGGAATCCGGTCGGCGGACGAAGTTGCCCGGAAACCTCTCCGGCTGGCCCCCGACGTCCACGGCCAGGGCCAGGGTCCCCTGTTTGTCGTAGGCGCGGATCTTGACGGCCGTGTCACCGGACAAGCTGTAGTCGGCCAGGACGGATTCGTTGTCCGAGCGGAATTCACCCGTCAATCCACCCGCGTTGCGCAGGAGGGTTTCGATGCGCGCCAGATTGGCCGGCGCGTCCCAGTTGCTGGCCAGGACCCAGCCCGTGGGGGTGGACACCAGATCCACCACCACCTCCTCGGTGCCCTGCCCGAGGGTGATGCGGTCCAGCTGGTCCGGTGTGACGGTCGCTTCGACCACCGTGACGGTGGCCGATCGGTTGGTGTCCTTTTTGTGGCCGGCTTTCTGGAGCAGGCTGATCCCTGCCAGCACCACCAGGACGGCGGCCAGGATCAGGATGTTTCGGTTCTTGAGCATTGTCATCATCCTCCTTTAGCCGGCTGAACCGGTGGCGTGCCTGATGGTTTCGCGGTACCGGGCGGCTTCCTTGCGCCGCATGCCCGCGCGCATGATGCCGAAGATCGCCAGCAGGGCGGGAACCAGGATCACGCCCACGATCCGCCACATCATCTTCTGCTTGGCGTCCACGGGCTTGATCACCCGCTGGGTCAGGGTCTTGCTGCGGATGCTCAGGAGGTCCTGCGACCCGGCCATGAAATCCACGGCGTTGAGCAACAACAGGGCGTTCTGGCCGGCGGCCAGGATGTTGTCGTCGAACATCTTCGAACTGCCCACCAGGAACAGCTGTCCTGGCGCGGGGTCCACCGGGGCGGGTTGGGCCTGAATCTGGCTCAGGGGATCTTCAGTGCCAGGGGGCGGGTTGGCGCTCTCGGGCCAGGCGGGGGCCTCCCCGTCGGCAAACGTATCGGGGAAGGTCCCTTCCACCAGCACGGCCAGGGGCTGGGCTCCGAGCCTGTTCTTTCCGTCGGGGCTGAAGGTGGCCGCCGACAGGGGGCCTTCGCTCCAGGGTTCGCTCCAGACGTCGTCGCTGCTGTGGATGAGCTTGGAAACCTCCAGGCCGTGGGAGGCGGCCTGGTCGGCGTCGATGGCGATCGGCGTGCCCCACAGGTAGAAGACCGCGCCGATGCGGTTGACCAGGGGACTGTCCTGGTCCATCTGCACCTCGGTCACCCGGATCTGGATCGGCAGCCGCACCGGCTCGCGGGTCTGCATCCGCAACCCGCCGAGGTTCACCTCGCGCGGCAGGTCGATGGTTTCCATCGCCGTGTCCATGAAATGGTCCTCCGAAATGGTCAAACCGAACTCGGCGAGCATGGGTTCGAGGCCGGTCTCCACGCCTTGGCCGCTGATCGACCAGCCGCCGTTAGGGGCGGGGCTGTAACCGTACTCGTGGGCCTGTACGCCCATGACCACGGGCACGCCGCGGCGCAGGGCGCGATTGATCTCGAAGACCTGACGCTCGTTCAATGGGCCGGTGGCCATCACGATCAGGGCGTCGATGTCCTCGGGGACGGGGGAGGCCTCGGTCAATTCGATGGGCACCGCCTCGTAGTGCCCCTGGGTCATCAGCTGGGAGAGCTGGGAGAACTGTTCTGTGGGCTCGGGCGGCTGCATGCCCTGCTGCAGGTACATCATGGCCAGTTGCTGGTCGACCGGTTTCTTGGGCCCGAAAATGGCGACCCGGGGAGCCTTGTCCCTGGTCAGCCGGTAGACCGGGCCGATGATGTCCTGCTCCAGCGCCGCCAGGTTCTGCGGCAGTACCTGGGGCAGCACTTCCTCGGGCTTGTCCTTGTAGGCGATGGTCAGGGCGCTCCAGATCAGCTTGATGCCCATCTCGTCCTTCTCGATGGACTGCACCTGGAAGGGCCGGACCCCCTTGGCGCCGAGGGTCTGCTGCATCTCCTCGTCGTTCTGGGGATTGAAGACCTGGAACTCGAGCATACCGTCGGCGACCTGCTCGAAGTTGCGCATCTGCTCGGTGATGTCCCGTTCGAGATTACGCAGCTGGGTAGGCATCTTGTCCGCCGGCGTGATGTACAGCTTGACCTGCACGGGGACCTGCAGACCCTTGAGGATCTTGGCTGCCGCCGGCGACATGGTAAACAGCCGGTCGCTGGTCATGTCGACACGGGCACCGGGCAGGTTGTCCAGCACCGAGACCAGGAAAAACGCAATGGCCGCCAGGAGCACGGCCGACACCGCAAAGGTGATACGGAAGTTTCTGCGCTTGTTGTTCATTAGTACTTCCTCCCTTTCAGCCATAGCGTGTTGAGGGAGAGGAACACGGCGGTCAGACCCAGGAAGTAGGCCAGGTCGCCGAGGCTGATCACGCCCCGCAGCATCATTTCGAAGTGGTCCGACAGACCCAGGTAGTGCTGCATGAAGGAGCCGAAGCCGGGAACCCAGCCGTCGATGGTGGCGGCCACGCCGGGCACCCCGACGATGAACACCAGGAAACAGGCCATGATGCCCAGGATCACCGCGGAGATCTGGTCACGCATCAGCCCGCTGGTGAAGGTGCCGATGGCCAGGTAGAGCCCGCCCAGCAGGGCGGCGCCGATATAGCCGCTCCACATGGCGCCGACGTCCGGATTGCCCAGCGCCATGATCATGATGGGCAGCGGCAGGGTGCCCGCCAGCGCGATCAGGTAGAAGGCGAAAGCGGCCAAGTACTTGCCCATCATCACCTCGCGGGTGCGCATGGGCAGGGTCATCAGGAGTTCGAAGGTGCCGGTGCGCTTGTCCTCGGCCCACAGCCGCATGCTCACCGCGGGAATGAAGAAGATCAAGAAGAAGGGCAGGTTTCCGAAGAACGACCTCAGGTCGGCGGCGCCGTTGAGGAAGAACCCTGTCATGAACAGCCCCGAATTCAGCACCAGGAAAGCGATGATGAAGATGTAGGCGATGGGGCTGTTGAAGTACGACCCGAATTCACGCCGGAAGATGGTCATCGTGTTGTGCATCTAGGCCACCCCCCTCAGGTCGCGGCGGTTGGCGCGTTTGGTCAGGGCGATGAAGGTATCCTCGAGGCTGTAGGTGGCTTCGTGAAGCTGGGTCAAATCCCAGTCACGGCCGCGGGCCAGCCGATCCACCGCGCCGACCAGATCGGTGTCGAAAGGGCCGCGCACTTCGAAGCGGCAGCCACCGTCGGCGGCCAGGGTTTTGACTTCGGTCACTTCGGTCAGATCCCGCAGGGCCGTTTCCACGGCGGAGCCGTCTTCCCGGAAACCGGCGAACACCCGGTTGGTGCCCATGGCCTCGCGGGACAGGCCGCCGACGTTGCCGTCGGCGATGATCCGGCCCTCGTTGATGATGACCACACGATCGGTCACCGGGCTGACTTCCTGGAGGATGTGGGTCGAGAAGATGATGGTCTTTTGCCCGGCCAGGCTCTTGATCAGGTCGCGGATGCCGAGGATCTGCAGGGGGTCGAGCCCGCTGGTGGGCTCGTCCAGGATCAGGATCTCGGGATCGTGGATGAGGGCCTGAGCCAATCCTGTCCGCTGCCTGAATCCCTTGGATAGTTCGCCGATGTTCTTCTTGTATTCGGTGACCAGGCCGCAGGCCTCGACGCACCAGTCGAGCCGGCTGCGCAATTGTCCCGCCGACAGGCCGCGGGCCCGCCCGACGAAGGTCAGGTATTCCTGGATGTTCATGTCCAGGTAAAGGGGAACATTTTCCGGCAGGTAGCCGATGCGCCGCCGCACATCCAGCGGCTTCTCCAGGACGTCGATCCCATCCACGGTGACCTGGCCCTGATCGGGGGCCAGGAAGGTGGTGATGATCTTCATGGTCGTGCTCTTGCCGGCGCCGTTGGGGCCCAGGAAACCGAGGATTTCTCCCCGGTCCAGGCGGAACGAAACGTCGTCGAGCGCGCGCATGGTCCCGAAGCTCTTGGTGATACCGCGAACTTCGATCATCGCGAAGACTCCTCAGGGGTTGACATTGATCAATGGATTAAGACGAACAAATTGGCGCCAAATATAAGCGCAAGCCCCCGGATACTGCAATGACAGTAAAAAGTTCCGGCAAAATCAGGGAAATTCGTGTGGCTGAATTATATTTTTATCGTATATTGGCGATTAACGATAAAGGAGGTTGCGGTGGCTATTCATAAAAGCGGAGAATTCGGCGCCGAACTGGTGGCCCTGGCCGACCTGGCGAAGGCCCTTAGCCACCCGGGCCGTCTGAAGATCCTGCGCATCCTCTCCGGGCAGGCTTGCAACTGCGGCGACATCGTGGCGCGCATGCCCCTTTCGCAGGCCACCGTATCCCAGCACCTGAAGGAATTGAAGAAAGTCGGTCTGATCCAGGGGGCGATAGAGGGACCGCGTACTTGCTATTGCCTGGACAAGGACGCCCTGGCCGAAGCCGGGATTTCGTTTGCCCAACTTTTCGCAGGCGTTGCCTGCTGCGACACCAAAGGAGAATCCTGTGAAGAATGCTGATGAACTCAAGGACATCGTCAAGACCACCTACGGTGAGATCGCCCGTCAGGGCGGCAGCTGCTGCGGTCCTACCGGTTGCTGCGACAACCTCGGCGGCACCAGCTTCGCCGAGGACTACCGCGGGCTGGACGGGTATTTTCCCGAGGCGGACCTGGGGCTGGGCTGCGGGATTCCCACCGAATACGCCGGCATCGAAACCGGCCAGACGGTCATCGATCTGGGCAGTGGAGCCGGCAACGACGTGTTCGTGGTCCGGGCCATCGTGGGGGACCAGGGCCGGGTCATCGGCCTGGACATGGTGCCGGACATGGTGGCCAAGGCGAAGGCCAATGCCGCCCAGCTGGACTACGGCAACGTGGAGTTCCATCTGGGAGAGATCGAGGACATGCCCCTGGACAGCGGCACCGCCGATGTGCTGGTCAGCAACTGCGTCCTGAACCTGGTGCCCGACAAGCAGCGGGCCTTCGGGGAGATCCACCGGGTGCTCAAGCCTGGCGGCCATTTCTGCGTGTCGGACATCGTGCTGGAGGGTGAATTGCCAGTGGCCCTGGCCGAGGCGGCGGTCGCCTACGCGGGCTGTGTGGCGGGTGCCCAGAAAAAGGACGAATACATGGGCACCATCGCCGCGGCAGGGTTCACCGGTGCGGCCATTCGGTCCACCCGTCAGGTGCATTTGCCGGATCAGCTGCTGGAGGAGGTCCTGGGCACCGACGGGGCCGCTTCGCTCCAGGGCTCGGGTTTCGGCATTTACAGCATCACCGTGGTGGGCTACAAAGACCCTGAGGACTCATGACCCGATCCAATCCGCATGATCGCTTCGAACCCCGGCTCTGGGAGTATGAACTGCCCGGCGGCTGGATCGTGCTGGCCGGGAAGAACGATCAAGACAATGATCACCTGTCGCTGAAAATGGCGAAGGCCAACGACTACTGGTTTCATGTGAAGGGCCTGCCGGGAAGCCATGTGCTGCTCCGGGTGCCGTCGGGTCAGGAGCCGGACAACGTGACCATCAAGGCCGCCGCCGCGGTGGCGGCCTGGCACAGCAGGAAAAGGGAAGCGAAGCAGGTGGCGGTCAGCGTCACGCGGGCGCGCTTCGTGACCAAACCGAGGGGCGCCAAACCCGGCACCGTGGAGATCCGCAAGGACAAGGTGCTGACGGTCCGGCCGGCCATTCCGGAGGATGGATAACCGTGGAACAGATCAACCTCTGGCTCGATGCCAACCTGCAGAACCAGTACTGGCGCGTGGCGATCATCATTGCCGTCGCCCTGGTGATCGCGCTTTTGTTGAGGGTCCTTCTGGTGCCCCTCCTTTTGCGGTTGTCTCGCAGGACCGCCTCCAGGATCGACGACCGGGTCTTCGAACTCTTCTGGCCGGCCCTGTTGCGGACGGTGCTCCTGGAAGGGGTCTATATCGCGACGATGGATTTCGTCCAGAAGGAAAATATCGATGCCATCGTCCACAGCGTGACGGTGACCCTGATGGTCCTCATCTGGGGCCGTTTCCTGGCCGCAGCGGCCGACATCATCTTCAAGAGGCTGAGCGAGACCTCGGATAAATACCCGTGGATCCAACCGCAGACCCTGCCCCTGGTCAAATTCATATTCAAGGTCACTCTGTTCGGGATCATGACCTATCTGCTCATGGCGGCCTGGCACGTAAACCTGACCAGCTGGCTGGCCAGCGCCGGGGTCATGGGCATCGCGGTGGGTTTTGCGGCCAAGGACACCTTGGCCAACTTCATCGCGGGGATCTTCATCCTGGCCGACGCGCCCTACAAGGTGGGGCAGTACATCATCATCGACGGTGAGACGCGGGGTGTGGTCACGGAGATCGGGATCAGGTCCACCCGGCTCTTGACCCGCGACAACGTGGAAGTCACTGTGCCCAACGCCGTGATCGGCAACGCCAAGATCGTCAACGAATCGAGCGGACCGTCTCCGAAGATGAGGGTGCGGGTGGTCGCCAGCGTGGCCTACGGCAGCGATGTCGACGAAGTCCGGGCGATCCTGGAGGGATGCCTCCAGGACCTGCCCAACACCAGCGACAGCAAGGACGGGGTGGTGCGTTTCGTGAGCATGGGGGAGTCGAGCCTCGATTTCCAGGTCCTGGTCTGGATCACCCACCCGGTTTTTCGGGGCCGGGTGATCGACGCCCTCAATACCAGTATCTACAAGGCGTTGACCTCCGCCGGGATCCAGATTCCCTTTCCGCAGCGGGATCTGCACATCAAGAACTGGCCCTCGCCGCCCCAGGTCTGACCCCCAGAAAAAAGCCCGGGCTAAGGGGCCCGGGCGTTTTTTTTGGGTGAATCCCCCGGATCAGGATCCGCCGAATTTCACCGTCAGGCCGCCGGCGACTTCCCACTGCCAGATGGCGTTGCCGCCCACTGAGATTGAGGCTCCTCCGCCACCGAACCACAGGCCGGCACCGGTATTGTACATGGTCGGAATGGCCTTGAATGACGCCCGGATTCCCACCTTCTGCGCTTCCCCGAAATAGGCCTTCAGACCCAGGCCGAAGGCCAGGGAGAACTTGGTGGTGGACTGGGTGCTGACGACCGTTTGGTCGTCGAGGGTGATCGTGCCATTGGACGGACTGAAGTAGGTGGCACCCAGGCTGCCAAAGACGAATGGCGTGACCTTGCTGCCTGGAGGCGTCAGATCGCGGAGCGAACCGATGTGCCAGATGTTCACCGACATGGGGGTCAGTTCCCTCAGGCCCTGGAAGTCCAGGTCCAGGGCGCCATCCTGGCGTGTATAACTCAGTTCGATGGCCTGCATGGGGTGTATGTTGTAGTCCAGGGCGAAGCCGAAGCTGGGGCCTGTAGCCGTCCGGATCTTCCGGGTATCGAAGCTATAGGACAGGTCGATGTTGCCGCCCCACATGTGCCCGTAGGTGGCGCTCAGTTCAAAAAAGGGTTGGAACCCGGAATTCTGTGGCCGAGCCGAGGAGCTTCCACCACGGCGCTGGGCCATGGCCTCATCGGTGAATGAGACCAGAAGAACGGCCATCAGGCCAAGCATCGCGATCCATTGCAGTCTCTTCATCACGTTTCCTTTCGGGATAATTCGGGGCAATATCAACGATTCGATTTGATAGAGCAAACTAGTTTCAAAAGCCAGAAATGTCGATGGGAATTCCGTTCACGATGACGGTTCGGGCCGGTTCGGGGTGGCACAGGAGCAGGGCGGCCACCGGATCGTCGGCGCCGTCGTAGCCGATCGCTTCCAGGTCGAACAGGGCCAGGTCGCAGGCCCGGCCGGGTTCCAGAGCGCCCACATCATCGCGGCCCAGGCAACCGGCGCCGCCCAGGGTGGCCATCTCGAGCACCTCGTTCACGGTCATCGCCGCCGCGCCCCCGGTGACCCGGTGCAGCAGCAGAGTCTGACGCAGCTCGGCCAGTAGGTGGGAGCTGTCGTTGCTGGCGGAGCCGTCCACGGCCAGGCCCACCGGGCAGCCCGCAGCACGCAGGTCCCGGACCCGGCAGATCCCCGAGCCGAGCCGCATGTTGGAACTCGGGCAATGGGCGATGCCGACCTGCGCCTTACCCAGCCGGACGATCTCCTCGTCCTCGAACCAGATGCCGTGGGCCAGCCAGACGTCGGGTGCGAGCCAGTCGACCGAGGCCAGAAAATCGAGGGGTCGTTGGCCGTAGAACTCAAGGCAGTATTCGTTCTCGTCCCGGGTCTCGGCGAGGTGGGTGTGCAGGCGTACGCCATGGGCCCGGGCCACCGCGGCGGTGTCCCGCATCAGTTCCGGGCTCACCGAAAAGGGCGAGCAGGGGGCCAGGGCGATCCGCACCATCGCGCCCGGTCTGGGGTCATGCCATTTGGCGATCACCCGTTCGCTGTCCGCCAGAATGGTGTCGGGGTCCTGGACCACCGAATCGGGCGGCAGGCCGCCGTCCTTGACCGAGCGGCTCATGGAGCCGCGCGTGGGGTGAAAACGGATGCCGACTTCGGCTGCCGCCTCGATGGTGATGTCGATCAGGTGAGGCGACGCGCCTGTCGGAAACAGGTAGTGGTGGTCGGTGGTCAGGGTGCAGCCCGACCGCATCAGCTCGCGGAAGCCCACGACCGCGCCCCGGAAAAAATCCTCGTCCTTCAGGTCGGCCCACACCGGATAGAGGGTTTTCAGCCACCCGAACAGTTCGCTGTCGACGGCGTCGCGCCAGGCGCGGGTCCGGGTCTGGTAGAGGTGGTGATGGGTGTTGATCAGTCCCGGCAGGACAACGCAGCCGGCGGCATCATGTACACCGAACCGGACCGAAGGGACATCGGCGATCATTTCTGGTACGGGGCCGGTGCCCACCGCGACGATCATGCCGTCCACCGAGGCGACCCAGGCCTCGTTCAGCACCTCGCGCGTCGGGTTCATGGTCACCAGGGTGCCAATATTGCGGATCAGCAAAAGGCGGGGTTCCGTCATCTTTCGACTCCTGGGGCGGGCCGGTAAAACCTTGCCTCATTATCATGTCCCAGTATACTCGGGCCTTCTGTCATGGCCAGCCCGGATCGTCCCGCGTCGATCGGGCTTTGGAGAGGGGATATCCCATGTGGAATCTGAAGGACTACCGGTTCGCCACGAATCCCGCCGAAGCAGTGGCGTTGATGCGTCGGGGCCCAGGCAAGGGCGCCTACATCGCCGGGGGCACGGATATGCTCCTGGACCGTCCGGCCTGTGATTTCGTGGTCGACGTCAATCACGCCGGGATCGGGGACATCGCGCGCACGCCCGGCGGGGACATCTTCCTGGGCGCCGCGGCCACCTTGCACGACATCACCCGCTGCGATCTGGTGCGGGACTTCGCCGACGGGGCCGTCTGCTTCGCGGCCGAACATTGCGGCAACCGGCCGGTCCGGTCCACTGCCACCGTGGGCGGCAACCTCTGCAACGCCCTGCCATCGGCCGACATGGCTCCAGTGCTGCTGGCCCTGGACGCAACCTGTTACATCGCCGACACCGACAGCCAGGAAAGCCTGCCACTGACCGATTTTTTCGTGGGACCGCGGATGACGGTGCTGGAGGACCGGCTCCTGGTGGGCGTGGCCCTGCCGGCCGATTGTGCCGGTTGGCGATGCGTTTCGCAGAAACTGACGCGGTCGGCCGAAGACATCTCCCTGGTCCAGGTGGCCGTGGCGCTGGCCGTCGAGGACGGGAAAATCCGGGATGCCCGGATCGCCCTGGGTGCCGTGGCCCCGGTTCCCCTGCGGGCCACCCTGGCCGAATCGATGCTCGTGGGCCAGGAGATTGCCCTGGTCACCCCGGATGTGGTGGCCGATGTCGGCAGCATCGCCGCTGGAGAGTGCGAACCCCTGGATGATCACCGGGCCTCGGCCGAATACCGGCGGGAGATGACGGGTGTACTGACCCGACGACTGGTGGCGCGGGCATTGGTCGGAGACACGGTTCCGGGTGAAGGAGGTGCGGCGTGAACATCGTTTTTAACCTCAACGGGCGGGAGACGGCCAGGGAGGTGGCCCCGGGCGAGACACTGCTGGAGGCCCTGCGCACCTGGCGTGTTTTTTCCGTCAAGCGGGGCTGTGAAACCGGGGACTGCGGTTCCTGCACCGTTCTTTTGGACGGGGAGCCGGTCAATTCCTGCGTGGTGCTCGCGGCCCGGGCCCACGGCCAACAGGTGACCACCATGGAAGGCTTGCTGGGAGACCCCCTGATGATCCGCCTGCAGACCGAACTGGTGGAGTACGGCGCAGTCCAGTGCGGCTACTGCATGCCGGGTCTGCTGATCAGTCTCTATGCCCTGATGAATCAGACCGAGGCGGTGGACGAGGCTGCCATCCGCCACGCCCTGACCGGCAATCTCTGTCGCTGCACCGGCTACTTGAAGCCCGTGGAGGCCGCGCGGGCGGTGGCCGCGGCCCGGGAGGTGTCCTCATGAAGGTGGTCGGGAAAAACGTCACCAAGATCGATGCCTTCAAGCTGGCCCGTGGCGAACCCGTGTTCACCGACGACTTCGTCCGCGAGGGCATGCTCTACGCCAAGGTCCTGCGGTCTCCCCATGCCCACGCGAGGATCCTGGAGGTGGATGCGAGCGCGGCGCTCCGGTCCGAGGGCGTGGTCGACGTCATCTGGCACCGGGACGTCAAGGCGATTCCCTACACCCGGGCGGGCCAGAGCTACCCCGAACCCTCCCCCTATGACACGGTGATCATGCCGGACAAGGCGCGTTTCATCGGCGACCGGGTCGCCGTGGTGGTGGCCGAAACGCTGGCCGCGGCCGAGGCAGCATTGGATCTCGTGACGGTAAGGTATGAGGAACTGCCCGCGCTGACGGACATGGACGACGCCCTGGCCAACACCGACATCCT
>RCNG010000131.1_pt1 | contig 29499 bp, 24 predicted proteins | sample 2041371 | NCBI WGS metagenome assembly RCNG01 (sample SAMN09708227, study PRJNA481090) | Marine sediment metagenome, whole genome shotgun sequencing project. | biome: marine sediment; feature: ocean; material: sediment; isolation source: Sewage treatment plant 1 marine sediment (STP1) ... | reverse complement strand
GCCGGCGTGGGCCGCATCCGGTGGCAACATTGCCGAGTACAACAAAGAGATCACGCAGGTCGTCAACGAATACAACCTTGGGACGAAGGGTGTGCTCGGTGACTGGACTTCCCTTGCCGAGTTGGTCGGATCTGCTAGTGGCGGCAAAGACCCGTTGATGGAAACTGAGATGATGAACCTTCTGCGGACCCGCAGTTTCGCTGACTCGTATGGCGACTTCGTGTCGATGGCTGCGAACGCATTCGGCGTCGTGCTGGCGAACCTCACGCCCGACAAGGACGAGATCGGCCACAAGGTCTTCGAGAACTTCGATAACTATGACCCGTCGCGGCGCTTTTTCAGCTGGATTTATCGAATCACGTTGAACGAATCGATCAACTGGCTCGGCAAATCGAATCGCCTGGAGCCGTTACAGGGCGAAACGGTTGATCAAGGCCTGAGCCCGGAACAGGAGGTTGATAGTGAGAAGCTCTCGGCTGACGTGCAAAAGGCACTGATGTCGATGAAGACCAACTATCGAACCGTGATTATTTTGAAGCATTTTTTGGGATGCAGTTACGTCGAGATGAGCGACATTCTCGAGATTTCCGAAAAGAAGGTTAAATCGCGCCTTTATTCGGCAAGACAGCATCTCAAGGACATATTAACCAGGACCGGCACACACTGATGGCAATCGACCAGAAGTACAAAGACCTGATCAACGCCGATGTCGATGGCGAGATCAGCGACAGTGACAGCGCCGAACTGCGGGCGTACCTCGCGCAAAGTGCGGAGGGACGCGCCCTGCACCAAGAGTTCTCCTCGCTGTGCTCGGTACTGGATACCGTGGAAGCGGTGGAGCCACCTCCTCACCTGAGGCACGTAATCATGAATTCCGTCAAGCCAGCGCCGGTTGCAGCGAAACGACCGGGCTTTCTGCAGACCTTGTTCGCAACGCCCGCCGTTGGCTATGCGGCGACATTCGCCGCAGGTGTGCTGCTAACGCTTACCCTGGTCAACTCCGGGCAGATTTCGATCAAGGCATTCGATGACGTTACCGGCCTGGTCGGCTCGGTCGCGGACCCTGTGGACGCAGACACGATAGGCACAGTTTTCATCGACGAATCAGCTATTGCCGGCACCGTCTCGTTGCGCAGTTCCGGCAGCATGCTGATCCTCGATTTTGACCTGGTGGCTATCGAGCCCGTCGAAATTGAGGCGGACTACACTGACAAGACCATCTGGTTCAACGGTTTTGCGCAGCTCGAGAGCAGCGGTACAACCATAGCGGCTGAGAGCGGGCGCATCAGGCTCGGCATGCAGGGAAAACGGCGCTACGCCGTGTATTTGCAGAACGAAGGCGGACGGAACACAACGGTCAGCCTGCGATTCAAGGTAGGTGAAGAAATCGTGCATGAGGCAAGCCTCAGCAATGCACCGGTCAAATAGGATTCGCCCAGGCAACTGAAAAAATAGTTATTTGAGGTCGAATACCAACTTTAGGCTGCCTGGGTGGTACTACCAGGTAGATTGAACGATAAAGTGCCCCTGACGGGGCCAAGGGGACGAGAAGATGGCTACAAGTAATAAAGCAATTCCAATCATTCTGGTCGGCGTTGCAGCGCTCGCTGTAGTCGCCTACTTCGGCATGAACAATGCTCCGGACGACGGCGATGTGGCCGGTACCGTGGCACCAGCTGAACGTTACCGTGCAGAGCAACCGGATGCCTCCGATGTGCAGCTCGGCGATCAATCCGTCCAGCAATTCATGCAAACCGACCTGTTTGCAAAACTGCAAAGCGATGAAGCACTTCGCAATGCACTTTCCAGCGAGGCCGTACGCGACGCATTCGCTAACGAGGCACTGCGCGAAGCTTTTGCCAGCCCGGCCGTACGTGAGGCGTTTGCCAGTCAGGCAATGCGCGAAGCACTTGCCAGCCAGGCCGTTCGTGAGGCGTTTTCCAGCGAGGCCGTCCGCGAGGCGTTTGCCAGCGAGGCCATGCGTGAAGCTTTTGCCAGCCCGGCCATGCGTGAGGCCTTATCCAGCCAGGCGATGCGTGAAGCCTTTTCCAGCGAGGCCGTTCGTGAGGCGTTCTCCAGCCAGGCCGTTCGCGAGGCGTTTTCCCGCGATGCTGTTCGTGAAGCGTTCTCCAGCCAAGCCGTCCGCGAGGCATTTTCCCGCGAGGCCGTTCGTGAAGCGTTTTCCAGCCAGGCCGTCCGTGAAGCTTTTGTCAGTGATGGTGTGAGCGACGCATTTGCCAACGAGGCCGTTCGTGAAGCATTTTCCAGCCAGGCCGTTCGTGAAGCTTTTGCCAACGAGGCCGTTCGCGAAGCCTTCGCCAGCCAAGCCATGCGCGAAGCGTTCGCCAGCCCGGCCATGCGCCAGGCTTTTTCCAGCGAGGCGATGCGTGAAGCCTTCTCCAGCCAGGCCGTTCGTGAAGCTTTTGCCAACGAGGCCGTTCGTGAAGCTTTTTCCAGCCAGGCCGTCCGCAAAGCCTTCGCCAGCGAGGCGATGCGTGAAGCTATGTCGAGCCAGGCAATGCGAGAGGCGTTTTCCAGCCAGGCGGTCCGCGAAGCTTTTTCCAGCCAGGCCATGCGCGAAGCATTTGCCAACGAAGCCATGCGGAAAGCGTTCTCCAGCGAAGCGGTTCGCAACGCTCTGGCTAATGATGCCGTACGCAGAGCATTTTCCAACGAAGCCGTTCGCAGAGCGTTTGGCAATGAGGCGGTTCGCAACGCGTTTTCCAGCCAGGCCATGAGCAACAAGGCGATGGACCAGTAGTAAAAAAACACGCAACACGCCTGTCGTAGTCAGCGCAAACTGATTCCGGCAGGGGCAAAAACAAAATGAGGATACTGCCGGGTTTTCGGCAGTATCCTTAAACATTTGCAGGATCATAATAATAAGAAGAGCTGATATGCGAGCACTTAAGATCAGCCTGCTCTCCATGGTGATCATCACTGCCGCGTGTCAGCCGGCGGGGGCGCAGGGACTCGGCCTCCTTGAAACCGACGATCTTCGCCTGCTGTATTTCGATCCCACCGAAACCTATCTCACCCCTCACGTTGCCCGAACGTTCGAGAGCTCCATGATCAGGCAGCGGGAGATTTTCGGGTACGAACCCGATGAGAAAATCTCGACACTCCTCGTCGATTTTGCCGACTATGGCAATGCATCTGCAGTTGCTGTCCCCAGAAATACACTGATGCTCTACGTCGCGCCGTTGTCGACCTCTTTCGAGACGGTTATGGCCAACGAACGCTTCGCCTGGCTGATGAATCACGAGCTTACGCACATTGTCACGACCGACATGGCGACCAGCACCGACAAACGCATGCGACGCCTGTTCGGTGGCAAGGTAATACCTGAGGCCGATCATCCGGAGTCGATTCTGTACTCGGTCCTGACTGCGCCGCGCATCATGACGCCCGGCTGGTACCTGGAGGGAAGCGCCGTGTTCCTCGAGACATGGCTCGCGGGCGGCATTGGTCGCGCTCAGGGCGCCTACAATGAAATGGTGTTTCGCTCGATGGTGCGCGATGAGGCGCACTTTTACGATCCACTCGGGCTCGTGGCGGAAGGCACCCAGGTCGATTTCCAGGTTGGCGTAAATGACTACCTGTACGGCACGCGGTTCATAAGTTACGTCGCGCATAACTGGTCACCCGAGCAGCTTATCCAGTGGATCGGTCGGGTCGACGGCAGCCATCGCTCGTACCGCGCGGAGTTCGAACGCGTTTTCGGCATGCCTTTAGATCAGGCATGGCAGGACTGGATCAAATGGGAACACGTATTCCAGCAGAGCAACCTCGTGTCGGTCAATGAGTTTCCTCTGACTCCCCTGAAGAAACTAAGCGCCCAGGCTCTCGGCTCCGTTTCTCGTGCCCAGTATGACGCAGCGACCGGTCGGCTCTATGCAGGCTTCCGGTATCCGGGCGTCGTTGCACATGTGGGGGCTTTGTCGATTGACGACGGCAACATAGAAAAACTCGAGGACATCAAAGGGCCCCTGCTGTACCGGGTCACGTCAACAGCCCTGGACCCGAACAGCAAGACGCTCTTTTATACGACCGACAATACGGCTTACCGGGACCTCGTTGCTATCGATCTCGAAAGCGGCGATTCCGAAGTACTGCTTCGCGATGCGCGTATTGGCGACCTGGTCTTCAACGACACAGACCGTTCTTTATGGGGCATTCGCCACCTTAGCGGCATCGCGACGCTGGTTCGCCTGCCCTACCCCTATAAAGAATGGAATCAGGTCAAGTCATTCGACTACGGCGAAGTACCGTCCGATCTCGACATCTCTCCGGACGGCAAGCTGCTGGCTGCAACATTTGCCGACTTGAGCGGCAGCCAGACGTTGAGAGTCATCGAGATTGAAAAGATCCTCGCAGGCGATTCAGAGCCACGCCAGTCATTCGATTTCGGCTTTGCGGTACCTGAGGGTTTCGTGTTTTCTCCGGACGGCAAGTACCTGTTCGGCAGTTCGTATCACACCGGCGTGTCGAATATCTTCCGCTATGAGCTGGAAACTGGCGAGATCGAAGCCGTGAGCAATGTCGAGACCGGGCTGTTTCGCCCAATCCCGCTCGAAGACGGATCACTCATCGCCTTTCTCTACAGCGGCGAGGGCTTCACACCCGTACAGCTGCAACCGGAACCGCTCGAGGATGTCGGATCCATCCGCTTCATGGGCAATGAGATTATTCGCAAGCACCCTCAGCTAATGAAATGGCAGGTCGACCCTGCCGCAGATATACCGCTGGAGAAGCTGACACGGCACGAGGGAACCTACGTTCCGGTCAAGAACATCGGGCTTGAGTCAGTGTACCCAATGCTGGAGGGCTACAAGGATACGGTCGCACTCGGCATTAACGCGGTATTTTCGGATCCGGTTATGCTGGATCGCCTCAAGCTATCGGCATCGTATAGCCTGGATGATGAGCTGCCCTCCGATGAGCGAACTCATCTTAGCGTCGACTATCACCACAATGTCATAAGCACGAGCCCACTGGCGGGCGCATGGCACTTCGGCGCTCGCCTGAATTACGCAGACTTCTACGACCTGTTCGGACCAACGGAGCAAGCTCGCAAAGGCAACCGTTATATCGTGGGCTACGGAAAGACCCTGATCTACGACGCTCCGCGTGAGCTCAGCCTGGCCGTCGAGCTCAATCACTACACCGACCTGGACAGCCTCCCCCGCTATCAGAATGTGCCGGCGTCGCTCGACCAATTGTCGACACTGAGCGTCGACCTGGACTATTCGCATCAGCGCAAGTCGCTGGGCGCGGTCGACTATGAAAAAGGCTTCAACTGGCGGCTTGCTGCGACCGTCAATCATGTCGACGGCGATACCATTCCCAAGGTTGCCGCAGGTTTCGATTTCGGCCTGGCACTGCCGTGGAAGCACTCGTCTGTCTGGTTGCGTAGCTCGGCAGGTGGCGCTTTTGGGGAGCCGGATGACGAATTCGCGAATTTCTTCTTCGGCGGTTTCGGCAACAACTATGTCGATCGCGGCTCTATCAAGCGCTATCGTGAGTTTTATGCGCTGCCGGGGTTCGAGCTTAATGAAGTCCCGGGGCGCAATTTCTTCCGCACGATGCTGGAGTGGAATTTGCCGCCAATACGTTTCGATCGTGTCGGCACTCCGGGCTTCTACTTGAGCTGGGCGCGACCTGCATTTTTTGTCAGTTCGCTGACAACAAATCTCGATGACAGTGCGATTCGACGCGAAGCACAAAATGCCGGCCTGCAGGTCGACTTTAAGTTCACAGCCCTGTCCATCCTCAACATGACACTGTCCGTCGGTTACGCCAAAGGGTTTGGCAGCGATCCGATTCTCGACGATGACGAGTTCATGGTGTCTCTGAAAATCCTGTAGTCTGATAGATCTGTTATACAGCGGCTTACGGCGGGCATGAGCACAGACTTCCTGATACACGCGGTACTTGGCCTTTTACCGGTCTGCTGCTTCCTGGCCGCGCTGATGTATCTCGATAGCTATAAGCTGATCCCGATGCGCTGGATCCTCGGCACTATTCTGCTCGGCTGTGCGGCTGGGATCATGAGCTACCCGATCAATGTGTTTGCACTCGGGCTGCTGGATATCGAGTTCACGAACTTTTCCCGCTACGTAGCGCCATTCATCGAGGAAGCACTCAAGGCACTCGTCATCTTCGCGCTGATGCGCCGCAACCGGATCGGCTTTCTGGTCGATGCGGCGATTTTCGGCTTCGCAGTTGGCGCTGGTTTCGCGATCTTCGAGAACCTCTTTTACCTGCAGGCATTGCCGGACACGCAGTTGGGCACCTGGATCGTCCGCGGCTTTGGCACAGCGTTCATGCACGGCGGTGCAACCGCAATATTCGCCATCGTGTCACACGCCCTGATCGGCCAACATCCGACTATCGGCCGCTTGGCGCTGGTGCCCGGCTTCATTATCGCCGTCGTCGTGCATTCGATCTTCAATCACTTCTTCTTCGCGCCAATCGTCAATACCCTGCTGGTACTCGTGTCACTGCCGATCCTGTTAACGATTGTCTTCCAGCAGAGCGAAAATTCGGTATCGGAATGGCTAGGCATGGGTTTTGACGCCGATACGGAATTGCTCGAACTGATCAATTCCGGCGAACTATCGGCCTCGAAGGTCGGGCTTTATTTGCACTCGCTTAAGGAGAAGTTCGACGGCCCCATCGTCGTCGACCTGCTTTGCTACCTGCGGCTGCACACCGAACTTTCGATTCGGGCGAAGGGACTTCTAATGATGCGCGAATCCGGTTTTGCGAATAAGACCGGCGAGGAAACCAAGGCGAAGCTCGAAGAACTAAAGTTCCTCGAATCCAGCATCGGCGCAACCGGGCTGCTCGCGATTAAGCCGTTCCTGAAGATGAGTCAGAAGGACCTCTGGCAGCTCTACATGCTATCCGACTGATAGTCCGCAGCCGGGCCGCCCAGCGTTTTGAGGAAGGCCTCGAGCTCGCGCAACTCCCGGCGACTTAGATCAAGCGGCTTGGCCTCGTTATGGCCGACCATCGCATCAGGCGCCTCGTTGTAATGCGCCAGCACTTCCGCAAGCGTCGCCAACTGGCCTTTGTGCATATACGGAGCCGTATGCTCGACGTTTCGCAGCGAAGGCGTACGCACCGCGCCGATCAGCTCGGGGCCGGTCCTCACGTACTGCAGCTCCGCGCACAGGCGCTCCGGATCGTCGCTGAACTCGCCAAGGCAATTAAAGGGATCCGTCACTACCTCGCGCACGCCGCCCGCGCGCCCTTTGTCCGGGAGGTCGCCGGCCGCACTCAGAATTCCGGTGTTATGAAACTCGTTATTAGTCAGGAGCGGCCCGTTATGGCACTGCGTGCAGCTGGCTTTGCCGATGAACAATCGCAGCCCGCGGATCTCATCCTCACTTAGCAGGGATTCTCGGGCCGGATCGGTGCTCAATAGTGAAGCTACGTACTCATCAAATCGTGACGCCGCCGGCATCAGGCTGCGTTCGAACGCGGCGATCGCTTTACCGAGGTTCGCAAAGGCCCTGTTCACGGCGCGCCGGTCGTCCTCTGTCATCCCAGACCAGACCGACTGCCACTTCGACCCGGTTGCCGCGCCCGTGACAATCGGGAAACGCACGCTGTCATCGAGGTCCGGCAATGGTCCGAACAGGTGCTCATACTGCCCCCGGTATAACGGGTCGCTAGCGATGAATCTCATGATCCGGATACGGTTGTCAGCCTGCTCGTTCGGGTCTTCCATCGGCGATAAGGCCTGCGACCACTGGCTGTCGCGGCGGCCATCCCAATACAACCAGGGGCTATAAGCGCTACCAAGGATGCTGGGCGTGTTGCGTTTCGAGGTTCCGATCGCCTGCCCCCTGGGCAGTCCGTCGGTGAAGTGCCGGATGGGTTGGTGGCAGGTTGCACAGGAAATAGCCTGGTTTGCGCTCAGGCGCGGCTCGAAGAAAAGCGCCTCGCCGAACCGTCTTGCCAACGGCTCGTCGGCGACGACATTGCTCGGGTCGGGTGGCAATGGCGGAAGGCTAGCGAGTGCCAGCGAGCGAAGCACGGCCATTTCCGCGTCAGTCCAGGAAGCCGATTCCGGCGCGCCAGGCTGGCAACCGCCCAGCAACAGCATGATAGCCACGGCCGCGCCGACAATTTCGAGCGGGCGATTTTTCACAACTGCAGCGGTATCACGATGACGGTCGATCCCTGACCTGTGACTACGGTGACTTCGATCTCCCAATAGCCGCGCATGTGAAAGCGCATGCCGTCCAGCCGGTAGTCGCCACCGCCCAGCTCACTGGTGACTCTGGGCCGGGTTGGCAAACCATGGTCGTGCTCCGGCATCCCACCGCTCACGAGAATCTCCGCGTTTTCGACAGGCGCGCCGTCGAGTGATTCGACATGCAATATCCAGCTATGCATGCGATTGATTTCTGGCGGTCCCGAAGGCGTGGAATACGTGACGCGCAGGCCTTCCTCTTCGGCAACTGCCGCGAACGAAGTCGCCAACATCAGGCAAACGCATAGCGTCGTGGCTGCGCCCTTGCCCTCGCGACCGAACCAACGCTTGAATCGACCGCTCATTACAAGGTACTGAAGCTGCAACAGGATCAGTGCGCCGACGAAGAACGGCCAGTAGCCCAGACCGGTGAAGCCAACCTCGAACGGAAAGACGGCTGCATAGACTTTTTGCGTTTCCGGCTGTACCGCAGACACGATGCCGATGAAGTCACCCTCTTCGTCGAAGTCATGAATAACCGTAAATACATCCGGCTCGGTTACGGCCGGTTGATAAAAGACGGTCGCCGCGTCCAGGTCGGCGATCTGCTGCACGTCTTCAATGCGCGCGAAGCGACCCTTGCCGGTAACGTCGCGAATGATACGAAAGTCGATCGGCATCGTCGCCAGCGCGTCATGCAGATACTCCATGACAAACACGCTTTCAGATGCAATCGGCAGATCTTCACAGAATTGCTCGTGCCCGCTAACGCGTGGCTGGTAGACTTTGAAGTGTGCTCGCAAGAAATTGACTTTGATGACACAGATGTCACCTTCCTGAACAACACCGCCGTGTGCAGCAACGATCTGCGGCAATAAGACAAGCAGGGCCAGAATCGCAAAGAACCGGATCGCCATCCCTTTCATAATCATTCGTGTATTCTAACCGCAGGCCGATCACCATCACAGCCGGCCGATACAAGGCCCGACCCCTATGAATCTAGCACTCAGTATCCTTGCCCTCCTGCTTGGCCCGGTTATCTACGCGCTTAGCCGAAAAAACCACGTAGCCAGGCAAATACTTGACGGCTTTATCTTCATAACCATAGCCGGGATCATCTGTGTCAACATTATTCCCGAGGCGCTCGCCGTCGGCGGCACCCTGGCCCTGCTCTTTCTGTTGCTGGGTATTGCCTTTCCGGTGGTCGTCGAGCACGGCTTCAGCAGCGCCCTTCACGAAGCGCACATAGTCGTACTCGTGCTCGCTGCGCTGGGCCTGGTAATCCACGCGACTATCGACGGCATCGCCCTGCTGCCAGCGCAAGGCAGCGATCTCGCTCACGCGGTGATCCTGCATCGCCTGCCCGTAGGGATGGCGATCTGGTGGTCGCTACGCCCCACGCTTGGGACACCGGTCGCGGTTGGCGCAATCATCATGATCAGCATGGCCACGGCCCTGTCGTATGTCCTGGGCGCGCCGATGGTCGAGCTCGCCGAGGCGCGAAGCCTGGCGATGATTCAGGCCTTTGTCTCCGGGTCGCTGATCCACATTGTGGCTTTCGGCTTTACTCACGAGCACGATGCGCACATCGAGCCGGTCGCGAAGTCACAAGACTGGAGTTACCGGGTGGGTATTCTGCTGGGCCTGTTCCTGGTGTTCACCGCGCCAGAGCTGAACATCCTGTAAGGACTGCTCGACCCGGTCCGCTCTAGTCGGAGCTGCCTTCTACCCCGAGAAACTGGCTGCGGTGGTAGATCAGGGGTTCTGCCTCTCTTTCTTCGACACGATGCACGCGTCCAACAATTATCTTGTGATCGCCGCCCGCATGGACATGTTCCGTGCTGCACTCAAAGCAGGCCGCGAAGTCCGCCAGAATAGGCACGCCGTGTAGCCCCTCCCGACAATCGACGCCGAAGAACTTGCTCTCGCTTCGTTGCGCGAAACGCTCGCACAGATCCATCTGTTGCCGCGCCAGGATATGAACTGCGAAATGTTCAGCGGCGACGAACGCGTCGTAGCTCATCGAATCAAGGCCGACGCTCCATAATATGAGCGGCGGGTCGAGGGACACGGAGTTAAAGCTGCTAATAGTTATTCCGACCTTGTTGCCCTGCTGGTCAACCGTCGTGACCACGCCAACGCCGGTCGCAAAAGTGCTCAGCGCGCGACGGAATTCCTGCGGGTCGATTTTTGTGCTGTCTGCCAAAACTATTGCCTTCTGTTGTCCCAGGTACGAAACAGTCCCACGACGAAGCTGCCGGCGATCAGGTGCCAGACACCCCAGAGCGTAGCTACGGCCGCGGCGCCGCCCAGGCCTTTCAGCTGGCTCAGCAGAATGACGAGCGCAAGGCCGGAATTCTGAATGCCGATCTCGAACGTCAGGGCCCTGCGTGTTGCGGATCGCCGGGAAAGAACGAAGCCGGCAAAGGCGCCTGTGGTGAATGCCACCGCGTTGTGAATCAGAACCACGATGCCGATGACGGACAATACAGGAATAAGGATATCGATAAAGTAAACGATGCCGTAAATAACGATGCCAATCAGCGCGGAGGCGCCAATTAGCGTGGCCCGTCGCCTGATTCGAGCCGCAACGTCGGGTGCTTTGGCCGCCACGGTCATCCCCAGTATCAGCGGCAAGGCGAGCAGAACGGTCATTTGCGTCAGGAAAATGAGAGGACTGACATCCAGCGTCTTCAGGAGCTTCGACGTGGGTTCGTAGCTGTGCGACCAGAAGAGGATCGAAGCCGGTGTTAGCAATGCGGCCAGCATGCTCGATGTCGCGGTTAGCGCGACAGAAACGGCCACGTTGCCGCGCGACAGGTAGGTCATGAGGTTCGATACCACCCCGCCGGGGCAACAGGCAACGACGATCATGCCGAGCGCCACCGAAGCGGGCGGTGCAAGGATGAGTATCAGCGCGAAGGTCACGAGCGGCAGCACCAGAACCTGCGTTGCAACACCGCCGAAAAACAACAGGGGCTTCTCTACGAGAAAGTGAAAATCGTCGACGCGCAAGCCGAGCGCGACACTGAACATCACGAGTATCAGCGCGAGCGCGACGCCTGCTTGTCCCAGCGGGTCAAGAATGATGCGAAGATTGTCGAGTTCGGCTAAGTCCATGCAGGCAGTCGGTCAGCCCATGCGGCCTATCGGTACGTCGAGACTGTCTGGCGGCACCGTAAACCACGCAGGCCCATCGCTCGTCATGTAGAGGCAGTCTTCGAGGCGAACGCCGAACGCATCGAAGATGTAGATGCCGGGCTCGTTCGAAAAACACATACCCTCTTTCAGTGGAGTTGTCTCGCCACGAACGAAATTCACGCTTTCGTGGCCGTCCATGCCGATGCCGTGACCGGTGCGATGACTCAAACCTGGCGTTGCGTAGCCGGGGCCGTAGCCAAGCGATTCGTAGTAGCTTCGAACCGCATCATCAACCTTGCCCGCCGGCGATCCGGGCTGCGCGGTCTCGAACGCGATCTGCTGTCCCTTACGCACCGTGCTCCAGACCTCGCGCTGGCGGTTGCTCGGCTCGCCGTAGACGAAAGTACGCGAGATATCGGACTGGTAGCCATGCACCGAGCAGCCGCAATCCATCAACACGATCTGCCCATCTTCGATTTCCTGCTCGACAGAGGTGCCATGCGGGTAGGCGCTGGCAGGTCCGAATAACGCCATGTTCCAAATACCGCTGCCACCCAGCGACGCCTGCGCGTCACGCATCAGTCCTTTCACGTCGGCCGGTATCATGCCCTTGTCGAGACTGCGGTAGACATGCTCATAAGCCGTGAGCGTGACTTCGTTGGCTTTTTTCATTAGCGCTATTTCAGTGCCTGACTTATACATCCGACAGCCCCGCGTAATCGGCAGCGCCGCTACAATCTCAAATTCGGGCGCAGCCCGTTTCAGGCCCTCTACCGCAAAATAGCGCACTGTTTCCTCGAGGCCGATACGACCGCCACGCAGCCCCCGGTCACGCAGCACCCCCGCAACACGAGCAAACGGATCTTCGTGTTCGTGCCAGGTCCTGACGTCCCCACCAAAGGTCATCGACTCGCGCACGCTGGGTTCCTCGAAATACGGCGTTACGACCGCTATCTCGCCTTCCCTCGGAATGACCAGCGCGGTCAGGCGCTCGCTTCGCCACCAGCTGATGCCACTGAAATACAGCATGGCGGAGCCCGGCTCGATCAGGATCGCATCGATCTTGAGCTTCGTCATGAGCTTCTGCGCTTTTGCGACTCGTGCGAGACGCTCGTCCACCGAAATCGGTACGGCGTCTCCGGTAATGGGCTGCAGTTCCGCCGTCTTATCCGTGTGCTTGCCGTCGGTCGCCTCTGCCGTACCGAACGCGGCTACGGCTGCAGTCGCACCCGACAATCTGATGAAATCCCGCTTACTGATAGTCATTTCTGTGTTCCGATCAGGTAGAGCACTCAGGCTCTGTCTATTGCGCCAGTACCGCGACGGCCGGATGGATTCAACAGGAAGTACTCGCGTTCGAGCCCGCGATGCTCAAGCCCATCATGCGTCATACCGGGCGAAGCTGTTTGCGAGCCCACTGCACTGCCGCCCAATTAGACCGTAAAAATAAGGAAAATCAAACTGTTAGCGGCGAGCCGACTAGTCCTGTTCAAAGATACTTTCCTGGAGCCTCCTTGGCAGGCGTATTAAAGCACATTGGACTTTCAGTACCCCGTTCTTGCTATGCTTCAAAAAAACCGGGGGAACATCCGTGATCAAACAAACCGTCGCGCTAGCGATACTTGCCATTCTTGTCAGCGCCTGCGGGCAAGACGACGATGCTTCGAGCACCGAACCCTTTGCGAGTCGCTACACCTCGCTACCGGGGGCAGCAACAACGCTTATCACAGGCGCAACCGTACTCACCGGCGCCGGCGAACGCCTCGATAACGCCGATGTCCTGTTCAGCGACGGCAAGATCGTCGAGGTTGGCGTGGGAATTAAAGCTCGCAATGCCGAAATCGTAGATGCCGCCGGCAAGTGGGTTACGCCTGGCGTCATCGATGTGCATTCGCACCTGGGTGTTTATGCATCGCCGGGTACCGAATCACACTCGGACGGTAACGAGGCTACAGCGCCCGTTACCGCCGAAGTCTGGGCAGAACACAGCGTCTGGCCGCAGGACCCCGGTTTCACGACCGCACTGGCCGGCGGTGTTACCGCAATGCAGCTACTGCCGGGCTCCGCGAACCTGATAGGTGGTCGCGGCGTCACGTTGAAAAACGTGCCGGGCCGCAACGTGATGGACATGAAGTTCCCCGGAGCGCCGTATGGCCTGAAGATGGCATGCGGCGAAAACCCCAAGCGCGTGTATGGAAGCCGCGGCCAGTCTCCCGGGACACGCATGGGCAACGTGGCCGGTTATCGCACGGCGTGGATCGCAGCTGCCGATTACCGTGACAAGCTCGCGGCAGCCGAGAACGGTCAGGGCGAAGCACCCATGCGCGACTTGAAGCTGGAAACGCTGGCAGGCGTATTAAACGGCGAGATACTCGTACACAACCACTGTTATCGCGCCGACGAGATGTCGATCATGCTCGAAATTGCGAAGGAGTTTGGCTACAAGGTTTCGGCTTTTCATCACGCCATCGAGTCGTACAAGATCGCCGATCTGCTGGCCGAGGCCGACACTTGCTCGGCAATGTGGGCCGACTGGTGGGGCTTCAAGATGGAAGCGTACGATGGCATCCGTGAGAACGCGGCGATCGTGGACCAGGCCGGCGCCTGTGCGATCATTCACTCCGACAGCCAGATCGGCATCCAGATCCTGAACCAGGAGACGGCCAAGGTGATCGGCGCGGCCGCAAGAGTTGGTATCGAGATTCCGCCGGAACGTGCCATCCAGTGGATCACGAAGAACGCCGCGAAGTCACTTGGCGTCGAAGACCAGACCGGCACACTGGAGGCCGACAAGATGGCCGATATTGTCATCTGGAGCGGCAACCCCTTCAGCGTCTATACCAAAGCAGAGCGCGTTTATATTGACGGGGCGCTGGCTTACGAACGCGGCAACGACGCCGTCAATCCGGTTACTGACTTCACGCTAGGCACCGCTGCTGCCGCAGGAGGTGCACAATGAGTCGCTTGATTCTCTCGATACTTTGTTTGTTCATCGCCACCACGGCTTTTTCACAAACCACGGCGATCGTCGGCGGCAAAGTGCACACGGTCGGACCCAAAGGCACGCTGGACGGCGCGACGATCATTATCGTGGACGGCAAGATTCGTGCTGTCGGTGCCGGGCTGAACGTGCCGGACGGCGCCACAACCATTGATGCGGCCGGCAAGATCATCACCCCCGGGTTGTTTTCACCCCTCGGCCAGCTTGGCCTTGTCGAGGTCGGCATGTCCGCAGGACCGGTCGACAGCCAGCAGCGCGGCTCTCAGTTTACGGCTGGCTTCGACGTTGCCGACGCGTACAACCCGCGCTCGACGCTGATCGCTATCAACCGCATTGAGGGCATAACCCGGGCCGCCATTACACCGTCGCCCGCATACCCTGATGACACCGGCAACATGGGCCACATATTGTCCGGCCTGGCTGCCATCGTGAATCTCGGCGATGACGACGTCCTTGATCGAAGGGCCGCTGCCATGGTGGTCACGCTCGGTCAGGGCGGCAGCTATTTCGCGGCGGGCACGCGATCAGCCACCTGGCTGGTACTGCGCAACGCGCTGGATGAAGCGGCAGACTATCGCGATCACAAGGACGACTACGAACGCGGCATGCGTCGCGAGTACCAGCACAGCATCGCTGACCTCGAAGCACTGCAGGATGTCATTGCCGGCAACACGCCAATACTCGTCAGGATCAATCGCGCCAGCGATATCGAAGTGCTGATTGACCTGACCCAGGCCTATGGCCTGAAAGCGATAATCTCAGGCGGTGCGGAGGCGTGGATGGTCGCTGACAAAATCGCAGCCGCGGAGATCCCGGTAATTCTCGCGACGGTCTCCAATCTGCCGGGCAACTTCGACAGCATCAATGCCCGCCGAGGTTCTGCAACTATCCTCATGAAAGCCGGCGTCAAGGTTGCGCTCGCGGACTCGGACAACGAAACGCATAACGCGAGAAATATCACGCAGTCTGCGGGCAACGCTGTAGCCGACGGTATTAGCTGGGACGCGGCACTGCGGGCAATTACGCTAACGCCTGCCGAGATTTATGGCGTCGACGATGCAGTGGGCAGTATTGAAGTTGGCAAAGCGGCCGACATCGTAATCTGGCCAGCGGACCCCCTTGAGCTGACCACTTACGCAGAGCAAGTGTTGATCAACGGCGAATTGATTCCAATGGTCAGCCGGCAGACGCTGCTGAGGGATCGCTACCTGCAACAGGACTCGGACAAACCGCCGGCTTATCGTGACTGATAAGCCGGCGGCTCTTGCTTACTGCCAGTAGAAAGGCTTCGTCGTGCGCTCGCCGGTCACCGTCTCGTTCAATGTAGCCGCGTCGTAGAGACGCCCGTTAAGCATCACCATGTCGACCTTGTCGGTCTGGTAGATGTCTTCAACGACGTTCGCGTCGATGACCACGAGATCCGCCAGCTTGCCCACCTCCAGTGAGCCGAGGTCCTTTTCGTAGCCAAGCGCTTTCGCCGGCACGGTCGTTGCCGTGCGCAGGGCTTCGATCGGTGACATGCCGCCCTGGGCAAAACTCCAGATCTCCCAGTGACTGCCAAGTCCCTCGCGCTGGCCGTGCGCACCAATACTGACCATCACGCCCTTGTCCGCCAGCAGCTTGGCCGTCGCCGCGCTGTCGGTGTGATGGTAGTCCTCGTCCGGCGCTTTGATCCGCCGCACCGAGCGCGGCTGCAGGATATGCGGCGGCACAAATTTCGACAGGATCGGGTGCTTCCAGACGTCGGTTTTCTGGTACCAGTAGGTTTCCGCTGCCATGCCACCGTAGGTAACGACTAACGTCGGCGTGTAGGCAACGTTGGTCTGGCTCCAGAACTGCAGGACATCGTCGTACAACATGGACTGCGGCAGGTTGTGCTCGATCGTGCTGTTGCCATCCGCCACCATCGACAAGTCCATGTGGAACAGCGAGCCGCCTTCGGAGACGACCAGCATGCCCTCTTCTCTCGCAGCCGTCGTTACCTGCTGGCGCTGCTCGCGACGCGGCTGATTGTAGTTCTTGATACTCATCGCGCCCTGCGCCTTGAGCCGCTTGACGTGTGCGCGAGCGTCATCCAGCGAGTTGATCTCCGCAAAGTAACTTGAGCGCGCGCCGTAGACGATATCGCCGGTCGAAAAGATGCGCGGCGCCAGTATCTGGCCGGTGCGCTGCATTTCGGCGGCCGCGAAGATCTCTGTAGCATCGTTGGACGGGTCATGCACGGTCGTTACACCGAATGCGAGCGTCGCATACGCCGACCAGTTCTGCTCCGGTATGACGCCAACGCCCGCAGCTCCGTGTGCGTGCGCATCGATCAACCCGGGGATGATGGTCTTGCCGCTGACATCAACCAGCTTTGCGCCTGCCGGGATTTCAATATCCCCGGACGCACCCACCGCCTTGATCCGGTTACCATCAATGACGATGACGCCGTCTTCGATCACGCCGCCGTCGTCGCTCGCCATGGTGACAACTCGCGCGCCGGTCAGCGCGACGACGCTGGACGGAACATCGGATCGCAATCGCATCGACATCGAGGCGCCTTCGGTCGGCGCCTTATAGCCGGCATCCTCATCGTCTTCGGCCACCAGCACGAACAACGCATCAACCTCGGCATCAAACAGTGTTGCGCCCAGCGACCAGGCCAGCGTCTTGCCGCCGTTGACCCAGTGCGGATAGTTGCCGCCGTCGCCACTCGCTTTGGTCATATTGACGCTGGAAACGCTGGTCGCGAGTTCCAGCGGCTTGCCGCCCGGTGGCAAAGGCAGCGCGTAGATATGGTAGTTCTGTCGAAACGCCAGGTATTCATCATCCGGCGACACTTCGTAGCGCAACAGGTCCTTGCCGTTCGCGTGTGTGCGTTCCTTATCGCCATCGAGATCGATACTGACCAGCGACCGTCCGCCTTCGCCGCTACGCGTGACGTAAAGCCTGTCGTTGCGCCCGCCGAAGTGGGGATTGCTGCCGTCCGAAGTGACTTCGCGTGCATTGCCGCCGCTCGCCGCCAGGACAAACACCCCGGTCTTCATCGACCAGTCCGGAGACGTCAGGTAGCCACCACCATTTGCCTCGAAGACGATCGACTTGCCGTCGGGGGAGAAACGCGGGCCGTGGTAATGACCTGGTTTCCGCGTCAGCCGCGTGCTCTTGCCGCCCGATGCCTTTACCCGATGAATGTTCGCAAGCTCCTGGTCATCCCAGGTGATGAACGCAATGTTGCGGCCATCGCGCGACCAGCTCGGGTCGTATTCGAAATGATCCTCCGCATCGCTGGTTAGCCGCTTTGCCTCACCGTTGGGCAGTCTCTTCGTATAGAGACGGCCAGCGCTCTCGAACACAACCCTGGAGCCATCCGGAGAGACTTCCGCGTTGCGAACCATCGTGGTTTCGAAACTCGCGGGCGCGACGTCGACAGGTGGCCGCGGCGCATCATAGACGGTGCGTGTGTCTTTGACGTGAAACGGAATGTCGGTGACGTTTTTGCTGGCGATATCCACGCGCTTGATGCCACCACCCGCCCAGAACACGATGCTCTTCGAATCCGGCATCCAGTCCATGTTCGGATAAGTACCGTGCACGGCCCAGACTTCCTGCAGGTCCATGTCGAGATCGGTGTAGATCGGGAATTCCGCGCCACTGCTTAGATCTTTAAGAAACAGCGCGCTCTCGCCACGAATGCGACGAACGAACGCCAGGTACTTGCCGTCCGGCGAGGGCGCGGGCCGCACGGCACCGCCGGCACCCGAGACGAAGAGGATATTCTCACCCGTCTCGAGGTCATGGCGGCGAATCGCAAATACCTCGCCGTTAGAATCCTGCGCGTAAACAAACGTGCTGCCGGGGGTCTGATCCAGCGAGTAATAAATGTACCGACCATCCGGTGAGAAGGTGGGCTCACCGAGCTCTTTCTGGTGCGTCTCGCCGGGCTTTTCTACAACGGCTACACCGTCACCGCCATTACGGTGGTAGATCCAGATTTCGCCGGTACCCAGGGAACGTTGCGTTGTGAAATGTTTGCGTGCCGCGATGTACTTTCCATCAGGCGACCAGTAGGGGTTGTTCAGAAGACGAAAATCTTCCTTGGTCAGCTGCCTCGCATCACTGCCGTCCGCTTTCATGATCCAGATGTTGTCGCCGCCACCCGCGTCCGTGATAAACGCGATCTCGCTGCCATCGGGCGAGAAGCGTGGCTGCATGGACCAGGCAAGGCCACTGTCGATCGAGCTGGCTTCACCGCCCGCAATCGGCAGCGAGTAGATATCGCCCAGCATATCGAAGGCGATGGTCTTGCCATCCGGGCTGACGTCGAGACTCATCCACGAGCCGCTGCGCGTATCGATACTGATTTCCCGCGGCTCGCCAGGTATTGCGTTGACATCCCAGCTTTCTTCTTCCTCGTCGGCGGAGAAAGCGATGCCTGCGGACAGGGTCAGAAGTACTGCGGTGAGGATCTTGTTGTTGGAGTTCATCATGCGCCTCATACGTTCAATTCAGGCCGGGATGATAACAGCACTCCGTTATGCAGCCACAGAACCTCGTCGGCGGCAGACAGCATCTGGTCGCTGTGTGTTATGACGATTCTCGTCGCCTCCAGCGCTGCGATCGATCTAATGACCTTTTTCTCCAGCTCAGCATCGAGGCCGCTGGTCACTTCATCAAGCAGCAACAGCTTTGGCTTGCGGTAAAAGGCTCTCGCAAGCAGGACACGCTGCACCTGACCTTTGGAGAGCGACGAGCCCAGATCCGCAATGCGCGCCTCGTAGCCCATTGGCAGTGCTTCGATATCCAGGTGAATACAGGCTTGCCGTGCTGCGCGTTGCACATTGTCTATGTCCCACTCGTTATCGAACAGCGCAATGTTTTCCGCAACGGACCCCTTCAGCAGGCAATCGTCCTGGAACACGGATGCCACGGACTCTCGCAGGTGTCGCTGCTGCCAATACCTGATCGCGAGCCCGCCAATCAGTACCTCACCATCAGAGGCCGCTTCAACCCCGGCGATGAGTCGCAGTAGTGTGCTCTTGCCGGCTCCCGAGCAGCCAGCGATCGCCGTAAATCCGTTCTCCGCGATCTCGCATGAACAGTCCTTCAGAATACGCGGCTCGTCTCGCGAATAGGTGAACGCGGCGTGCCGCAGTTCAACCTGGCTACCGGTAGTCACTCTTCCGTCGACCTCTTCGTCAGCCGACGGCCTCCCCGCGAAGACGATGTCGGCAATCCTGCCCATCGGCACCTCGAGGAGCCTGTATTCCGTTATCCGATCAACGATTCCGCCAGCCCGGGTAATGAACATCCCGAGATAGGCAACAAACGCGGACACCATGCCAACGCTCATCTGACCTTCAAGGGCTTTTCGCGCCAGCAGATAAATACAGAGAACGCGCAAACCCTGAAGCAGCAGCTGGCGCATCGCACTATCGAGTATCCCTACATTGCCCGCCTGTATTTTTTTGTTGATGCCGGCGGCAAAAAGGTTACGCCATTCCGAAAGGCGGGCCCCCTCACCTCGACACATTTTGATTGTCTGTACGGAGCGTAGCGTTTCAAGGAAATGGGTGTCGACCGACGATTCGGCGTACGCGATTGCCGTAGCGAGGCGATAGCTTATGGGGTAGATAATCGCCCTCCAACAGAACCAGGCCAGCACGACGACGAGGGCGAGAACCGTGAGTCGAAGATCGTACGCCGTCATCAGACAGACAATGAGCCCGACGAATAGCAGGTCCAGGAGCAGTGCCGGCGCCGAGTGAACGATGAAATTTTGCACCCGCCTGAGAGCATTGATGCGGTGCTGGACGTCGCCAAGATCTCGGTCACTAAAGTAAGTCAGGGGCAGGCTCAGCAAGCGATCGAGGATACGCGCTGTTATATCGAATACAGATACCTGGCTCAGGTATTGAAAGGTAAGTTGCCGCAGCGTACTCGCGAAGACCTGCAGTAACAGCAATAGACCAAATCCGACGGCGACCGTATTCAAAAGCAACGTATCGCTTTTGCCCAGCACCTCGTCGATAACGAGCTGCAGGTAAAACGGCGAAGCCAGGAATAGCAGCTCACAGACCAGGGCGAGCAACAACCCGACTGACAGCGATCTGAGCAACGCCGCATCAACAGGCAGCAACGCGCTCAGGCGCAGCCGAGGCGGTGGCCTTGTTTTTCGAAATTCCGGGCCAGGCGAGATTTCCAGGGCGATACCGGTGAACCCTTCGGCCGCTTGCGCATAGGATTCTTTGACAGCACCACGGGCAGGGTCATGAAGAATAAGGTGCTTACGAGCCACGGACTTCAGAACGACGAAGTGATTCAGACCCCAGTGCAGCAAACAGGGTGTCCGCAGCCGGCTCAGCTCGTCGACCCGGCAGCGCACAGCCCTGCTGGATAGACGAAGGCGGTTACAGATCGCCGCGATTCCTTTTAGCGTTGAGCCGTTCAGGGAAACCCGGTTCTCCTTGCGAAGTTCGACCAGGTCGGCCCCAACGCCGAGGTAATTAGCAATCATCGCAACACAGGTCAGACCGCATTCGGATGCCGTGTTCTGCCGTATGACGGGCAGCCCGGTTGCTACGCCCATGCGGAGGTAGGGTACGACCCATTCGCTGCGCGGCATTTAGGTCTGTGTCCGCCGACGCAAACGAAGCGGCTCCAGCGCCCTGTCAATCAGGCGCCGGCTCTCAAGGATGATCTCCGCAGCAAGTAGCATCCCGGGCCTGAGCGGGACACTGCCTGTCTCGAGTTCGACAGTTTGCGTTCTTATTCGGATCTTAACGCTGAAGGTAGCCTCCCTCGGGAAGAACGTCTGCGGCAAGTCCGCTGGCATAAGAACAGCATCGGATACGCTTGCAACCTCTCCGGCAAACGTCCCGAACTGCCGTTGGGGAAACGCGTCAAACATCAATCGAACTGGCTGCCCAGGCTTGATAAAAGCGATTGCGCTGGAGGGAACAAACACCTCAGCCAGTAAATGGGCATCCGCCGGCATCACCGTTGCCATTCTCTGGTTCGGTACGACGGTCTCTCCCTCACGCACCTCCACCGACGCCAGTCTTCCAGAGATTGGGGACTTGAACGCAACGTTTTGCTCAAATTCCTGGTCTGTAAGTCGCTGCTGCAGCTGAGACATTTCCGACACCAGACCCTCAATTGAGCGTTCGGTCTCCAACGGCAGCGACCTGGCACGCGAGCGCAGCTTCTGCTGTTCTCGCTTGAGCCTGATACGGCTTTGCAGCAGCTGAGCGCTACGCTGTCGCAGCTGTGCATACTCGTCTTGCTGATTCAGAAAAGCCCAGTCACTGCTCGCGCCGCTGAACGTCGACTTCTCAAGGCGCGACAGCTTGTCATTCGCGGTCTGCAGTTGACGCTGTTGATCAGCGGTCTCCAACGACAGTGCACCCTGTTGCTCATCGAGACTATCGAGCTGCGTTTCGATCGAGTCGTGTTCGACGCTCTCTGCAGCCCGCAGCAGCTTGACCTGTATTGCGAGCGACGCGGTCTGTTCGCGCAGCTTGCTACCAATCTCATCACGTCGGCTGCGACCGTCGGCAAGATAGCGCTCTTTGCGCAGCGCAATCAGGGTCTCGCCTGCCAGCACCCGTTCCCCCGCCGGTACAGCGATTCGATCAACCACGCCAGCGGTGTCGGCTCTAATGAGCGCAACTCCATCGCGAACGATCAGCCAGCCACGCACGGACTCTTTTCGAGCATAGTCCGCCGTCGAGAGAAACATGCCAGCAGTCACAACGACAATGAGGACAAAAGCGGAAAGCCATGACCAGGGCCTGGGGACAGTCGCTATTGGCCTGCCGAACGAACGTTTGGACAGTGCTTCAATGGCCTGCTTGCGGTAGAGAGTCTCTGCGAGGGGTCCGCCCATAGACTCCATTAATAGAGTAGCGCTGAAACGAACTCAAAGGGAATTAGACCGCTAAAGGTCAAGAAACACCGGGACTGCTATGCTCCCGCCATGACAACAACCGACGTGATTATCATCGGTGGCGGTGCTGCCGGGCTCATGTGTGCGATTACCGCCGGTAGTCGCGGTCGGCAGGTTATTGTCCTCGAAGGCTCCAACAAGATCGGCAAGAAAATACTCATGTCAGGTGGCGGTCGTTGTAACTTCACGAACCTGCACTGCGAACCGTCGCGATTTATTTCGCACAACCCCCACTTTTGCATTTCAGCGCTATCGCGTTATACGCAGTGGGACTTTATTGCCCTGGTCGAAAAACACAGTATCCCGTATCACGAAAAGACGCTGGGCCAGCTGTTCTGTGATAACTCCTCGAAAGACATCGTTGCGATGCTGCTCGCTGAATGCGAAAACGCAGGCGTCGACATCAGGACGCACTGCAAGATCGATACGGTAAAGTTTGACGATGGCTTCACCGTTACATCAAACAAAGGCAGCGTCCGGTCCGAATCTCTGGTGGTTGCCTCAGGCGGGCTGTCCATTCCAAGAATGGGTGCCACCGGATTCGGCTATCAGCTGGCGCGACAGTTCGGACATGCCGTGTACGACACCAGCGCTGGCCTTGTGCCGTTTACATTCAGTGGCACCTTCCACGAGATGACTGGGCGTTTGTCCGGCGTCAGTGCGCCTGCCAAAGTAAGTGCCGGGGATACCACGTTTGCCGAGGACATACTCTTTACGCACCGGGGCATGAGCGGGCCCGCAATCCTGCAGGCATCAAGCTATTGGTCGCCGGGCGAGGAGATAGTCGTGGACCTTTTCCCGGGACGAGATGCCGCCGGCTTCCTGCTCGACGCCAAGACATCGCGGCCGAAGTCACTGCTGCGAACGGTGCTGGCAACAACCCTGGCACGCGCGCTGGTCAACGAGTTGCAAACCTCGTTGTGGTCCGCGGTCGCGGACACGCCGCTGACCGAAATCCCGGATGAAGTGTTAACGCGTATCGCCCAGAACCTCAGCCACTGGTCGCTGAAACCGGCCGGCACTGAGGGCTACCGCACGGCCGAGGTGACGCTGGGCGGCATGGATACGACCGAGCTGTCCTCCAAGACCATGGAGTCTTCGCAACAGGCAGGACTTTACTTTATTGGCGAGGTCGTCGACGTTACGGGACACCTGGGCGGTTTTAACTTCCAGTGGGCCTGGTCGTCCGGGTCCGCTGCTGGGCAGGCAGTCTAGCGACTGAGCTAACCTTTTTGGTGCGCGAAGCATCCAAGTTTCAATGGTGGCAGTAATGAATATCGGCCATGTGCCGACGCAAGCGGATTTTCACAAGGCGATATCGGCGCGTTCTGATCGCTGGTATTCAGCGTGCCTGAAGATCACGAGAAACCCCGACCTCGCCGCCGACGCGGTGCAGGATGCCTTGCTCAATGCCTGGAACAAGCGCCACCAGTTCCACGCCTCCGCGAGGCTGGATACCTGGATTCATCGCATCGCCATCAATTCCGCACTCGGGCTGCTGCGCAAGAGCCGGCCGGGCGTATTCGAACCCCTCGAAACGGATGTGTCCAGCGGTACCTTGCCGCCGGACCGCGTACTGGAAGAGCACGAACTCGAAAGCAGCCTTGCGCACGCGTTGAGCGAGCTAACGGAAGTGGAGCGAGTTTGTTTTGTACTGAAGCACCTGGAGCAGTGGCGCGCGAAAGAGATCGCCACAGAGCTGAACTGTACCGAGGCCCGCGTGAAGCAGGCCGTTTTCCGGGCCGTCAAAAAGCTCCGCGTAAACATGCAGGAATTACAGAGAGAAGCCCATGGATAAGGACCTGGACAAGCTGGTCGCGGCACACGCAGCGGACAAACATCCGCCACCTGAGCATGTTGTTCAGCGCTGGCATAGCGCCGTCGATGAAGCCGCCGCGCTGGAACGACAGCGCGAGCGGGTAACGTCGAGCCATTGGCACCCAGGCTCGTTTTTCTGGGGCGTGGCAGTAACAGCGGCACTCGCGATCGGAGTCGGAATCGGCATGTACGTGACCGATGACCAGGCCACTTTGGACACGCGACAGAATCCGGAACTGGTCGCCTCGACCGCTCAACCCGGCTCTGTTCCAGCGGCATTCACGCGCGGACTGCAGGTGCATTTTCGCGACAGCCAGAAGCAGATAGCGAACCTGGGTGACAAAGCGGACCGGACGACGCTGGTACTGCAACTCATCGGGCAAAACCGTATGTACGAGTTGGCTGCCGATAACAACGGTGCGCCCAAGCTGGCGCGGGTACTGCGTGCGTTCGAACCCATACTCTTACAGCTGGCGGCAACGGACATAGCACCCGAGGATGCGGAGGCATTGCGGACGCAGCTCGCGTTTGAGTTGAACGTAATGCTAACCAAACTGGCACGTGAGTCATCAGATGATACACAGACAACCTGATTGGAAAATGAAGATATGAACAACCTGACAAAACTTGTAGTTATCGTCGCAGGGCTGGCGCTGTCGAGCGCGAGCGTCGCCCAGTCTGAAACAGACAATGACGCCGAAGAGCTTAAAATAGCAGCGCTCGAGGCGCTGATGAGCGCGCCGGCAGAAAGAGCGATGCCACTCGTGAACAAAGTGTTGGCCGGCGATAGCAGCGACGAGGTCAAGGAGCGCGCCTTATTTATTCTCAGCCAGATCGATAACCAGGAAGCACAGGCAACCCTGCTCCGGTTTGCGCGTGAGGAAAAGGGCTCACTGCAGGGTGAGGCCATTCGCATGATAGGTATCGGGGGCGACAAAATCGCTCTGGCAGAACTGGGTGCTATCTACTCTGCGGGCGACCGCGAGGCGCGAGACGCCGTGCTGGAAGCCTACTTGATCGCGGGAGACGAGAAAGCCGTTTTCGAGATAGCCGTAAACGCCGACAATAGCGACGACTTCGAAGAGGCCGTCGAAATACTGGGCGCGATGGGGGCAAGCGACGAGTTGCGTGAACTTCGAGGCCGCACCGGCGTGTCCGAAACGTTGATCGACGCCTACGCCGTTTCGGGAGACTTCGAGACGCTGCGCGAGCTTGCGCGTGATGGCAGTGACGTTGCCATGCAGGCGGAGGCCATCGAGGCGTTGGGCATAATTGGCGGTGACCAGGTCAATTCGGAACTGGTGGAAATTTATCGCGGCGCCGCTTCCGACGATATCCGTGAAGCTGCACTGGACGGAATGATGATCTCGGATTACGACACGGGCGTATTGGAGCTATACCGTTCATCAGAGTCATCGGCGGAGAAGAAAGAACTGCTCGAGTACCTCGTCATGATGGACAGTGATGATGTCTGGGATATCGTCGACTCTGCGCTTGATGGCGGCCAGTAATGCGCCCGAAGAAGTATTTGGCCTTTGCGCTTGCTGGAATCCTGATTGTTGTCAGCAAGCCCGCTTTCGCGGAGCTTGTCACGATCGGAGATGGCTGGCACAGCTGGCAGACCGACGAGGCCGGCGCGGTCACCGAGGCGTGCTGCTTTACCTGGCAGCACGGGAAACGATCTCAGAGCGGCTGCAACCTGGACGGTCGTCACATGAGCTTCAGCAGCGACGGCGACTGTGCCGCAGGACCCGGGCAGGTGCAGTTCTACGTTTTGATAAAGGGCGGAAAGCCGCAAAAAATTCGCGTGCTGAGCTCGGAATGCCCGGTGGAGACCACGGCGACGATCGCGACTCTTGGGGTCGTACCGGCGAAAGACAATGTCGAATGGTTTCGCCGGGTCATCGAAGACAGGACACTCGATCATGATGTCCGGGAAGAAGCCTTGTTCGGCCTCGTGCAGTCGGAGTCAAGCATCGCTTTCGATTACCTCGACCGACTCTTGTCGACGCGCTAGCACGATACAAGCGTGAGCCAAGTCGACTACAGCCTGACCTTTGAGAACTTTGATTCTCAGGAATGCTGGCGGCCAGAAGATATTCGGCGCGTCATTTGGTTTGCCGACAGATAAGGGACTAGTTCGCGTATCCCATCGTAGTAAGCCGCCAGCTTATAGGGAAATCGTATAACGGTATAACGAAGCCATCTGGGCAGATCATTGCTCATGCGTTCGGGCTATATACACTCAATGACATGAACGCCCGCGTTGAAGAAATCTTCCGCTACGACGACCAGATCTTCGATTCCATCGCCGACCTGATCCCGAGCCCCGAGAACCCGACACCCATGCTGCGCCTGGGTGAACGCTTCAATCCGCACGCCGATTTCGAGATGCTGCTGAAGCTAGAGGGCATGAACCCGTTTGGTTCGATCAAGGATCGCACGGCGCATTTCATGCTGAATGGCCTGACGGTGAAAGCGGGCCAGTCACTGGTCGAACCCTCGGCGGGCAACACCGGCATTGCGCTAACCGCGCTCGCCAACGCCCGCAACATCCCGATCGAGATCGTGGTACCTGACGGCGTGCCGGAGGAAAAGAAAGCGCTGCTGCGGTTTCTCGGCGCTGAGCTGATCGAAGTGGAAGACGAGATGTGCCCGCTGTTTCCGTCAGAAGGCGCACGCGGCGTTGCCAAAAGCATGGTCGAAAGCCCTGCGTACGACGGCAAGTACGTCAGCCCGAACCAGTACGAGAGCGAGCTTAACGTGGCCGCTCACTACCACACGACGGGGCCCGAGATATGGCGCCAGACCGGCGGCAAACTCGATTATTTCTTCGCGAGCATCGGCACCGGTGGCACGATCAGTGGCGCAGGTCAGTACCTGAAGGAAATGAACCCGGCCATCAAGATCATCGGCGTGGAGCCGGCGAGCCGCCACCATAACCTATCTGGAATCAAGCGAATCTCCGGCCTCCCCGATGAGCATTTCCCAGCCATACTCGACCGCGAACTACTCGACGATCTCATATCGGTAAGCGATGAAGAGGCGTTCAAAGCTGGCATCAAGGTCGCGCGCACGGAAGGCGCGATGGTCAGCCCAACGACCGGGGCCGTGTTACACGTAGCAGTCGAGATGGGCGCGACCAGCAAGGGCAGAGCGGTGATGATTGCCACCGACAGCGCCGCCAAGTACGTCTCCGACTACGCAGATTACCTGAGCGACTGAGCTGCGCGCCGAAACGCGTATGCGGAAACCGCAAAACCCATCAGCGCACCGATGCCAAACATCCAGCGTCCGAGCGTGAGGTTGCTTTCGCCGGAAAGCAGTGGAACGCCGCCCGAAAATCCCTCGCTCGGACTGAGGAGTGAAATCCAGGTAAACACAATGCCGAAAAGCAGGCCCAGGATCCCTGCCAGCAGGTCGTTAGCCCAGAAATGCTCGCCTATTAAAATCATGGCGCCGCCGATTACAAACAGCATTCCTGCCATCGCGATCACCCACATGGGCGCCATTAGTCTGGCTTCATCAATAGGAAGCAAACCCAGCGCGATTGCAATCGGGTAACAACCCAGGGCGATGCAAAACAGCCCCCACCTGAGTCGAGAGTGCCTGGACGGCTGTCCTGTGTCTTCAGCCATTGATGATCGACATGCCGCGCTCGTCATAGCGGTCGCCCTTAACCTGATCCGCAAGCCGATCAAGCATCGACTGCTCGTCCCCGGTTAACTCAATATCGTAGGCCCCAAGGTTCGTTTTTAGATTCTCGAGCCTGGTCGTACCGGGAATCGTCATGACATCGTCGCCACGACCGAGCACCCATGCCAAAGCAATCTGCGCGGATACGCAGGACCGTGCCGAGGCGATGCTCTCGATCTCGTCGACAAGCTCGACATTGGCTCGGTACGCGTCACCCTGGTAGCGCGGCGTCATTGCGCGGTAGTCGCCTTCACCAAGACTCGCCTGCTCTTTAAACTTGCCAGACAGCATCCCCCTTCCCAACGGTGAGTAGGCGACGAGTGTCGCCCCCACCTCGATGCAGGCCGGGATCACCGACGCTTCGATGTCGCGACTGAATATGGAATACTCCGATTGCACCGCCGAGACCGGATGGATCTTCGCGGCTCGTCGTATCGTGTCCGCAGACGCCTCGGACAAGCCGATGGCGCGCACTTTGCCCTCGGCTACGAGTTCCGCCATCGCGGTTACCGTCTCCTCGATCGGCGTTGCCGGATCGACACGATGCAGGTAATACAAATCGATGATGTCGGTCTGCAATCGCTTTAGTGAAGCCTCAACGGCTCGGCGGCAATTGTCACGCGACCCGTCAATGCCCGTAGGAATTCCAGTCTCCGGATCCCGCATCGGCCCGAATTTCGTGGCAATAAACACTTTGTCACGCCGATCACTGAACGCCTCACCGAGCAGCGCCTCATTCGCCCCCATGCCGTACATCTCTGCCGTGTCGAAATGGCGGACGCCGAGCTCGATTGATTTGTGCAGGAGCTTTATCGCTGCGCCTTGTTCCGTAGGCGGACCGTAAAACTCCGATAACCCCATGCAGCCCAGCCCTATCGCTGGAAGTTTCCTATTCGTATTACCCAGAGTTCTTTGTTGCACCAGACGTATCCTCTTAAAATTGACCGAAGTCGAGCAAATGCGCTTTAAATATTTCACCGCGTCGGAACTGAACGCGCTTCATGCCCACCTTGTGGCGCTGGCGAACACTGCATATTTCAGCCTCAGGATCTCGAAATTCGGAATGCCCAAAACGCCAACGCAGCAGGCACCACGAATCCAAACCAGGACACCAGCATTGGCACATCGTAAGTATCAACAACGACCGGCATGCCATAGAGGATGCGTAGCAGGTGAGCTAGCGCAACGATCGACAAGAGAATGCCTGTTACAACACAGTATTGTCGGTATGCCATGGCTGTTCTCCTGGTAGAGAAGGTCTAATTATAGCTCCGAAACTTTGCGCCCGAATTCCTCGACTTTGTTCCAGTCCGTGAACTCAACCGTCAGCTTCGGGTCCGTCGGGCCCTTCGTGATCCACATGATCAGGCGGATCATGTGCTTATCCATGAAACCGAGACTCGGATAGTCAATCCGGCCCGCGAATACGCCCAGCAGCTGCGGCTTCCAGGCTATTTGCTTCAGGAACTTCTGCAGGTACGGGTTCGTCTCAGGTGTGTTCTTTTCGGGCTTTCGCGCAACAACATTAACGGAAAAGAACGCATTCGGATGGCTCTCCAGGAGGGGCTGGTGCTTCTTGATGAACTCGTTCACCAGCGGCTGGTGCTTGCCGTAGCGAATACTCGCCCCAATGACGATCTTGTCGAATGAGTCCGCAGTCAGCTCCGGATCGTCCTTGACGTCAAGTAGTTGAACATTGTGGTCATC
>RCNG010000235.1_pt1 | contig 29527 bp, 26 predicted proteins | sample 2041371 | NCBI WGS metagenome assembly RCNG01 (sample SAMN09708227, study PRJNA481090) | Marine sediment metagenome, whole genome shotgun sequencing project. | biome: marine sediment; feature: ocean; material: sediment; isolation source: Sewage treatment plant 1 marine sediment (STP1) ... | reverse complement strand
GGAATAACCATTCTGCTGCGGCTCACGCCTTGCAGCTACACGCTTCAGATCTCGCAGAGGACATAAGCAATTAATAGAGGTGCCCTTAATTTAATGGCCTGGAAAAACAGGCAAGCAATGATTAAAAATTAACTGATCTCGATGGTATTAGATTGTTGATTTTACTAGTCAGCTACAATCTGCTGGGTTAATTTAAATTGAAATGTGAATTATGCATCTGGATTATTACAGCGTATAACTTGCTATTTCCTCCGTCATAACTGCGGTCAGAGATTTTTTGTCTGCCTGTAACTTTATTATACCCCCGGTGATGAATTCTGACTCTTTGCCTAGTTCGTTATACCGGATACAATCGTTACCTTTAATTGTAAAATCACCGATATAACGATGACCAATTTTGCGTTGCAGGTTTTTCGCATAATCAAGTTTCAGGAAATGGCTGACCAGGCATCTGATAATTCCAGCATGCACGACGATCAGAACCGTTTCATCAGCATGTTTTTTTGAAATTGATTCAACGAATGCAATGCAACGGGTTTTCATCTGGTTGAAACTTTCACCGTCAGGGTAAACAAGATCGGGATCTATTTTATGGCCATGGACAAATTTTTCTACCCACTTCTTGCTTTTATTGCACAGTTTGCCGTAGTTAACTTCGTTTAGTGCGGACGTATCCTGTATCTGCTTGATGCCCAGGATATCTGCGTAAAATTTACCGGTATTGATTGCGCGGGCAAGACTGCTGGTATAGATAATTTGTGAATTTAAATGCGCATTGAGTAATACTTGTGCAACATGGTTAGAATCTTCCTGCCAGTTTTTTGCAGGTGGCGCATCGCCCCAGCCCATGATTTTTCCAGCTTCATTGCTGGTTGTTTTGTAATGCCTGACAAGAATAAGACGCATTTTATTTTGCAGCCTGAAGATTCATTTAACCCGGATATTCCATAGGAATACAGAATTTTGGGGAAATCTCGGTGAGTCAGTTTGGTCTATTCGCCGATAAAATCGTAGGAACGATTTTACATGAGCGAAGCGAGCCCGTAGGGTGAAGTGCAGGAAGCCCGTAATTAAAGCATAGCCATAGCTATGGTTACAGGCGAATCGGTCCCAAAATAAGTCAAACATGGGGCCGCTGAGATTTTTCCAAAAACTGTATAGCGATACCTGGCACATAGTGTGTTTTGCTAATATACAAATATTTATTAATAAAATCATAATGTTAAGCTATATTTTAAGCGTTCCTATGAAATATTCGGGTTAAGGTAGTTGTTAATCATTGCTGTCAATCGCTTCGAGGTCTGGTGGGAAACGCTGAATGATAGTCTGACTTGCAATTGCCAGTATTTCACGGACAGTATCTTCCACGTTGAGATTAGGAATAATATTTATATCTTCTCTGTCTGCTGCTTCGAGTAACCATGATTGCAGTTCCCATATATCATCAATAAAGTCCTCATGGTTGCTGTCTCTGTCTTTACTGTGTTCATGCATGCGTTTTTTTAGCTGTTTTTGCAGTGATTTCTTATCCAGCGTTGCCAGCATAAATTGCATGCAAATAGCTTCTTTATTCATATTACAGAGGTCACACTCGGAAGGTACAATATGCACGCCTTCAATAATAAGGTTTTCATGCTCATGTAATGTGCGGTTTATTGTTGTTTCAATAGCCGGTTTCATGGCAGATAACTGGGCTAAAAAACCGTTGATGACTTTGTTATTATCATTACCTTGCGCAGCATAACTGAACGGTGGCAGTCCTCGCCATGCTTCAAAACTGGAGTATTGCAGGGTGGGGGTAACCTGATGTGCCAGATAAGATCGAATGACTTCACGCATCATATCCGTTGACTGTGTTTTTGTGATATCAAGGCGGTATGCTAGCTCGGCGGCAATAGTGCTTTTACCGGTACCGGTTGCGCCACCTAACATGATGATTAAAGGTATGTCTGAATTCTGGAAGCGGCGCCATGCCAGATATTTGTCTGCTGATTTCTCGGAGCAGTGGTCGCGCAAACAGCGATATATAAGCCTGCGTAATGATTTATGATCAATTTCCCTGTGTCCGGATTTACGAATAGTTGCCAGTACTTTGCTGGCACCGATAAGTGCTGTTTTCGGGTTTATTGAGCAAGCCTCCAGGGAATGGCTTAATATGCCAACAGAAAAAGATGAACTGCGGGACGGTGTGTGTACAATAATATCTGTTTTAAGCAGATGTCTGTCAATATATGCCATTTCTATTGTATGGCCAAAACGCTTGATTAGTGCCGATGAAACCAGTATCTGCAGGTCACTGCTGCTGATTTTGGGTTTATTTTTTAATTCATCTCGTATCGACTGGGAAAGATCATAGGCGTCATCGAACGGGATGCCAATGCTGACAAGCGAACGCACGAGAATGCCTTTCAGGAAAAGCGTTTTGTCGCCATTGGGAGGATAGGTAACGACTGTTTTCGCCATAGTTCGGGTTTTGTATTATTGAGACGGGTATCGTTCGAGCTTATCACTACTTATTTTCGCCGTCTATCTATATGTATCCTGTTCGTCTTGAATTGCTACAACCCTTGTCCAGGCCTGCTACATCAGCCTGTTAAGCCCGGATATTTCATAGGAATGCAGAATTTTGGGGCAATATCAGTGAGTCAGTTTGTACTATTCGCCGAAAAGCATAGCAGTAGCTATGGTTACAGGGGATTCGTACAAAATGGCCGTTGATATTTTTCCAAAAACTGCATAGCGTTATAGTGTGCTTCTCTAATATACTGATATTTCTTATAATAATCATAGTGTTAAGCAAGGTTGGCAGCGTTCCTATGAAATATCCGGGTTAGGTAATTTCTTTTAGTTAGAGAGACAGCAGTGGCAAATCATATATAATAGAACCTGTAATTATCATATTTAAACGTTCTTAGAAACAGAGTCGCAATGTCAAAAATACTGGTTGAAGATCCTGAAGAAGAGACCCGGGTGCCTTTTTTGAGAGGCATTCTTATTCGGTCTTTGCAGGACGCTGGTATTAATTTTGACGAGGCACTTGAATTTGCCACCGCAATCAGGTTGGAACTAAATGATACTACCGTTATTACAACAAGTGAACTTCGTGACAGGGTAATAAACAGGCTTAAGCTCTCATTCAGACCAGACCATGTATCACGTTACGAAAGACGGGAGAAGTCTTTCATTATTCAGGTTGAATCCAGTGATGGACAGCTCGCTGCATTTTCAACATCAGAATATTGTAAACACCTGGAAACCATCGGCCTGAAAGCGGAGGAGGCCAGGTCCATTACTGAAATAGTAAGTGTACATTTGCTCAAACAGGAGAAAGCTAATATTCAATCCAGTTATATTGCGTATTTCACTTACCGTTTGTTGCGTAAATCAAAAAAATATGGTCCGGCAGTGGCGCATCGATGGTTGGTGTGGCGTGACTTTATTAATAGCGGCCGCGCGCTGATTATTCTGATAGGTGGCACAGCAGGTTGTGGTAAAAGCACTACTGCGACTGATCTTGCCAGTCGCCTTAATATAGTGCGCACGCAGTCAACAGATATGTTGCGTGAAGTTATGCGCTTTATGATTCCCAAACATCTCCAGCCAATGCTGCATGCATCGTCATACACTGCATGGAAAGAATTGCCGCAGAGTAATCAAGACATCAGTCAAAAAGAACTTCTTATCAATGGTTATTGTACCCAGGCAGAACTTATGTCAGTTGCTATCAAGGCAGTAATACAGCGTGCGCTGCGTGAGAATGTTTCGTTGATAATTGAGGGTGTGCATGTACATCCGGCCTATATCGATAATCTTGTAGAGAATGAGAATGAGAATGCTGTCGTGGTTCCGATCATGCTGGGTGTTATCAAACGAAAGAAATTACAACGAAGATTAAGCGGGCGCAGCACCCAGGTTCCACAAAGACGAGCAGAAAGATACCTTGAGAACTTTGAAAGTATCTGGGGGATACAAACTTATCTTCTTTCCGAGGCGGATAAAGTGAATACGACCATCATCGTCAATGACAGTCGAGATGATATATTTAGAGAAATTATGCTGACTACAATTAAAAAACTCGCTGATGATTTTGATAAAACGCCTGCGCAGGTTTTTTCTTGATGTTCAACTGTGTCTCAGCTGCGCTTATTTTTCTGCCGAGATAAAACAAATCCAGCCCGGGTCGGCATCCCCGTGTGTTGAAGGTTGGTAAATCCCGTTGCCTTCACCTGTGTCTTCATCGGTGCCTTCCCAGTAAACAGTGATATTTGAGAAGCCGGCCTCGTGCAAAATTTCCTGTAGTTCAGGCAGAGTCCACAAACGCCAGTCGTAAGTGAATGCCTTTTGCAGGCGTGACTTATCCGGGAAATGAAAATGTATGTGGCAGGTCATGTCACCAGTAATCGGGTTATAGCTTTGCTGATCCCAGATGTAGGTAAAACCCTTAAGTTTGGTTTTTTCACGTGTTTCTTTATAAGCGTCGTAACCACCAAAGGCATCCATGAAGAATATGCCGTCATTGGTTAGTGATTTATGAACCTGCTCAAAATAATTTTTCATCAGCCTGCGTGTTTTAAATAGCTGGTAGCTGAAGTTCATCGCAAGTATGACCTGCGCAGGTTTGGCTTTTACCATCAATACATCATCCTTGATCAGGGTGATGCGTTTGCGTGTTTCTGATGCCAGCTTGCCCAGGTTATGTTTTTTTCCCCAGGCTAGTACTTCAGAGTCGAGATCAACGCCAGTAGCGATATTTTTTTTACGGTTTTTAACCCACTCACAACACATATTTGCGGTACCGCAAAAATCTTCCCTTAAGATATGGGCATTGTAGCCTTTGATTTTGCGGTAGGTGGTATTGACGAAATCATATTCCTGTTCGACGTTCTGAACGGCAAGTTCATAGAGCTCATGCCTGTCCGCTTTTAAGCTCATACTGTCGGCGTTTTTGTGACGTTTACTTTTATTGTTTTTTTGTTTATGTTTGGTGATTTTCATGGACGCGATTATGACATAGTGATTACAGCGGAGGTACAGATTTATGCCGTTTTTATTGTTTAAAGATGATGGTTAGAGTATTTCTATAGTGATTATCTTATATTGGGATTTGCGGGCTTTATATGGCATTGAAAGTCTGTCATAAAAGAGTAGTATTAATACCTTGTATTTTAAGGAATCTATGATTAATGGAGAGTTTAAAAAAAATCACACAACCTGAATAGTTAAAGAGTGGTATATGGCTGACACGATCCAGAACAAAAGTAAAATATCAAGTGCGGTAGCTACTGCTACAGTGAGCGGGAATGTTGCAGATAAGGCCACTGTGGTTGCTGAAGCAAAAGCGCCAGCACCAGTTATAGACCTGGACAGCAAGGAGCTATACCTCAATCGTGAGCTGACCTGGCTGTCGTTTAACAGTCGTGTGCTGAGTATGGCGGCTACTGCCAATACGCCGCTGCTGGAACGTGTCAAGTATCTGGCTATAACCGGTAACAACCTTGATGAGTTCCAGATGAAACGAATTGGTGGTCTCAAGCAGCAGCTGGCTGCTGGTGTACGAGCCAAAAGCATCGATGGTCGTACTCCGGCGGAGCAGATCAGAGACTGCCAGGTAGTGGTCAGGCAGTTGCATGTTGAACAGAACCGGATATTCAAAGAGTTGATTACTCTGCTGGCCGAACAGAACATCGAACTGGTTGATTATGTATCGTTGAGCCCTGAAGAAAAAGAGTTACAGCGCAAGAATTTTATCGAGAATATCTTCCCTTTATTAACCCCTCTGGCAATGGATCCCGGGCACCCTTTTCCGTTTATCTCCAATCTGGCGATAAACCTGTTGGTGTCACTGCGTCATAAAGGCGGTAGCATGTCTCATATCGCCCGCGTCAAAGTACCGGTAACCAACGGAATTGCGCCGCGTTTTATTCGAGTCGGAGACGAAAATAAATTTGTCAGGCTGGAAGGCGTTATAGCCAATAACCTTGACCTGCTATTCCCGGGCATGATAATCGTATCATGCGAGTTGTTCAGGGTAACCCGTAATGCCATCGCTGAAGTCGAAGAGGAAGAACCTGATGACTTGCTGGCGATGATCGAATCAGAATTACGTCACAGACATTTTGCGCCCATTGTCCGTCTTCAGGTGGAGAGCGGCATGGACCCGACACATCGGGGTATGCTGGCCGCTGAACTCGGCCTAAACGAAGCAAGTGACGTCTATGAAGTTGATACCATCATGGCAATGTGTGATTTATTTGAAATTGCATCACTGGACTTCCCTGCCTTGCTGGATCCGCCCCATAAACCGATTGATCATACGCGTCTGGCATATGACTCACGCAATATTTTTCATATAATTCGTGAGCGTGGTTCATTGCTATTTCAGTATCCATATGAGTCTTTTACCACCAGTGTGGAGCGCTTCTTGCGTACAGCCAGTACTGACCCCAAGGTGCTGGCTATTAAAATGACCCTGTACCGTACCTCATCTGAAGGTGGCATTATTGATTCATTGGTACAGGCAGCGCGCAATGGCAAACAGGTTGCGGTACTGATAGAGCTAAAAGCGCGTTTTGATGAGGCAGCAAACATTGGCTGGGCGCGTCGACTTGAGCAGGCGGGCATTCACGTGACTTATGGTGTTATCGGGCTGAAGACTCACAGCAAGGTCATACTTGTTGTACGCAAGGACTATAACAAGTTGCGTCGCTACATCCACATTGGTACCGGCAACTATCATTCAGGCACGGCGCGTTTATACGGTGATTTGGGTATGATGACCTGTGATGAAAATATTGGACAGGATTTAACTGAACTGTTCAATTACCTGACGGGGTATTCACCACCACCTGATTATCGCAAGATTCTGGCAGCGCCTTATACTTTAAAGAGTTCTTTGCTGAAGAAAATTGAGCGTGAGGAAAAACTCCACTCAGCGCACTCTCCTGGGCATATTCAGTTCAAAATGAATGCACTGGAAGATGTCGATATAACGCGTGCACTATACAAAGCAGCACAGTCAGGAGTCAAGATTGACCTGATTGTTAGAGACACCTGTCGAATGCGAGTAGGTATCCCGGGGCTTAGTGAGAGCGTACGCGTCATCAGTGTCGTTGGACGCTTTCTTGAACATGCTCGGATCTATTATTTTCATAATGCGGGTGATGAAGAATATTACATTGGCTCAGCTGATCTTATGACACGTAACCTGGAAAGCAGGGTTGAGGTTGTCGCTCCTGTTGAAGATGTAAAACTGCGCGAGGAGTTACGTCTGATTCTGGATGTGCAGTTGTCAAGTAAAAAGCATGTATGGGAAATGCAGGCAGATGGTAATTATATTGAACGTTTGAATCCGCTTGATACCACTACCTTGTTGAGCTCACAGGATACTTTTGTTTCACTTGCTCAAAAACGCAAAAAGGCTGCGGCAAAACATCGCCAGTCCAGGCTTCGTGAAAAACTACTCACTTATTTCCGTAAGCGGGTAATTGATGAAAAATAATAGCGGTGGCCTTACTTAATTGTTTAAGGTCGCTGCTAAAAGCATTAACACTGTCTCAGCTGGTCATTCTTTCGACTGTTGAGCGGCACTTACAATTTGAATTTACCTTACTATTTATGGCTTTTATAACGGCTAACTGCTGTTAAACAAAGGATGAAAAAGATGAATACCAGTAAAAAAATTGTATCAATCCTTGTGCCGGTTGATTTTTCGGCACATTCTGAAGCTGCACTTTTGTTTGCTGCAGAATGTGCAGGCAGGATGGATGCTACACTCAAGGTCCTGCATGTGGTTCATGATCCTGGTGAATCACCTGGATATTATTTAGTGAAAGGCAGAAAAAAGCAGTTAAGGCGACTGGAAGATGTGGCCAAAGAAATGCTGGATGATTTTGTACACAGGGTGCAGGAAGAACACAAAGATTTACCAGCGCTTAACAAGCTGAAAACAATACTTGTGACCGGCCTGCCTGTTAACCGTATCCTGGAAATAGCTAAAAAATCAAAAAGTAAAATGATTGTAATGGGCAGCTTGGGCAGAACCGGCCTGTCACATATAATTTTGGGCTCGAGAGCGGAGCAGGTAGTGCGCCTGTCTCCAATACCGGTCACTATTGTCAAAAAGCAGGAAAAACCTGAATAACTTACCTTAAAATAAATTTCACAATAGAGGTCTGAGGTATGCGGGCAATTTTCAAGCTTTGTTATCCACTTCATAATAGTAACAACCTGGTACTGCCAGTGATAATTGGCATTTTATGTGGTGTCATGTTTGCGCCAGCGCTCGCAGCGGCCACTTCATCTCCAGCTAATGAGATGCACTGGTGGGAGATGGGTATGAAGCTGTGTGGTGGTCTCGCACTCTTCCTGTTTGGCATGGAGCAAATGGCTGATGCACTCAAAGCAGTCGCCGGTGATCGCATGAAAACGGTTCTTGCAACGCTCACCAAGAACCGGTTTACAGGTGCAATGACCGGTGCTTTTGTGACCGCTGTTATTCAATCCTCGTCGGTAACAACGGTACTGGTGGTCGGTTTCATTACTGCCGGTCTGATGTCCATGTCTCAGTCCATCGGTATCATTATGGGCGCCAACATCGGTACCACAGTTACTGCTCAGATCGTCGCATTCAAGGTGACTAAAGCGGCTTTACTCATGATTGCCGTTGGATTTGGTATGATGTTTTTATCGAAAAAGGAAAAAATTAAGCAATATGGCGCTATGCTGATGGGGCTTGGTCTGGTTTTTTACGGCATGAGTGTTATGAGTGATGCGATGAAACCGCTTCGTACCTATCAGCCGTTTCTTGACCTGATGGTTCAAATGGAAGCCCCGGCAGTTGGCATTCTGATAGCTGCCGCCTTCACCGCACTGATACAATCCTCTTCTGCCACCACCGGTATTGTGATTGTTATGGCGTCACAGGGTTTTATCTCGCTGCCGGCAGGTATTGCACTTGCTTTTGGCGCCAACATCGGTACCTGTGTAACCGCACTGCTGGCAGCAATAGGTAAACCACGTGAAGCGCTTCGTGCTGCAACAGTGCATGTGCTGTTTAATGTTCTTGGGGTACTTGTCTGGCTGGGTTTTATTGGCTATCTGGCAAACTTCGTTAGCTGGTTTTCACCCAGTCACCCGGAACTTACGGGTACCGAGCGGCTTGCTGCAGAAACACCCCGGCAAATTGCCAATGCGCATACCATATTTAATATTGCCAATACATTTATTTTTATCGGCTTTGCCGGGCAGTTTGCCCGTTTTGTGGAATGGCTGGTGCCGGATAAACCGATTCAAGAAGTTGTGCTTGCACAGGCTAAATACCTTGATGAAGAACTACTGGAAACGCCTACACTGGCTCTGGATCGGGTACGTCTTGAATTTTCTCATATGGGTGGTTATGTTAAAGATATGCTGGAAGGCATTATGCCAGCTATCCTGTCAGGGAATCATGCGGCACTCAGGCAAGTAGTTGCAGTGGACGATATGGTCGATGGCTTACATGGGCAAATTGTGACTTACCTGGGGAAAATAAGCCAAAAATCACTTTCTGAAACTCAGACCCGCGAATTACTCGGCCTTATGGATGCAGTTAATGACCTGGAAAATATCGGCGATATAGTTGAAACCGATCTGTTCCATCTTGGTAATCAGCGAATTGATATGGGGCTGACAATTAGTAATAAAACACGTGAGCTACTGACCAATATGCATAAGTTTGTAACAAGGTCGACTGAACTTGCTATTGATGCAGTGAAGACTGATGATGAGGGTATCGCCAGTAACGTTGTCGCCATGAAAGAAGAGTTTAACAGGCTAACTGACTGGGCTGCCATTCATCAGGCAGATCGACTGATTGCTGATGAGCCAAACCGGCTGAGTTGCTACACCGTTGAGGTTGATATCATTGAAAAGCTCAAGCGTATTTACTACTTTTCAAAACGGATGTCCAAGACCGTGACATTAAATATATCTGGCGAAGAAACTTAGACACTGGCAGTTGAGTCTTGATGTTGATGTTGATGTTGATGTTGATGTAGTGTTATATGTGCTGTAGTATCGAAAACGAATTATAATTGCACTTTTTATAAAACGAGGATGTATCATGGCAGCACCGCTCATTAAAATAACAGGTATTGGTCCTGCAGCAGCTCAGACGCTGATGGATCATGGTTTTAAAACGGTAGAGTCTATTGCCGATACAACAGTTGAGAAGTTATCAGCTGTACCGGGTTTCAGTGTGATTCGTGCCCAGAAGACTATTGATGCGGCAAATCAGTTGCTTGCTTCAACAACATCCGATTCAGCTACCGCTACTTCTGTGAAAAAGCCAGCTGTGAAAAAGCCGGCGGTGAAAAAGCGAGCTGTGAAAAAGCCGGCCAGCAAGAAAACAGTCAAAAAGGAGCCGGCACCAAAAGATAAAAAATCCAAAGATAAAAAGTCCAAAGATAAAAAGAGTAAAAAAGATAAAAAGGGTAAGGACAAGAAGAAAAAAAATAAAAGTAAAAATAAAAAGAAGTAAATTAAAAACAAATCCTGCGATAAGAAAAACAGATAGTTGTCTGTGGGTATCTTCTGCTTATAGGAACGGGAAACCTGTCTGACACTATGCAGTAATAATTCAGCATTGTAGCAAGTTGCGGTATCATAGTTGATACCGCAGAATTACCAGCGTACTAGGTCAGCGACAATAACGCTGTTACCAGCAGTTCCGGATCGTAATATGGCGCGCTAGACTTGCTGACCAGTTTTGTGTCAATGAGTTGAACCCCGAGCTTGTCGAGTAACGCCATCGATACCTGATCCGGGTATTTCCCATGTTTACTATCAAGCAAAACGAAGTTGAGAAGCTGCGTGGTATCGGTTTTAGATCCAGTGTCAGCTCGAAGGTAATGAAGCAGGGTTTGTATCGATGAATCCATGGTCATGCTGACCTGTTCCGGATCGTGGCCGAGATTCGGCACGTATACCTTGGGGCATTCATTGCTGGCGATGGCCATACCAACACCGAGGGGTAATAAATTTGCTATCAGACTAGTATAAAAACTACCCGGCGGGTAACAGATTAATTCAGCAGTCTTGATCAGGTTTCGGTTCTTCTTTCGGATCTGCGCCTGTGCTGGCACGTATTGTTCTGGATCTTCCGACAGGAACAATTGTTTAATCGGGGAGGTTAGTGGCGCCTGCTCCTTGCCTGTCAGGCGGTGCTGACCGATGACGCGGCTACCGTCCTGCAGATCAGCGCCAAGATGTAAATTATCGTTAACGATGGCCCGCACGATGCCGTGCACGCCGACCAGTTTAGTAAACAGGAAGATGATGGGGTCGAGGTGCTGGTGATTATTCAGATAACCCCCGGCCAGAATGAGATTGCCAATGCTCGCGCCGCGCAGATCAAATGCGTCAGGCATCGCGTCGTAGAAATAACCCATCTGGGTACGGATGAGTCTGCGAATTGGGTTGGGCACCGCTCTGATAAGGGGGGATTTACCCGTACACATTGCTTCAAGCTGGATCAACAGCGCAGAATTCTTTGCATCTTTCGGGAAACGATGGGTAAATAGTGCATAGACATCCGGATGTCCGGTAATGGTTTCATCTGCCAGCGCCATCAGGCGGCTGCGAAGATCACCAATTGACGGCATGTCGAATGTCTTGCGCAGCACAGCCGAACTGCCGCCTGAGTCAAACGGTGTGACCAGGTGAATCGAATTGTGTGTGCAGGACTTGAGTATCTGACTCACGTGATTCAGTGCGCTGCCGCCGCTGAAGAGCAGAACGTGTGGCCCGAGTTCAGGGGTTTTTCGGTATCGTTCTAACCGTAGCCGGTCAGGCATCTGTACTGCACGGGTTACATGGATAGTATTCACATCAGGCAATTTTTAGTATCATCTTTAAGTTATTCATTACAGGTATAATAAACGATATTATATTAAACTCTATACAATGCTTTAATTATAGACTCAGCAGGCCAGTATTTTTGGATAATCTTGAACTCAATATACGTAATGCGGTACGTGCGGTGATTATCCGTGACGGCAGGATCCTGCTGCTCAGAAAAGAATATGAAGACGGTAGCGAACAGTTTGCGCTACCGGGTGGTGGACAGGATACGGGTGAAACCTTAACTATGGCCCTGGACAGGGAATGTCAGGAAGAGATTGGTGCAGATGTACAAATCGGCCCGCTACTCTATGTCGCAGACAGATTTAAGCTGCGTGATACACCTCCTGGGTCAACCCGCCACCTTGTCGAGTTTCTGTTTAGCTGCGATGTTGTGGAGTCTTATATTCCGCATAACGGTTATCATCCTGACAAGCATCAGGTCGAGGTACTCTGGGTTGAACTCGCCACTCTTGATAGTTTGCCGATGCGCCCATACGCCATCGGACAATTCCTGCAACATAGCCAGGATGAAAAATCTGTTGCCTATCTAGGCATGATAGATTAACCATGAGCATACCAAAAAGTATCCGCGATAACTTACGTTTTCTGATCACGGAGGTTGATTCGCAGGTATCAAATCTGCAGACCTATTTCGAAACCTACTCGGTAACCGTGGCCAAACGTATCATCGATCGCAGTGGTTATACCTATAATCTTAAGACCAGTATCCACAGTAGTTGTCTTGGCAAGATCGCACAAAACAAAAATGCACGTAGTGAGGCCAGCCTGCTTCGCTCTCTGGAAACGATAGCCTCCGATCTGGATCGTATAGCAGAGTTATGTCGCGACTGTATTCATCAGGTCGGCTACCTCCAAGATACAAAGCACCTGCCATCAACCCTTTATGTTTCACTGCTTGAGTGTATTACTAAGGGTATTCGTATGACCTATACCGCTATCGACAACAGTGACACAAAACTCGCATTGAGAATGGGGCGCATTGAGGGCAAGCTTGACGGCGCGTACAGGAAATTGCTAAAGAAACATAGTCGCGACCTGAAGCGGAAGAAAAAAAAGCACACCGAGGATCTCATTACAGCCCTGTTCGTCGGCCACTCCATAGAACAGATGGGTGATGTGTTGCTCAATATTAGTGAGGCAATCATTTCTGCGAATATGGGCCAGCCATTTAATACCGATCGCTACCATTCCCTGCAGGCATCTGTAGAACAGCTGAGTGGTACTGACGATGATTCTGATGTGGTATTAGAGAAGGTCGCCGAGACGCGATCGGGTAGTGGTATATCGGGCCTCAGTACGACTGACCAGGATGGTAACGAGTATCTGGCGATATTCAAAGATGGCCAGAAACGCAAGGTCAGGGAGGAGCGCGAAGGTGTGGAAAACTGGCATGAGATTTATCCGGGGCTGGCACCGAAAATACTGTCCCACCATAAACGTGGTCAGTCTGCGGCATTGCTTATCGAGCACCTTGCCGGCTTAACCTTTGAGCAGATCCTGCTGCACGAGCCAGCGAAGCTGTTAAACCAGTCGATGCTGCAATTGCAAAAGACCCTGAAATCAATCTGGTGTGAGACAAGAAGCAAAAAGCGTGTATCTGCAAACTATATGCAACAACTGGAAAAGCGGCTGGACGATGTTTATGCGCTACATCCGGAATTCAAGCAGGGCAACAGCCAGGTTTGTAAATTGTCTGTAGCTTCATTCGATGCTTTACTTCGTCAGGCACGGGATTATGAGAAACAGCTTAACGCACCTTTTTCAGTCTATATTCATGGTGACTTCAACGTGGATAACATAATCTATGATCCAATGGAACGAAAAATAAATTTTATCGATCTGCATCGTTCCAGTTATATGGACTATGTTCAGGATATTTCGGTATTCATGGTCTCCAACTATCGCTTACGGGTAGTTGACCCTGAGCTTCGACGGCGTATTCTTGGTCAGAGTCAAGATTTTTACGATTTTGCTGCAGCCTATGCAAAAAAGCACGGCGACACCAGCTTCGACCTGCGGCTGGCTTTGGGGCTGGCACGGTCATTTGCTACATCGACCCGCTTCGTACTCGACAAGACGCTCGCACGTGCTATGTGGCTACGTGCTCGATACCTGATTGAGAGCGTGCTGGCAACAGATGTCAAGAAGATGCAGAATTTTCACTTACCTGTTCAGGAGATTTTCGTTGGCTAAACCACGTATTGGTGTCATAGGCATACCGGGTAAATGGTCCACTGAAACATTGGCGGATGCGGTAGAAAAACAGACCGGCTTCCGGCTGGTGGTCGATATGGCTGATGTCAGCCTGGACCTCGAAAAAAATGTACTGTATTCAGGGTCAGTAAATCTGTGCGAACTGGATGGCATCATCGTTAAGAAGATTAGTGCGGTCTACTCACCGACAACTCTGGATCGCCTGGAATTATTACGCGTCGCCGAACAGGCGGGTGTTCGGGTATTCAGCCCGGCGCTTAGCATGTTACGGCTCATCGACCGGCTTAGCTGCACAGTCACCTTACGCAATGCTGGTATCCCTATGCCGGAAACCCGGATGACCGAGAATATAACGGTGGCGATGGACACAGTCAGGGATTTCGGTAGTGCAGTCTTCAAGCCACTGTATTCTACCAAGGCAAGAGGCATGACTATTATCGATGCTGATCAGGATGCCGAGAACATGGAACGCGTAATACGCGACTTCAGTGCGGACAATCAGATGATGTATATCCAGCGAAAGATCAACCTGCCGGGCAGAGATCTTGGTTTGGTATTTCTTGCTGGTTCTTACCTGGGCTGCTATGCGCGGGTTCCGCAAGGTGATGCCTGGAATACCACTATTCATAGTGGTGGTCGTTACGCAGCGCATACACCTACAGATGAGGTGATTGAACTCGCACATCGTGCTCAGGCTCCGTTCAACATGGACTTCACCACTGTCGATGTCGCAGAGACGGATACTGGCCCGATCGTTTTCGAAGTATCGGCATTTGGTGGTTTTCAGGGTGCGAAAGATGGTATTGGCATTGATGCAGCAGCGCTGTATACAGAACATGTTATGAAGGAGCTACTCTAGTTTGGGCAGACGAATTGCCGCCCTTATTCGTCATGGTGACTATCACCAGATGTCCGGCGCACCCAGTGCGCACCAGCCTTACCCGCTCAATGCAGACGGTCAAATCCATGCAGTGAAAGCAGCCGGCATTATCAATGAGGTTCAACAGCAAAATGGCTGGTCTATGGTACCAAACATCGACTGTTCACAGATGCTCAGGGCATGGCAGACAGCACATATCATTGCCGATAATCTCACCGCAAGGACTTCGGCTGAACTGCAACTGAAGAGTTTTGATGAACTGGCTGAACGCTGTGTAGGAAGTGCTGCTAATCTGACCGCTAGACAGATAGAGAAGGTTATACATGACGATCCACGCTATGCAGAACTCCCGGAGAACTGGAAATCGAACAGCGAGTATCGCCTGCCATTGCAAGGTGCGGAATCACTGCTTGAGGCAGGAAAACGTGTTGCTGATCACCTTGTCCGGCGCATGTCCGAACTACCAGCCAGTAGCGCAGATAGCCTCAAACTGTTCGTCGGACACGGCGCAGCTTTTCGGCATGCAGCCTTTCATCTTGGCGTGCTGGAATACGACGATATTATCCGCCTGAGTATGTATCATGGTCGCCCTGTGTTTCTGGAATTTCTCGACGATGATTGCTGGTCTCATGTAACCGGTGAGTGGAAGATCAGAGCGACCGATTCGGCATATATAGATTAAGGGTAGAGACTTAGCCATGGGCAAAAAACAAACTTCCAGTATTTTACCCTGTTACCGAGGCGAAAAATGGACGGGTACACATCTGCCAAGGGAGAGTCAAAACTGGCTGCTGGGAAAGACAGCCTCAGTCAGAAAGGACAGTTATCACAGGGCGGCTTTTCGTAAGGAGTTCGAAAAGGTTATAGGCAAAGAACCATGGAAGTGGCCCAAACGTCCTCTGTACTTCATTTCGGACATGCACGGAGACGCGGATGCCTTCATTGCTTCACTGGTGGCCTCGGGTGCAATCAAAAAAACGGGGCCCAGAGATAAAGACATTAAGATAATCGATGTGGGTCGCAAGGGCCGCTTTCTCATTGGCGGTGACTGCTTTGACAAGGGACCGAGCACGCTGCGTCTGTTGCGCGTGATCCAGATACTCATCGATAAACACGCGGATGTGGTGATTCTTGCTGGCAATCACGATGTCCGCATGATGCTCGGTATCCGTAGTATCAATATGGAAGCAGATCCCAGAACCGATCATTTTTTTATCCGCATGGGCAGGAAGATGGTGCCATTCCTGAAAGAGATCAGCGAGCAGTATTTACAGGGCAAAGATGCGTTACGTGATGTGCCATCCGCGCGTGAGTGCCGGCGAATTCTTTACCCTCCGAAGAGCTGGTTCCGGGATTTTCCAGTACATGCTGTCTGGACCATGCCTGAATCGACTATTCATAATGAAATTAGAAAATTACGTACCAAAATTAGACAGTTTGATGAAGATTGCAAAAAGGCAGGTTTGTCGATACGTATGGTATATGCAGCGGCTAATAAATGGCATGAGCTGTTCCTGCAAGCCAAGGGTGAATATGCGTGGTTCTACCAGCATATGCGCTTGTGTTACCGAAAAGGTTCATTTATGTTTTTACATGCAGGAATTGATGATCGGATTGCAGGAATGCTCAATAATTGCAATTGGAAACAGCTGAATACGGCATTTCGTGAACTGATGTACGAAAACCCTTTCGATTTTTATTATGGCCCGATTGCCAATAGTATGCGCACCAAGTACCGCAACATAGATAGGCCGCTAACTAGAGACGGAGTGAAAAAGATCCGTAAGCTGGGGATCCGTGCTGTGGTACACGGGCATCGGAACCTGCTGCACGGACAACGGCTGATGTTGCGCAAGGGGCTGCTCAATGTCGAGTGTGATACCACAATGGATCGAAATTCGCGCAAAAAAGAAGGCCTGAAAGGCGTGGGTGCAGCGGTTACCATTATCCGTCCAGAAGGTTGTGTTTTAGGCATTAGCAACGATTATCCTCATATCAAGCTATTCGATCCAAAAGACACAGTGTCTTGTTGAGACACGTCCGGCCTGCAGTTTGATCTTTGAAAAATGATGTTAATATGTCGACACAAAAAAATACTTACCGTAGATACGCAAACCAGAAAGTACGTGAGCGATGTATTTATGTTCTGGAAAAATTGTTTGTTGCAGGAGTTTGACCTATGGGTGCAGGTGTTATTCCACTGACCGTTAAAGATGGCGAAGTTCTGTTTCTTTTTCAGAGAACCTTTACCGGTAGAAAGGTTGGTTATCTTATCGATTTTGGTGGTGGACTGAGTGCTAAAGAAGATTACCGTAGCACGGCAGTGCGTGAATTTGTTGAAGAGACAGAAACGATGTATCTCGCCGATAATTTGCAGCTTGCCTGCCGATCAGATGACCGGGTGAAGGGGCAGATAAGTGCTGTTGAAGAAATATTTGAGCGTACGTTGTCGCCACACCCAAACTGGTGGTGCCGAAGAGAACCGGGTAATTCGAAAAATCCCAAAGACTGGCGAACCTATTTCATCGAGTTTCCTTTTCGTGATAACACGGCCTTGAATAGTGAGTGGGAATCCGACACCACTGGGCGATTCAAGAAGCGACGCGAGCTAGTCTGGATATCGGCTGACAACTTGCTGAATATCTATGATAATTCACCTCTCGAGCTGTGGAAGCGCGTGCGGCAACTGGAAAATGCACAGACTCTGATCCGCGAGATTCAATCCAGTTTGTTGCCATCCTGAGTGGATAGACAGGGGGGAGTGGCCAGAAGGGATGATCAGGGTGGACCAATGGAAAAATAAAAAACTGATTATTTAGAGACCATAAATATGTCTGAAAAACACAATATAGCTTCACTCAGCCGAATCTTGCTAGCAGATAACAAGGTACTTGATGAGTCACTGGATCTTGATCTCGGTGGTTACACGATGCGGATACGTTCTAATCATTTGCCAATGCTGGATTGTCTGGCGAAATATTTTTCGCATGTGGCACCAGCTACCTCGAAGCCGGATGTCGAGATCCATGTTATCGATCGTGAGGTGATGGATTCTGGCCTGACATTTACCGACTGGGCGCGAGAACCTGGCAAGACAGGCCGCAAAGATGCTTATTTTGATATCCCGGATGCACGTCTGGTGTTGAAGGTGCGTACCGGTATGCTGTTCCTGCAAAGTGAAAGTCTCATCATTGCGGCGGGTCCATGTCTGCAAAACGATAATCAGGTGATCAACTTCATCAACTCCCAGTATATGAACTGGCTTCAGCGCAACGGCTGGCTAATTTGCCATGCCTCTGGCCTGGAAATTCGAGGCCATGGCGTTGGCCTTGCGGGTTTTTCCGGTGGCGGCAAGTCTACGCTGATGCTTAACCTGCTCGAAGAAAACAGCGTAAATTATCTCACCAATGACCGGCTGTTTATTCGCTTTACAAATAATCACGTGTTGGCTCGTGGTATCCCGAAACTGCCGCGCATCAATCCTGGTACTATCGTTCACAATGCAAGGTTGCATCAGCTGCTTTCCAGGCAGAGGCGTGAAGAATTGCTACAGTTGCCAGCAGAAGAACTATGGCATTTGGAGGAAAAATACGACGTCCATGTGGAACAGGTTTACGGACCTAATAGAGTTTCTACTGAGGCTGATCTACAGGCCTTTGTGATTATTAACTGGCAACGCGATGCGACCGAGGAAACCCGCGTCAGCGCGGTTGATATTGCTCAGCGCCGCGAGCTACTAGCAGCGCTGATGAAATCACCCGGCCCCTTTTATCAGCATGCTGATGGCACCTTTCACAGCGATACAGCAGCTTTCGACGAACAGGCCTACCTTGATGTCCTGGATAGTGTGACAATATATGAAGTAACCGGTCAGATTGACTTTGATGCAGCCGGTAAGCAACTTATCGAATTACTGGGTATATAAGCGGAGGCAGGGTTATGGTTCGTGAATTATTGCTACTTCGTCACGGGAAATCGGACTGGAATACCGACAACAACGATTTTGACAGGCCACTGCAGGACAGGGGTAAACGTGGTGCGCAACGGATAGGAGTATGGCTGGCTACCAATGATCTGGTTCCTGATTATGTTATTTGCTCACCGGCAGAGCGAGCACTGGTTACAGCGGAAAAATGCTGTAAGGCGATGGGGCAGGGATCAGGCAATATTGTGCAGCAACAGAAGATCTATCTTGCGGACGCCGATGACCTGCTTGAGGTTCTCCGGCAGGTACCGACTGAAGTTAGTCGCGCTTTGCTGGTTGGTCATAATCCCGGATTGGAGGAGTTGCTACTCAGTTTGACAGCTGCTGAGATAGAGCCTGCAGAAGATGGAAAGCTGCTACCCACTGCTACCCTGGCTATCCTGGAAATAGATGAAGACTGGTCAGATCTAAAACAGAGCGGTGCCCGGCTGGTAAAGCTTATTCGTCCGCGCGCACTACCAAAAAAGTTCCCCTGGCCGTTGCTGGAAGGCAGGGAAAACAGAGATCGTCCGGCCTACTATTACAACCAGTCCTCCGTTATTCCTTACCGATTGCGTGATGGTAAAGCCGAGGTTCTGATTGTCAGATCTAGCAAGAAAAAGCACTGGGTTGTTCCCAAGGGAATACATGAGCCGGGACTGACCGCTCAGCAGTCAGCTGCCAAAGAGGCACTGGAAGAAGCCGGGGTGGAAGGTAAAGTTGATAATAAATCAGTCGGTAACTACCGTTACCAGAAATGGGGTGCAACCTGCATCGTTGAGGTCTATGCATTAGAGGTCAGTCGTGTTAACCCGGAAAGTGAGTGGCAGGAAAGCCACCGTACGCGGCAATGGGTTTCCCCGAAACAGGCAGCCAGTCTGGTCAGGCAGGCGGAACTTGGCCCGATGATCCTGGCGCTGTTTCCAGAGTGAGAGATGACTGATTTATTGTCCTAAGACACTAGTAAATACTATGCGCTTTAGTGATATTGTCATTCCGACTAAATCGTTGGGAACGATTTTGAATGTACTAAAGTACAGCCCGAAGGGTGACTAATTTTGCCGGGAGTAAAATTGAATGGCGGATGCCAGCCAGAATGGCGAATTACAGGAAGTAATTCGTAAAGGCAGGATGCCTGAAATACGGAGTGTTGCTGTGTTTTTTTACAGCAATACGACGAGGAATCTTGAAACTCTGATAATAACTGATAGCTCTAAGATCTCTCGACAATTGCTCCATGCATTGTCTAATAAGCTACATCCTTGTATCGATCCCTATGGTCGAGATGACAGGTACTTGATGTGATTTTTAATCACTCTAACAACCTATGGACTTTCAGTCCATAGTAGTTGAGTTAGGATTATCTCGCTAATGCGAAAACAACATTAACAGAATAACAGGAAATAATATGAGACGCGACAAAAGCAGCTTCAGACACGATTCACTTCAGGATGCAAAATCAATCAGCAAGTTTTTGGACGCCATGACTGAGGGATTTGCCAAAGGCAAGCTCGTCTTCAGTGATGAAGACGACAAGATCGTATTAAGTCCTGACGGCCTGCTTGAATTTAAGCTAACAGCAAGTCAGGAAGATGACCGCCAGAAAGTCAATATCCGCATCAGCTGGCAGGTGGAAAACAGGGCAAAGAGCAAGAAAAAACAGTTGTCTGTTTCATCCCGGTAAGCCGCTGTCAGTAATAATCACCTGCAACTGGCCGTGTTGTTTCCTTAGGGATAGACATCCGGTATAAAAGTCTGGTCGGTTATTGGCGGTCTGACATAACCAACACCTTCATCTCTCTTGGGAAGTTTGATTGGTTCCGGGGTGAGATCTTCGTATGGGATCTGGCTCAGCAGGTGAGTTATACAATTGAGCCGGGCATGTTTTTTAACATCGGATTTAACCACTAACCAGGGCGCCTGTTTGATATCGGTATGGGCAAACATTTGATCTTTTGCTTTTGAGTATTCAACCCATCGTTTGCGTGACTCCAGGTCCATTGGACTTAGTTTCCAGCGTTTGTGGGGTTCGATGAGCCGGCTTTGAAAGCGGTTCTCCTGTTCTTCATCCGAGACCGAGAACCAGTATTTGATCAGGATAATACCGGAACGAACCAGCATACGTTCAAATTCAGGACAGGAGCGCAGAAACTCCTGATATTCTTCTTCGTTGCAAAACCCCATCACCTTCTCGACACCCGCACGGTTGTACCAGCTGCGGTCAAACAATACAATTTCTCCAGCAGCGGGCAGCTGGGGAACATAACGTTGAAAATACCACTGCGTCTGTTCACGTTCTGTAGGGGCAGGCAACGCTGCCACCCGGCAGATACGCGGGTTGAGAAATTGGGTCATTCGTTTGATAACGCCTCCCTTGCCGGCGGCATCACGACCTTCGAACAGCACCACGACCTTCAGGCCCCTGTGATTGACCCAGGCCTGAAGTTTTACCATCTCAAGTTGAAGTTTAAATAGTTCTTCTTCATAACGTTTTTTACTTATTTTATTTTTTTTCAGCTCGTCTTTGTCGCTCATAACTTGCCCTTTTGGTAGATAACTGTATTTTTATAGCAGTTTATATAGGTCTTCATGAAATAAATGATTTTCTGATAATAGCATAAAACATAAATGATCAGTGCATGCTGATACACTGCGATGTGCGCTAACGCGAATATCTCCAGTAACTAATTGTTATATAATGTTTTATTTATTAAAGGATAATTTATATATTTACCACCTGTCAGGAAAAATCTACTTAATCGAGTGTCCTGCTAAGGAATAGAAAAAATATTTAAACAAACTTTAATGATTTACGCACGGCCAAAGTGTTTGTAATTAAATAATTGATTTATATAGTTTTATTGTTTTTAAAAGCGGGTCATAAAGATACCTGGTGCCTAATAAATGTTGACTTATCGGTACTTCCCGTAGAAAATGAGGAGATTTTTCTATAATCCTTTAACTGCGAGAACCCCTGAATTATGTTGCGTAAAATTCTATTACCAACTATTTGTATCATGCTTGCATGGGGTTTCTGGGTCAGTCCTGATTTCAAGGCTATCGCTGCCGGCGTCTCTATCTTTCTATTTGGCATGTTATCGCTGGAACAGGGATTCCAGGTGTTCACCGGCGGCACCCTGGAAAGGATACTCAAAAAGACGACTAACAAGCTCTGGAAAAGCCTCAGTTTTGGTGTTGTCAGCACCAGCCTGATGCAGTCCAGTTCGCTGGTCTCGGTCATTGCTATTTCCTTCCTTAGTGCCGGTTTGATAAACCTGGCCTCCGGGGTCGGCATCATCTTCGGCGCGAACATCGGTACCACTACGGGTGCCTGGCTGGTCGCTGGTTTCGGCCTGAAAGTAAAAATTTCGGCCTATGCCATGCCGATGCTGGTTTTCGGTGTGCTATTACTGTTCCAGACCTCGAAAAATCTGAAGGGAATAGGTTATATCCTGGTTGGTCTTGGTTTTCTATTTCTTGGCATCCATTATATGAAAGAAGGTTTTGATACCTTCAAGGACAGCTTCGACCTGACCCAGTTTGCCGTTAGCGGTTACGCTGGGCTGTTTCTGTTTACCGGTATCGGCATTGCTGCAACAGTCGTCATGCAGTCCAGTCATGCTACCCTGGTACTGACCATTACCGCGCTTGCCGCCAGTCAAATAACCTATGAAAATGGCCTCGCACTGGCCATTGGGGCGAATGTTGGTACCACCATCACCGCTATCATCGGCTCCATGAGTGCAAACGAACAGGGCAAACGACTGGCTGCGGCGCACCTGGTTTTCAATTTGGTTACCGGTCTGATCGCGATAATATTTATCTACCAGTTGATGGCAGCGGTAGACTGGATAAGCGCCCACGTTGGCATCGCCGATGATGACTACACCCTGAAACTGGCCGTGTTCCATACCCTGTTCAACACAATTGGTGTACTGGTGATGCTGCCGTTGATGAGCAGACTGGTCAGCACGCTGGAAAATATGTTCGAACCAAAGGCCTTGCTTGTCAGTCAACCGAAATACCTGGACGACTCTGCCTCTGAATTTCCTGATACTGCACTGGAGGCAGTCCGGCAGGAGACCCTCAGGGTCTGGGATCACACCATTAATATTCTGATCGACGCCTTCGGTTTTAAGCGCGAGCAGGTCATCTCTGACACTGACCTTGTAGCTATTGCGCAGTCGCAGCGCAGACTACCTGATTTTGATCTGGACACTGCCTACGAGCAAGAGGTCAAATCACTGTATAGCGCCATCATTACCTTCGTTAGTCGTGCCGGTTTCTCCTGGCAGGATGAGCAGTCCGGGGATATCCACTGGCTGCGTGATGCTAACCAGAAGATGGTTGATGTGATCAAGGCCAGCAAACACCTGCGCAAGAATCTTGTGATTGCGGCTGCATCTACAAACAAAGAGCAGCACGCGGTTTACAGTAATATGCGCGCCCAGCTGTCGTTGTTGATTCGTGAACTGGAGGAGATCCGATTGTCAGCTACAGAGGAGGATGAGTTACCGGTGTTGTCACTGGATCATCTGCGTCTGACCTTGCAGGAACACTGCGATATATTCAACGTGCGCCTGGCAGCAGCGATGACTGATGGTCGCATATCCGGCGAGCTGGCCGTCTCACTACTGAACGATTCCAACTACGCTCAGGAGATCTTTAACAAGCTGCTGGAGATAGGCGAAACCCTGTTTGTAAGACATAGCCATAACCTTACTGATGCCGAGCGTGAAGTGATGCTGAGTGACGATGAACTCGAGGCACTCGAAAACTAAAACGTTGTTGCGGATAGCAGGTTTTGCGATTAGACTAAAATTACTGTGCCACTTATCTGGAAACCATAATGTCAGAGAATAAACTACTCAAGCAGCTGAAAAACTTCCTGGATCTCGGCGCCAAAAATCGCAAGAAAAAGGCGGACGAACTGAAGAAGGTTATCAAGAAGCTCAGGAAGAAGGAAAAAGAACTGCTCGCTGAGTGCGACACGGTCGGTAACGGCAAGAAGCGCGACATGCTGAGAAAGCGTATCGATATCCTTCACGCCCAACGCAAAAAAGGTCTGAAGGCACTGAAGAAAATAGGTTAGAAGCGACAGGATACTTCGTCCACGGGCAATAAAGCAGATGCTCAGCAGCAACTGCAATCAAACCCTGATTACGGTTATTCGGCTCTAATTCTGGCGACAAATAACAAAGGGGTAAGCGCATACTTATCCCTTTTTTATATCTACTTACAGTGCTTAAGTTTCAACAGATTATTATTTGCATAAGAGTGCTATATGCTATAAAAGTTTGATGGCAATCGGCGGTCAGACATAAACGACACCTTCTTCAATTGAGTTAGAGCGTGCTGATTTAAAACTAAACTAACGAGTGAAAAAATGGATGAGGTAACAGCATTTTTTGATACACTTATGCTTAATTCTGGCGATTGGGAGCTGTTTCTTCGCATCCTGCTTCAGGTAGTGTTATTGACCTCGTCTGCTGTATTTTCAGGTTCAGAAACCGCGATGTTTTCTCTCAGCCGCATAGACCTGCAAAAGCTCAGGCAATCGCGGCACAAAGATTCCGAAAGTATTCACGCCATGCTGGATGAACCGCGTCGTTTGATTATCTCTATCCTGTGTGGTAATGAACTGGTCAATATTGCCTCGGCGGTGAATATGGCGGGGATCCTACTGCTGGTTTTTGGCAACCAGGATGTGGTCTGGTTGAATATTCTGATAATGGTACCGCTGCTGTTATTAATTGGAGAGGTGACGCCAAAGACTATTGCAGTCAGTAACCCCATTAGGTTCTCCACCCGTATCACTGCAAAGATTTTGCCCCGCTGGATGGTCTTCATAACACCGCTACGTGAAGTAGTACGTATGATAGCCGATCGCATCACCACCATGGTGGTGGGAGATGCTGTTGACCGGGAAAATATCCTGCAGCCCGATGAACTCAGAACACTTCTGGAGGAGGGAGAGAAGACCGGCATTATTGATGCGACCGAAAGGGTGCTGATTGATAACGTGCTGGAAGCATCGGAAACGGATATTTCACGAATTATGACGCCGAGTCCCCGTATATTATTTCTTGATGCGGATCTTCCTGCGTCTGAGTTGATAGAGCAGTTTCGCAGTGCTCGCCATCCCCGTATACCTGTCTATCAGGGGCACTGGGACAATGTAATCGGTTTTATCCATTCCGAAGATATACTGAAGCTGGTCAGGGGCGGGAGTGATCTCTCCATGGTTACCCTGGATATGATCCTGAAGCCGGCGCATTACGTACCGCCCACCAAGAAGGTGGATGAGATGTTCGACTACTTTCAGGCGCACAAAACCCGTGTTGCTATTATTCTGGGGGAGTATGGTGAGGTGTCGGGTATTGTCACCATGAAAGATGTTCTCAAATTTATTTTCGGTGAGATTACCGGAAAAATGGTTGGTCAGGAGCACTATAAGGAAGATGACGAAAATAGCTATATTGTCCCCGGTGATATGCGACTGACGGATTTTTATAATCTCACCAACTTCGATATTGAGGATACGGTGATGTCCACTATCGGTGGTGTTGCCTTCAGACTGTTTGACAGGTTGCCCGAACCTGGCGATCAGATCACGCACGAAGGTTTTCGCTTTATCGTTAAGCAACGCAGCGGCTTGAGGATCAGTCAACTTCAGGTTCAGAAGCTATCATCCTCTGACACGGATCATGTTGATACAGATGATGTTGCTGCAGTTGATACTGCTGCAGCAGCAGATGCAGATGCAGATGCTGTTATCGGCAGTGAGAGCGAGAGTAAGCCGTCTTCAAACAGTGATGGAGACGATCAGCAGGTTTTGCCTCAGGATCAAAAGTTAACTTCATCGAAGAAGAAAAAGAAAAAGAAAAAGAAGGATGCTACGGTTGATGACACTGTTATAAACAGCGAGAATGAATCATTTTCAAAAGCTAATGCAGACGATCAGGAGTCATTGCCTGAGGTGGCATCCTATAGCGTGCCCGATGACGAAAAGAAATTAGGGGGTAAATAATGGACTGGGCTGTAGAACTCATATTAATTATCTTCTTCCTTCTGCTGAAGGCATTTTTCTCTGGCTCCGAGATTGCCATGGTTAATTCGGACAAGCTTAAGTTGCGGCATCAGGCAAAGATGGGTGACCGCGGAGCCGCATTGGTGCTTAAGCTGTTTCGCACCCCGGACGTTATTCTGGGTACCACTCTGGTGGGAACCAATGTGGCCACTGTTACTATATCTACCCTGGGTGCGCTGATATTTATTGACCTGTTTGGTTCAGCAGGTGACCTGATCTCGGTTCTGGTGCTAACTCCGGTGCTGCTGATTCTGGGAGAAGTGGTTCCCAAAAGTATCTTCCAGCAGAAGGCAGATTATATCGCCAGTCGGATCATTTATGCCCTGCGCTTTTTCTCCTATCTTTTCTACCCGGTGATTTTTGTCTTTAGTCGGATAGCACGATTTATTACCCGCATTGTGGGCGATGGTACGGTTCCGCAAAACATGTTTATTACCCGGGAAGAGTTACGGGTACTGCTGGATGTATCTGATTCCACCGCCAAGCATTCGACGATTGATCGTAAGCGTATTCGCCGTATTATTCGCTTTGGTGATACCACGGTGGGCGAGGCGATGATTCCTCTGGCCGATGTGGTGGGTCTGAATGAATCCCGGCCCATGAAGGAGGCGGTGCGCCTGGTAATGAAATATGGGCCAATCTACCGCGGGAATATTACTAACATCAAGAGTATCCTGACCCTGGATTCATGGAATTTAATGGAACCTGACATCATGGAGAAATCTACCACCGAGTATATGAGTTCAGTACTGTTTCTTTCTCCAAAGCAGACTATTGATGTAGCGCTTCCCCAGTTGCAGGCCCGTGAAGATCACATGGCAATAGTGGTGGATGAGTTTGGCTCTGCAGTGGGGATTCTCACCATGGAAGATGTTTTCGAAGAGGTGGTAGGTGAGATTGATGTGGGATATGACTTCGATGAATATCACCCAAGACAACGGGCCTACATCGAACACGAGAGTGAAAATACCCACCTGATGAGCGGTAGAACGCCCATCTCGGAAGTCAACGATATCCTGTATGTGCATTTTCCGGTGGAGGAGGCACATACCATCGGTGGCCTGATTGTCAGTCGCCTGCGCCACATCCCATTGATAGGTGACACCATCGAAGAACAGGGTTATAGCCTGAGTGTGCTGGATGCGGATGAACGCTCGGTCCTCAAAGTACGGCTGGAACGGTTATAATTCCTGTTCTCAGACATGCTTCTGGATGAAATAACACTTTAGCCGTGGGGTGAAAACATCATGCGGTTAGATATAGCATTCCCCTCTCAACGAGGTATTAAGAAAATCCGGCTTTAACCTCTTTTTCCCCGAGTTAGGAGCAAGAAGGTTTTGTTACTCATGTAAAGCAAAACTTTTTTGTTGAAATTAAATAACACTGAAAATCCCCTTAATGAACACTGGCCTGGTGTTATTTGTTTACTAAAGCGGGGCAGGTTCACACGCTGTCTTTAAAATATGTTTTTGGTGATGTCATTAAACTGTCATAAATGGCAGGTATTATTGTGTGACAAAATTTCAATTTATTTGCATGTAGAGTTCAGTTTATTGATGTATAACCGTTTAGTCGCTGTAATCGGGCCATCAGGGCCAGGTAAAGATGCACTGATTGCTGGTGCAGGAAAGATACTGGCAAATAATCCTGCGTACTGGTGAAGAATGTGTCGGTATATACATTGAAGATTTTTGTCGGCCACGGTGCTGCCTTTCGCCATGCAGCCGTACATTTAGGGCTGTTGACTAATGAGCAGGCTGTTGCTCTTTCTATGTATCATTGTCGCCCTGTATTTTTTGAGCGCCTGCAAAAAAATAGATGGCAGCATGTTGGCGGTGACTGGAAAATACGTAAGGTGAAAGGTTTAGATTTAGATTAACAATTAAAGATGGATGAGGAAATAAAGAGAACGTCATGACCCAGTCACAACGTAAAAATAAAGATGAGTTCATTCCTGAGTATTGTGGACTTGAATGGCTAAACGGTAATTTACCCACCGAGTGCATAACATGGCCAATTCCAAAACAGGCCGCACGCATTTATGAACCGGATGATGAATTTGCGGTATCCGTTAAGCAGGTCAGGCAATATGCCCGTCTCAAGCCCTGGGTATGGCCCAGTCGGCCACATTTATTTTTCTCAGATATGCATGCTGATGCTGATGCTTTTTTAAGATCACTGGTTGCTTCGGGAGGAATTAAAATAACAGGACCTGGTGATGAAAATTTTGTATTGACTTCGCTTGGCGAGCAGGCAACTTTTGTCATTGGCGGTGACTGTTTTGATAAGGGCCCGAATAATCTGAGATTGTTTCGAGTACTGGCAAAATTGCGTGCGATAGGTAGCAATCTTCATATTCTGGTAGGCAACCACGATTTACGTACCTATGTTGGCCTTTCCTGTGCAGGGCGAAAAGATACACGTCATGCGCATTTGTTTGTGCGTATGGGGAAAAAGACAGCGCCTCTGTTCAAAGAAATATATGACGACTATTTTGCTGGTAGTGATTATTCGTATTCAATGTCGGAAGACGATGTCCGTGAACATTTGTTTCCTGATGAGGACTGGTATGACAGCTTCCCTGAGTCTGTCCGTGGCATGATCTCTGAACATCTAATCGCGAAAGAGTTAAAACGTATTCGCGAGAAAACCTCGGAATTTGAATTTCGTTGTAAAAAAATCGGGATGTCACTTGCGATGGTTTACGCAACAATTAATAAGGCTCGCGAATTATTTCTCGATAAAAGTGGCGAGTTTGGCTGGTATTTTGATGAAATGAAGCTTTGTCACCGAGCAGGATCTTTTCTGATGGTACATGCGGGCGTTGATGACAGCGTAGCCGACATTATCAGGCAACGTGGTGTTGAAGGATTAAATGCTGATTACAAACGCGCCTTAGATGGTGATCTGTTTGACCTGTACAATGGGCCACTGGGTAATGTATTTAGAACAAAGTATCGCGAAGGTGATTTTCCCTTTACTGATAAAGGACTGGACGATATCAATGTTGCCGGTATATACGCCATTATTCATGGCCATCGTAGTCTGCTATATGGGCAGCAAATAACGCTGCGTAATGGTTTATTAAACTTCGAATGTGATGCCTCTGTGGATTGTAATACCAGAGAACTGGAGGACTTACCGGGTAAGGGTGGTGCGGTCACCATCGTGCGTCCGGATGCACGGATTCTTGGTATAAGTACGGACTATCCGTTAGCTAAAATGTTTGATCTCACCAGCGTGAGTGAACTGACAACCGTCATATAGTATAAGGCAAGGTGAGTTTATTTCTGTTTGTAATATTACCGTAATATTGCTGTAAGTAAGCGGTAATAAAAACATAATAAAATGCATAGCTGCAATATTAATTCATATTTTTATAATGATAGTTACTAACTAGGCCGCAGCAAAGGATACACAATCATTTCTGAAGAATGACTTAACCAACTTTCTATTTTCTTTAATTGACTGTAAATCA
>RCNG010000658.1_pt1 | contig 29538 bp, 14 predicted proteins | sample 2041371 | NCBI WGS metagenome assembly RCNG01 (sample SAMN09708227, study PRJNA481090) | Marine sediment metagenome, whole genome shotgun sequencing project. | biome: marine sediment; feature: ocean; material: sediment; isolation source: Sewage treatment plant 1 marine sediment (STP1) ... | reverse complement strand
AAACAGTTCGACCGCTTTCGCAGAGCGGACGATATCGCGGGTCCGTTCTGCGGCTGCCCTGACTTCGGGGTCCCTGTCCTCCAGGACTTCATCCAAAACCTCGCGCGCCGCCCCCTTGCGTTCGAAGTGGACCAGTGCACGAACCGCATTGCGCCGGACCCGGGGATCGATGTTTCGACACAGGACCCGAACCCTTTTGAATGCCGAGGCCTCATCGATGGCGCCGATCGAGATCAGCTCGTTCAGCACATAGCTCGCCCCCTCGACCACCCGACCCTCCTCGCTGTCGAGGCCCTCGACAATCGCTTGAATGCCGATCTGGTCCCCGCCATGGATGATGCTCAACGCCGCAAAGTGACGCGTTGTATCGGAACGATCGTCGAGTGCATCGAGAACCCGGGGGTCAAAACCTCCGCCGACGCGTACCATGATCGACAACAGATCCTCGAGGCGGTAAGGGTGGAGATCGCTCTTCGTCCGTCGCAACACATCATCGACAACGCTCCGGTCTCCAAGCGTGCCGACGCAGTTGATGGAGCCCGCATAGCGGTCCCTGAAGTTCGAGTCTTCCGCCGGTACACCGGGATCGAGCGGAGGTTTTTCTTCACTTTCGGCGTTGAGCACGAATTCGAGGACATCGCTGAAGAGGCGGTCGGCGCAGTTGATCGAACCCATCGTCGGTCGGTTTTGGAACGACAGCACCATGCCACGCTTCAACCGCATATCACGCTCACGGACGAGCAAAGACATTTCGGTATGAAGCTGCTGGTTAAACATCACCTCACCACTGTCCGGTGTGCGGAGGCTCATGATCGCCAGTAGACCGAGAATCACGACGACAGCAACCCCGGCCACCTTGAGGCCGATGTTATCAGTCAGGCTCGCGATAATTTCCTTGGCCGGCGCCACCCGAGCCTGGCGTTGTCGTTTCTTGGCCTGCTCTCGGGTGCGCTCCTGCTCCTCGTTGCGTTGTTCGACTCGGTTCCGAGCCAGACTCTCGAGTTCACGCTCGACCATCACGGGGGATAGCCAACCGAAACCACGTCGGCTGAGATCCTCGAGCAGGCGTTTGAGGTCTCCCTCGCTCCACCTTGGAGATCCTTCCGTCTGAGTTTCGCGCTCCTGGCGCCGGAGAAAGACCCCGAGGAACGGCCTTGCCCGATCATCCCACCGGCCGCGCTCAGGCGGCTCCGGCTCCCAATCGAGGAACCAAAGGCGAAGCGTCGCGTCCGAACCGGCGGTCAGGGCCGCGCCGCCATCTCGACTAAGGCTGAGGTCGAATATGGGCCCGGCGTGGCCCTCAACCACGAGCTCGGCAGTGCCGGTCCGGACATCCCAGAGCCTGAGGGTGGCATCCTTGCCGACCGACAAAAGGAACCGGGCGTCCGGGGTGAAAGCAACGGCATGGACCGCGCCGTCATGGCCTGTGAGAACCCGCCAACAGCGCCCGCCCTCGAGATCCCACAGGCGGATCGAAGCGTCCTCCCCAGCCGATGCAAAGACCCGGCAGTCGGGGCTGACCGCGACCGCGTTGATCGCCCCTTCGTGTCCGGCCATACGCCGGAGTTCGGCGCGCCGCGGCAGGTTCCAAACCGTGACCTGGCTGTCCCAACCGCCGCCAACAACGAAGCGACCATCTGCACTGACTGCGATCGCGGTCACCGCGTCCTCGCTGCGGCCCAGCAACTCCGGCAACGACCCTTCTTCGAGTGGCCAAAGCCGCACCGTCCCATCGTCGCCAGCCGATACAACCGAATGGCCGTCGGGGTCAAACGCCACTGCCTGAACGATCCCGTCGTGGCCCTCGAACTCGTGCCGGCAGACACCATCACCGATATCCCACACTCGTACCCACGAGTCGCGACCCGCAGAAGCGAGCCAGAGTCCGTTGTCGCTGGCTGCGACCGATGTGACGCCACTGCCATGGCCGGCAAGTACTCGCTCCTCGACGCCCGTCGATGTCTCAAAGAGCCGCAGGGAACCATCTCCACCACCGGCCAGGGACGACCCGCCGTCAACCGTCAGACGGCAGGCGTTCACCACCGTACCTCCGCCGATGCGCCGCAGCTCGACGACCGAACGTGGTGCGCGTTTGGGGAAGAAAGCCAACACAGTATTCCAGAGTTCGAGTGCCTCCTGGTGGAGCTCGTAGCCGGTGACCGCCCGCGCAATCCGCAGCGGTTCAATGGCCTCTTCCATGAGACCCGCCTCGATATGCTCACGTGCAAGATCCAACTGCTCGCGGAACCTCTGCTCACGGCCGGCCAATTCGCCCGATGCCGCGGTGTCGGCCAGAACCAGCGGTAGCCGCGAGGGCGAGCGGCGGGGTAAAAGCAGCTGGCTCACCACCGACCCGTGAGCAGCACTCAGACACGTACCGCCGTCGGTCGCAACTGCATGAACCGGGTTTACAAGCCTCACCACTCGCTGCGCTTCGCCGGTGTCCAACCCCCATAGCCGCACAGTGCCGTCTTCGCCACCGCCGACAACCGTTTCTCCGACCAGGGCGACGGAAGTGACCGCGCCACTATGACCCCGCAAAAAGCGAAGATGGTTGCCCTCGACAATGTTCCAGACACCGATCGAACCATCCTGGCCCGCCGAAAGGGCGATCTGTCCGTCCTCGGTGATCGCGAGATCGCGAACCGGTCCCCGATGGCCTTCAAGGACCTGAACGCATCGCTCCTGCTCGAAGTCCCACACACGGATAGTGCCGTCGGCGCTGGCCGTGACAATTCTTGAACCAGAAGGGTGCCAGGCGACAGCGCTGATAAAGGCGGCGTGGCCCTGGAGTGTCTGTACGCACTCTCCACTTTCAAGGTCCCAGAGCCTGAGGCTGCGGTCCGATCCACCGCTTGCAACCATCTGCCCATTCGGCGCCGCGTCGACGCAGACTGCAACTCCGGGGTGGGTCCGCAAGTTCCGCAACCGCTGTCCGTTGGCAAGGTCGAAGAGGGTCAACGGCGAGTTTTCAAGGCACACGACAAGAACGTCGTCGATGGCCGTCATCGATCGGCCCGGTCGCGCCGGTCCTCCGAGATTGATGCGGTGAGCCGGACGGTCTCCGCTCGCTTCCCAGACTGCAGCCTCGCCGGCGACAGATCGGACCACGAGCCAACCGTTGGGTAGGGAGAGCAGGCTTTGCACCGGTGCCGAGTGGCTCATCGCCCGCGCCACCCAATGACCGGGAAGATGCGTTGCCACGGCCTCGGAGAGGCTCCCACCAAGTTCGGGATCGAGGGCTCGCGCCCGCGCCATTGCCTCCTTCTCTACCTCCTCGTTCCCGTGGCGTGAGAAGATCTCGGCGAGCCCGAGCACGACTGCGAGGTCGGAAGGACTTGCCTCGACAGATGCCGAAAGGAGCTCGCGAGCCCTCTCGAGATCGTCCGTATCGCTTCCGTCCCGGGCCCGTGCCAGCAGGGCGAGCCCGCGTTCGCGACGCACGGCGTGCGACCTCTCGTCCTCGTCAGCAGACCCGAGGGCAGCATCAGCACCCGCGGGATCGTCGAGCAGGAGACGCAGGCGCGCCCGTAGCAAACGGCTTCGTGAGACATCCCCGAGGGTGCGCTCCGCTTCGCTCAGCCGTCGTTCCAGCTCCGCGTCGGTGAGGCCATCACGACGCCACTCGAGCAGGCCGGAATTGAAGGTCGCCTCGAGGTGGCGAGGATCCGCGTTGAGCGCATCGCGAAAGCTCGCTCCCGCGCGCTCGGCCAGGCCGAGGGTGATAAACGATACGCCGCGGTTGTTGAGTGAGTCCGCGAGGAGTTGCGTTCTCTGGGGTTCTGGACGTGGGTAGGCGCGACCGGTGGTCTCCCGGTACATCCCGACCATCCACCCTCGCAACAGGGCGAAGGACTGTGGACGTCCTTTTGGGTCCTTGGCCACGCATGCCCGCATGAGGGCTGCAAGGCGTTTTTCGAGACCGGGTTTGAAGACCCTGGGGTCGGGCGGCTCCTCACGGAGGTGCATACGCATCCATCCGCTGAGCTGCGCCTCCCGGGTTTTTGACGCCGAATCGGTGGACATCATGAACGGACGGCGGCCGCAGAAGATCTCGTAGAGCATGCAACCGTAGGCATACATATCGGTTGCGATCGTCCCGCGCAGCGACTGGCGCCACAGCTCAGGCGCCATATACGGCGGTGTGCCGACAAGGCCGCCGTCCACCGTCACTGTCTGCCAACTGCCGCTGGCCATGGAGGAATCCTCACGCCTCCCGGTGTGGGGCAATGTCGGCTCCACCTGTTCCCGCACATCGTCTTGAACAGTCTTTTCCAGACCTTCAGCACGCACGAGGCCAAAGTCGGTAACTCTCGCAATACCGTCGGAGGTCAGAAGCACGTTCGCCGGCTTGATGTCGCGGTGAATGACACCCTGGTGCTCAACGCCCTGATCGTCGGTCCACAGGAAGCTGTGGGTGTAGTCGAGGCCACTCGCGATCTGGATCGCCACATCGAAACACTGATCGAGACCCGGCCGCTCCTCTTGTCTCAACCACTGGCTGAGATCACCGCCATCCACATACTCGATGAAGAGGCGGGGCATTCCGCCGATCTCCTGGAGGTAGTACGCAGAACAGATGTTGGGATGAACACCGAGAGCAATCCAGGATTCGGCTTCGCGCTGGAAGCGCGCTCGCCCATCTTCGGTTGCAAGCACCGATGGTAAAGGGGTTTTCACAGCCACCATGCGCTGAAGCTCGCGGTCGAAAGCAATTGACACGACTGCCATGCCGCCACGTGCCACCTCTCGGACTTCGTAGCGTCCGTCGACTACCGTACCCGCGAGCCAACCGCGCCCCTGGTCAGGTACGGAGAGGGTCGCAAATGTCGGCGGTGCGGCGGTCTCATCCGGCACAAAGCGGGTCGCGGCGGGTGCAGGCTCGGAGGGTTGTTCAGCCGCCATGGTCGCGCTGGGTACCTCGGCAACCGAGTGTGCAGCGTCGAGCGCCTGCAAAGCCTTCCTCCGCCATCCCTGCGCTGTCGTCGAAGCGGGATCGAGCTCGATACAGCGATCGAGGGCCCGCACCGCCTCGGAATAACGCTCGAGGCGCACCAGACAGTAACCTCGGTTCAGCCAGGATCGCGAATGAGCCGGAAATCGATCACACCACATCTCGAGCTTTGGGAGCGCATCCTCCCATCGCTCGGTCTTGAGCGCTTCAACAATCTCGTGCTTCAATTGCTCGGCGTTGAACTCCATGCCATTCAAGGATACCGCGTCGTTTGGCTATCCTGCTTGGTTGGCATTACTTGGGGGTGAGTGGATGAGGAAGTGACGGCTTGATCGCTATCGGGATCGCTATCGCTATCGCTATCGATGGAACGCGTTTCTGGTCGTTTTTCGATAGCGATCCCGATAGCGATTGCGATAGCGACGGAGCGATCGCAAACATGCACGAGAAATCTAGTGAATAATGGCACCCACAGGGGGAGAAAATGAAGATCACGTCGAAACGGCGGGATATCGAGGTTGCAGGATCCGAGATCGGAATTGCGCGCACAAAGGACGGCGTCGTGAAGCTGTGGGCCGAGGACGATCTCGCTCTCGCGCGGGGGTTGGGCTTTGCCCACGCCCAGGATCGTCTGGTGCAGATGATGCTGGTTCGGCTGGTCGGACAGGGGCGGCTGTGCGAGTGCCTGGTCAATGACAACGATGCGCTGGAAATCGATATCTTTATGCGCGAAATGGGACTCTCCAGGTACGCGAAGGTCGAGGCCGTCAACACCTTTGGAGAGGGTCGGTCACTTGGAGATGCCTACGCCGAGGGTGTGAACCACTGGCTCGGCACCAACCGACGCCCAATCGAGCTGATGATGGTCCGCTACGACCCCGACTGGTGGACAATCGCCGACACCATTCTCACCGTCAAGCTGATGTCCTATGTCGGTCTCGCCCAATCACAACAAGACATCGAGAAATTTCTCGTCCAGGCTATTCGCGCCGGTGTTCCCGCCGAACGTCTGGCCAAGCTCACCGCTCCCCATCTCGACGGCCTTGATGAGGCCACGGCGGAGCTGATTACCAAGCTGCGGTATGTGCAGCCGCTGTTGCCCGAGGCGCTGCGATTCCTCGGCGCGGCACCGACCCTGATGGCGAGCAATAACTGGGCCGTAGCCGGTTCGCGTACGGCATCGGGCAATCCGCTGCAGTGCAACGACCCCCACCTCGAGTGCAACCGCCTGCCGGCAGTCTGGTACGAGACCGTCATGCACACCGACGACGACTACCGAATCGGCGCCACCATGCCTGGTGTCCCGGGTCTCATCATGGGCCGCACCAGCAACCTCAGCTTTGGCTTCACCTATGGCTTCATGGATATGGTCGACTATTTCATCGAGCAGTGCCATGGCGGTAGCTACCGGCGTGGAGAGTCCTTTGTGCCCCTGAAAACCCGAACCGAGAAGATAGTCCGCAAAGGCAGCAAGCCCATTGAAATCACTATTCGAGAGACCGATCTCGGTACGCTCGAGAGCAACTCCCGCGAGTCCAATCTGGAGGACGGTTTCTACCTCAGCCGTGCCTGGTCGGCCCACCGGGCCGGTGGCGCCGCCTCGCTCGACGCCCTCGCCCGCCTTCCATCGACGAAGACCGTGAGCGAAGCGCAGGAGGTCGTACGCGAGGTAGCGATCTCCTGCAACTGGCTGCTGGCCGACCGCGACGGCAACATCGGCTATCAGCAATCCGGCCTGCTTCCCGACCGAAGTCACTCGGGTCTCCACCCGGTGCCAGCGTGGGAGGAGCAGTGGCGGTGGCGCGGAATCGTACCGCCCGACCAGTTGCACTCGCTGCTCAATCCGCCCGAAGGCGTGCTCGCGACTGCCAACAACGATTTGAACCCCGGAAACGGCCTGCTGGTCATCAATTTGCCGATGGGCTCGTACCGCGTCGACCGGATCCGAGCCCTTCTGAGTGAGTGCGAGGACTGCACCGTGGAAGATATGCAGCGCATCCAGAACGACCTCTACTCGCTTCAGGCAGAGCGATTCATGTCGGTCCTCCAGCCGCTGCTTCCCGAGACATTTGCCGGTAGGTTGCTGGCCGGATGGGACCTTTGCTACGACCGCGAATCGCGCGGAGCCACCCTCTTTGAAACCGTCTACCACGCCATCCTCAGGGAGGTCTTCGGCAAGGGCCTTCTGGGGGAGGAGGTGTGGGACTCGACGGTTTCCTCGACAGCGATCGTTGCCGACTACTACCACCTCTTCGACGACGTCCTGCTCGGTGACGATCCCTCATGGTTCGGCGAGGAAGGCCAGAGCGGGCTTTTCAAGCGGATCCTCGAGGAAGTCCTGACCGAGGTCAACCTCCAGGCGATCACTCCCTGGGGCCGCTGCCAACAGATCATGATGAAGAATGTCTTCTTCGACGGTCGGCTGCCGCGGTGGGTCGGGTTCGACTACGGCCCCATTGAGCTGCCCGGAAACCGCGCCACGGTCGTCCAGGGCGGAATCTTCAATTCCCACAATCGTCAGACAACATTCACTCCTTCGTGGCGGTTCATCACCGATCTCGGAGAGGATTGACCGCCCTCGCCGGCGGTCCCTCGGGCCGCCGATTCTCCCGTTGGTACAAGACCGACATCAAACGGTGGTTGAGTGGCAGATACAAAACATTGACGGCAGAGTGAATTTTCTCAATTCTCAGTTCTCAATTCTCAATTTTGAATTCCCAATCACCCGCCAGAGGTGCGCGGGCGCGGGCGATAATTGAGAATTAAGATTTGAAAATTGAGAATCCTTGTCTCAGTTCACCAGTTCGGCGGAGTTGCCGTTTGGAGCAGACGACGGCGGTCGGGTGGACTTGCCATTGCCGTTTCGGGCCTTGGAGTCGAACTCGTACTCGCACCAGCCGCGTCCCAGGAGCTCCTCGAGCCCATCCCTGGTAGCGGCCTGTGGGTTGACGGTCAGTGCCGGCGGCGGCACCAGGCGGGCCCTGAAGCTACCTCGGCGCAAGAGCTCGAACCGCACCGGCATTTCACCAGGGTGTTCGAGAAGGTACTCGCGAATTGCTCCCAGCCGTTCTTCATCCATTTGATCGAGGTCGAGGACCACTCTGAGGGCTGCAGCGCGGCGCGAGTCGATGCCCTCGAGGGAGACGATCTCGTCCGCCATCAGCTCGACATGTTCGCCTTCGCCCTTTACAGTCGCCACCACGAGCACCGGCCGGCCGTCAGCCAGCAGCCGTTCGTGGGCCTCGAAGACATCCGGAAATGCGACCACCCGGACCACACCGGCCGCATCTTCGAGCTGGAAAACAGCCAGGCGACGACCCTGGTTGCGGCCCTCCTTGCGGATCGGCATCTCTTTGAGGCCGGTGACCAGACCACCGACAGTCACGTGCTCGGCGCCTCCGGAAAATTTCCCGGCGAGCTCGGCCACGCGGCAGTCGGCGTAGCGGTCAAGCTGTTCGTCGAACTCCGCCAACGGATGGCCAGTGAGGTAGAAGCCGAGTACCTCTCGCTCCCACGACAGTCGTTCAGACTGCTCCGCCTGACCCGCCTTGCGCAACTCGTTCTCGAGGGTTTCGGATGGCATATCTTCAAAGAGAAAACCCTGGCCGAGCTCTCGCTGCTCCCTCTCGCGGCTGGTCATGTCGAGCAGTCGCTCGAGGTTGTCGAGAATGCCTTTGCGGGTGATGTCGAAAGCGTCAAAGCAGCCCGCCTTGGCGAGGCACTCCAGGGCCTTCTGATTCATCGAGCGCGCCGGCAGTGAACGCAAGCATTCCGCCAGTGCGGAAAATCCCCCCTCGCGCTCGCGGGCCTCGAGCAACGGTTCAACAGCGGAATGCCCTACCCCCTTGATAGCCGCGAGTCCGAAGCGGATGCCACTGCCCTCGACCGTAAAGAACGGCATCGACGTGTTGATGTCAGGTGGCAGAATTTCGAGATCCATCTGTTTGCACCGCACCAGGTACTGTCCGAGCTTGTCGGTGTTGCTGACCTCCGACGTCAACATCGCGGCCATGAAATGAGCCAGGTGATGGGTCTTGAGATAGGCGGTGACGTAAGCGACGTGGGCGTAAGCCACAGAGTGTGACTTGTTGAACCCGTACTTCGCAAACGGCACGATCTGGTTCCAAAGTTGGCGCGCCTTGTCCTTCGGGTGACCGTTGGAAACCGCACCGTCAATAAAATTCTCTCCCTCGCGGTCGATGATCTCCTGCTTCTTTTTTCCCATCGCCTTGCGCAGAGTGTCCGCTTTGGCCAGGGAAAAGCCGGCGATCTCGACCGCGATCCGCATCACCTGCTCCTGGTACACGATGATTCCGTACGTTTCACCGAGGATCTCCTCGAGTTCGGGGAAGATGTAGGTGATCGCCTTGCGGCCATGCTTGCGATCCGCGTAGTTGTCGATGAACTGCATCGGACCCGGACGGTAGAGGGCGTTGAGGGCGGCGATGTCGAGGAAGCTTTGCGGTTGCACCTTGCGCAGCACTTCCTTCATGCCCGAGGACTCGAACTGGAATACGCCGTCGGTATCGCCGGTCGAAAAGAGCGAATAGACATCTGCGTCGTCGAATGGGATGTTCGCCAGGTCGAGGTCCGGGTTTTCCGATCGACGGATTGACTTCACCGCATCGTCGATAACCGTCAACGTCCGGAGCCCGAGAAAATCCATCTTCAGAAGACCGAGGGCCTCGACGTCGTCCTTGTCGAACTGGGTCGTCACCTCCCCGTGCGACGAACGGTTCAAGGGGATCAGATTGACGAGCGGTTCCGGAGCAATCACGACCCCGGCTGCGTGCACTCCGCAGTGGCGAGCAAGCCCTTCAAGGCGAGAGGCAGTCTCTATCAGCAATCTCACATCCTCATCGCCCTCCACAAGCTCGAGCAGCTGTGGGGCGTCCTTGAGCGCCTTTTCAATCGTGATGTTGAGTTCGTCCGGTATCAGCTTGGCAATCCGGTCGACGTCTCCGAAGGGCATCCCCATCACTCGACCCACATCACGCACCGCAGATTTTGCCTTGAGGATGTTGAACGTAGCGATCTGGGACACCGAATCTTCGCCATAAAGATCCCGTACGTAGTCAATCACCTCGTCTCGCCGGCGCTGGCAAAAATCAATGTCGATATCGGGCATCGATATTCGGTCCGGATTGAGGAATCGTTCGAAAAGCAAATCGAATTCCATTGGATCGATATCAGTGATTCCGAGGGCGTAGGAAACAAGGGAACCAGCGGCTGAACCTCGACCCGGTCCGACCGGTATATCTTCCTCCCTGGCATAACGGATAAAATCCCAGACAACAAGGAAATATCCCGGGAAACCCATCTTACGGATGATATCCAGCTCCTGCTCGAGGCGCGCCGCATACGCTTCGTCACTCTGCCGCCTGGAGACGTTTTTCTCCATCCTTCTCGCCAGACCCTCCTGCGATTTCTCGGCAAGAAAGGCCTCGAGATTCGAGTTGTCTGGGACACTAAATTTCGGCAGGTGAAGTGTGTCGGTGTCGAAGCGGACGTGACACCTGGAAGCAATCTCACTTGTGCGCTCACAGGCCCCCGGATAATCAGCAAAGAGCTCGTACATTTCAGTCGGTGATTTGACATAAAATTCGGCGTTATAGGCGTAACTTCGTTGGAGGTCCTCGAGGTCGCGGTTGAGACCAATTCCGATCAGCACCTTGTGGGCGAAGGTGTCTTCACGCTCGTGGAAGTGGCAGTCGTTGGTCGCCACCAGCGGGATTCCGGTATTTTTGGAGACCTCCACCATGCCCTCTCGTACAAACTCTTCATCGGCCATACCGTGATCCTGGATCTCGAGGAAGAAATCGTCCTTACCAAAGATCTCGAGGTAGGTCTCTGCGGCTTCACGCGCCTTCTGAGGCTCCCGCGACAACAGGAGGCGTGACACCTCCCCAGAAAGACAGGCTGACAGGGCAATCAGACCATCACAATGCTCAGCAAGAAGATCTTTCGAAACACGGGGTTTGTGATAAAAGCCCTCCAAATAGCCGGCACTCACGAGCTTGACGAGGTTTGAAAAGCCCTTGTTATTCTCAGCCAGGAGTACAAGATGGTCGTATGGCCGCCGCCGACCGGGAACCGGCGACCGATCACGATGATCTCCGGAAGCCACGTACACTTCACACCCTATGACTGGCCGGATACCGGCTTCGATAGTCGCCTTGTGGAACTGAAACGCCCCAAAGAGGTTGCCGTGATCGGTCACCGCTACAGCGGACATTCCGAGGCGGGAAACCTGGGCTCCGAGGTCCGGAATCCGGATCGCAGAGTCGAGCAGCGAGTAATGGGTATGGAGGTGTAGATGAACGAAGGGCGGCACTTCGGATCGTCGGCTCATGGCGCCATGATAGCGCGGCCCGGTCGCGGCTGCCCGCCGGAGAGAAAGTTGGTCTCAAGACGATCCCCGGTGGCACAATTCAGGTCCTTTCAGATCGCAATCCGCCCCGAAATATTGACGATCTGATCGGAAGAAAGATATTCTCGGACCCGTTTTTCTTTCCGAATCATGATTCCTCAGAGAATCAATTGGTAACAATAATCAGAAATATTTCATTTGAATCAGATAAATATTCTGACGAGATTTCGATCCATTCTCTTGACAACACCAATCAGTTGAGACATTCTTAATTCGAAAAGATGAAAACCTTTTCGATTTTTCGACGTGAATCCGAGCCAAATGGCGACGACCAAGATTCGCAGATCCGCGTCTACAGGTCGCATGCAGCACGTGCGATTTCTGAAGAACGATGGGAAGTTGCAGAGATCTTTATCGATCGTATTTTGAAAGTTGATTCACACCATACTGAGGCGTGGTTGATGAAGGGTCACCTCCGACAACATTGTCGTGAAGATGAACAAACTGCGGTCGACTGTTACCGAAAAGTCATTAATCTTTGCGGCCCAGATTCCGTGCATCCACATGCTCAAAGAGCTCGCACTTCCCTCGGTAGATTGCTCACCGTCTGGAGCTAATCCCTCCCAACATCTCTCTGATCCGAGGGCCGAATTTCTCCTATTTAGATCTCGAATCGAAGAATTGCGGGTGGACGGAAATCCGAAATCCGAAATCCGAAATCCGAAATTTTAAGGGGAGAGCGGGCGGCATTCCTCATTCCTGATTCCTAATTCATCCGCCATGCTATTCTTCGCGGATGAAGGCGACGGTCAGCTCCCTCAAGCAGGCGCGGCAGATCCGACAGGTCTTTGGCCCCGTGCTCGACAGAATGGACGAGGTCGAGAAATTCTTTGACCGAGAGTTCAAGGCCGCCCAGCCTATGGTCCGCGATGTCGCGACCTACGTTCTCGGAAGCGGAGGCAAGCGGCTGCGGCCAGCGTTAGTGCTGCTGGTCAGCAAGATGCTTGGTTACAAGGGTGAGCGGGACGTGCGCTACGCTGCGGTGCTCGAGATGATCCACACCGCTACTCTGATCCACGACGACATCATCGACGAGTCCGATCTGCGCAGGGGACAACCAACCGCCAACAACACCTGGGGCAACCAGACGACCGTGCTGGTGGGCGACTGGCTCTATACCCGCACGATGGATATGTGTCTCGAACTCGGCGACGTCGAAGTTATGCGGGCTCTGACCTCAGCCACTCTGAGGATGACCGAAGGCGAAATTCTGGCCGATCGGGTACGAGGACGAATCGATGTCGATGAGAACACCTACATGGACATCACTCAGCGCAAAACTGCTGAGCTTTTCGCCGCCGCGTGTGCGCTGCCGGCACTTTTCCAACCAGCAACCCTGCACCTCACCGAGGGACTGCTCGATTTCGGGCGTAGTGTCGGCATCTCCTTCCAACTCGTGGATGATCTGCTCGACTTCACTGCCGCGCGATCCGACCTCGGCAAGCCCGTGATGGCGGATTTGCTCGAGGGTCGCGTCACCCTGCCGATCATTCTCCTCCTTCGGAGGGTCGATGGCCGGACCCGCGACAGGCTCGCCGAGGTGGTGTCGAGCGGCTCATTCGACGCCATTTCAGAAGAAGAAGTGCTGCAGATGGTGCGCACCTCCGGAGTGCTCGACGAGGTCCGTCAGCGTGCCAATGCATATAGCGCCGAGGCCACAGAGCGAGCGCAGACCTTCCCGCCCGGGCCCGAGCGTGACGCGCTGATTCTTGCCAGCCATTTGCTGCTCGATCGCGGCGTGTAACGCGTCCCACCCACCCCACCAGATACCAGATGCGAGATGCGAGATCTGCCCACTCTCCCTGAGGAATGAGGCGAGAGAAATTTCGGATTTCGGATTTCGGATTTCGGATTTTCGCCCACCGAACCAGGGCTTGACGGTTGGGGCACCCTCACCGTTCCCCCGGAATTTCTTCAGGGACCGTCGGCGGCCGCTGGAGTGAACGGCTTCGTCGCGAGGGCTAGCAGGCGTCGTGAGAGAAAATGACGACGAAATAACCTTGGCGGCCCGGTGAGAATGTCATCCCGACCGAGGACCTAGAGGGTCCGAGCGGAGGGATCTATGGAGGTGGCAGTCAGCACGCTCCAGCTCAACTCCACAGATCCCTCCACTCGCTTCGCTCGGTCGGGATGACAAGGAGACGCCTCGCTCGCGGGCGCCAGATTGCAGCGGCTGGGACGTCGGGCTCGGGATCGGGATCGGGATCGGAGGCGGCTAGAAGTCTGTTCGATCGTCGCCGATACACTCGAGGCCGGGAGGTGGATCCGGGAGCCAGTGGCCATCTGGAGGACCGTCTACAGGGCGCCACGTAGTGAAACGGAGGCGATTGATCGCGCCCTGGGGATCGACCACGACCACTTCGTCCGGCAAGTTGTCCTCTCCGAGGACCACATCGACGCGGTCTACACCGCCCAGCTCGCGCGGCACCAACGTAAAACCTCTCTCGCCGTGATCGAGGACCGTGAATCGATCTACCGCACCTCTCGGATCGAGCACCGCCGCCAGCGGCACTCTCGCCCACTCGTTGACATCGAGCTGGTGCTCATCGCAGCTCGGGACCTCGAGATCGACAAGGCGCACCAATCGTCCCTCGAGACCCATCATCTGGCCCGGGCCTTCGACGACCCGGAAGAGCGCACGATCGGGGAACGCCACGACGACGACTCCGGAGACCTCGTCTCCGGTCGCCATCCCAGCAGCGACATACTCCTGGCTATATTGGGCCTGCCAAGCGGGCTTTTCTCGGAGAACAGAGTTGAGGGCTTCCAGCGCAGGCATCCCAGCCTCCTGCGCCCCGACGCCGGAAGCAAATGCGACAGCAATTACCGCAATCAACACCCTTATTCTTTTCATGGAAGTAGTGTACTGGGTTCAGCCCTCGAGGCTGAGAGTATTGATCGACCGCGCAACCACAAAGATCTTTTCGTTGTTGTTTTCCGGCGATGTTGGATAGAGAAAAAAGCCACTGTTCTCCATCCGATATTCCTGGACATGGCCCTGGATGATCTCGCCGTCGAAGAACTCGACTCGCGAAGGTGCACCGGGGGGTGGATCGCCGATGACAGCACCAATCTGTAACTCGGCCTCCCGCCGACCCGGATCCTTGAGGAAGAAGACCGCTTTCAGCTCAGAGATATTGACCTGCAGTTTTTCGCCGTCCTCTGCCTCTGCTTCGACCGCAAAATCGAGGGGAGTGAACTCTCTCGTTAAAACACCACGGGTGAGGTGGCCGTCCCGAAACCTCAGCACTACCTCGACACTGGTCGACTCCTCCATCTGCACCCCCGGGAAGTCGCGAATCCCTATTTCATGCTAGCCCGGACCCGCTTCCCCGTCCAGCTACCCTGTCATCCTGATACAAGATACAAGATGCAAGATGCAAGATCCCCCCGACCCCGCTGACTCACTCCTGAGGGAGATTCGGTGGGACTTGTATCTTGTTTCTTGCATCTGTTCGCGTGGGCCGGCGAACTAATGCTTGAAGTGCCTTCTGCGCGTCAGCACCATCGCCACTCCCAGCTGGTTGCAGGCTTCGATGACGTCGTTGTCGCGAATCGACCCGCCAGGCTGAATGACGGCCTGCACACCCGCCGAATGTAACGCTTCGACCCCGTCCGGAAACGGGAAGAAGGCGTCGGAGGCGGCGACGCTGCCGGCGAGATCGTGGTCCATCTCGGCCGCCTTGGCGATCGAGATTTTGGCCGCGTCCACGCGGCTCATCTGGCCGGCTCCGATGCCGATAATTCGATCTTCGACACCGACCACGATGGCGTTGGAGCCAACGTGCTTGACCACACGCCACGCCAATTCGAGAGCACGCAACTGGTCTTCGCTCGGCGTCCTTTCGGTCACGATCTTCCGCTCCTCGCCCTCCCAACCCGTGTCCATCTCCTGAATCAGAAAGCCGCCGCCGACATCCCGAACCACCAAATCGCCGCCTTCGACCGGTTGGGCTTCGAGCACCCTCAGGTTCTTCTTGCGCGCAAAGACCTGGATCGCAGCATCGTCGTAGCCGGGAGCGATCACCACCTCGGCAAACTGCTCCACGACCATTTCCGCGAAAGCGCCATCCACCTCCTGGTTGGCTGCAATGACACCACCAAACGCCGACACCGGATCGGTCGCACGCGCCTTACGGAAGGCCTCAGCCATATTGTCGTCAAGACCCACTCCGCACGGGTTGGCGTGCTTGATCACCGCAACCCCGGCGCCGGGGAGGTCCCAAACCAGTCGCCACGCCCCGGTAGCGTCCCCCAGGTTGTTGTACGACAGTGCTTTACCCTGAATCTGACGAGAGCCCGCAAGACCCACCGCGGGTGTACTTTGCGCGAGCACTCCCCACTGGTGCGGGTTCTCGCCGTAGCGCAGCTCGACCTCGTGGCAGCGAAGAAGTGCCTCCGCCACCTCGGCCGCCGCCGCTGGCCTCTCCTCGCCCATCAAGCGCGGTAAGTTGGCCGCAATGACCGCATCGTAGGCAGCGGTGGTACGAAAGGCCTTGACCGCCATTTGGCGCCGAAAATCGTCGCCCGCTTCACCGGTCGAGAGCTCGGCGAGAACCTCAGCGTAGTCCGATGGATCCACAACAACCGTCACTCGCGCGTGGTTCTTGGCAGCCGCCCGAATGAGACTTGGTCCGCCGATGTCGATCTGCTCGACGGCATCCTCGAGGTCTGCATCGTCACGAGCCACCGTTTCACGGAAAGGGTAGAGATTGACAACCACGAGGTCGATATTCGGGATCTCCAGCTCTGAGAGTTCGGCTTCGTGTTCGGCGGTCGGCGCCGCGAGAATGCCTGCAAAGACCCGGGGATGCAGGGTCTTGACCCGTCCACCGAGGATTTCCGGAAAACCGGTGTGCCGGCTCACCTCGAGAACTTCGCATCCGGCATCGCGCAAGGCGCGCGCGGTACCGCCTGTCGAGATGATCTTCCAACCGAGAGCGCGGAGCTCGAGTCCGAACTCATCTAACCCGGTCTTGTCCGATACCGAGATTAATGCGATTCCGGCCATGTTGCCTCCCCCAGAGGATGGAATTGTACATCGCCTTCCCGCGGCCGACCGCGAGCCGCTATCGGGATCGCTATCAAAAAATTCAGCCGTGCATCTATCGATAGCGATAGCGATTCCGATCGAGATAGCGAACCGCCTGCCGGCTTCAGCGCGGTGAGCAGGCAACTGCTACGATACCCCCATGAAACACAGAACATGGCTCGCAGTTGTTGTCGCCCTTCTGGTTTCTTCGTGTGCTCCTTCGGGCCCACCTGCACGCCCGGCGGACACAGCCATCATCGGTATCCAATCCGACATTCAAAGCTGGAATCCGTTTCTGGCCGAGGACGCTACGAGCGAGGAGATTTTGACCCTCATCTACCCCTCGCTGGCGGTAGAACAGGTCGACTACCAACAACACCCGCCATCCTTCGAACCGTCATTGGCAGAGTCCTGGGAATTCTCAGAGGATGGTCTGAGCCTGACCTTCAAGCTGCGGACTGATGCCGTCTGGAGTGACGGTGTCCCGGTGACCTCCGATGACCTGCTCTTTAGCTGGGAAGCTCAAACATCGGATGCCCATGGATGGCTCTGGGCCGACCTCACCGATAACATCCAAGAGGTCGAGGCGCTCGACGATCACACGGTTCGCTACACCTTTACTCACCGTTATCCCTACCAACTGATGGATGTCAACGATGGACCCATCGTCCCGGCCCACGCGTGGGGAGGAATCCCTTTCGAGGCCTGGGAAGACACCGACTGGAGCGAATACGTCCTGTCGGCCGGACCCTTCCTACCCGGCGGGCACACACCGCAGCAGGAGATCATCTTCAAACGCAATCCGCACTACTTCATCCCTGAGCAGCCGCGATTGCAGGGCCTCATCTTTCGCATCGTTCCCTCCAAATCCGCCCTTTTCACTCAGTTTCTCGCTCGAGGCATCGATCTCGTCAACGACATTCCGCCGGCCGAGGCCGCGCGGGTTCAGTCCAACCCCGATCTCGAGCTGCGTATCTTTGCGGACCGGTCCTACACCCACATATGTTGGAACCTCGAAAACGATCTCTTCGCCGATCCATCGGTGCGCCGAGCCCTCGGCATCGCCATCGATCGAAGCGCCCTGGTCGATGTTGTCTATAACGGCTTCGCGGAGCCTTCGGTGGGGCCGGTGCTGTCGACCATGTGGGCCTTTCATCGAGAGCTTGAACCGCTGCCCTTCGACCCGATCGCCGCGGCCGAACTTCTGGCCGAAGCCGGCTGGAAGGACAGTGACAACGACGGTCTACTGGACCGAAATGGACAGACCTTCTCGTTCGAGATACTGGCGCCCGCGGAGAGCGAGGTTCGCCAGGACGTCGCGCTGATGATCGAACGGGACCTCGGCCGCATCGGAATCGAGGTCGTGCCCCGTCTGATCGAATGGGGCGCGGTTCAGGCGGCCATTTCGGAGGGGGATTTCGATGCCTTCGTCAACCGCTGGATTGAGCCGACCCAGGTGGACCTGGAGGGTATCTGGCGCAGCGCCCCGCCCGACACGCCGACATTCAACTTCGGCCACTACTCCAGCCCCGAAGTTGATCGTTTGCTCGACGAGGTCGCGGCGGCACCCGACTTCGCGACCCAAAAACCGCTCCTCGATCGTATTCAGGAGATCATTGTCGCCGACCAGCCCTACACCTTCCTGGTCGAAAATGTCCGCCTGGTCGGTCTCGATTCACGCGTGCAGGGAGCCGAAATCAACGACGCAACAATCTACTTCAATGTTGCGGATTGGGAGATCGAAGAGAAACCCCACGCACTCGAGTGATTGGACAGATGCTCGATGCTCGATGTTGGATGCAGCCAGACGAAAAGCAAGTCCGCCCGTAAATGCTCTACTGGTTGATGCGTCCAATTTTCTTCCCGCAGATGACGCAGATTGACGCAGATATTTTTCATTCTGTGGATCTGCGTTATCTGCGTCATCTGCGGGCAAGATTTGGGCCGGTGCGCGGATCGAGGATCGAGTATCGAGGATCGGGCGGGTGAATGTGTGCCCGCCCACCTATAATCTTCCTGTGAACTCAATCTCTCTCGAGGATGAGCCATGAAGCGCATCGCGCTGCGGCGGTTGGCCGCGCTGGTGCCGCTTGTGTGGCTGGTCGCGACCCTGACCTTCGCGGTCGTGCAGGCGGCACCGGGGTCCTATGCGGACACCATCGACAACCCCCGTCTTTCACCCGAGACCCGCGATGCTATCCGTGCCCGCTACGGTCTTGACCGGTCGGCCGGAGAGCAGTATCTGAGCTGGCTCGGGGCGGTCCTGACCGGCGACCTCGGGACCTCGTTCCTCTATCGCGAACCGGTGACAAGGGTTCTTTCCAGAGCATTGCCACCGACTCTGCTGCTCGCCGGCAGCGGCCTCCTGCTGACCCTGATTCTCGGACTTGCAATCGCGATGGCGGCCGTGAGACATCCCAACGGCTGGGCCGATCGCTTCATCACGGTACTCAGCCTCACACTTTACGGCGTACCGTCCTTCTGGCTTGCCGGGATGCTGATCCTCGTCTTCAGCGTCTCGCTCGGTTGGTTCCCGGCCTCGCACATGCACTCGGTGAACGCCGCCCGCCTCGGTGGCCTCGCCTCCCTGGTCGACCTGCTCCACCACCTTTTCCTGCCGGCCATCTGTCTCGGGTTGGTTGGAGCTGCAGGAACCGCCCGCTACGTCCGTGCCACTCTCCTCGATGTCCGGGCCTCGAGATTCATGCTCGCGGCCCGCGCTCGTGGCATCCCGAACCATCGCCTGCTGCTGGTCCACGCCCTGCGGCCTGCCCTGTTGCCGGTAGTCACCCTCCTCGGTCTGGCGCTGCCGGTGCTGGTTTCCGGCTCAGTGGTTATCGAGACCATTTTCTCGTGGCCGGGGATGGGCCAGGTGGCATTCAACGCAGCGCGCGCGCGTGACATCCCCCTGATCCTCGGCGCCACTTTGATCGGTGCGACCGCCGTCGTCCTTGGAAACCTGGTCGCAGACCTCCTCTACGCGGTTGTCGATCCGCGGTCGCGGAGCGAACAATGAAGGTCCAGCGGCGCCTGTTGTGGGGCGTTGCCGGCCTCGGCGTCCTCGTTTTCGCCTGTGGCGTCGGCCCGTCCCTGCTGGCCGACACCGGCGATGGGGATCCATTGCACGCTTCGCTGCTGTCACCTTTCTCCCGTGTCACGATCCTCGAACTCACAGACGGACGAATCCTGATCTCGCCCGAAGTGACAGCCGAGAGCGGCCTTTACCGGGTCCGCGGGCCGAGAAGAACGTCCACGATCCCATCGGACGAGGTCGCGGCAGAGACTCGAGCTCGTCTGTGGCTGGGCAGCGACCGCTTTGGTCGTGACGTCCTGCGGCGGCTGCTCGAGGGTGGCCGGATCTCCCTCGCCGTGGCGGCCCTCGGTGTCACCATCGCGCTCGTGGTCGGACTCTTCGTCGGACTTGCCGCCGCCACCGGCGGGTGGGTCGCGGATGCCGTTCTCATGCGAACGGTCGACGCGCTGCTCGCATTTCCTCTGCTCCTGCTTCTCATCCTCCTGTCAGCACTGTTCAGGCCGGGACCTCTTGTCCTGGTCGCGGTCCTCGGTCTGACCTCCTGGATGGGTCTGGCCCGGCTCGTTCGCGGCCAGGTTCTGTCTCTGCGCACCCGGAGTTTTATTCAGGCCGCCAAGGTCGCTGGAACTCGCTGGCCCCGCATGTGGACCCTCCACTATATTCCGAATATCAAGGCGCCAGTGGCCCAGGACACGGCCCTCCAGATGGGCAACCTGGTCCTCGCAGAGGCCACTCTGAGTTTCCTGGGGCTCGGGATTCCGGCCACCCTGCCAAGCTGGGGTGGCATGGTCGCCGAGGGCCAGCGGGTCATGCTCGACGGCTGGTGGCTGTCGGTCTTCCCGGGTCTTGCCATCACTGCCCTTGTCATCAGCCTCGCCCTCATCGGTGACGGGCTGCAGCAGAACAGCAAGGCCAGCGCGTAACCTGTATATCTCACCAGGCTTCGTCGCGAGGGCGGCGAGGTGCCGTGCACAGTGGGGTTTTCGACCTAGAGGTCCGGCCGGGGTCCCGAGCGCCGTCCGCCGATGGGGCTCGTGGGCCGAGGTCAAGGCGCGAGGAGGAGGTCGATGCCCGAGCATCGTCGACGACGAGCAACGACGAGATCGGCCACGACCCCCATCGGCCCAGAGGGTTGCGGCGGCATGGCCCCGGCTTCGTTGTTGCCACTCCTCGACGATGAAGGACATCGCCGTCGTCGCGGCGCCTAGAATCCGGACCCATGGCGCACGCAACGGACGATGCTGGGGATCCCAGCCGAACCTCGCAGGGCGCGGAGCACGTACTTGCGGTACGTCGAGCACCCCGAGGCGAGAAAACACCGCTGGGTGCGGTGCATCGGCGGCCGCAGCAGAAAGCTGGTGAGATATGCGGGTTATATATTTGTTACCCTGCAGCGATGAAACAGACTTCCTTTCCCTGGCGTTGCATCACACTGATCATCCTGGGCACAGCCATCATCGTGGCTGCTCCCGCCGGCAGCGAGGAGCGAACAATGAATGACGAGATTGCCGTCGCGGCGGCAGAGATCGAGCCGCAGCTGGTGGAGGCTCGGCGCTGGTTCCACCAGCACCCCGAGCTCTCCAATCGGGAGGAGCAGACCGGTGCCGAGATCGCTCGTCGTCTCGAGGCGATGGGATACGACGTGGAGACCGGAGTTGCCCACCACGGAGTTGTTGCTGTTCTCAAGGGAGCCCTCCCCGGGCCGGTCGTCGCGTGGCGTTCCGATATTGACGCGTTGCCGATCCATGAGCAGGTCGATGTTCCGTACCGCTCGACCAACGACGGGGTCATGCACGCCTGCGGTCACGACGTCCACACCACGGTCGGTCTCGGCGCTGCCGAGGTGTTGATGAAGCTCAAGGACCAGCTGCACGGCACGGTGAAATTCATCTTCCAACCGGCCGAAGAGGGTCCGCCGGTTGGTGAGGCCGGCGGCGCATTGTTGATGATCGAAGAGGGGGTTCTCGAGAGACCGATGCCTGAAGCGATCTTCGGGCTGCACGTCATGCCGATCGCCGAGGCCGGCTTCGCGGCTCTGCGGCCGGGTGGTTTTATGGCGGCCAGCGACCGCTTCACGATCACGATCCATGGGCGCATGACGCACGGCTCGGCGCCCCACGACGGGATCGACGCGGTGTATGTCGCTTCTCAGGTCGTGACGGCGCTCCAGGCGATAGCTTCGCGGGAGGTCGATGCCCGCAAATCGCTGGTCGTGTCGGTCGGCACCCTCAACGCCGGCAGTCGGTATAACATCATTGCCGCTAAAGCAGTCCTCACCGGCACCGTGCGCACGCTCGATCCCGAGACCTGGGCGGAGATCCCCAAACGATTCGAACGGATCGTCGCCGGCATTTGCGCGGCGAATCGCGCGACCTACGAGCTCGATTACAAACGGACCGCGCCCGTGGTGGACAATGACGAGGGTCTCACCGAGTTCGCCCTGGCATCGCTCGGCCGCAGCCTCGGCTCCAAAAACGTGCTCGTGGTCGATCCGATCATGGCCGCCGAAGATTTCGCCTACTTCCAGCAGCAGGTGCCCGGGGTGTACTTCTTCCTCGGTGTGGCCAACGCCGCCGAAGGCTGGACAGACTACGTCCACACGCCAACTTTCCGGCCTGACGAAAAGGCAATCATTGTCGGAGTCAAGGCTGCGGCGTCGTTGCTCGCCGATTTCACATCCAAAGATCCTATGGGCGCCGAGGATTGATCACCCGGATCGCAATCGTCGGCGGTGGCATTACGGGGCTCGCGACCGGTGCTTGGCTCGAGCACGACCACGGTATCGACGACTACCTGATCCTCGAGGCGTCGAGCAGGGCCGGCGGTAAGATCCGGTCAGAACTCAATGCCGGGTTTACTCTCGAGTGGGGGCCGCAGGGTTTCCTTGACAATGCTCCTGACACCCTCGAGCTGGCCTCGATCCAGAATATCGAGAACCAGCTGATGCGCGCAAACGAAGCGGCAGCCGACCGCTTCATACTGCGCCGGGGAAAACTCCGTCAGGTCGCGACATCGCCGGTCGGATTCATGAGTTCCAGCATCCTGCCGTTCAGCGGACGCCTCCGCCTGCTCGGCGAGCCGTTCGCCTCGCCCCATCCCGGCCACGACGAAACGGTCTTCGACTTCGCCAGCCGGCGCATCGGACGGCAGGCGGCAGAGGTCCTGGTCGACGCTATGGTCACCGGGGTCTTTGCCGGCGACTCTCGCAAGTTATCGCTTGCCGCCACGTTTCCGAAGATGGCAGCCATGGAGTCCGAGTACGGCTCACTGACCAAAGCTCTCTTCGCCAAGATGCGGGCGGCCAAGAAATCCGGGTCCCGTTCGGCCGGTCCGGCCGGCCCCGGTGGAACGCTCACGACCTTCTCAGGCGGCATGGTTCGACTTACCGACCGCCTCGCCGAGAGCGCCGGCGATCGCCTGCTGCTCAAGCGATCGTTGCAGACCCTCGAACGAGAAGGATCGACCCACTTCCTGAACACTGAGGACGGTGTGATCGAGGCCGAAACGGTGCTCCTTGCCCTGCCGGCCGAGCGGGCTGCGAGGCTGATGACCCACCTCGCACCGGACGCCGTCCAGCCGCTGGCTGAGACTCCGACGGCGCCAATAGCGGTGGTGATGCTCGGCTACGGAGACAAAAACGCGTTCGGCAGTCCAATCAACGGCTTTGGTTTTCTCGTTCCCCGTGGCGAGGACGACGCGCTGCTCGGCACGCTCTACTGTCACGACATCTTCCCGAGCCAGGCTCCAGGATCATCGCTCTTCCTGCGCGCGATGGTCGGCGGTGCCAGGTCGCCGGAAGCGGTGGAGTTGGATGATGATGAATTGACCGCTCGAGTGCGGGCTTCGCTGGCGCGGGTGCTCGGGTCCGATCCGGAGCCCGACCAGGTGTGGATCGTGCGCTGGGAACAGGGCATCTCGCAGTACACCGTCGGTCACCTCGATCGCGTGGCCGCGGCCGAGTTAGCGGCTGGAAATGCCGGCATCGAGCTTGCGGGCTCGCCTTACCGGGGAGTTTCAGTGAATGATTGCATCAGGCAAGCCAGAGCGGCAGCAACTCGGTTAGCTCAACGCCTTCTCGATGCTCGATGCTCGATGCTCGATGCTCGATGCTCGATGCTCGATGCTCGATGCTCGATGCTCGATGCTCGATGCTCGATGCAACAAGAGCGTCGATCCTCTTCCGTTTTGGTCAAGGGGCGGGCGGGCGATAATCCGAAACTCGAAATCCGAAATCTCAGCTCGGGCGCGCGGATCGAGTATCGAGTATCCAGGATCGAGTATCGGGCGGATGGGTGGACGGATCGAGTATCGAGAAACGAGTATCGAGGATCGTGGTCAGCGCGCCGCATTGCGCGGCGCCTCGCGCCCGAGTTTTGAGTGTTGAGTTATGAGTTTTCAGTTATTCCCCCCGGAAGAGCGGGAGGTTGGATGGGAACTCAAAACTCAAAACTAAGAACTCAAAACTGTGATCAACGTGAAGCGTTGATCACCGCGGCGGCGACGGCGAGCCAAACGACAACGCAAACGAGCAACGGTCGATCGGTAAGGAGGGCTTTGGTTGGGCTGCCACCAAGCTCGTGCCGGTGGAGCAGATAGAGATAGCGGAAAAGCCCGTAGAGCACGATCGGTACGGTCGCCAGTAATCCTTCTGATCCGACCTTGGCGACCGTTTCAGGCGCCACCGTGTAAAGGGCATAGGCCACCACTGTCGCGCCGAGAACGACGCTGATCGCCTGATCAACCATCGGCAGGGTGTAGTGGCCGAGCACCACCCGGTGGCTACCCGCCTCGGCGCCGAGGAGGACGAGTTCGGAACGTCGTTTTCCCAGTGCCAGGTAAAGTGCAAGCAGATAGGTCACCACCAGGATCCAGCGCGAAACCGGGACGTCGATCGCCACCGCCCCGCCGACGACACGAAGCACAAAACCGGCTGCGACCACCAGGACGTCAAGGAAGACCGCGCGCTTGAGCAACGCCGAGTACAACAGGACGAGGAAGACGTAGGAACCCAGCACCGCTGGGAACCATCCGCCGAGCCAGACTGCGACGACCGCGGCGGCGACCACCAAGACCACCGCCACGGCGAGGGCTGTCGCCACCGAAACCTCTCCGGAAGCGATAGCTCGGTTTTTCTTGATCGGGTGGGAACGGTCCGCCTCGCGGTCGATGACGTCGTTGACCAGATACACAGCCGAGGATGCAGCACAGAACGCGGCGACTGCCAGCAGGGTTCGAAGCCAGGCGTCGGGATCGCCGATGAGCCCGGAGAATACGATCGGCGCAAGCACGAATCCGTTCTTGAGCCACTGCTCTGGCCGCATACTGCGTATGATTCCGTTCACTACTCCATTCTAGCGTCTGCTTATTCAACACTCGAGATATTTTCGCTATCGGGATCGCTATCGATGATGAGACGACCCATGAGTGTATTTCGATTCCGATAGCGATAGCGATAGCGACTGATCGGCCCACTGAATGCAGCGACGTTTGATTTTGTTAAAGTGTTCTGACGCTACGACACAGTCGAGAGGGACCACTATGACCGACGACACCAGCAAGCTTTTGCCCGCGAATCCGGAGATCGCCAAACGTGCCCACATCGGTTCGATGGAGGAGTACGAACGACTCTACCGGTTATCCCTCGATGAACCCGAGAGTTTCTGGGCGCAGCAGGCCGAGCGACTCACCTGGTTCTACCCATGGAAAACGGTATTCGACCACGACTATGAAAATGTGGACTTTGGCTGGTATCTCGGTGGCCGCCTCAACGCCTGCTACAACTGCGTCGACCGTCACCTCCACGAGCGGGGCGAGCAGGACGCCATCATCTGGGTCAAGGACGAGCCAGGCGAATATGAGCACATCACCTACCGACAGCTCAAGCACGAGGTGAGCCGGGTTGCCAACGTCCTCCGTTACCACGGCGTCCGCCGCGGCGACCGGGTGTGCATTTACATGCCGATGATTCCGGAGCTCGCCTACACGATGCTCGCCTGCGCGCGGATCGGTGCCATTCACTCGATCGTCTTTGGTGGATTCAGCGCGGAATCCATCCGCGACCGCATCATTGATGCCGGAGCGAAGCTGGTGGTGACCGCCAACGAGGGAAGACGCGGCGGCCGGCGGCTGCGCCTCAAGGAGACCGTCGATCGAGCGGTCGAAGGCCTCGCGATGGTTGAGACAGTGCTCGTCGCGCGCCGCACCGACACCGAGGTCGAGATGAAACCGGGCCGGGACTACTGGCTCGACGAGGAGTGCCGCCGGCAGCGTTCCACCTGCACCTACGAGTGGATGGGCGCCGAAGACCCGCTTTTCATCCTTTACACATCGGGCTCGACCGGAAAACCCAAGGGCGTGCTCCACACGACCGGCGGTTACATGGTCTACGCGGCCATGACCCACGAGCTGGTCTTCGATTATCACCCCGGCGATATCTACTTCTGCGCCGCCGATGTCGGCTGGATCACCGGTCACTCCTACATCGTCTACGGGCCTCTTGCCAACGGCGCCACGACCGTGATGTTCGAGTCACTGCCGACCTACCCCGATCCCGGACGTTACTGGCAGGTGGTCGAAGACCTCGGGGTCAACATCTTTTACACCGCTCCGACCGCTCTCCGCTCCATCGTGTGTTCGGGCGACGAGTGGGTCAAAAAATACTCTCGCGACAGCCTCCGGGTTCTCGGGACCGTGGGTGAACCCATCAATCCCGATACGTGGTCCTGGTACCACGACGTCGTCGGCGAGGGCCGTTGCGCGGTCGTCGACACCTGGTGGCAGACCGAGACCGGCGGCATTCTGATCACTCCGCTGCCGGGCGTAACGCCCCTCAAACCGGGCTCCGCGACCCTGCCCTTCTTCGGCATCAAGCCGGTCGTCGTGGACGACAATGGCGCCAGGCTCGCCAATATCGAGGCCAGTGGAAATCTCTGCCTCGAGCGCACCTGGCCCGGCCAGGCACGTACCGTGTGGGGCGACCACGAGCGCTTCCACGAGACCTACTTCACACGTTTCCGGGGCTACTATTTCACCGGTGACGGCTGCCGCCGGGACAGCGATGGCTACTACTGGATCACCGGCCGCGTCGACGATGTCATCAACGTCTCCGGTCACCGGCTGGGGACCGCCGAGGTCGAGAGTGCGTTGGTCGAGCACGAATCGGTCGCCGAAGCCGCCGTGGTCGGCTTCCCGCACCGGATCAAGGGCCAGGGGATCTTTGCCTACGTTTTCCTCAACGACGATGTTCGGGGCACCGACCCCCACGAGTTGATCGGTGCCCTCAAGGAACAGGTGCGCCACGTCATCGGACGTTTTGCGACTCCCGACGAGATCTTGATGGTCGACGCCCTGCCCAAGACCCGTTCGGGGAAGATCATGCGCCGTATCCTGCGCAACATCGCTGCGGGCGAGTACGAAGACATGGGAAATGTCACGACACTCGCCGACCCGTCGGTGGTCGAGGCGCTGATCGAAGCGCATAAGGAGGCGGTCACCGCGAGTTGATGGACCTGCGCCGCCCATTAGAGGCGCGTTGCTACATCGACGGCACAGGTGCCACTCTTCGCATTGTTGGCCCGGGAGGCGCCGCTGACGTGGAGGCGGTGTCGTCAAACAATGCGAAGGGTGGCACCTTCCTCGCCGATGCGAGAAGCGCGAAGGAGCGTCCCCGAGACGAGGATTTGCCCCTTTATTCGAGCCCCAGAGGGGCGACAGAAACCTTATTTCGTCGATATCCATCTGTCGCCGCTCCGCGGCTATAACAACTCAACCAAAACGTATCCTGGGGCTCACGCCCCAGGATAATTATATGCCGCCGCTCCGCGGCTCATATCTTTCCCGCTGTCTGGGCGGCACAAATCACTCCGAATGGTGACGGTACCCTCCGCGACGGGTTAGGATCATCGTGGAGGTTCTGTGGCAGGACACAACGGCAATGGCCCGACATTCGATGACGACCTGAGGATCGCTGTTCAATTTCCACGACCATTCTTTGAGGACTGGGAGGCGGCAGCGGAGAAATCGCTGAAGGGGCGTTCACCGTCATTGCTCGAGGTCACGAGCCACGAAGGCCTGGTGATCAAACCCCTCTACACCGTAGAGGATGTTCCCCTCGACACACCGGGAAGAAGTGCGGCGCGTCACGGCCCGGTACAGGTCGCCTGTCCTGTTGATCTCCGCGACCCCAAAGGAACGATCGGGAGGATCATTGAAGCCCTGGACCACGGCGCCGACTCGCTCTGGATCTGGGTCGACCGCCGTAGCAACAACTGGGGGAAGCTGACAGCAGGGGCTTTCGCCCTCTTCCAGGAGGCCGCCAACGGTGCCCCGATCTATCTCGATGCCCGAGGCGCGGCACCAGCGCTCGCCGCCCTCCTCATCGCATCGACGCGACGCCTCGACAGCGGCTTTGAAGACCTCGCCGGCGGCTTCGACATCGACCCCCTTGGTGTCCTCGCCGCTGATGGCAAACTCCCGACGAGTCTCACCGGCGCCTTCGATCTGATGGCCGAGACCGTGCGGTGGAACGAGGACTTCGCACCAAGAATGCGCACCGTCGCCGTTTCGACCCTACCCCACGCCCGGGCCGGCGCCGATGCCTTGCAAGAGCTGAGCATCATCATCGCCACCGGCGTCGCCTATCTGCGGGCAATGGAGCAAAGGGGACTTTCTCCCGATCTCGTTTGTCGCCGCCTCCGATTCGTGACCGCGGTGGGCCGAGACCTCTTCATGGAGACCGCCAAGTTGCGCGCGTTGCGCGCGTTGTGGAGACGGGTCACAGAAGCTTGCAGCCTGCCGACAACAGCAGCGGCGGTCCCGATTCACGCCGTCGCCTCGCCGCGCTGTCTGACCGTTCGCGATCCCTGGGTCAATCTCCTCCGTGGTACCACGGCGGCGTACACAGCAGTCATCGGCGGAGCAGATGTCGTCACCGTCCTTCCCTTTGACTCGCTTGCCGGGCGCTCAGGCGAATTCGGCAGACGTCTTGCGGTCAACACCAGCATCATTCTGCGTGAGGAGAGCCACATCGAACGGGTCAGCGACCCGGCAGCAGGAAGCTACCTCGTCGAGAAGCTGACGTCCGATCTCTGCGGCGCCGCCTGGGAAAAGTTCCAGCGCATCGAGGGGATCGGTGGAATGGTCAACCATCTTCGTTCAGGGGCCCTTGCTCGGGAACTCGCCGACTCCTTAGCTTCCAAACGTCGAAGCATAGCGACCCTGCGCGACCCTGTGACCGGTGTCAGCACCTTTCCGGATCTCGAGGAGGAGGCCCTTCACCAGCTCCGCGCGAGGAGAGATCCCCGGCGGTCTCCGGACGACGTACCAACTGCCGTGCATCGCGCGGTCGGTGCGGACTTCGGTTCGTTTGAGGCCAGCCTCGAGGCCGCACACGGCGGAATATCGGCCGCCGACCTGGTAGACCTGTTGCGGGGTAGCGACGAGACCGACGACATCTCGCCGGTTGCCACCGAGCGAGAGGCGAGGCCGTTCGAAGCGCTTCGGGATGCCTCGGACAAGCATTTGCGTGAGACCGGCGTGAGGCCGCGGGTTTTTGTCGCGACCGTTGGTTCCCCCACCGAAACCCGCGCAGCCACAACGTTCGTCACCAATCTGCTCGCCGCCGGTGGCATGATTGCGGTCCTCAGTGAGGGGCTCGACGGCCCCGAGGCTCTTGCGCCGGCCTTTGCTGCGAGCGGCAGCAGGGCGGCCATTATCTGCGCCACTCCCGATCAGGCGCCCGAGGTCATTCCGCTGCTGGCGAGAGAGATCAAGGCGCTTCGAGGCCGCCGTGTACTCGTCGTCGGCAGACCCGGCCGTCTGGAGAGCTCATGGCGGGATGCCGGGGTCGACGGTTTCATCCAACGAAACATCGATGCGATCGCGCTGCTCACTGAGCTTCACGAGTCAGAGGGGGTGGGCCGTGGCTGAACAAGTGCCCGATTTCACCCTGATAGATTTTTCCCGGCCTGAGCCCACCGACTGGAATCTCAAACAGACCCACACAAGGTGGACCACACCCGAGGGCATCGAGATGGCCGGCACCTACGGCCCGGCTGACCTCGAGAACGTGGACCATCTCAACGGCTTGC
>RCNG010000130.1_pt1 | contig 29658 bp, 22 predicted proteins | sample 2041371 | NCBI WGS metagenome assembly RCNG01 (sample SAMN09708227, study PRJNA481090) | Marine sediment metagenome, whole genome shotgun sequencing project. | biome: marine sediment; feature: ocean; material: sediment; isolation source: Sewage treatment plant 1 marine sediment (STP1) ... | reverse complement strand
ACAAATATCGATTTTGGAAAATCTGGATCACCGTCAGGCCCTGGCTATAGCCACCGGCCGTCAGCGCGTTCGACCAAACCGTCACACCATTGGCGTCAGAGTTGCGGTCAGGGGTCGCACCACCGGTGCAAGCCTTCATTCCGCCAAATTCGCCACCATCGTTGTTGACCAAGAACACGTCTTCAAACGGGAAGTTGGCAACAATAAGCCCATCCCCATCCAAAAGCGTGAGCGAGATCGTTGCATCAATCGGCGCGAAGGTATTGGCATTAGAAGCTTCGAAGAAGCTATCTCCAGTACCATTCGGAAGATTGAACAGGACAGCGGCCGCACTAGCATCAGCGCGAGCGCTCGTGGACAATTCCAGATCGGGCACGCCAGCCGAAGCCAGAGACGCGGCACCAACCAACAGGGTAATCATTACAATACCCACAAGTTTCCTAAGAACCATTAGGACACCTCCAAAAAAGGCATGATCTAGCGAGGGTGGCTAGCCCAAGCGCACACATTGACAACTGCGTTGAACACTCCTTCCCACTCACATGTCCATCACTTGACTATATGAGAGTACCACAGCGCACAATACGGTGCAACCGTTTTTTTTCTAATGCGGAAAATTAAGGGATAAACATCAATGCTCGAAGGGAAGTATTTATTTAAAAGCCCCCGGAGCCACGATATCGTGCCATTCCGGGAGCTTTCCGCCAAATCAAGGCGTTTTTGACGAATGGTGGGCGAAACAGGACTCGAACCTGTGACTTCCTGCGTGTAAAGCAGGCGCTCTAGCCAACTGAACTATTCGCCCACACTCTCTCGGAAGGAACGCCACAGAAAAAACGGCAGCAGGACACAATACCCCATCACCAGAAGGACCGGCCCGATGGTGAGCATTCCCGCCGTCAGGCTGATGTACCCGAGCATGATGGCGCCCAGGGAGGTCCAAAGCAGCCAGAATTTTTTCATCATGTCCATGGCCGGACTCCTGTGGTGGCGTGGTGGTCCCGCCGGGCCTGGCGGTGGCACCTGCCTTGCGGGCCGCCTGACCTCTGCGGGTAGGCAGAACAATAATTTGGCAGACCGGTTCCGTCAATCATTGCGCCGGTCACCCCCGGCCCGGATGCGCCTAAATTCGCGGACCGCCGCTTCGTGTTCCCGGGACGTCCTCGAAAAAACGTGCCCCCCCTGACCGTCAGAAACGAAATACATGGCCCGACAGGCGGTGTCCGGATGGGCCGCCGCCGCCATCGCGGCGAAGCCCGGGCTGCCGATGGGACCCGGCGGCAGACCCTTGTTCCGGTAGGTATTGTAGGCGGACACCACCTCCAGGTGCCGATAGTAGAGACGTTTCCCTTTCCGGTTCAGGATGAACGCCACGGTGGGATCGGCTTCCAGACGCCAGCCCTGACCCAGCCGATTGACGTAGACGGCGGCCACCCGGGATCGTTCGTCCGGTCGCCGCGCCTCGGCTTCGACGATGGAAGCCAGGGCCAGGAGCTCCTGGCGGGAAAGATGAAGGGCTTCGCCAGCGCCCGGTGCTGCCAGAACCGAATCCACCCGGGCCCATTGGGTCTGGACCAGGAAACGCGCGGCCACCTCGGCACTGGTCCCTTCGGAGAAGAGAAAGGTGTCGGGGGCCAGGTGCCCCTCGCACCAGCGGAACCGCCGGGAGTGCCGGGCCGACTCAGCCGCCAGCAGTGAATCATGAAACGCCGCCGATGTCCCGGGCGGCAGAAGTTGCCCCGCCTCGGCGGCGGCGGTCACCAGGGAATCGGCGGTTGCCAGGAACTTCTCAGGATCGCAAGCCAAGGCCCCGGCGATCAGGTCGGCGATCGACGCAGCGTCCAGACCTTCGGGGATCGTCACCTTCACCTGGACTACGGTCCCGCTGGTCAAGGTCCGCAACAGATCCCTTGGCGAGGTCCCGAATGACAGTTCATAGAGGCCCGCCCGCAGAGCCCGCCCCTGGCCGGTCAGCTTCGCACCCGCCAAGAGGACACGGGTATGTTTCAGGAGCCCACGTGAAGCCAGGGTATCGGCGGCTGCGGTCAGGGTCATGCCCGGCACGATACGGACCAGGGCCGAACCTGAATCCGGCAGCGGGACCTTGCCGGTTCCGGGCCGCGGCCCCGGTCCCGTCCACAGGCGCCAGGCCGTCAGGACCATCACCAGCCCCAGCAGGGCAGCAGTTGCGACCACGATGATCCCGCGTTTCAGCACCCTGAACCTCCTTCAGGCGGCTCCCCTGGACGAAGGCTGTCCAGGAAGGATTGGAGGATGATTTCCGCGGCCATGGCGTCACGATCCTCCCTAGTGGGTCTGGTGGCGCCTTCCAGCCAGCGGTCCGCTTCGGCACTGCTGAAGCGCTCGTCCCACAGGATCACCTCGACGCTGAAATCACGCTCCAGCCGCTCAGCGAATTTCTTCACCCGCCGGGCCATGTCGCCTTCGCGGCCGTCGGCCGTCAACGGCAGCCCCAGCACGATGCCGATGGCCGACCTGGCGGCGATCAAATCCTCCAGGTGGGATAGAATCGAACCGTCCCTGCCCTCGACATGGGTACCCACGGCGAAGGCCAGCGAGTTGGCGGGATCGCTGGCGGCGATGCCTATCCGGCGCAAACCATAGTCGAGACCGAGATAGCAGGACATGGGATCAGTCGTCTTCGGAGGGCTCGAGTTTCTTGACCATGCGGATCATGAACCGGCCGTCTTCATGACGGCTGAATTCGAGGGCGTCGGTGAACTCGCGCATGATGAGGATGCCGCGACCGCGCTGGCGCATGAGTTCGTCCGAGGGGGTCCAGTGTTCGAAATCGAAACCGGGGCCCTCGTCCAGCACGGTGATGGTGATCTGGTTGCCATCGACCTCGAAGATGATCTGGATGGGCAGGACATCGTCCAGCTGGTTGCCGTGTTCCATGGCGTTGGTGCAGGCTTCGATCACCGAGGTGCCCAGTTCCTCCAGGGACTGTTTGCTGCAATCCATGTCGCTGCCGATTTCCATGAGGACGGCGTCCGGAACACCGAGAAAATCCATGTTGCTGGGCAGACGGATTTCGATTCGGGATGTCACGTTCTAATTACCTGCCCGCTGGCTGCCGCCATTCATCAGGAAAAACTCTGAACAGCTTCGTCTTCATCCTGGAAGGATTCGAAAACGGTATAGAGCTTCGAGACGATGAAGATGTTTTCGATACGGTCCGAAACCTTGAGGAGTTTCAACTCGCCCCCGCTTTTCTTGAGGGTCGTGTAACCCGAGATGAGAATCCCCAGCCCAGTACTGTTGACCCATTTGACGCGTTCCATGCTCACGATGACGTTGTGAAAGCCCTCGTGGATCAGGGTTTTGAGCGTCTCGTTGAAGGCCTCGGAATCCGGTCCTCCCATGAGCTTGCCGCTCATCTCGAGGATGGCGACCCCATCCCGTTTGCGTTCCTTGATCTTCACGCACTTTCACCTTTGCACAAGTCGGGCAGTTGGGCCCGGGACTGATCTGCGTTACCCTGCAGGCTCAATTGATCGCAACAGCATAGGACACAGGAGGCTTTATGTCCACATAAGGAATCCGCCGCCGGCCGGCGATTTCAAGGTTCCTGGCGGAGCATTTCCAGGACCCCCGACAGGTCCGCCGGAACCTCGGCCGAAAATTCGAGGGTTTCACCCGATACAGGATGAACCAGCTGGAGCGCCACCGCGTGGAGCATCTGGCGGCCGGCGGCTTTGACCATCCGGTCGGCCATCCTGCGGTCCAGGTTGTGGATGCCCCGGGCGCGCTGGTCCTCCCCGTACATGGCGTCCCCCACCACGGGATGGCCGTTGTGGGCGAAATGAACCCGGATCTGGTGGGTCCGGCCCGTCTCCAGGGCGACTTCGCACAACTGGGCGAAGCCGAAATCCTCCAGCACCTTGAAATGGGTAACCGCCGGCTTCCCCCCCTGGGATACCACCGCCATTTTCTGACGAAAACGAGGGTGCCGGCCGATGTCGCCGGTCAGGGTGGCGGCGTCCTCCTTCCAGCGTCCCCACGACAGGGCCAGATAGGTACGGCCCATACGCCGGTCTTCAAGCTGGCCGGACAGGTGCCGATGGGCGGTGTCAGTCAGGGCCACCGCCAGCAGCCCCGAGGTGTCCCTGTCCAGGCGGTGAACGATGCCCGGTCGCAAGGGATCGTCCGTCGAGGACAGGTGGGCGCAATGATGCAGCAGGGCGTTGACCAGGGTCCCGTCCGGGTGACCCACCGCCGGATGGACCACCATGCCGACGGGCTTGTCGACCACCAGGAGGTGTTCGTCCTCGAAAACGATGTTCAGGGGGATGTCCTGCGGCACAGCCTCCATCTCGGGCCGGGTACCGGGCTGGAATACGACCCGGCTGCCGGCCCGCAGGCGAAAACTCTTGGGCCGGTTCCGACCATCGACCAGAACCCTGTCTTCTTTCATTTCGGCGTGGAGGCGGCTGCGCGAAAGGTCCGGGCACTTGTCCACCAGGAAACTGTCCAGGCGCTGACCCTCTTTCTTGGGCTCGACGGTGAAGGACCGTTCCTCGGGGCCGCCCTCAGTCATCGGATTTCCGACCGTCGAAGAGGATGCACAGGAACAGGAGGGTTCCCCCTACGGTGACGCCCATGTCGGCCACGTTGAAGGTGTAGAAACGGTGGGTGCCGATGCCGACATCGATGAAATCGACGACGTGGCCGCCGTAGAAGATCCGGTCCACCAGGTTCCCGAGCGCCCCACCCAGGATGGCGGCCATGGCGCCGAGGCGGATCTTCAGCCGGGAATCGGTGGTGCGGTAGAGATAGACCAGGAAAACCGAGGCGATGACGCTGATCCCCACCAGGGCCCAGCGGCCCACCGGGAACAGTCCCATCGCGGAGCCGGGATTGCGGACGTAGATGAAGCGGACAAGGTCGCCGATGACCTGCACCTTGGACCGGAGGGTCGTCTCATTGGCCAGCACGATTCGTTTGGAGATGAAATCCAGGATGAAGACGATCGGTGCCCACAACCAGGGAGGGAAAAATCGGTTGGGCATCAGAGGTTTCCCGCCTCCTCCTTCTCCTTGCATTCGATGCACATGCGGGTGTAGGGGAGCCTCTTGAGGCGCGCGAGGCCGATGGCCTTGTTGCATCCCTGACATTTGCCGAAGGATCCGTCCTCGATCCGCCCCAGGGCCTCTTCGATGTTGTAGAGGTAACGGCCTTCGGTGTTGGCGAACTTGATGGTGGTCTCGTATTGGAACTCGTCCGTTCCCTGGTCCGCCATGTGGTTGGAGTGGGCCTTGCCCACCTCCAGACCGGACTGGTCATCGGTATGCTTGATGATCTTCTCATGCTGGGCCAGGGAATGGGAAACCCTATCCCTCTCTTCCATGAGCATTTTCCTGAATCTAGCGAGCTCGGATTTCCTCATGGGGCCCCTCCCCGCCTGGCATCAGGCCCTTTCCAGGGCAATGCCGATTTCGTGTTCTTCGATCTTGAATGTGTCTTTATAAGCCAAATCCCTGGCAGAAGCAACGCCTAGAGCCAGGGTCTCTGCGGCAATCCGTTCGGAAAACCGCTGGGCGGCCGCCAAAATCGCAACTGGACCGCTGATATTCAGCTCAATCCGGTCCGAGACCTCTAAACCGCTCTTTTTCCGCAGGTTCTGCACCTTATTGATGATTTCCCGCGCCAGGCCCTCCTGGAGGAGGTCATCGGTCAAGGTGGTGTCCAGAGCCACCGTCAGACCCTGGTCGCCGGTGGCCACGAAGGCGCCCACGCCTTCTTCGATGACCATGACTTCCTCGAACGTGAATGGCGTGGGCTCGCCTTCGAAATCCAGGGTCACGGTGCCGTGTTCGCGCAGGTCCATGATCTCGTCGGATGTCATGGCGGTGATACGCTTGGCCGCCAGCGGCGACCGTTGGCCGAACCGCGGGCCCAGGGCCCGGAAGTTGGCCTTGGCCGACAGCGTGGCGATGTCACGCGGGTCGTCGACCGTGCCGACGTCCTTGACGTTGAGTTCGCCTGCGATATAACCGGTCAAGAGACCATCGGCCTTCAGGAGAGTGACCCGGTCGTCGTTCGAATGCATGACCAGCCTTCCCAGAGGCTGCCGGGTCTTGAGGCCCGATTCCTGCCGCAGGCTGCGGCCCAGGCTCACCACGGCCTGGGCGGCGGCCATGGTCTTCTCCAGGTCCGCGTCGATGAGGGATTCGTCTACCCGGGGAAAATCCTGCAGGTGGACCGAGCCATGGGGATCGGCGTGCGCGGTCAGGCCGCGGAAGATCTCCTCGGTGACAAACGGCATGAAGGGCGCCAGAAGGCGCAGGCTGGATTCGAGCACGGTGTACAGCGTGGTGAAGGCGGCCCGCTTGTCCGGGGTCATCTCGCCTTTCCAGAACCGGCGGCGGCTGAGCCGGAGGTACCAGTTGCTCACGTCGTCCAGGAAGAACGTGCCGATGGTCTTGGCCGCCCGGGTCAGGTGGAGCGCGTCCAGGTCTTTGGTCACGGAACCAGTCACGCTCTGCAGCCTGCTGAGTATCCAGCGGTCCAGCTGGTCCAGCTCGCGGTCGCCTGCCTGGTCGGGCACAAAGCCGTCCAGGTTGGCGTAGAGCGTGAAGAAGTTGTAGGTGTTCTCCAGGGTGGCCAGCAGTTTGCGCTGGGCCTCCTTCACACCGCCACGATCGAATCGGGTCGGGGTCCAGACCGGGCTGCTGGTGATCATGTACCACCGCAGCGGGTCGGCGCCTTCAGTCCTCATGACGTCCATCGGGTCCAGGGTATTCCCGATGCTCTTGGACATCTTCTTGCCCTTCTTGTCCAGGATCAGTTCGTTCACCAGGCAGCTCTTGTAGCTGCTCGTCCCCTTGAGGAACGTGCTGATCACCAGCATGGTGTAGAACCAGCCGCGCGTCTGGTCGATGCCCTCGCTGATGAAGTCGGCGGGGAACTGGCTTTCGAAGAGTTCCTCGTTCTCGAAGGGATAGTGGTACTGGGCGAAGGGCATAGCGCCGGAATCGAACCAGCAGTCGATGACTTCTGGCGTCCGCCGCATGGTCCCGGTGCAGCCGGCGGCGGTGCAGCCGAAGGTCAGGTCGTCCACGTGCGGCCGGTGCAGGTCGAGATCCGACTGGTCGGCACCCGTCAGTTCGGTCAGATCCTGGCGGCAGGTCGGCATTTGCAGACCGCCGCACTCGTCGCAGATCCAGATGTTCAGCGGCGTGCCCCAGAAACGGTTGCGGCTCAGGCTCCAGTCGATGTTCCCGGCCAGCCAGTTGCCGAACCGGCCGCTGCCCACCTCGGGCGGCGCCCAGGTGATCTCCTTGTTGGCCTCGACCAGCTGGTCCCGCATGGAACTGGTCTTGATGAACCAGCTCGGCGTGGCGAAGTAGATCAGCGGGTTGTCGCACCGGTCGTGATAGGGATAGTCGTGGGTGTAGATCTCCTCGCGCAGGAGTTTGCCCTCTGCCTGCAGGTGCCGGATGATCTGCCGGTCGGCCTTCTTGACGTGCAACCCCGCCCAGGGCGAGATCTCCTCGGTGAACTGTCCGTTGGCGTCCACCGGCTTGAAGAAGGCCAGCTTCTCGATCTTCCCGATCTGGTAATCGTCCTCACCGAAGGCCGGCGCCATGTGCACGATGCCCGTCCCGGAATCGAGGGTCACGAAATCCGCTTCGACCACCACGAAAGCCCGTTCGTCGCCCGCGGATACGAAAGGCAGCAGCTGCTGGTAGGTGAGGCCGAGCAGGTCGGTGCCCTTGAATTTCTCCAGGACCTCGGTCTCGACCTCGGGATCCAGTACGCCAAGGCGGGCCTCGGCCAGGATCAGCACCTCGCCGCCGTGACGCACCCGCACGTAGTCGAAGTCGGTCCCGACGGCCAAGGCCACGTTCGAGGGCAGGGTCCAGGGCGTGGTGGTCCAGGTCAGGAAATACTCGTCACGGTCGGTGGCCTTCAACTTGACGAAGATGCTCGGGTCGCTGACCGAGCGGTAGCTGTTGGCCATCTCGTGGCTCGAGATGGGCGTGGCGCAGACAGGGCAGTAGGGCACCACCTTGTGCCCCTTGTAGAGAAGGTCCTCGGCGTGGAACCGGCTCAGGATCCACCACACCGTTTCGATGTAGTTGTTGTCGTAGGTGATGTAGGGATCGTCCAGGTCGACCCAGTATCCCAGCCGCTCGGTGAACTCGTCCCAGTCGTTCTTGCAGGTCCAGACGCTTTCCCGGCACTGCTCGTTGAAGGGCGTCAGCCCGAATTCCTGGATGGCCTGCGCGCCCTGGATGCCCAGCTGCTTCTCCACCGTGCGCTCGACCGGCAGTCCGTGGGTGTCCCAGCCCGCCTTGCGCAGGACCCGGTGCCCGGTCATGGTCTTGAACCGGCACATGATGTCCTTGCACAGCCGGGCCATGACGTGGTGCACGCCGGGCAGGCCGTTGGCCGTCGGGGGTCCCTCGTAGAACACCCAGTCCGGCGCACCGGCGCGCTGAGCGATGCTGCGCCGAAAGGTGTCATCCTTCTGCCAGAAACGGCTGATCCGTTCCTCGGAGTGGGAATCGTGGAATTTGCTCTCCAGGGACGGATAGATCGGCTTTCGGTCCCCGGCTGGCGTTTGCGACATCGTTCCCTACTGTCCTTTTCCGGTTGGATCCATCCGTGATTCGGCCGGTCTCAAAGGGCCACTTTTTTCAGGAAACCCGTCACCAGGGCCATGAGGTCGGGCTGGGCGGCGTTGGCCACCCGGATGATTTCCTCGACATTGGCCGGTTTGAGGGCGTCCGGGAAACAGGCGTCGGTGATCACCGACATGCCGATGACCTTCATCCCTCCGTGCACGGCCGCAAGGCACTCCGGCACGCTGGACATGCCCACCGTGTCCGCCCCCAGCGTCCGCAGGAACCGGTATTCGGCGCCAGTTTCCAGGTTGGGGCCGGCGACCGCGGCGTAGACCACCTTCTTGAGGGGGATCTTCAGGTCCAGGGCGACATTTTCCATGGTGGCCAGGAAGGCGCGGTCGTAGGGTTCGGACATGTCCGGGAAACGCGGTCCCAGGCGGTCGTCGTTCCAACCGATCAGGGGGTTGTCCCCCATCAGATTGATATGGTCGGTCATGACGGTGATGTCCCCGGGGCCCAGCTGGGGGTTCATTCCGCCGACCGCGTTGCTCATCAAGAGGGCGGTGCAGCCGAGGGCCTTCATGACCCGGACCGGCAGCGTGATCTGCTGCATGCTGTAACCCTCGTAGAAATGCACCCGGCCCTGCATGGCCAGCACACGGCGCCCCCCCAGTTCGCCGAAGACCAGCTTGCCGTCATGGCTGGTGGCAGTGGATTCGACGAAGTGAGGCACATCCCCGTAGGGAATGGTGATCGGTTTTTCGATCAGGTGGCCGAGTTCCCCCAGGCCGGTGCCCAGGATCAGCCCGATTTCGGGCTGGAACTCGGTTTTGGTGCGGATGAAGCCGGCGGCTTCCTCGATCTGCTGCCACATTTTGTGCAAAACGGCCCTCCAGTCGGCATGGCGGATTACAGGACGAAACAAACTAACATGGCCCCAGCGGCCTACCAAGAAAAAAGCGGGAATCGGTCGATTCCCGCCAGTATCCGCAGTGAGATTGAGGATTTTCGACCCGGACCGGACCCTGGGGCCCGATCCAGGCCGGTAGTTTATTAGGTGTCCCGGGAGGCCCCCGCCCCAACGGGTTCTTCACCGTTGGTCAGGACCGGTCCGTCCTCGATAGCATGTTCGGCGTCAGAGGAATGGTCGTCCGATCCCTTTTCCGCCGCCTCCGGGGCCCGATCGCCATCCGTCTCGGACAACGATTCGGAAACCAGCTCGGAGATGGAATGGACGGCTTCCTCTTCCTCGTTGGACTTCGATCCGGGATTGTAGTCCCGCCAGATGTCATCCTCGACGGCAGCGGCAGGAGGGGCCACTTCCAGGGATTCCTCCCCCATGTCGGGTTCCTCGTCCCGGGAAGCAGACGGGTCGCCTTCAACCCGGTTCTCGGCCGCGAAGGGATCCAGCTGGGGCGTGGCCGCTGCCATGGCGACCGGTTTGGGGTCGGGTTTGGGGTCGGGTTTGGGGTCGGGTTTGGGGTCGGCCTTCCGCCGGGTCTGCCCGGTGGTGGCCAGGACCGAATCGACGATGCTGGTCAGGCGATTGTCCAGATCCTCGAAATCGCTTTCGTGGGTCTCGACGAAACTGATCTGGGCCTCGGCCAGGGACTTGAACCGAGCCAGGTAGGATTCCTTTTCCTTGCGCAGAGCCTGGATTTCCCGTCGCAGTTCCTCGGTGCGCATCCGGCACTCCTCGAGAATCTGACGGGCCTGCATCTCGGCGTCCTTGACGATCAGGCCGCCTTCCTTGCTGGCGTTCTCCCGGGTCTCGTTCATGACGCGTTCGGCCGTCATCAGGGTATCACGCAGGTTGCGTTCCATGCCCTGGTACTCGCTGATCTGGTCTTCCTGCTGCATGACCATCTCGCGAATCTGCTTGTTGTCCACCAGGAGGGTTTCGTATTCGTCGGCCAGGGTGGACAGGAAGGCCCGGACTTCGTCACAATCGAAGCCCCGAACGGCCTTGCGGAATTCCTGCTTGCGTACATCGAGCGGCGTGATCCTCATGTCAATCTCCTCCAACCTGCGGATGCCGGCTCCGAATTCCCGGATTGCCCCGGTCCCGTCGACCGGACGGAACCACAACAATCCCTCTCAGATACCAGCTTGAACGATCAATCTCATGAGGAGTTGTATCAAGAGCCATGCCAGGATGGGCGACAGGTCGATGCCGCGCAGGGGGATCAGCGAACGCAGGAAACCCAGAAGGGGTTCGGTCACGCGGATGATCATCAAAAGAATCTCGTTACGGGGACGTGGATTGACCCAGCTCATGATCACCCGGGCGACAATCAGCCAGGAATAGACCTGCAGGATGGCCACGGCGAGTCTGGTGATGGTCATATCTCAGCCTTTCCGGCTCGTTTCTGGCCGGTGGTCGGCGAATCAGGTTCCGCGGGGGCCGAAAATGGCGCCGCCGATCCGCACCAGGGTGCTGCCTTCGGCGATGGCGGCCTCGAAATCGCCGCTCATCCCCATGCTCAATTCCCGCAGGGGCCTTCCTGTGGCGGACCGCACCTTGTCGGCCAACAACCTCAGAGAGGCAAACCCTTCCCGCAACTCGGTTTCCGGAGCTCCGTAACGGCCCATGCCCATGAACCCCCGCAGGTCCAGGCCGGGCAGTTCGGCCATCTTTGCGACCGCGTCCGGGACTTCCTTGGGAGCCAGCCCATTTTTCTGGGCCTCGCCGGAAATGTTGACTTCCAACAGGATGGCTTCGGTGTGGCCATCCAGGACCGCCAAACGCGACAGCTTTTTCGCCAGGCCGACGGAATCCACGCCGTGCAGCATATGAAAACGGCCGGCTGCCTTGCCGGCCTTGTTGCTCTGCAGATGTCCGATGAAGTGCCAGCGCAGGTTGGCCGCGGAAAGTTCCTCCGCCTCCAGGAGACGGGTCAGTTCCTCCTGCCGGTCCACCGCCTCGGGGATGCGGTTCTCCCCCAGGTCCCACTGTCCCGCGCGGCAGCCTTCCACCACCAGGGACAGGTCGATCTTCTTGCTGACGGCCACCAGCCGAACATCGTCGGCCGGTCGGCCGGCCAGTGCGCAGGCCCGCGCAATCCTCTCTCGCACCGCATCCAGGCGAGAGGCCACCGTCAGGTCGGCCATGGGCATTCCTATCGCCAGCGCAGCAGCAGGGTCTTCGGATCCAGTTCGATCTGGACCTGGGCCGGCTCGGTGCTGCCGTGCTCCTTGATGATCCTGACTTTGACATTGTCGCTGTCGGGCTCGAGGTTGATGATCACGCTCAGCGCCTCGTCGAAGCGGGCCACGCCGACCGGAACGCCGCGCGCGTCCATCTCCTGGCCTTGGCGATGGGTGTTGCTGCTGGTCCAGACCTCGGCCTGCCACTCGTTGGCCAGCCTCTGCAATCCCTCGATTTCCCACGCCTCGGTGAACTCGAAACGCGGAGTGCCGTCCATGATGACCATGTCGGGCACAAAATCCGCCGCGTCCTTCAGAAAGGCGACGGACTGTTCGAGTTTCTCCAGCGAAAAGGTCTTGCGGTTGTAGACGTGGATAAAACGGTTGCGCTCCATGCGCAGCTGTTTCTGGGGCAACTGATCCAGATCCAGGGAGGCCGCCATCGCGTGGAAGATCTGGTCGAAGAAGTTGTTGATGTGCTCGACGCTCTCCTTGGTCGAGATGTAGAGCACCTTCCGGCTCTGCAACAGCTGGTCGACCGCCAGGCCGATCAGGAAACCGGTTTTGCCCACGCCGTGCCGGGACAAGACCACGCCCAGCTCCCCTTCACCGAGACCTCCGCCGATGGCCCGCTCGAAGATGCGGACCGGACTGCGTTCCATCATGCTTTTTTCAACCATCGTCTTTTTCACTCCTGAAAAGAATCCCAGCACAGGATAACAACAAATGGGTCCAGTTTCTATTTACCCTGCGACTTTTTCTCCACGTATTCCTTGACCAGCTCCTCGGCCACCTCGCGCGGGGCCGGAGCGTACCTGGCGAACTCCATGGTAAATTCCGCCTTGCCCTGCGTTGAAGAGCGCAGGACCGTCGCGTAGCCGAACATCTCGGCCAGCGGCACGTTGGCATCGACCCGGACAAAACCTTCGTCCTCGGTCGTACCGACGATCACGCCCCGACGCTGCATCAAAGTCTTGATGATGTCGCCCTGGTATTCGCCGGGACCCTCGATGGACACCAGCATCAGAGGCTCGAGCGCCACCGGTTTGCCCCGGCTGTAGAACTCCCGGAAAGTCGCCCGGCAGGCGGTCTGGAAGGCCATGTCCGATGAGTCCACCGCGTGTGAGTTACCATCGAGCATGGTCACCTTCATGCCCTGGACCGGGGCGCCGATGTACTGGCCCTCGGGCATGGAAAGCTCGAAACCCTTCTTGCAGGCCCCGATGTATTCGGTCGGGATGCGCCCGCCGACCACCTTGCTCTCGAAGATGAACTCCCCGTCCTCGCTGGGCTCCATGAGGCCCTGGACCTTGGCGTACTGGCCGGAACCGCCGGTCTGCTTCTTGTGGACGTAGTCGAACTCGATGGGCTGGGTGATGGTCTCGCGGTACTTCACCTGAGGGGCGCCCGTGGTGACCACCGCCTTGAACTCCCGCTTGATCCGCTCGATGTAGACCTCAAGATGAAGTTCTCCCATCCCGCTGATGATCGTGTCCCCGGTCTCGGGGTCCTGCGAGGTGCGGAACGTGGGGTCCTCGCGGGTGAAGCGATGCAGGGCCTTGGACATGTTGGTGGCGGCCTTGTTGTCCTCCGGGACCACCGCCAGGCTCACCACCGGCTCGGGCACGTGCATGCTTGAAAGGGAGATCCGCTCACCGCCGGTAAAGGTGTCGCCGCTGGCACAGTCCACCCCGAACAGGGCGATGATATCACCGGCCGCTGCGGACACGATCTCCTCCATCTGATCGGCGTGCATCCGGCCCAGCCGTCCCACCTTGACCTTCTTGCCGGTGCGGCTGTTGTAGATGTCCTCGCCCTTTTTCAGCACGCCCTGGTAGATACGCACGTAGGTCAGTTGGCCGTAGGGCCCTTCCTCCAGCTTGAAGGCGTTGCAGACCAGGTTGTCCTCGACGCTGTTGGAGAGGATGAACTCCTCCTCTTCGCCTCCCTTGAGCAGGCGGATGGCCGTGTTGTCGATGTCCGTCGGTGAAGGCAGGTAGCGCATCACCGCGTTGAGCATCAGCTGGACACCCTTGTTCTTGTAGGCGCTGCCCATGTAGACGGGAGTCAGCTCGTTGGCCAGGACGCCGCGGCGGACCGCCTCGTGGATCATCTCTTCGGTGACGGCCTCTTCCAGGATGGCTTCCATCAGGTCGTCGCTGAACATGCTGACGGCGTCGAGCATGACTTCACGCCGCGCTTCGGCTTCGACCTGCAGGGCGGCGGGAATCTCACCCTCGACGATCTTTTCGCCGCTGTCGCCCTCGAAGATGTAGGCCCTCATGGTGATCAGATCGACCACACCTTCGTGCTTGTCCTCCAGCCCGATGGGAATCTGCATCATCACCGCGTTGTGCTTCAGCTTGTCGCGCAGCTGCTCGGTGACCCGGGCGGGATTGGCGCCGGAGCGATCGCACTTGTTGACGAAGGCGATGCGGGGCACGTTGTAGCGCTTCATCTGGCGGTCCACGGTGATGGACTGGCTCTGCACGCCGGCCACCGAGCAGAGCACCAGGATGGCGCCGTCCAGCACCTTCAGCGCCCTTTCGACCTCGATGGTGAAATCGACGTGGCCCGGGGTGTCGATGATGTTGACGTGGTGCCCGTTCCAGGTCGTGTAGGTGGCCGCGCTCTGGATCGTGATGCCGCGCTCGCGCTCAAGTTCCATGGAGTCCATGGTGGCGCCGACACCGTCCTTGCCACGTACCTCGTGGATGTCGCGGATGCGTCCGGTATAGAAAAGGATCCGCTCGGTCAGGGTCGTTTTGCCCGAATCGATGTGCGCGCTGATCCCGATGTTTCTGATCATGCTCAGATCTGCAGTCATGTCCCTTGTCCCGGTTCGCGGCGGGCTGATTCCCACCGACGGAAAATACCACATTTCAGCCTACAAAAACGCACGTCTGCCCGTACCCGAGTGGCAGGTCGGCAGACGTGGCGCGGGGCAAGATAGGCTCCCACCCTCGAAAAAGCAAACCTGACATCATTTATCTAAATTAAATTTCCGGAATCGGAAAGTCCCCCGAAACCCCGTGCCCGCGCCGATTTACCGGTCAAATGGCCCCGTGTATTCGGCCCACCGCGGCGAAGGCCTCGAGGCAGCGATCCACCTGGGCACTCGTATGGGCGGCCGAGGCCTGCAGCCGGATCCGGGCCTGACCCTTGGGCACGACCGGAAAACTGAACCCGATGCAGTAGATGCCCTCGTCCAGCAGATCGGCGGCCATCCCCTGGGCCATGAAGGCGTCATTGTCGTGCCGGCGGAAATGAACGGGAATGATGGCGTGGTCGCCGTCGTCCACGTCGAAGCCGAGATCGCGCAAACCGCCCCGCAGCTGCAACTGATTCTTTTCCAAGGTCTTGAGCGGACCCGGGTCCTCCCGCAGGATCCGCAGCACCTCCAGCGCAGCGCCGCAGATCATCATCGGCAGCGAGTTGCTGAACAGGTAGGGACGGCTCTTCTGGCGCAGCCATTCGATGATCTCGCGCCGGCCGCTGGTGCAGCCGCCCAGGGCCCCACCGAGCGCCTTACCCAGGGTGGTGGTGATCAGATCCACGCGGTCCATGACGTCGAATTTCTCGTGGGTTCCCCGTCCCGTGGGTCCGGTGAATCCGGTGGCGTGGCTGTCGTCGACCAGGACCATCGACTGGTACCTGTCGGCGAGGTCGCAGATCTCATTCAGAGGCGCCAGGTGCCCGTCCATCGAGAAGACGCCGTCGGTCACGATCAGGCGGAAATCCGCGCCCTGGGCGTCCTTGAGCATCGATTCGAGATGATCCATGTCGGCGTGGTTGTAAATGAACCGCTGGGCCTTGGCCAGGCGTACGCCGTCGATGATGGAGGCATGGTTGAGCTGATCGGTGATGATGGCGCTGTCCCGGTCCAGCAACGGTTCGAACACCCCGCCGTTGGCGTCGAAACAGGCGGCGTACAGGATGGTGTCCTCGGTCCCCAGGAAATCGCTTAGTTCGGCTTCGAGCTGCTTGTGCAGCGTGGTCGTCCCGCATATGAACCGCACCGAACTGAGACCGTAGCCCCACTGATCCAGGGTGCGGCGCGCCGCCTCCACCACCCGCGGGTCGGAGGCCAGTCCGAGGTAGTTGTTGGCGCAAAAATTGAGGACGGTCCGGCCGCCCACCTGGATCTCCGCGCCCTGGGGTCCCTCAAGTACACGCTCGTCCTTGTAGAGGCCCTGCTGCCTGATGGCGTCCAACTCGGTCCGCAGGACCTCACCGAATTTCCCGTACATATTTTTGGCGTTCCTTCCGGCCTGGCCGCTTTTAGTAACGCTTGGCCATCTCATCCAGGGTGACAGTCGGCACCTTGTCAGCCATGCCCGCCTGCCCGAAGGCGATCATGCGTGCCTTGACCACTTCGGCCATGGCTTCACGGGCCGGTTTCAAGTAGTCGCGCGGGTCGAACTTGCCCGGAGTTTCGGCGAACACCTTGCGGATGGCGCCGGTGATGGCCAGACGGTTGTCGGTGTCCACGTTGATCTTGCGGACCCCGTGCTTGATGCCTTCCTGGATCGCCTCGACCGGCACGCCGTAGGTTTCGGGCATCTCGCCGCCGTACTGGTTGATGATGTCGATCAACTCTTTGGGTACCGAACTGGAGCCATGCATGACCAGGTGGGTGTTGGGCAGGCGGCGGTGGATTTCCGCGATGACGTCCATCTTGAGCACGTCGCCGGTGGGTTTCTTGGTGAACTTGTAGGCGCCGTGGCTGGTGCCGATGGCTACGGCCAGGGCGTCGCAGCCGGTGTCGGCGACGAAGCTCTCGGCCTCTTCGGGGTCGGTCAGGTGTTCGAGGGCCTCTTCACCGGACAGGCCGGCACCGTGACCGTCTTCAATTCCACCCAGGCAGCCGATTTCCGCCTCGACCGTCACGCCAAGCGCGTGGGCCTTGTCCACGACCTGTTTGGTCACGTCTACGTTGTATTCGTAGGACGCGGGCGACTTGCCATCTTCCATAAGCGAGCCGTCCATCATCACGCTGGTGAAGCCCTGGTCGATGGCACTGAAGCAGGTCTCGGGGCTGTTGCCGTGGTCCTGGTGCATGGCGATGGGCAAGTTGGGATTCAGTTCGGCGGCGGCCAGCATCAGGTGGCGCAGGTAGTTGTCGTTCGAGTAGGAGCGGGCACCGCGGCTGGCCTGCACGATCACCGGGCTGTTGGTCTCGGTTGCAGCCATCATGATGGACTGGATCTGCTCCATGTTGTTGACGTTGAAGGCCCCGACGCCGTAGCCGTTCTCGGCGGCGTGATCGAGCATGACGCGCATGGGGATCAAAGGCATGACGGTCTCCTTGTTGGGGCGAAAACGAAAATATGTTCCCGGGTAAGCTAATCGACTCCACCTCCGGAGGCAATGTCGGCCTGGTCGGGTGGATGCCGGCGGTCGGCTGCGGCATGACAAAAAGCCCCCCCGGAAGATCCCTTCCGCGGGGGGGGCTGGAACTTAAGGGGATTTCAACGGAACAGGGCTTTTACCGAACCCCAGGTAACCTCTCCCACGGCCACCGGGTCAGGGGTCACCGTCATGGAAAGTGTAACGGACTCCTCCGCCTGTTGAGGCCCTTCATTATGTACGGCCACCGAATAGAACACCTGAAAAACGTATTCATGGCCTGGAACCAGGGTATCGTCCAGAGTAAACACGCCCGGTCCCTGGTGGTCGAAACCGTAGTCGGCGTCCGTCAGGTCGAAGAACCACGCCTCACCATTGACTGGAATGGATACTTCGATGGACACGGCCGATGGATCCATGGGCACGAAACTCACCGCCAGATTGGCGGATGCACTCACATGGGAAATCGACGCCTGGTCCTCGGTCGAAACGGTTCCCAGAAAGGAACCCGTGACCGTCAGATTGGCCCCGTCGAGAATGATCTCCGAATCATGGACGGACCGCATGTGATGGCTTCCCTCATCCACCTCAATATCCTTAAAATAAGGGCCCGGGTCCACGGAGCCATCGGTCCAGAAGGTGTTAGGGCCTACTTGGGGATCGAGCTCACAGGCGGTGTACCTGTCTAGGTAATCGAAGGTGATCTGGGCCAAGGCCGGACCGGCGAGAAGCAGAACAAACATAATGGCCAGGAAGAGTGCGCAACGTTTCATGGTGGTCTCCCATTCATACAGGTTAATGAATGCCATGATTTTATGAAATCTGGACACCGCTTGTCAAGCCGCGGGGCTTCATCCATTAGGACCTTGCACAACAAAGCCCACCCGTTATCATGGTGGCGGCATAAAACAAGGCGGTTGGGATCTTGACGGAATTCGCCACGGCTATTGCGAGGATCGGATTGGGGAGAGGCGGGCTTGCGAGTCTTTCCGCCATTTTGACCGTGGTGTTGGTCTGTCTGGCGGCCGCCTCTGGTTCAGCCGAACCGGTGCGGGTCACTGTCAGCATCCTGACCCAGGTTTGGTTCGTCGAGCAGATCGGCGGCGATCGCGTTGAAGTCTCCGTGCTGGTCGGACCGGGGCATTCCCCCGCCACCTACGAACCCACGCCCAAACAAATGGCCGTCCTTGAGCAGGCCGACCTCTTCCTGGCCGCGGGTGTTCCCTTCGAACATGTTCTGGTTCCCCGGATCAGGTCGCTCCCCCGCGCGCCGATGATCGCCGGCCCCGAAGCCGAGGGCCACGACCACCATCACGAAACTGATCCCCATACCTGGCTGGACCCGATCCAGGCATTGGCCATGGCCGATACGATCAGCCGGCACCTGCAGGCAATGGTTCCCGGGCAGGCCGCGGCTATCCGCAAGCGGCACGAGCTCATGGTGGAACAGCTCACCAAACTCGACGACGAGGTCCGGAGAATCCTGGCAGCCTTCGAGGGACGCAGCTTTTTCGTCTTTCATCCTGCCTTCGGTCATTTCGCCAAGGCCTACGGCCTGGTCCAGGTTTCGGTAGAGGCGGGCGGACATGAGCCCGGTCCCCGCCACCTGGCCGAGATCATCGACCGCGCCCGAGCCTCCGGTGTCGGCTCGATCATCGTCCAGCCCCAGTTTTCCCACAAGGCGGCCGAGACTGTGGCCACGGCCATCGGCGCCGAAATCGTGGTCTTGGATCCGTTGGCCTTTGACTACCCGGCCAACCTCCTGGAAATAGCGCAGACACTGGCCGAAAGGTTCGCCGCCGAAGACGCCACTGCCGCAGGGAACGGCTCATGAGTTCCGCCATCTCCTGCCGGGACCTTGATTTCGGGTACGAAGGCAAACCGGTTCTCAGGAACGTCAACATCACCATTCCGGTCGGGGATTTCGTCTGCGTGGTCGGGCCCAACGGCAGCGGCAAGACCACCTTGTTGAAGATCGCCCTGGGCCTGCTGAAGCCAACCGCCGGAGTGATCGAAGTGCTCGGTCAGAGACCCGATCGCTCCCGCGGAAAAATCGGCTACGTGCCCCAGCATCCGCGGCTGGATCCCCTCTTTCCGGTCAGTGCCATGGACGTGGTGCTGATGGGACGACTGGGCCGCACGCGCTCGGTCGGGGCCTGGAGTGCCGATGATCGCGCGCAGGCGCGGCGGGCCCTTGAAGAAGTCGGATTGGCCGACCGTGCCGCCCACCATTTCGCCTCGTTGAGCGGCGGCCAGAAGCAGCGGGTCCTCATTGCCAGGGCCCTGGCCGGCGAACCCGAATTGCTTCTGCTCGACGAACCTACCGCCGGCCTCGACGCCCACATCGAAGCCGGCTTCTACCAGCTGCTCCAGGAACTCAACCAACGCCTGACCGTCGTTTTGGTGTCTCACGACCTCGGTTTCGTGTCCGGGTTCGTGCGCAGCGTGGTCTGCGTGGGCCAGGACGTGGTGGTGCACCCCACCAGCGAGGTCACCGGCGAGGTCATCGCCGATCTCTACGGCGGAGACGTGCGCCTGATCCGCCACGACCACCGCTGCAGCGAGGACGGTCACAAATGACGGCCTTCTGGGACGCGCTGCAGACCCACGCCTTCCTCCAGTACGCCCTGCTGGCCGGCCTGCTGGTGAGCATTCCCTGCGGGGTGGTCGGAAGTTTCGTGGTTATCCGGCGCATCAGCTACATCGCCGGGGGCATCGCCCATTCGGTCCTGGCCGGCCTAGGCATCGTCCACTACCTGCGCGTGGTCCACGGCTTCGAGGGCCTGTCCCCCATCGGCGGAGCGGTGATCGCGGCGCTGGTGGCCGCCGTGATCATCGGCTGGGTCAGCCTGCATCTGAAGCAAAGAGAAGACACGGTCATCGGCGCGGTCTGGGCCATGGGGATGGCCACCGGCATCCTTTTCATCAGCATGACACCCGGTTACACCACCGACCTGATGAGCTATCTCTTCGGCAATATCCTGATGGTCACCAGCCGGGACCTGTGGTTGATCGCCGTCCTGGACGTCGTCGTCCTGGTGACGGTCGCGCTGTTCCACAAGCAACTTTTGGCGGTTTGTTTCGATGGGGAGTTCGCCGGCCTGCGCGGCGTGCACGTGCAGCGCTTCTATTTCCTGCTGCTGGTGCTGACGGCCCTGACGGTGGTCCTGCTGGTGTCCGTGGTGGGCATCATTCTGGTCATCGCGCTATTGACCCTGCCGGCGGCCATGGCCAATCTTTTCGCGCGCCGGCTGTGGCAGATGATGATGCTGGCCACCGTCATCTCCGCCGTATTGACCACCGGCGGCCTGGCGCTGAGCTACGGCCCGGACCTTCCCGTCGGCGCGGTGACCATCCTACTGACCGGCGCCGGTTATTTTCTGATAGCCCTCTTTCGCCGCCGCCCTTAGTTCAATCGCCTAAACCGCATCAGTCGACCCAACCCAGCACATCCCGAATGACGCTCCAGCGAGGCCGTTCCCCGGAGGCCGCCTTGCCCATGATCCAATGGTCGAAATACCGCTCGATCGTGCCGTCCCCAAGCTTGAGGGCCACCCAATGATCCATGAACTCATCCAGCCGCGGATCTTCGAACCGGTAGGAAATCACCAGGGGTAATTGCGCACTCGCGCCCTCGGGCCGCACGACCCGGAACCTGGGGTAGGCCAGGGTCCAAAAAGCCGCTGCTTCGGCGCCCACCAGCAAGGCGTTGATATCGGGACGTCGGCCCTCCAGAAAATCGCGGGGATCCTCCAACCGGATCACTCGCAATCCAGGGATCATGCGAGGCAAAATGGATTCGAATTCCGTTTCCTGGAAGACGGCGACCACAGGATTTTCCAAAGCCCTGATGTCTTTCCTGGTCCGCCATTGCTTGACGTCCGTATCGGGCACCAGCACGGCCAGATGGAAATCCAGATACGGGTCGGAAAAACTCATCGTCCGGGCCCGCCGTACATTTCCATGGATGCCGCTGGCCACCATGTCCACGTGGTCCAGATCGATGTGTTCCTGAAGGTTGTCCACCTCCACGGGAACCAGTTCCAGATCCACATCAAGATCAAGGGCCAACCGCCCCACCAGGTCGATGTCGAGGCCGACCACATCCCCCTGCTCGTTGCGGTAGGTAAATGGCATCCGTCCTTCGCCGAATCCCACCCGCAACACTTTCCGCCGCAGAATGCGGCCGAGCACACTTTCACCCTCCGTGATCGGGTCGGGATTGGGGACGGCTTTCTCCAGCACCGTGGTCACTGGTGCCAGCCCCATCTTCGTATTCACGAGTTCCATGCGGGTGATGATATCGGCCGGATCCTCTGAATTGGCGATCGTACTTTCGAGGTACGAATGAACCCCCACCATGGCCAGCACCATGACCACCGAAGAAACCACCAGCAGCCGGACAATCGCCTTCCACCGGACCCGTAATAGACCCATCAAAACGGAAGTCGTGATCACCACCATTGCCACCAGATGCATGGTCGAGAGGAAATCACCCACCCGGGCCGTCCACACACCCGAAGCGATGAACAACTGGAACAGATCGGCCGGCAGCCTCAGGGCCTCGAGCAGGAACGGTATGGCCACCACCGGCCCGCCGAACATGCTGAAGAGACCTCCGACGAGGATGGTCAGGTAGGCCATGACATCCAGGGCCTGACCCGAAAACCAGGCCGCGAACGGGATGAAGATCAGGGTCAGAACCTTGCCCAGGCTGGGAAAGGGATAGGCCAGGGGGTACATCACCTCGACCGACCTCTGGGCCTCTTCCGAATCCGGTTTCACTTTGGCAAAGAGTTCTCGGGTGTTCTGAATGAGCAGAGGCAGCACGATAAGCACCTTGCCCGTGGCAAATGCAGTCACCAGCGCGCCCCGGGAAACCTTGATGATGTCGCGATAGGAGAACGGGGTCAAAGCGGAGATAAGGAGCGGCAGGAACACCAGGGCCAAGTACAGGATCAGGACGGTGTAGACGATGATATATCCCTGGATACTGCTGATCTCCTTCATGGTCATGGTGGAGGCCACCCCCGCCGCGATGGCAAAAACGCCATAGGGAGTGAGACTCACCACAGCCTTATTGACGCGCATGAGGGCTTCCGCCACGGTGTCCAGCATGTCCAGGAAATGATTCTTCCGCGGCATTCCGATCAGGGCGAATCCCATGGCGAGGCAAAAAACCACGACGGCGGGCACCACATTCCTCGCCAACGACCCGAACACGTTGAGGGGCAGGAACAGGTCGATAAAGTCCACCTGCGGAGGACTTTCGAGCATGCTGGGCTTGAAGAAAGAGCCGGTTTCCCAGTGAGGGAGGGCCATGGGCGCCAGGACCACGAACCCAAGTCCCAGAATCCACAATCCCATCAGGACGATCGCCCCGGTGCCCATCATCCGCCGGCCTTCACTCCAGGTCAGACGACCGATACTGGCAATGAGGGAAGCGGTGATGTAAGGCAGCACCGTCATCTGCAAAAGCCCTACGAAAATATCCCCAAACACCTTCAACCAAGCGGTGTATTCCCCGAAAAAGAGGCCGACGGCGGCCCCCAGTCCCAGCGCGAGCAGAACCTTGGTTGTGGGGCCGAGAGATTTGCGATGGGGCGATGAGGTGGTGGCATTTCCTGATGGATCGGTCAAGTTGCCCTCCCGGTCGGGGGTGCCTGCAAGTATTTCGCCGGGCGTGGAGTTTCCTCTCCTGGACAAAGTTAACCCACACCAGCGGAAACAATACCACACCATGTGGCAAGGTCTATTCCGGAGAACGGTATTCCCGTCGTCTCCACCAATCCTTTTCCTTCTTCCCTTAAATGGAGGGCGTCACAAAGAACGATTGACCAGGAGGGTCAATCGTTCTTTGTGCCTAGGCACGCGAAGCCAAGGATGGCGTAGCGCGCCGTCCCTCAATTAAAGGGAAAAAGGATAAGGATTGGTGGAGGCGGCGGGAATCGAACCCGCGTCCGTAACCGGTACTCCGCAAACGTCTACATGCTTAGTGACCTGTTATTTAACCTGTTGGGAGGCCAGGTCACATGCCGCCCGCCAGGCTAGTACTCACTTAAATTTCGCCCCAAGGCCAGAGACCTGCCTTGAAACTAGTACACCGAAAACGGCGCCCCATGAGATCAGTTCGGTGACCCCCCGACCCCGGGACGGGCTACCAATTAGGCAGCCAGTGCGAAATTGTCTTCGTCACTTAATTGTTTTTCCACCGTTTTACGAGTTCCATGGAATCTCGGCATGCAGTCTACGGTCCCCCGACCACGTCGAAACCAGGTCGCCCCCATCCAGAATAGCCAATGGGAAGTTCGGGACCGAACTCGTTGGTTAATATAACACCGTGGCGAAAAAGTTCCATCAGTTGAAAGATTTGGTTGTGCCTTGGAAATTGTGTCTGGCGGTGGTCCGGCCCCAAAGATCAAGAAAAGGACCCCCTGGGGGACCCTGTTTTGTTGATTTCGTCATTTTTTCGTCCGGAAACTACGGAGAAGGCGCCTCCTCCTGGCCCGGACACAATTTCCAAGGCACAACCTAAGCGCTGAGATAATTCAAGCGGAGAGAGCCCCCCGGTGGAACGGCCGCCGGGGGTTTTTTAAGATCAGCGGACGATGGCCACCTTCCGCATTTGCCGTTCCTTGGTCCCGTCCTGGTAGACCACCGTAAGCTCGGCCACGTAGACCCCGTTCTGGATGACCACACCGTTGCCGTTGCGACCGTCCCACTTGTCCTCTTGATACAGACCCGCTGGGCGGAACTCATCGCTGATGAGGGTCTGGACTGGCCGCGCGTGCGCCGTCAACAGCCTCAGCGAAACCGTGGCCGGCTGGTCCAGTGAGAAGACGAAGGTCGTCTGCTCCCGGCCCGCGGCGAACGGGTTGGGGAAGTTGGAGTAGCTCTCGGCCAGGGACGCCCCGCTGAAGGATCCGATTTCGGTCCAGTAGGGGAAGAATTCTCCCTCTGCGGGTTCGACGCGCACCATCACCAGGGTTCCTTGGGGCTGGACGATCTGGACATCGGTCTCGTCGATCCCCAGCCTGAAGCCGTCCAGGGTGTGAGGTGCCCTCAGGATGACCACCATTTCCAGATCGACTTCGCCGGCGGAACCGATGAACTCCGCGACGGCCGGTTGCAGGACTGCCACGGTATCGGCGGGAGCCAGCACACCGCTGCGCGCCCAGAGATCCTCACCGCGGTACAGAATGATTTCCTCGGCCGCTTCACCGATGGGCAGGGCCCGGTACAGGTCATCAGCCGCGCGCACCGTCAGTGAGGCCACGCTGATGCCGCTCACCCCGGCCGTGCTCGGGTTCCGCAAAACGATTTGGGCGGTCGGAACTTCCGTCGGCGAATCCACCAGCACGGCGGGCATGAGGCTGACCAGCTGGACCCTCAATTCGTCGGCCGAATCCTGGAGTCGCGTCAACCCGGAGGTCAAAGGGAAGACCTCGCCGGATTCAGGGTGTACCTGAACCGGAAGGCTGCGGTTGTCGTCCAATGCCTGAATCCCCACATCGGCGACCACAAGTTCCAGACTGCCCGGCTCGGCCGCGGCTTCGATGTCCAAGCGGAGGGTCAGATCGATCGTCTGACCAGGTTGCAGAATGACCCCGGTCAAAGGAATGATGATATCCCCATCTCCACCCGGGTTGCCGACGGTGCCCACCGGTACCCCGTCACGCAGGATTTCCAATGCATCAATGGTGTCGGCCGGCGGCACGGGATCGCGGTCTTCGTTGCGACAGTTCACCACCAGGGCGGCGACCTGAACGGCGGCCTCGGACCCTCCCCCGGGATGCCGCAGGCTGATAACCATGGCCGGCACCTGCAGAGTGCCGATCACCAGGTCGCTCGGCAGCAGCGGCGTGCCCTGGGCCATCACGGCGGAGGGGGTCCGCTGGATGACCACCGGACCGCCGGCAACAGGGACCGTGGCGTAGGCCACCGGCACTGGCTGGCCGGAATTGCCGTCAATGGCCATAAATCTTGACGAATCGCCCAGTTGCAGACGGACTGCGCCCGCGGCGGAAGCTGCGATATCCGCCACGACATTTAGCTCGAACGGCGTATCGACGGTCACAGCCATGGGTGTGGTGAGCTCCAGCGTGAAGACGGTGCTATCGTGGTCGGCCACGGCAACGTCCAGCAGAGTCTGCAGGGAATTTTCCACACGCAGACGCTCGAGGTAGGTGCTCGGCGCAGCCAGCGGGGTCCCCAGGGTGTCGGTCAAACTGAAAGCCACCGAGCTGACCCGGACATCGGACCCGAGGCCGGCCTGCCCGGGATTGAGAATTTGGAGGGTCATCAGGTTGACTCCCAGCTGACCCTCACCCACCTGCCTCTGGGTTGCCGGAGCCGCGGCCACGTTCAGGCTGGTGGCCTCGAATAGCAGCGTGACCAGGCCGGACTGGATGGGATAGATTCCATCCTGCAGCAGGATGGGCACGGGGTTGTTGCTGATGGCGCCGACCGCGGTGAACCAATCGGCGTTGCCGATTTCCACGGTAAAGGCCGGCACGGAGGCGTCCGCGCGGACATCCAACCTGATGCCCAGGGTCACCGGTTCCAGACTGGTCACCCGAACGGGCGTGGCGAGAACCAGATCGATCTCGTCACCCGAGGCCTCCATGACGTCCTTGATCAGGTAGGTCTCGCCGCCTTCGTTGATCACCACGCGGGATACCAGGGCGTTCGGAACGATGCCGGACCCTTGTTCATCCCGCAGACGAATCCGCAGGCTTTCCAGCAAGGCGTCGGAACGACTCTCCCCACCTGGATTGACGAACGTAAGAGTCAGCGGGACCACATCGGTCTGGCCGCGGTTGATGGTAAACGGCATGTTGGCCACCGCATAAAGTTCCAGACTGTTGGCGGGCACCAGGATTTCCAGGGGACCCGAAGTGGTGGTCACCGAAGGCCAGGTTTGGCCGCTGATCGCGCCGGTCCCGCTTGCCTGACCGGAGAGGGTAACCTCGCCCGTGCTGGTGGCGGTGTAGGTCCAGATGAACTGGTCGGTCTCACCCGGTGCCAGGTCGAAGGAAGAGGGCACCGGACCGCCGGCCAGCGCCAGAAATCCGCTCCCACCGATCACAAGTTGCTGGGGGGTTATCCCCGCGAGGGTTTCGATGCCCACGTTGCGCAGCAGCATCCTGGCCGTAACGGTCTGGCCCACCGTGGCGACCGGCACATCGAAACTGATATCCGCCAGCAACGGCGCGGTGCTGAGCAGAATGGTCCCGGCGCCTTCAACCCTCTGGTCCACCGGGCCGTCGTTGTCCGAAGCCACGGTGATGCCGCCGGTCGGGACAGCCAGGCGGACCGTGGCGGCGTTTGTCGGCGCCGCGGTGACCGTCAGCCCCACGAATAACCTGGCGCCGCCCACCGGGAGCGGAGCATTGAGTACCGGAGTCAGCCAGGCGCCCCCCACCTGGACAAAGGGACCCAGTTCCACGTCGTCGCCCCCACCGCCGGAGAAGACGCCGTCGCCGCCGTCATGCCACAGGCGCAGGTCGGCGAAGTCATTTTTGGTAGCCGTTCCCAGGTTGACCAACTTCAGGCCGGTCAGGGTGTCGGATGAATATCCGTTGGACGGAATTTCGAGGTCCAGAGCCAGGGCCGGCCCCTCCCCCGCGGCCAGAGTCAGACTGGGCGTCGGCATGTTGCCGACCTGGGCCGCCACCATGCCGTCGACCGTCCAGCGGGCTCCGGAATCGAGAGGCCACGAGGCCGACAGAACCACGTCGTCTGCAAACGCCATGTCGATGCCGCCGGCGACAAAGGCCGAAATGACATCCAGATCCGCGGCCCCGACCAGGTCGATATCCCCGGTCAGGAACAGATGGCTGGTTACCCCGGCCGGAAGATCCCAACTCAGCCCCGAGAACGTGGCCTGCCCGGACTGGAAATTGCCGGTCGCCAGGACGGGATCCTCGATCAGGTCGCCCAGCAAGCCGTCTCCGTTGCCGTCATGACGCAACTTGAGGAAGGAAAGCTCACCGTCGCGTTCGACGATGTTCGGCGCCCCCAGGCCGAAGGTGCCGTTGGTGACGGCCAAAGTGGTCAGACGTTGATCCACGGTGTAGGAATTCAAAGCCACCAGGTGAAGCAGTGGTACTTCGGATTCGCCGGGCGCCACCGTACCCGGCACGATGGCACCGGTGCTCACGATCACTCGATCGGCCGAACTGACGGCCTGGACGTAGGGGTTGACGACCTGACGATCAATGGGACCGTCGTTTTCGCTGGCCATCCCCACACCTACGTCAGGATAGGTGGGCAGACCCAACTGGACAGTTCGGCTCTCCAAGGCTGTTTCGGTTATATCCACGCTGACAAAGATCCGACGCCCACCCACGGGTATCGGCAGATTAAATCCGGTCAGCTCCCAGCGGCTGCCGGTGAACGCGAATTCTCCCATCGGGGAATCCGTTGCGGGATCGAACTGGTTGTCGCCATCATCCACCCAGCCCTCGAGCCGGGAAATGTCCAAGGTATCGACCGCACTGCCCTGGTTGATGATGTTCAAACGGCGGAGTTCGTCGTCCTCGTAGCCGTTGGCCGGCAGGACAATATCCAGGGCCAGATTGCGGCGCGATCCGACGGTCAGCAATGAGGCGTCGACCGCATGCAGCACGACCTGGTCGGCCACCATGCCGTCGACCGCCAGACCGCCGGTGGAACCAAGCGGCCAGACGGCGGTGGTCAGGGAGGCGCCGGCGTAAATAATATCCGAGGTGTCAGTGACGTTGGCGGTCAGGACATCTCCATCACGTGCCACCAGGGACACCTGGCCGAGAACCACCAGAGTCAGGGTTTCGCCCGGCGTCAGGACGACGTCCAACCCACTGAAGCTCAATTGATTATTGCTGAAAATGCCCGAGGTCACAGCGCCAGGACCACTGGTGCCGGGAAGATCGAGGGAACCATTGACATCCAACATCAGGGACAGCTCTTGCAGGGAGCCGTCGAGTTCGGCCATGGTCCCGGCCCCGACTGTCGAGTTGGCTATGGTCAGGGTTTCCAATTTCTCGGTCTGGGCCCCGAGGTTCATCATTTCCAACCGCAGGATTTCTTCGGCGGATCCTCCGGGCAGAGCGGGACGAATATCCAAGGGGACCGACGTCACTTGTATATCAGACGAAGCGATGATCTGGACATCGATTCCGGCCGAAGCGGCGTTGTTGGCGGCGTCCGGATCAGCCTGGTCGGCAGCTGTGACCGAGGCGTTGTTGGTCACGATTGTTCCCGCCGTCCCCACATCCACAGTCGCGACCAGGGTGAGGGAAGCCGTTCCGGCATTCGCGACGGCTCCGACCGTCCACAATCCGGTTCCAGCAACGTAGGCGCCTTGGCTGGGGGTATCCGAGACATAGGTCACCCCGGCGGGCAGAAGATCCGTGACTTCAATGCCCGTGCCATCATTTGGCCCTGCATTGGTAACGGTGACCGTGTAGGTAACCGTGTCGCCCTCGTTCGGCGCATTGTTGTCAACGACCTTGGCGATCTGCAGATCGGAACTACTGACACCGATCATGGCGGAGGCAGTATTGTTCCCGGCATCCGGATCAGCCTGGTCGGCTGCCGTGATGGCGACATTATTGGTGATGTTCGATCCGCCGGTTCCTCCATCAACCGTGGCGACCAAGCTCAGCGTGGCCGTTCCGGGATTCGCGATGGCTCCGACCGTCCACAATCCGGTTCCAGCAATATAAGAGCCCTGGCTCGGGGTATCCGAGACATAGGTCACGCCGGCAGGCAGAAGATCCGTGACTTCAATGCCCGTGCCGTCATTCGGCCCGCCATTGGCAACGGTTACTGTGTAAGTGACCGTGTCGCCCTCATTTGGGGCATTATTGTCAACTATTTTGGCAATCTGAAGATCAGCGCTGGAAACACCGATCACCGCCGAAGCAGTGTTATTGCCGGCGTCCGGATCAGTCTGGTCGGCTGAGGTGATGACGGCGTTGTTCGTAACATTTGTCCCGGCCGTACCAACGTCAACCGTAGCGACCAGGGTCAGGGTGGCGGTGCCGGAATTCAGGATGCCGCCAACAGTCCAGACACCAGTTCCAGAAATGTAGGAACCCTGGCTCGGGGTATCCGAGACATAGGTCACGCCGGCAGGCAGAAGGTCTGTGATTTCAATGCCGGTGCCGTCATTCGGCCCGGCATTTGTTACCGTGACCGTGTAGGTAACCGTGTCGCCTTCGTTCGGCGCATTATTATCAACAACCTTGGCGATCTGCAGGTCAGCACTGGAAACACCGATCACTGCCGAAGCGGTATTGTTCCCGGCATCCGGATCAGCCTGATCGGCTGCCGTGATGTCGGCATTGTTGGTGACGTTTGTACCAGCAGTTCCGGCATCCACCGTGGCGACCAAGGACAAAGTGGCCGAACCGGTGTTTACGATATCCCCTACCGTCCAAGCACCCGTGCCGGCAACATAAGAGCCCTGGCTCGGGGTATCCGAGACATAGGTCACGCCGGCAGGCAGAAGATCCGTGACTTCAATGCCCGTTCCGTCATTCGGACCGGCGTTGTTTACCGTGACCGTGTAGGTAACCGTGTC
>RCNG010000129.1_pt1 | contig 29701 bp, 20 predicted proteins | sample 2041371 | NCBI WGS metagenome assembly RCNG01 (sample SAMN09708227, study PRJNA481090) | Marine sediment metagenome, whole genome shotgun sequencing project. | biome: marine sediment; feature: ocean; material: sediment; isolation source: Sewage treatment plant 1 marine sediment (STP1) ... | reverse complement strand
GACTATATCCCGTTGCCGGAGAGGGATCTGGAAATCAACCTCGCTCCCGGGGCGGATTGGCTGGCAGCGGTACCGGAAAATAAGCCCGGTCTGGTCAGCAGGGTTCTGGGAAAAAGCGTTGGCCCCCAACCCGACACCAGTGGTTTGCCGGATATCGGCGATCAGGCCCGGGTCGTCCACACCTTCCGGGTGTACCGGACCAACCCCTTTCGTCTACAGGTGGGCTCTTTCCTGTCCCCGGTCATTCACGTACATGGCGGCGTGGAAGGCACCGACCAGACAGCCGCGATCAGGGGTCCCCGATCGGTGGGCTGGTCTCCGCTGGTGGTATTGATTCTGCTGGTGGTCCTTACCCTTATCCTCTTGGCCGCCCGTTGGCTTTGGAACCGGGGTTCGCCGCGGGCGGAAATAGCCGATCGATCCCTGCCGGTGCCGGCCTGGTTGGCCGCTACCATCGAACTGCGGGATCTTTTGCAGGGAGGATTCCTGCAGCGTGGGGACAACCGGGCTTTCCTGGACGGTTTGGCCGGAATTTCCCGCCGTTTCGTGGCCGCTCGGTACCGCATTGCCGCCCAGGACATGACCGGACGGGAAATCATCACCGCCTGCGCGAACCTGGGCCACCGTTCCACGCAGCCCGGTGTTTTTGCCCGCATGATCGACGCGTTGGACCGTCGCCGTTACGACCCGGAGGGCTCCGCCGTGGCCTGGAGCCGGGAACAGGCGGTCCTGTTTTTCGATCAGCTGTCCGAAGTGCGAATCATGCCCCGGTTCACCGAGGTTTCCGGCCAATTGAGGCGCGAAGGTGACCTTGCCTGGGCCGGTTTGGAACGCGAGTTATCCTCCGGGCCCAGCCGCTTAAAAAATGCGCGTGAAGTGATTCCGGAGCCCAAGACATGATGGAATTCGCGCGTCCTTTTCTTCTGTTGCTGTTGCCCCTGGCAGCAGTGGTGGTGTGGGCCCGATTCAAGCGGGGGGGCGACCCCGCCGCCTTGCGGCACCCCCGCCTGGTTTTGCTCAAAGGAGCCGGCACTGGTTTGCGGGCCCGTCTGGCCGGTTTGCTGCCACTGCTTTCCGGATTGGGACTGGCCCTGTTGATCATCGCCTCGGCCGGTCCCCGCGTGTCCCACCACAGCGAACAGGTCGAGGGCGAGGGGATCGACATTGTCCTGTCCCTGGATATCAGCGGCAGCATGAGATCTCTGGATTTCCATCCCCTGGACCGCCTGGAATCGGCCAAGGAAGTAATCCGCGGCTTTATCGAGGGGCGGCCCAGCGACCGCATCGGCCTGGTCGTGTTTGCGGCCCGGGCTTTCACCCAGTGCCCGCTGACCGTGGATCATCCGGTCCTAAAGGGTTTCCTGGACGAGATCCAGGTTGGATTGATCGATGACGGGACCGCCATCGGCCTGGGCCTGGCCACGGCGGTGGCCCGGTTGAAGCATTCGACTTCGCCGAGCAAGACGGTCATCCTGCTCACCGACGGCGTGAACAACGTTTTGACCCTCGAGCCCGAAACGGCGGCCAAACTGGCCCAGTCGCTGGAGGTCAGAGTCTACACCGTCGCCATCGGCCGCGAGGGCATGGTGCCCTATCCGGTGGACGACCCGGTTTTCGGCCGCCGCACCCGGCAGGTGGAGACCAAAATCGACCTGGAGTTGTTGAGGAATATCGCCGACCTGACCGGCGGCACCATGTTCCAGGCCACGGACCCCGAGGCGCTGGAGGAAATTTTCCGTACCATTGACGGGCTGGAAACCGCCCGCTACGAAACGACCGTCAGCACCTGGTACCGGGAGAGAATGGTCTGGTTCGCTTTTCCGGCCTTGTTGCTCTTTTTGCTGGAAGGGCTCTTGTCGGCGACCTGGCTCAGGCGCGTGCCTTGATGCGTAAGAGAAACGCTCGGGTCAGTCCAGGAGCCCACGAAAAAGGAAGACCGTGAAGTTTTCACAGGAAATTTGGCTTTGGTTGGTTCCGCTGCTGCCGGTTCTGTGGGTGCTGCTGCGCGCGGCTGACCGGAAGGCCGGCCGCAGAATGCGGGCTCTTTTGGGAGAGCACGCCGGGCGACACGTCGAGGGCGCCAACCCCCGCTTGCGGACCTGGCGCCGCTTCCTGTGGTTCGCGGGAATGTTCTGGCTCCTGCTGGCTTTGGCCCGTCCCCAGTGGGGCGCCAGCGAAGTAACGGTAACCCAGCGCGGATCCGACATCGTGGTGGCCCTGGACATATCAAATTCCATGCTCGCCGAGGACGTACCCCCCAACCGGATGGAACGGGCCAAAACGGAACTCAACAGTTTCCTGGGTCGGCTGGAAAGCAGCCGGATCGGGCTGGTCTTTTTCGCGGGGGCGGCCTTCGTCCAATGTCCCCTGACCCTGGACTATGGAACCGCGGGTATCTTCCTCAAGATGGCCGGCCCCGACATGATGTCCGAACAAGGGACGGCCATCGGCGCCGCTCTGAAAACTGGCCGTGAACTTCTGGCCAAAGGTCGCGAGGGTGCCCCCGGAGGAACCTTCCAGGCCATCCTCCTGGTCACCGACGGTGAGGACCTGGAAGGTGATTGGGAAAAGGAGGCCGAAGCCTGCCACAAGGACGGAATCCGGCTCATCCCCGTGGGCGTGGGCGAAGAAAGCGGGGGCTTGATCCCGACCCAGGACAATCGTGGTCGCGCCGCGGGTTTCATGAAAGACGAAGAAGGCAAAGTGGTGATGACTCGCCTGGACATGGCCTCCTTGGCCAAGTTGGCCTCCGTAGGGGGGGGCAGTCCTTTCCACATCGGGGTTGATGGCTTGGCCGGGGACAGGTTGTTTGCGGAACTGAAACGTCTGGGCCGGAGGGATCTGGAAGAACGGAGGATTTCCGCCTATCAGGAACGATTCATCATTCCCCTGTTGCTGGCCCTGGGTTGTTTTGCCCTGCGCATGCTCCTGCGTCCGCGGGGCCTTGGCCACGCCCGGTCCTGGAAACGTTCCACAGTCCAAGCTATGGTGATTTTGCTCCTTACCAGCGGGGGGATCTCCCCCGGCGGGGCGTGGGCCGGACCGCTTTCGCTGGGTAATGGGGATTTGTCCCGGGGAAAAGACAAATACCAGTCCGGTGATTTTGAAGAGGCCCTGAAGGATTTCGAGTCTGCCCTGGTCCAGGATCCTGAAGATCCCCTGGTCAGTCTGGCGTTCGGGGAAACTCTTTTCAGGCTTGAACGTTACGAAGAAGCGTTGGCTGAATTCGAACGGACCCTGTCCCTGACCGATGATGAAGAGCTCAAAGCCGAGGCCCTCTACAATGCGGGCACGACCATGTTGGCCGCCGGGGATCCGAAATCAGCCGCCGAAAAATTGCGTGGATCCCTGGATGTTGACGGGGATCAGGCCGACGCCCTGCACAATCTGGAGGTGGCGTTGAAACGCATCCAGGAGCAGCAGCAACAACAACAGGAACAACAAGACCAGCAGGATCAGGAAAATCAGGAAAATCAGGAAAATCAGGAAGAGCAGGAAGAGCAGGAAGAGCAGGAACAACAGGACCAGCAAGACCAGCAGGACCAGCAAGACCAGCAGGACCAGCAAGATCAACAAGATCAACAAGATCAGCAGGATCAGCAGGAGCAGCAGGAGCAGCAGGAAGAGCAGGAACAACAGGAACAACAGGAACAGCAGGAACCGGAGGAGACAGAGGATCTGACCCAGGAACAGGCCCTGCAAATTCTTAAAGCCCTTGACCGGGATGAGGAAGAACTCAAGAGATCCGTGCAGAAGAGGCTCAAGGGCGGAAAGCCCAAAAGTGGAAAAAGATGGTGATCCGACAGATCCGAAATAATGGCACTGACGGTTGGTTGACCCCGGCTCTGGCCTTGTTCCTGGTGCTTGTGGCCGGTGTCCAGTGGGCGGCTGCGCAGGCCGACTTTTCGTGCTCGGCGAACGTGAACCGGAACACCGTGCCCCGCGGCGAAAACGTCATGCTCACCGTGTCGGCCGAGGGAGAAGTAGGCTGGTCGGTGGATTTCGAATTGCCTGACCTGCCGGGTGTTCGCCTCCAGAGTGGGGGCACCAATCAGAGTATGAGCGTGATCAACGGCAAGGCGCGGACCTCCGTGTCCCGGACCTGGTACCTGACCGTCGAGACGCCCAATGATTTCACCGTCGGACCGGTGACCATTTCCTCCGAGGGGGGGCAGTGCGCCACCAAACCCATTCATATCTCTGTCACCGCGCCGTTGCCGCCGAAGAAGGTTCCGCCGGTTGATACGGGTAACCGGGTTCCTGGACCGGCGGCGGGCAATGTGGGTTCGACCGGCAGCCAGTCCGGCCAGCCCGGCGATGACATCTTCTTGACCCTTGACGCGGATCACGAGGAAGCCTGGGTGGGCCAGCAGATCATTCTGACTTTCCGCTATTGGCGCCGGATCCAGCCCTGGAATAACCCCTCCTACCAGGCCCCCCGTACCGAGGGATTCTGGCGGGAGGATCTGGGCGCCGAAAAAAATTACCGCAAGGTGGTGCAAGGCAGAGCCTACAACGTCACCGAGATCCGCTATTCGCTTTTCCCCACTCGCAGTGGCGACCTTGTTGTCGAGCCCGCCGAATTGACTTTTCCCGAAGGAGTGTTTGACCGGTTTTTCAATTCCCGCCGCTCACGTCGGGGCCCCAACGTTTTGCGCACCCGGTCCCTGGTCGTCAAGGTCAGGGAACTTCCTTCCCCAAGGCCGGAAGCCTTTTCTGGGATTGTGGCTTCCCGGCTCAGTTTGCAGGCCACCGTGGACCGGAAATCTGTTCCTCGGGGCGAGGCCGTGGGCTTGAAGACCATTCTGATCGCCGACGGATTTCTCAAGGGGTTTTCGGGACTGCAACTGGAAGCCCCCGAAGGCGCCCGAATGCACGACGCGTCCGAGAGTTTCCGCTCGCGTGTGACCCAAGACCGTGTGTCCGGCGAGTTCGTGGTGGAAAAGGTCCTCATCCCGGGCCAGGATGGCACCCTGACCATCCCGCCGGTGGAGCTTTCCTGGTTCGACTCCGGCCGGGGCGAATACCGGGTGGCCAGGACCTTGGCCCAGAAGATCGAGGTCACTCCCAGCGACCTGCCCCGGGACGGGGATGACAGCTCGGGATTTCTGCGCAATGAAATCAGCAGGCTGAGCGATGATCTGGCATTCATTCACCAGGTCCCCGATCGCTTCGGACGGCGGGCGGGGCCGAGGTTTGCCAGCCCCGCTTGGTGGGGCGCATTTTTGCTGCCCGTTCTTCTGCTGGGATTGCTGAACTACTATTTCCGACGTCTGTCCGCCGATCGACGAAACCCGGCCGCCAGACGCAAGCGGCTATCGTTAGCGACCGCCACCGCCGAGCTGGAAATGGCCGCTGGGCATTCCAGTACCACCGAGGCGATGACCAGCGTCGCCAGGAGTATTTCGGGCTTTGTCGCCGATTGTACCGACCGGCCAACCGCCTCCATCGGAACCAACGAAGTGAGGGCCTACGGGGACGAGGCGGGGTTGCCTGAGAGCGGCCAGCGGTTGGCCAAGATCCTGGACGAGTGTGACTCCGCCCGCTACGGCGGTGTTTCGATCACAGGCATCGCTCCCTTGGTGGGCGAAGTGAAGACTCTTTTACAGGGCTTGGATGAAGCGCGAAAAATTCCGGCCCCACCCAAGACTTCCAAGGTTGTGACCGGTCTTTTGTCGGCCGTGATGATGGCCGCAGTTTCAATTCAACCTGTTGTGGCCGCGGAACCCGGCCCAGACGGGCGGCCCGGTGCCGATCCTGTCCGGCTGGTAGCCGAGGGGAATCAGGCCTATACCGAGGGTCAGACGGACCGGGCTTTGGAACTCTACCTGCAAGCTCGGGATCAAGGAGTCCAGGATCCCGTACTCCATTTCAATCTCGGCAACACCCACGCCCGCCGAGGGGAGCTCGGCCAGGCGGTGGCCTCCTATCTGCGGGCTCGGCGTCTCGCACCGCGGGACAGGGACATCCAGTCCAACCTTGTTTGGGTCAGACAGCACATCAAGGACCTTGAACTGACCGACAACGAATTGCCCTTGTTCATTGCCCAGGCGGCCGACCTCATCGCCGCCTTGACCTTGGACCAATGGGGTATCGTGTGGCTGGTATTGGCCTGGACCACTTGTGGGTTGATCGCGTGGGGCTGGTACCGGGAGGACTTCGGCATTCATCTGCGGCGGTGGCTACTGGCCTGCGGGGCCTGCCTGGCGATCGTCGCGGTGGTGACGGTCGGACGCTGGTATTCGGAAGAGGTCCGGAACCAGGCCGTGGTGGTGGTCGAAATGGCCGAGGTCAAATCAGGACCCGCCGAGAATTTCCCGGTTCTGTTCGAGGTCCACGACGGTCTGACAGTCAATATCGAAGGTGAACGGGAAGGCTGGGTCAGGATCGGGTTGGGTGGCGAATGGGTGGGGTGGCTGCCGACCGGCAGTGTGACTCCGGTGCGTTTGGATCCCCAAGACTCCTGAGACGGGTCATCTCTTCGGTCGGTAAACCGCCGTGGTGGTGGGAGTTTCACAGACGGTCACATCCTTGAGCAGGGGAAGTTCCCCCGCCAGACGATCAAAAAGCCATTGGGCCATCACTTCGGCCGTTGGATTTTCCAGACCGGCGATCTCGTTGAGACAATGGTGATCGAGTTCCGTATAGACCGTTGCGAATATACGCGTTATCTCCCCGTAGTCCTGCACCCAGCCCAGCTTGGGATCGACAGGTCCTTCCAACCCCAGAATGATGGTATAGGTATGACCATGCATCCGGCCGCATTTGTGTCCGGCCGGGACCTCCGGAAGCCAATGGGCGGCATCCAGCACAAATGATTTGGTGATACGGCAGTCCATTTTTCCCCTGAATTGGAATTCCTGTGAGGGCTGAATTTGTTCCGGAAACGCCAAATTACGCCTTTAAAGTCCTCGACGCAACCGCCTGGGGGGGCTACGGCCACGCCAGCCAAAATTCCCTGCAAAAAAAAACGGTTAATAAGTGGACCCAAAGTGCCGATTTTTACCAGGAAACCAGTAAACTGTTTTTGCCGGGATGATTGAAACGCTGGGCGAATTAGTCGGGCGTGAGAGTGATCCGGGCTGGAACCGGGGCCGCAGATACTGTATCGCCGGCCGCCGCAACGAGTGAGGACTTCCTTGGCTACACAGACGGATGAAATTCAGGATATCGATCAGGTAATGGAGACCCTCGAGCAGGTTGATGGGGAACTGGATGAACCCCAGGGTGGACAGCAGGATTCCGCGCCGGGAGAACAAGTGCCCGAAGCCGAAGAATTCGTGGTGCCCGAACCCCAGAGTTCAACGGAAAAAGAGGGAGATCTTCCCCGGCCGATGATGGCCCTGCTGAACACGGGAATCGCCCAGATGGCGGCCATGGAAAAGGTCCGGGAATTCCCCGAGTTCTTCCTGCGCCTGGCTCAGACCACCGGGCTGCGTCTGATCCTGCTCAAGCGGTGGACCAGTGGGCTGCAAGCTTTCATGGAAGAAAATATCCAGTTGCCCGTCGAAGCCAAAAAGAAACGGCGGGACGGCCGGGCCCCCATACCCAGCACCGACACGGATATCTTCCAGGCCATCACCGAGGACGCCACGATTTATGCCGGTCCGGTTCCCGTGAAGTTTTTCCCTCTGGACCTGACCCTCATGCTGGGCCGGGGAAGCCGGGACCGGAAAATCATCATCCTGCCTCTGCCTTCCCAGAACCACTGGAACACGTTCCTGTACCTTGACGCCGACAAGGGCACGGAGAAATACCTGGCCGTGGCCGAGGTGTTGGCCCGTTTTGCCCTGACACGTTTGTGTCTGCTCAACAAGGATGACCGGAAAACCGGACAGAAGGTGGCGGAAATCTTAAAGGCCGAGCAGAAGCGCCGTCTGGAAGACCCCTCCGTAGAGACTAGCGGGCCTGGGGTAATATCCCCCGAGGAAATCCCGGAAAAGGAGGCCCACCAGGAGCCCGTTATTGAAGTCCCGCCGTCCGAGGCCCCAACCGACACTTCCCAAGGTGAGCCGGAACATGGGGAGCTTTCAACACCGGCTGCCAGCCCCATGGAGCATGGCAACCTGACGCCCGAGGCCATCCTGCACCATAGTGGGGAGCTGCCGGCCCTGCCCAAGGCGGCCTGTCACATCATGGCGGTCATCGAGGATCCCGGCACCACGGCCACCAAGCTGGAACAAGCCCTGGCCATGGACCAGGCTCTGACGGCCAAGGTCCTGCGCATAGCCAACAGCCCATTCTACGGGGCTGTCCGGGAAATCACCACCGTGAGTGAGGCCATTGTGCGGTTGGGTTTCGTGTCGATCCGGAACTGGACCCTGGTCACCGCGGCCCGATCAGTGTTTCTCACACCTGGTGCGGGCATGCTTTACCAGAAGATTTGGCGCCAGTCCGTCATGTCGGCCATGGCCGGGCAATTGGTGGCGCATTCCATGGGACGAAGCAATCCCGACAGCGTTTTCATCGGGGGTTTGATGCAGAACATCGGCCAGCTGGTCCTGGCCCGCAGCCACCCAGAACTCTTTCAGGAGATTCTGAACGAATCTACCGAACTCAGTTTGCCTTATCACGTTGTGGAGCGAGGGCGATTGGGCTTCGACCACGGGGAGCTAGGGGCTTTGCTCATCCAGGAATGGAACCTCAGCCAGGATCTGGAAGAAGCTGTTCGCTGGCATCACCGGTTCGACCACGATAGCGCCCAGAGCCAAAGGACCGCGGCCATGATTGCCCTGGGCGAAGAGATCGCCCTGTGTACCAGCGGGCAAGATGACGTTGCCGACGACGAGGCTTCGGCTGACTTGCCGGAAGCTTCCTCGGAACCGGATGACCTCAGTGAAGCTGCCCTTTTCCTGGGGGTCACGGCCGAGACCTTGGCCGACCTCAAGGAGAAGGCTGCCGAACTGAAAATCGATCCGCATTTCTTTAGCTGATCACCAACCGGAATGACGAATTTTACCCCGGGTGCTTATTGGCGCCCGGGGTTTTTTTCCGGCGGGGGCTCGAAGTGGCGGCGGCAGCGGGCCTCGTAGGTCTCGCTGGCTCCGACCACGATCTGGTCAGTGGCCTGGGTCAGGCGCTGGGTGAAGTTGGCGGGGTCTCCGCAGGTCATGCAGATGGCCAGCTGTTTGGTGACATATTCGGCCGTGCACATGAGCAAGGGCATGGGGCCGAAGGGCAGGCCCCGGTAGTCGAGGTCCAATCCGGCCACGATGACCCGCTTGCCCTGGTTTCCCAGCCGATTGACCACATCAACTATTTCATCGGTAAAAAATTGTCCCTCGTCGATGGCCACCAGTTCGGTCTTGTCATCCACCAGTTCGAGGATGTCGGCTACGTCGGTGACGGCGATGCCGGGCACGCTCTGCTGGCTGTGGGAAACGATGCTGGTGGCGTCGTAGCGAACGTCGCTACCGTGCTTGAAAATCTGCACCCGGCGGCGGGCGATCTGGGCCCGACGGATCCGCTTGATCAATTCCTCGCTCTTGCCGCTGAACATGGGGCCGCAAATGACCTCGACCCAGCCCGATTTTCCGTTGATGATCTGCATGTGACTCCTTAATCCCTTGTGAAACTCCTGATGGGATAATTTATTCTATCACAGCGAAGTCGCCAAGCAAATGTGACCGCCGGCAACCTGGAAGGTAGTCTCCCGCCATGTGGACCCGTGACGATTTTCTCCAATTGATCCAGCCCGCGGCCGTGGGTATGATCCACTTGCAGGCCATGCCGGGAAGCCCTCGCTGGGGCGGCGACATGGATACGGTCATCGCCGCCGCGCTGGCCGATGCCGAAGCCCTGGCAGGCGGCGGCCTCGGTGCGGCCATGATCGAAAACTACCATGATGTGCCTTTTTTCCCGGGCCGAGTCCCCGCTGAAACAGTGGCGGCAATGACCGTGGTGATCCAGGCCGTCAGCGTGGCGTTCCCGGATCTGCGAATCGGGGTGAATGTTCTCAGAAACGATGTGGAGTCAGCCCTGGGCATTGCCGCGGCCACCCGGGCTTCTTTTGTCCGGGTCAACATCCACACGGGAACCGCCATTACGGATCAGGGTACCATCGAAGGTCGCGCCTGGCACACCTTGCGGCGGCGCAGGGAACTGGGAGTGGATGTGGGTATCCTGGCCGATGTCCGCGTCAAACATGCTCGCCCGCTGGTGGAGCGCCCGGTGGTGGAAGAAGTCCGTGATCTGCGGTTGCGGGGCCTGGCCGATGGGGTGATTGTAACCGGGGCGGCCACTGGTGCTCCGACCGATCCGGCCGAGGTGGCCCTGGTCAAGGAAGCGGTGCCCGATACCCCGGTGCTGGTCGGCAGTGGCACAACCTGCGCTTCGTTGGCGGATTACCTGCCTATCGCGGACGGTTTCATCGTGGGGACATCCCTTCAGGAACCCGATCCGGAAACAGGACGGCCGCGCGTATCACGGGCCAAGACCGCGGCCTTCGTCAAAGCCCTGGGGTGAAGGTCGGAAAGGACCATGGACCATGAATATTCTCGTGACCGGTGGAGCGGGTTTTATCGGGGCAAACTATGTCCGGTTGCTGCTGGCCGAATCCGACGACCAGGTGGTCAACCTTGACCTGCTGACCTATGCGGGCAACCTGGCCAATCTGGAAGGCCTCCAAGACGATCCGCGTTACCGATTTGTCAGGGGCGACATCCGCGATCGTCAACTTGTGCGGGGACTGCTGGCTGATCATCGAATCGAGGCCGTGGTCCACTTTGCCGCCGAAAGCCACGTCGACCGATCGGTCACCGGGCCGGAGCAGTTTATCCAGACCAATGTTCTGGGCACCGAAATTCTGCTGGAAGAGAGCCGCGCCGCCGGAGTCGGACGCTTCGTCATGGTCTCCACCGACGAAGTCTATGGTTCCCTCGGGGATGTGGGCCGGTTCACCGAGAGCACCCCGCTGGCTCCCAACTCACCCTATGCAGCCAGCAAAGCCAGCAGTGATCTGCTGTGCCGGGCGTTTTTCAAAACTTTCGGTTTTCCGGTGATGATCACGCGCTGCAGCAACAACTACGGTCCCTACCAGTTTCCCGAGAAACTGATACCGCTGATGATCGCCAACGCTCTGGAGGACAAGCCTCTACCGGTATACGGCGATGGCCTCAACGTCAGGGATTGGCTGTATGTGGAGGATCATTGCCGCGCTGTTGATCTCGTGTTGCGCCAAGGCGTTCCGGGTGAGGTCTACAACATCGGCGGCGGCAACGAGATGCAGAACCTTGAACTTGTCCAGTTGCTGGTCGACAAACTGGGCAAGAGCCGGGACTTGATAACCTTCGTCAAGGACCGGCCGGGTCATGATCTGAGATACGCCATCGACGCGGGCAAGATCATCAGGGAACTGGGTTGGCGCCCCCGGGTCGATTTCACCGGCGGAATGGAACAGACGGTCGCCTGGTATCGCGACAACCGCCGGTGGTGGGAGGAAATCCGCAGCGGGGAATACAAGTCCTACTATGAGAAGATGTACGGAACCGGCGGCCGGCATTCTTCCGACCCACGACCATGAACCGGGGGGTGACTTGTACCCTCCCCGGGGGCCGTCGCGTATTGGTCGCCGCCGAAGCGTCCGACCGGCTTTCCTGCGGCGTCCTGGTGTTGGAGGGGATCCGGGTGGTCGATAACCCGGACATCGCCAGCGCCACGGCAGAACTGGGGGCCCGGTTGACCGGCCGGTACGCCGGTTTGTTGCCCTCGGAAATTCCCGGTCTCAAGGAAGCCCGCCATCTCTATAAATCCTTCGGTATGGATCCTTCGCGGCACCGGCCCAGCAGCGAGGCTCTGTTGCGCCGCATCCTCAAGGGCAAGGATCTGTACCGCATCAGCAACGTGGTCGACAGCTGCAACCTGGCCTCCCTGGAATTCCTCCTGCCGGTGGGCATGTACGACCTGGCGCGAGTCACCGGGGATGTGGTTTTGCGCACGGGAGAAGAGGGGGAGCAGTACCCCGGTATCCGCAAGGGCGAAGTTCATCTGGCCGGCCGCCTGGGGCTGTTCGACGACCAGGGACCTTTTGGTTCACCGACGAGTGATTCGGCGCGCACTTGTACCTCCGAACATACCACCGCCATATTTGCCGTCATCATGGCCACCGCTTCATATCCCCGCTTCGACATGGAAAATAACCTCTCAACTTTCAGTTCCCACTTTCAGTCCTACTGCGGGGCCATTGAATCTTTTCGGGCCGTACTGGGAGGGGAATCTCCATGACAACAGGGCGTTGGGTCACGGTCATGCTGGTGCTGGGGATCGTCGTGGGTCTGGCCACTGAAGGCCGCTGCGCCGAGGAGGCCCAACCGTCACTTGAAAGTCTCAAGGCCCGGGTGATCACCCTGACGCACCCGGATCTGGCCGGCCGGGCCAGCGGCACCCCCGAGGCCGCCGCAGCGGCCGAGACCCTGGCGGCCTGGATGAATGATCTCGGCCTTGAACCCGCTTTCGACGGTTCCTGGTTCCAGGAGGTTCCCCTATCAGGCCAAGGCTGGGCCGGTGAAGAACTCGGTGGAAAAATGGGGCGCAATGTGGCGGGAATATTGCGTGGCAACGGCCCTCCGGCGGGACGATTCGTGGTGGTCGGTGCCCACTATGACCACCTGGGCCGGGTGGTTCCCGTTGAAGGTGACGCCCCCCCGCCGGCCCGGGGTGAATTCTATCCGGGTGCCAATGACAACGCCTCCGGCGTGGCCGTTGTTCTCGAACTGGCCGAACTGGCGGTACAGAACCGGACCTCTGCTGGGGGGCGACGCGGGATTATATTCGCTTTTTTCGCTGCCGAGGAAGTGGGGTTGCAGGGATCAGGATTCATGGTGTCTCACCTGCCGGTGCCCGCCGACAGCCTGGATGCCATGATCAATTTTGATACCGTCGGGCAACTGACCGGGGGCCGCCTTTTCGTCAGTGGGGTGGGAACCACCTCCTCCTTCGGCGCCCTGGTAGATTCCGCAGGTTCGGGGATATTGGAGCTGTCGGTGGCCCAGGGCGGCTGGTCGGGCAGCGACCACATGTCCTTCAACACCCGTGAGATTCCCGTTCTTTTCGTATTCGGCGGGGCCTACCCGGAATACAACCGCCCGGCCGACGATTGGCCTACCTTGGATTTCGAGGCCATGACGCAAATTACAGGTTTTTCCGACCGCCTGCTCCATCTTGTCCGGACCGAACCGGGGGACCTTCCCTGGATCATGGTGGCCGAAAAGAGCCTCCATCAAGGTGAGGGGGGTATCTCGAACCGCGATACCTGGTTTGGATCCCTGCCCGATTTCACCGAGGAGGTCCAGGGCTACAAGCTGGCCGGTGTCTTCGACGACAGTCCGGCCGCGAGGGCGGGATTGCAGAAGGGGGATGTCCTGGTCAGGTTCGGCCGAGCCCCTGTCCTGGATCTTCAGACCTTCACCAAGGCCCTCCGATCCCACGCTCCAGGCGACCTGGTCGAAGTGGGGATAGAACGCGAGGGGCGCCGGCTTAATTTCACGGTTGTCCTGGGAAATCGTGCTGACCGGAAGTGAAGTCGGGCCGCGATCAGGTCCGATGGTTCAGGGTGCTTTCGGGGCAGTCATGGGCCAGCTCCCGGGAACCGGGTTCCACATGGACCAGCACCCGGGTGACTCTCTGGACGTCCTGGCGAACCCTGTCCTCGACATTGTGGGCCATGCTGTGGGCGGACTCGATGGTATGCTCCGGGTGGACCGCGATCGAGATATCGACCATGAACCACGAGCCCCTCTGTCGGACATGCAGGTCCCGTATTTCCTGTACGCAGGGAACAGCAAGGGCGGCTGCGCGAATTTCCTCCAGCAATTCCTCGTCGGGCATTGTGTCCATCAGGGCCATGACGTTTTCTCGCATCAGATCCCAGCCCATCTTGAGGATGAACAGGGAAATGACCAGGGCGCCCACACTGTCCAGGAATTCCCAGCCGAGCATGGCCCCGCCTATGCCGCCGGCGGCAGCCAGGGAGCTGATGGCGTCCGACCGGTGCATGGCCCCATTGGCCAGCAGGGCGGGACTGCCGTGCGCTCGTCCGACGAACAGGGTGTAGCGGGCCATGATCTCCTTGATGACCACCGCGGCCAGCGAGGCCACCAGAGCCGGCATCTGGGGTTGCAGGGAGGTGCCCCGGATGAGATTCAAAACTGCTTCCCGACCGATCATCACCGCGGTAAACAGCATGAAAAGAGCAACCAGGGTGGCCCCTAATGTTTCGAAACTGTGGTGGCCGTAAGGGTGGTTCTTGTCCGGAGGGCGGTTCGCCGCTTTCAGGGCCAGGAGGATACCCACGTCGCTCAGGACATCGGCCAGGCTGTGAAACCCGTCGGCAACCAGGGCGGCCGACCCGGCCAGGACCCCAAAAGCCAGCTTGCCGCCGGACAGCAGAATATTGCCAACCAATCCGACGGTCGTGCAGACCATGGGCCGCATCCATACGGATGTCGGCCGGGGCGGTGGGGGTGCCTCGAGGGATTCTCCCATGTCAGTCGTCATCCACGTCCAGGGACTCGGGGTACATGGTATCGATGATATCCTTGTACTTGGTGTTGATGGCGAACCTTTTGATCTTCATCGTCGGGGTCAGCTCGCCGTCGTCCAGGGTGAATTCCCTTTCCAGGAGGGTGAATTTTCTGATCTGACTGAAGCCGGGAAGATCAGCGTTCATCTTCTTCATGATCCCCTCGAACAGTGCGTTGACCTCGGGATGGCGCGCCAGATCCGTTTGGCTCATGGCGCCGATGCCCTTGGCTGCGGCAAAGTCCTCGAGGGTCTCGAAGTTGGGAACGATCAGGGCCGACAGGAACTGGCGGCGGTCTCCGATGACCACGGTCTGGGTTACGAACTTGTTGGCCACGTACCGGTTTTCGATGGGCTGAGGCGCGATGTTCTTTCCGCCGGCGGTGACGATCAGGTCCTTCTTGCGGTCGGTGATGAACAGGAAACCATCTTCGTCCAGATGCCCGATGTCGCCGGTGGCAAACCAGCCGTCGGCGCCCAGCACCTCACGGGTTGCGGCCTCGTTCTTGTAGTAGCCCAGCATGACCTGCGGACCCCGGGCCAGAATTTCTCCGTCTTCGGCGATCTTAATTTCCGTCTGGGCGATGGCCTTGCCCACACTGCCGTAGCGGAAGTTCTCGAAGGTGTTCGCGGTCAGGATGGGGGAGGTTTCGGTCAGACCGTACCCTTCCAGAATATTGAGGCCCGCTCCGTTGAAGAACTGGTTGATCTTCATGTTCAAGGGCGCGCCCCCGGAAATCATGAGCTGGACCCGGCCGCCCAGCTTGGCGCGCAGCTTGGTGAAAACCAGCTTGTCGGCAAGGGCATACTTGAACTTGAACCCGCCGCTGGGCTGCTCGCCGTCGGCTTTCATCTTAGCCATTTTGATCCCGATCCCGCGGGCCCAGAAGAAGATGTTCTTCTTGGGAAAACCCGCGCCGCTGGCGGTGGCCAAGGCCTTGCTGTAGATCTTTTCGTACAGCCGGGGAACGCTGATCATGAAGGTGGGTTGGACATCGAGGATGTCCTGGGGAACCGTATCCATCCTTTCGGCATAAGCGATGCCGGCGCCCACGGCCAGCATGGTGAACAGGCCGCCCATCCTTTCCAGGACATGGCTCAAAGGTAGGAAGGAAAGACATTTGTCGGCCGAACTGATGGGCACCTGGTCTTTGATGTTCAGCACGTTGGAAACAAAGTTCCAGTGGGACAGGACCACACCCTTGGGGTTGCCGGTGGTGCCCGAGGTATAGATGATGCTGCACGGGGAGTCCTTGTCCACCTCGGCACATTGATCGCGCGGGGCCGGAGGGTTGGCCTCGAGCAGGTTCTGTCCGATCTGTTTCAACTTGTCCAGCGTCATGATGTCCGGCAGCCCGGTCCGTTCGAAGGAGATCACGTCCCGCACCGATGGCAGGCGCTCGCGGATCTGGTGGACCTTGGCCGCCTGTTCCTCGGTGGAGACGAAAATCGTCACGGGCTCTGATTCGCCGAGAATGAATTCGATGGTGTCCGGCATCAGCGTGGGGTAGATTGGCACCGTGATGGCTCCCGCACATAGACTGCCCAGGTCCGCCAACGCCCACTCGATGCGGTTTTCCGAAAGCAGGGCCACCCGGTCGCCAGGCCCAACGCCCAGGGATTTCAATCCCATGCGCAGGGCCATGACCCGTCGGAGGGCTTCTTCGCTGGAGACATCGACGTACTGGCCGGTTTCATCACGGTAGGAAAAGCAGTCTGGACGAGGAAATTCGCGAATACCCGTGAGGAAAAGTTCCGGAATAGTCTGAACGGACATGAGAGTCTCCCCTTAGCGGTCTTTGGTAGTGGGATAGTCAATATCAAGACCAACAATCTTAATGCTTACTCCTGGCCCCCAGTTTTGTCAACGGGGTAACGATCAGTGCTGTGTAACATATTCCCAGGGGGTTTTGCCCTTTGAAACCGGATCAGACCCCCGACATTTCCCTTTCCGATGGCCCCACCGAGTTCCGCACTCGGCTGCTGGCCTGGTTTGACCGGAAGGGGAGGTCTCTTCCCTGGCGCCGCTGTCGGTCGCTTTACGGGACCTGGATCTCCGAGATGATGCTCCAGCAGACCACCGTCGTGACCGTTATCCCCTATTGGGAACGGTTCATGGAGGCCTTCGGTGACGTGACCTCTTTGGCGGCAGCGCCGCTGGATGAGGTTCTGAAATTGTGGTCGGGTCTGGGATATTACCGGCGGGCCCGTCAACTGCACCAGGCCGCCAAAATCCTGGTGGAGGAAAAATGCGGCCAACTGCCGCATGACCGTGAGGGTTGGCTCCAGTTGCCGGGGATCGGGCCCTATGCCAGTGGAGCCATCGCCAGTATCGGCCTGCATCAACGGGTGCCCGCTCTTGACGCCAATGCCCGACGGGTTTTGACCCGTTGGCTGGTGGGCACCCCTCGGGGCCTGGCGAAATTGCGGCCGGCTCAGCTGGAAAATGTGGGTGAGGAACTGGTGGACCCAGACCGCCCGGGCGATTGGAACGAGGCGGTTATGGAACTGGGCGCCCTTGTCTGCCGGGCTTCTGGTCCCGCCTGTGCAGAATGTCCGGTCCGGGATCTGTGTCGGGCCGGACCGGCGGGTATGGCCCACCTGATTCCGCCACCCCGGATGGCCAAGGCCGTCCAGCGGGTTTGGGTGGGGGTGCTGGTGCTGGCCTGGGAAGATCGGATTCTACTGGTGCCTCCGGCCAGCGGCCCGGCGGTTGTCCCGGCGGGAAGCCCGGCCCCGGCAAGGAATGATTTCTCGGGCTTGCACAAGGGCCTGTGGGGATTGCCCTCGACTGCCTGGCTGCCGGATCCCGGGGACAAAAAGGCCGGCTGGCCGGGCACGATCTGGCTTCCCTTGCTGGAGGCGTATTTTGGTGCGGAGCTTTGTCCGGGCAGGCAAGAGCCCATCCTGCTGGGGGATTTTCGGCATGCCATCACCAGGTACCGCCTGTGGGTCCAGGTGTACGGTCTGAGGCTTCAGGATCCTTCCCCGGGGAAGGCCCGTTTCCGGACCCAACCGTCCATGACATCATCCCAAAGTGGGGTTTTGGTATCGGGTGCGGGAACCGAACCGAGGCCTCCCAGGGCCCGGTTTAGTCCTTGGCCGGTCACCGATCAGCCGGTTTCCAATTTGGTGAAGAAGAGTCTTTTGGTTGCGGAATCGCACCAGGTTTGACAACAATCCTCTTATAGTCCTTTTTTGGGCCAGGCAGAGGCTTGCCATTCAATAATCATACCGAGGAAAGGTCCCCATGCTGCAGATAACCAGACAAACCGAATATGCCATCCGAGGTCTCCAGGAGCTGGCCCGTCGTTATGAGGATACTCCGGTGCAGCTAAAACTCATCGCCGGGTCCTGCCAGGTTTCGGAAGCTTTCCTGGCCAAGATTTTCCAGATGCTGGCCCAGGCCGGCGTGGTCAAGTCCCATCGGGGAGTCAAGGGCGGATTCAGTCTGGGCCGTCCCGCAGACCAGATCACCCTTCGTGAAATTGTCGAGATCTGTGAAGGGGGTATCGCGCTGAACCATTGTCTGCGCAAAGTCGACCCTTGTCAGGATGCGGATTCATGTCCTGTCGCCCAGGTCTGGCAAAACGCGCAGGACGCCATGACCGGCGCCCTGGACAAGACGAGCCTGGCCGACGTCCTCTGACCGATCCATTCCTGCCTTGTTGCCCCTTCGTTGTGAAGGGGCATTTTTTTCCGGTACTAAATCACAGTTCAGGATTTTTGCCGCCGACGCCTCAGCTGGCCGCAGGCGGCGGCTATGTCGCGACCGCCACTTGTTCGCACGAAGGTGTCGATGCCCGCGTCGGTCAGGACACGGCGGAATGCCTGGATGTCCTTTTCCTTCGGTGGTTCCAGATCGGAATCGTCCAGAGGATTCATGGGAATGAGGTTGACCTTGAGGGGTTTGCCGCGCAGGAGTTTGGCCAGGCGCTGGGCTTGAACCGGATCATCGGTGCTGCCGGCGATCAGAACCCAGGCCACCGTGGCCCGGCGCCGCGCTCGCTGGGCGTAGCGAACTGTCAGGTCGATCGCCTCGGCAACGGAGGTCCGACCCGGAACAGGCATGACCGCCTTTCGTTCCTCGTCGGTGCTGCCTCCGAGGCTGAGAGTCAGTCCGACTCCCGGATTGGCCGTCACCAGCTTCTGTAAACCTTCGGCTGGCCCGCTGGTGGAAATCTGGATCCGGCGGCTGGACATGGCCAAACCCTTCGATTCCGTCATCGTGACCAGGCTGCGAGCAACTTCCTCCCAGTTGTCCAGGGGTTCTCCCATCCCCATGAATACGATGTTGAACTGGCGGCCACCCAGGTCGGGAGGCGGCTCGGCTTCCAGGTCGGCGCGAAGCAGCAGTACCTGTTCCAGGATTTCGGCGGAATCAAGGTTGCGCACCAGACCACCACGGGCCGTGGCGCAAAAACGGCAGGCCATGGCGCAGCCTACCTGGGTTGAGAGACAGAAAGTGGCGTGGTCTTCCATGGGGATGATCACGCTTTCCACCGTGGCCCCGTCGCGAAGCTGGTACAGAAATTTTCGGGTGCCGTCCCGGGAAACCTGACGCTCCCTCAGTTCCAGGCCCGTAAGGTCGAAACGGCTGGCCAAATCCTCACGCAGGGCCCGGGGAAGATTGCTCATCCGGTCCCAGTGGAAGGCCTCCAGGCGGAACAGCCAGTCGGCCAACTGGTCGGCCCGATAGGATGGCCAACCGGCATCGGCGACCAGTTCCGCCAGTTCGTCTGGAACCAGGGACCGCAAAAGGCGTTTGTTATCCATCATTCATTCCCGGGTCAAAGCGCAGGTTCGCCGCCACCGGCGTATTCGGACGGGTCTTGACACCCGCTCGCCACCCGGTGCAAGCTGAGGCGGCGGGCTTGGCAAGCCACGTCAATAACCTATCGGCAAGGCGAACACGCAAGCCGCTGTCTTCGAAAAGGGAAGTCCATTGAAAACGGTCCTGATCATCGACGATGAAATAGCCATCCGGGAAACCCTGGAACAGATACTTTCCTACGAGGGGTATGAGGTGAAAAAAGCGGGGTCCGGCGCCGAGGGGCTGGCCCTGGTGGCCTCGGCTTCGCCGGATGTCATCCTGCTGGATGTGAAGATGCCCGGGATGGACGGCTTCGAAGTTTTGGACCGCCTGGCCGCCGACGGACACCGCATGCCCGTTATTGTGATTTCGGGGCACGGGAATATCGAGACCGCGGTCGAGGCCGTCCACAAGGGGGCGTACGACTTCCTGGAAAAACCTCTGGATCGGTCCCGTCTGCTGGTGACCCTCACCAACTGCCTGGATCACCAGGAAGTGAAGTCGGACCGGCGGATCATCCAGGAGACCCTCACCTCCCATCCTCTGGTAGGGGATAGTCGGGGTATCCTGGAAGTCCGCAGTTTTATCGAAAAAGTCGGACCCAGCGAAGCAACTGTCCTGATCACCGGTGAAAACGGTACGGGGAAAGAGCTGGTTGTCCGCGGCCTTCACCGAATCAGCGGTCGCAAGGATCGTCCCCTGGTGGAAGTCAATTGTGCCGCTATCCCCCGGGATCTGGTGGAAAGTGAATTGTTCGGGCATGAAAAGGGCAGCTTTACCGGCGCCGACCGGCAGAGGATCGGCAAGTTCGAGTTGGCCGATGGCGGCACCCTGTTTCTGGACGAAATCGGCGACATGAATGAAGAGGCCCAGGCCAAGGTGCTCAAGGCGGTCGAGGAAAACAAGTTTCAGCGGGTCGGGGGCGGGGACACCAAATCGGTGGATGTCAGGATAGTTGCGGCCTCAAATCGCGATCTGTCATCACCTGATTCCGGTTTCAGGCAGGATTTGTTTTTCCGGCTTAATGTTCTGGCCATCCATTTGCCTCCCCTGCGGGAAAGGGAGGGGGACATCGAACTGTTACTGGAATATTTTACCGCCGACATGGCCGACCGACTGAAAACCAAACCCTGCCGATTTGACCCGGAAACCCTAGCCATTTTGAAGGAATATTCCTGGCCGGGCAATGTGCGCGAATTGCGTAACCTCGTGGAAAGACTATTGATTCTGGCTTCCGACGAGGTTGTCAGGCCAGCGGATCTTCCCCTTTTGCCGGGTGCCGCCCTGGATTCGGTGGGGCCCTCATCATTTTTCGATTGTGCGGACTTTCAAACCTTCAAATCCGAAAGCGAAGGGGCCTTTCTGCAACACAAATTGAAGGAAAACCTGTACAATGTCAGTAAGACAGCCGAAGCGCTGGGAATGCAGCGGAGCAATCTCTACAAGAAGATCACCAAGTACGGCCTGCGAACCCAGCCAGAATCCGCATGACGGGCGGGTTTATCGAGTTGATTTGGAATGGGGTTGACGGCCGGTCCGCCAATCCGTAAATAAATGCAACAATTTGCTTAACTCGAGGCTCCGGTGGCATGTTCCGGGGCCGTACGGGTTTCACTGTTTGACGGGGTGTATTCGTTGAAGGGGAAGAACATGAAAAGGAATCTTACGGTTCTGGTTCTTCTAGTGGCGTGGTCACTGTTGGCTGTACCCTCGCTCTCGTCCGTCGCTTACGCGAGCGAATTTCTGAACGATGGGCAATCCGGTTCTGGGCCCATCCAGAATGATATCGTTTTCGAAGGCGATGGCGCCAGCGATGACGATGGTGAGGGCGATCCTGGGGACGCCGGGGATGGATACGGGATTTCCGATGATCCTGATGACATTGATCCTCCTGGTGGAATCGGGAATGGGAACAGTTTGATCATCGATGAGCTCAGGCTCATCCTGAAGTCACTTATCCAGCTGGTTTTTTAGGGCTGCCCATGAGTGGCGGCCCTGAAGCCGGGACAAATTTCTAGATGTCGCCGGTCCACTTCCTCGCCGAGGGATGCGGTTGATGAGAGACGATTTTAAAGAACAACATCGATCCCAACCGGAGAAATCCGAGCGGTTCCAACCTCGGTCAGGTTCCGAGTGGATTCGTCTGGAGGACATCGGCGACCTCCATTACCACGGTTCCGCCTATTCCACCGCCCTGGACTATTATCGCCAGCTGATTGACGATGAGGTTTTGTCCCTGATGGACCGGGACCAGGCGGTGCGAGTTCTCCGCAAGGCGGTAGATTCGAACATCCTTCTCGGTAATCTGGACCAGGTCGATGTTTTGCTTGAGCGGGCCGAAGACCTTATTGCCCGGACCAGCGGTGTTTCCGATCCCGGTGAAATCGCCGTCAGCCGGGCCATTTTTCAAATCAGGCGTGCCACCGCTTTGCGCGAGAGGGGGCGGCTCCACGACGCCCTGAATCTTGCCAAGCGCGCTTTCTCCGTCCTGGCTTTGACAGACGAACACACCGATGTCGCCATCCTTCAGGTTGGTATGGGTATCTGCTACCTGCGTCTCGGCCGCCTGGAAAAGGCGGAGGAGTTCTTCAACGACGGCCTGTCCACCTTCCGCCGCATTGGCCACGACCTGGGTGTTGCCAACCTTCTGAACAACCTGGGTCTTTTGCAGAAGATTCGCTGTCGCTGGGATCGGGCCATATCCCTGATGGACAAGGCTGTCGATCTGGCTCACGGCATCGGCGCCAGCCATTTGCTGCCCGGGTTCTACCTCAATCAGGGCATCATCCTCCAGAAGATCGACCGGTTGGGCGAATCCCGTTCCCTGCTGGAAAAAGGGCTGCGACTGGCCATCAGCCTGGGCGATCGGATGAGGCAGACCCGCTTGTACCTGGCCATGGGGCGTTTGGAAACCCTTTCGGGTCGTTTGGCCCGGGCCGAAGAACTGATTCTCGAGGGCAAGGCCTTTGCCGATCAGAACCGCTTCCTGCGGGAATCGACCATCGCCGATGAATATATGGGCGACATTCTGCTAGCGCGGGGGGAGCACGATAAGGCCCGTTTCAACTACCAGTTGGGGCTCGAAAAAGCCCGCACCATTGCCGTGGGAAACGATCTTGAGGGGGAACTGCAGCGGCGGATGGGCGAAGCGCACCTGGCGGCGAATTGCCTGGAGAAGGCGGTGGCGGTCAGCCAGGTGGCCCTGGCCGTTTGCGAAAAGTGCGGGGAGAACTACGAAATCGGCTTCTGCCACGCCACCTTGGGTAAGGCCTATTCCGGTCAGTCCGATCTCAAACAGTCGGATCACCATTTCCGGCAGGCCATCGCAACTTTCGGCGAACAGAAACTGACCCATCACTGGTGCCGTGCCATCCTCGATTTCACCGATCACCGCCTGAGTAGCGCGACCGAAGCCGAACTTCTCCTGTTGCGGCGCTACCTCATGAAAGCCCAGGATAACGGCGCCTCGTCGGTCAGTGATCGAATGCTGTGCGATATCCTCGAACGGTTGGCCGAGGTCCAGATCCGGTTGGGCCAGTTCGACGACGCCCTTTTGACGGTGTTCGAACTGGAACGGCACGCAGGTGGGTTGGATGACACCAACCTTGCCCAAGCCGTGGTCGCCTTGCGGGATAGGATTGAAACCGGGCTTTTGGGCGGCGTTCAGAACACCGAAAGTCATCTCCAGGCCATTTCCTGTCTGCCAGGTCTTTTCGCCAAGAGAGATGCTTCGGTTCCCCGCAATCTGGGATCGGTTCTGGCAGCGGGTATGGAGCGGGTTCAAGCCGACTCCGGATTCATCGCCATGGTCGATGACACTGGTGAAGGGGACGGCCTGCGGATTACCACCCGCCACGGCCTGACCGAAAACCTGGGAATGCAACTGACCCACTGGTTCGACAGAGAACTGGCCAACGGCCGCCGCTCAGGCACCTCCCTGTTCTCCAAACTCGACGATGGCGACCGGTTGCTCGAAGCGGTGCCTGCTCTGCAAACCGTGGCATCCAGTTGTGTTTTCATGCCCATCGCCCTGCATGGGCGTCAGTTCGGGCTCCTGTTCCTGGGCAAATCCTCCCAGGAAAACACGGCTCCCGGTTTCGACCGTTCCAGCCTGGATTTCCTGGCCACCTACATGGGGTTCCTGGCCCTGTTCCTTTACGAAAAGGGACGGGACGGTTCCCAGGCTGTCCCCAACGGGATATTTGAAAAAATCGAAAGCTTCGAGAACATCATCACCCAGAACGTGAAGATGCTGGAGATGCTGGGGCTGGCCCGCAAGGTTGCCCCGAGTGATCTGACCGTACTGTTGACAGGGGAGACAGGGACGGGCAAGGGTTTGCTTGCCTATTCGATCCATGCCTTGAGCAAGCGTGCCGAGCGCAAATTCTTGACGATCAATTGTGCCGCCATTCCCGAATCTTTGCTGGAAAGCGAACTTTTCGGTCACAAGCGGGGGAGTTTCACCGGCGCCCACGCCGACAAGCGGGGCTTGTTGGCCGAGGCTGAGGGCGGGACCGTTTTCCTGGACGAGATCGGGAAAATGCCTTTCAGCATGCAGGGCAAACTCCTTCAATTCCTGGACACCAAGATCGTTCGTCCCGTTGGTTCCAACACTGACATTCAGGTCGATGTTCGGATCCTCTGCGCTTCCAAATCCGATCTCCGGGAGATGGCCCAACAGGGGCTCTTCCTCGAAGATCTCTTTTACCGGCTGTTGGACTTCCCCCTGGTGATTCCTCCCTTGCGGGAACGGGCCGATGATATCGAGCTGCTGACCGATCACTTCATCGATAGGTTCAGCCTGGAAATGGAAGACCCTCGGCCCGTCCTGGACCGTGTGTTCCTTGACCTTTTGATCCACCATTCCTGGCCCGGAAACGTCAGGGAACTTGAGAAAACCCTGCGGCGGGCCATCGTTCTGGCCCACGGGGATTCCGTCCTCAGGCCGGAGCACCTGCCTGACGATATATCCGGCCAGCCAGTCCCAGGGGCCAACGCGGAAATTATATTGCCCCTTCGGGAGACTCTGGGCGGGATCGAATGCCGGGAAATCGGACGGGCCCTAGCTTTGTCCGGCGGTAACAAAAGCCAGGTTGCGCGAGTTTTGAAAATCAGCTATCCCAACCTCTTGAAGAAAATCAAGCATTACGGGCTGGGTTAGGGGCTTTCCACCTATTAAGAACCTTCCTTCCGGGTCAGATCAGCCTTCATTTTTTTAATAGGACAGATTGTTTAAAATGAGCCACTTATGGCGCCCTTAATTATTTTGTAAAATCCTTTTATAGTTCGCCGTCTGCAACCCCGCCCGGCCATTTGGTCTGACCCGGTAATTTATTTAAAAACAACAGTTTAAAATTCTCAAACCCTTCCCCAAGTTGGTATGGGCTGTGCAATGGTATCGGGTGAAGGGGTGAGTTACAGGGATCCTCTTCGATGATTTGAGTGAAATTCGTGTTTTCGGGAGAGTTGAGGTTCTTTTCCTCAATGCTTACCGGCAAAAAGGGAGTTCTCATCAAGAAGGGTCGACGGAAAGATTGTGAAGAGGTGGGGTCGGATCAATCATTTCTCGCCGGCAAGAGAGAACCGGAACCTTTTCTCCCGAAACACGAATAATTAACATTCCGGGCCTGTGCAGCAGGTCCTCGAAAAAGAGCCCAATCCCTGATCTTGAAATGGCGAGATTCAAGATCTGGGTGCCGCAAGGCGGGGCTCTTTTTTTTGTTCCTCTTTTTCCGTTGCCCTGGCTCCTGACGTCTCTTTTTGGATAATCTGTCCTTCAAATCACACAAATCCGAGGCCATTATCTGGGGATAAATGGGGGCTTGGCCCGTTTGTCCCACAATAGGGGGCAGGGCCTCCAAGAGATTGTATTTCCGGTCAAGTAATTGAAATAAAATAAAATACGCCATATCCTCGGGTCTTAACCAAACTTTCAAACCTGGCGGAGGATTCCAAATCACCCAGGGCAGCTCGATCCGGCTCCGGTGGCACAAACCGTGCGATGAGCGGGGTAGGGAATACGAACCCGATGACCTGGAGGTCGTAACATGAAATGGGCCAAGGAAAACCTCTCAAACACCAACCGTAACCGCCGGAGACGGTCCGTCATAATGGCGGCCTTCCTGGTGGCCATGGTGGTGCTCGTGGCCGGTTGCGAGTCCGAAGAAGATTGTCTCAATTGCGTGGAATTACCGCCTCCGGTCGTGCCAACGGGCGTCCACAGTATCAGTGGTGACAACCTGGTCATCGTCCAGTGGTACGACATTTCCTATCATCCCTACGATGGATCCTATAATGAAAACGTCGTGGCCTACTTGATTTACCGGCGCGAATTCCAGGAAGGGGACCAGAACAACCCCGACCGCGGATTTGACTATCTTGATGAAGTGGCGTGGGACGAATTCTACGACGGAAGTACCGGCCTGCATTGGTACGAAGACTACGGTGTCCAAAACGGTACGCAGTACGAATACGCGGTCGCCTCGGTCAACGCCGCGGATGATGCAAGCGCTCTGAGCTACGAGTTCGTCGTCGATGCCCCTTTGCCCATGAGTCCTTATTTCAATGGGCGTTACCTCTCGGTTGAACTGTTTGACGACAATGGTCTGGAAGCCACCAAGTCCGGCTTCAACTTCGAGATGGCCGCATCCGACCAGTCGGATCTCAACGAGGGCCGGGTGGATCCCGCGATCACTACCTATGACGTCAAGATCCTGTTCGAAAACGGATTCCCTTATGTTGAAGCCAATCCCGCCCGGGTCCTCGTTCAGGATTTCGGGGTTTTCACCAGCAACGGGGAACTCATCTTCGAGGGCGTTTCCTGGGCTCCGGCCGACGGTTACTCCCAGACCGGAAAACTCGAACTTGTCGCCGGCCATATCTACGTGGTGGAAATTCAGGCGCCCCAACTGCACTACGCCAAGTTCGGCGTGACTGGCACCAATACGGGGTCGGTGGACATCATCTGGGCCTACCAGACTATTCCCGGGTTACCGGAACTCAAGGCCCCCGGGGATCTGGAAACGGATCCGACCAAGCCTCAGATCGTCAGTTTTTGAAGTGATTGTGATCAGAGGACAAGGAGCGTAATACCATGAAGGCCATAGTTAACGATACCATCAACGGCCAGGCCGGAGTCTTATTCCGGACAGGGGCCAGTACGGTTCTCTTCCTGGCAGCGCTCGTCCTGGTTTTGGTCGGTCAAACTGTTTTCCCGGCCCTGGGTCAGGAAATCGGTGGGGGTAAGAACTCAGGGGAATTCGATTACAGTAAAATCGATCTGCGCGTCGGGGTCTGGCTCGACCATGATGAAAAAGAGGTCTACCAGCGCGGCCAAGAAATGGGAGCGGGCTTCCAGACCAGTACCGATGCCTATGCTGTGGTTTACCGGATCGACGTGGACGGCCTGGTGACGGTGTTGTGGCCCCGCAGCCGCATGGACAACGGATTCGCTTTCGGTGGCCACGAATACCTGCTGCCAGTGGCGGGTGGGCGCAAGCTTAAGGTTTCCACCAGCGAAGGCGAGGGTTTTGTCGAGGCCGTCGTTTCGAAGTATCCCTTTGATCTGCGCGATCTGGAAATCGACTTCCACCACGAACTCGGTCCGGACAGGTTCGACTTCCGGGTTGCCGGCGATCCCTTCCTGGCCATCAACGAAGTTAATTTCGCGGTGACCGGCCTGGAAAATTCCGAGGAATACGTGGTCACCAACTACACCAGTTATTATGTGCACCGGGAAGTGGACCATCCTCGCTATCTGTGTAACCAGTGCCACTTCGAGGACGACGTGGCCTATGAACCCTACCGGGACTCCTGTACTCTGGAGATCACCTACGATTACGGGTGGGCCAACGGCTGGTACGAGGACTACGGATATCTCCCCGTCTACGCCAATCCGGTTTACGTTTATGTGGATCCCTGGACCTGGCGTCCCTGGGTCAACTTCTGGTACTGGCCTTCCTATACCTGCGCGCCCTATTACGGATACGGTTGGTACGGCGGTGGCTGTTATTCCTGGGGTTACTCTCCCTACTACGCGGGTAACTGCTATACCTCCTACGATAACGGCAACCGCCGCTACCGACCCTTGACACCAGGTGATCAGGGTGGCCGTTCCGGAGCGCTGACCAAGACTCGCGAGTATGGCTCCGTTTCCCGGATGGTCAGTAACGACACGCCCGATTCCCGCCAGCGGGACGCCATGACCAACCGCATACGGGTATCGGATCTGGACGGAATCAAGGGGCGGTCCAGTAATCTGGCTACGACCGGGGCCCGGGCCGGAAGAACCGGTGGAGTCAAAGCCACCTCGCGCGCACGGCCCAATATCGATGCCAATGTGCGGACCCGGGGCAACTCTGGTCTGCGGATCCGTGGGACTGGCGATACGTCGGCCCGCTCACGCACTGCCGGTCGCCGGGACTCCGGTTCCGATCTCAGGCATCGGGCCGGCGGACCCACCGGCCGTTCAGGTCTGGTTCCGGTATCCAGAGGTTCAGGCAGCCCGTCCAGCGTGCGCGGAAGTTCGGGTAGCCGTTCCGGTAGCGCAGTGGGTCTACCCAAAGGCGGGGCCCGGTCCAGTGGCAACGCCAATCAGCGAAGTATCAAGCCCGTGGAGCCCCGCCAGAGGGGGACCCGGGTCTGGAACTCGGGCCGAAGCGGCCAATCCAGCGATCGTAACAATCGGACCCGGCAGGTCCGCCCCGGCAGCAGCTCGAACCGGCCCACCTCCGGTGACCGCACCCGGTCCGGTGGCAGTATTAATCGCGACAGCAGTCGCAAGGGGACATCCGGCAATCGAAACTCCAGCGGGTCGGTGAAACCGCGGTCCGGGTCGAGCAAGAGCAAGAGCAAGAGCTCCGGCACCAAGAGTTCCGGGTCCGTAGGTAGCAAAAAATCCAGTTCCGGCGGCAGCCGGAGCTCAGGGAGCAAAGGTGGCGGCAGCCGCAGTTCCGGTGGCAGCCGCAGCGGCGGTTCCAAGGGCGGAGGCAGCCGTGGCGGCACCTCCGGCAGGAGGTAACGGCTCCGTCTGAAAATTTAAGTGTGTGTTGGTGGTTTCCCCCCATCTCCCGTCGGCCGGTGAGAAGCCGGTTTCTCGAAGAGGTTGGCAGCCATACGGGAAAGGTAACAAACCGACCGGACGGGAACACCGGCACATGAAGGAGAGCCCGGCGAGGGAATGTCGATCAGGGGTGACAGGTACCGCGCTTGGGCTCTCCCGATTTTTATCAGCATCAAGATTATCTCGGAGAATGCCCCAAAGGGGACAATTGACCTTGGCAAGCGACCTTCATATAATACCCGGCGGGTTCTGCCGTATTGCCCACCCAGGGTGGTCCCTTCCGGTTTTGTACACGAAAGGTTCATTCTCTCCATGCGCCTAAAGTCGCTTCCCCTTGTGTTGATGCTGGTAATCTGCTTCTGGTTCTTCCTTGATCAGGAGGCGTGTGCAGCCCCTGGTTCCCAGCCCTTTCCCCCGCAGATTGGAACTGAGGGGGCCCGGATCAGGAATGTCCTGAAATCCCGGATCAGGCCGGTTCTGGACGATGGGGCCAAAGGGTTGCAGAGCCGCCGTCTGGCGGGGGAAAAAGCGCCCGCCACCCTCAACGCCATTGTTTTGATGTGTGATTTCTCTGATAGCCTGATGCTCGGTCGATTCGGCCAGGTTCCCGGTGACTTTCCCCCGCCCATGCAGACGGACCGGTACTACGCCGCCCACGACTCGGTTTTTTTCCAGCATCTGATGGGGGATGTGGCGGACTACTTCGACGAGGTCAGCGGGGGCCGGTTGACCGTCAATACCACGATTCATCCCCGCACCGTGAACCTTCCGGAGCCCATGTGGTTTTACGGCGCCCACCCGGAGCTGGGAGAGCAGCACATTCGTCTGGCGGCCGCCGTGGTTGACAGCCTGGACAATCCTGAAGACGCCATTGTTTTTCCCGACTATGACACCATCATTCTGGTCCATGCGGGCGCGGGGGAGGAGACCGACATCCTGGGCAACAGCCCGGAACAGATCTTCAGCACCTACCTGGATCCGGCCGACTTCGCCGCCGCCCAGCGAGACAGCATCCTTGATACACCCTACATCCCGGCCTCGGGTTTTGGTCCGGATACGGGGATCGACCGCGTGCTGGTTCTGCCGGAAACCGAGCAGCAGGATCCGGTCGGTATTTTCGACGGTGGCTTCGGCAGCCTCGGGGTCTACTGCTTTGAGGTGGGGTTGCATCTGGGCATGTTATCTCTCAGCGATTTCACGCCTCCGGGCCGGGTCGACAGCCAGGGTATCGGCCAATTCGGTTTGATGGGCTACGGCCTGTTCGTCGGGCTGGGGTTCATTCCGCCCCACCCCTGCGCCTTCAACAAGGT